>ERZ650300.836-NODE-836-length-18442-cov-8.710828_pt1 | contig 18442 bp, 20 predicted proteins | sample MGYA00376236_ERZ650300 | MGnify/ENA primary metagenome ERZ650300 (study PRJEB26733, sample SAMN07839303) | wastewater metagenome | biome: urban; feature: wastewater treatment plant; material: waste water | place: USA: North Carolina | collected 2016-04-28 ...
GAACATAAAGGCATGTAAAATTAGTTCAAAATTAGACATAATAGTTCAGAAAAAGAAATAAAGCTAAACAAAAAATAAACGATTCTTCTGTAATTTTGCAAGACTCAAAAACAATTTAAAACAAATTAAAGATGTCAGATTTTTTAAAAAAATTCGGAGAAGAAATTAAAAAAAACGTTCCTGGTTATATTGCTGTTGCAGTATCAGAAATTAAAAGCGGAATTTCGTATTATAGCGACTCTGCTTTAGCGGGGTTTGATCCAGAATTAGCTTCTGCTTTCAATCTAGAAGTAGTAAAAGCTAAATTAAATGCTATTAATGCATTGGGTTTGAATGAGAGTATTGATGATATTATGATTACTATGACAAATCAAATACACATTATTGATGTTTCAGACAACAATGAGTATTTTATTTATTTAGCAGTAGATTCAACTAAAGCAAATTTAGGAATGACTAAAGCTCTTTTGGGTAAATATAAAAAAGAAATTGCAGGAAAACTTTAATAGTATTCATACTAAGATAAGTTTTAAACATAACAAAAAGGCTATTGAAATTTCAATAGCCTTTTTGTTATGTTTATTTTTTTCTAAAAATACGAGAAAAAACAGATTTTTTTTCTTCTCCTTCATTTTGAAATAAAACTTTATTTTCGACATCATTTTCCGCTTCTTGTATTGTGTTAACAATTTCTATTTCGGTTTCATCGCCTACTGCTAATTCAAGTTTTAAAATTGCATTTGCCTCTAATAAACCAAGATTGTTTTTTTGTGCATAAATTAATGATTCAATAAATGCACTTGTTGCACTTTTTCCAAAAAAATCATTTATATCTTTTTTTACGATTAGATTACCATTGTAATCTTTAAGTAATTCTGCAATTTTTTCAGCAGGCATATAAACTCCTGATGATGGTATATCAGATAGTTTATTCAAAAAAGTAAAATTCATTTTATTTTCTAAAATCTCATCCCAAGATTTTGTATAGGCTTTGAAATACTCTTTTTGCTCTATCAATTTAGAAAAAGAAACTTTTACAGCAAAAGACTGCCTAAAATAAGTTTGAATTTTAGCAATATAAAAACCATGCGTAGTATCAAAAACAGCATCCGTTTCTGTTTTTACAGCTTTCTTCATTGTTTTGATGTATTTTTTTAAATGTTCATCATTCACGTTGCTAGCTCTTGCTGTTTTTATCAAGCTATAATTTACATCATCTAAAATTAACGAAAAATCTATGTTGTAATACCAATTATGAATTTCTTTCTCGGATATAGGATGGTAACTAATGATAGTTTTCATGATTTAATTAATAGTTTATAATCGTAGTTTAATTTGTAAAATTACTGTTTTTTTTTATTTTTTTGCATCAAAACATTACAAATTCTCGAAGAAATCACCAGTCCCAAAAAAGCAACAACTACAATTGCTCAATAAACATAAATTTGCAGTAATATTTGTAAATAAATAAACCGCAAATTCACAAATTTTAAATCTCAAAAACTTTGAAATAATCTGCGAATCTGCGGAAAAAACTTGGTGAACTTAGTGCTGTTTCTTCGTGTCCTTCGTGGTTAAAATTAACTACAAATTAGAAAAGAAATCATTCCCTTTATCATCAGTTATAATAAAAGCTGGAAAATCTTTAATAGTTATTTTACGAACGGCTTCCATGCCTAATTCTCCAAAATCAACAACCTCAACCGAAAGTATATTTTCTTTGGCCAAAATAGCTGCTGGACCTCCAATAGAACCCCCGCTATCCAAAGTCTTCCTTATGAAAAGCTGCGCAAATGTCTCTGACTTTGCGCAATTTTTTTTACGTCTTAGAAATTGTAAACGTCATAAAAGTCTCCCGACTTTTTTCGTGAATGTATTCATAATTGTATATACAAAACGAGGCTATCCTAAAAAGTAAGGATAGCCTTTTTTATTTACTGTTTTTATTGTAAAGAGTCTCTTAGTGTTGCGCAAAAAAACCGCTCTCCGAAGTCTTCCTTATGAAAAGCTGCACAAATGTCTGAGACTTTGCGCATTTTTTTTTGCGTCTTAGAAATTGTAAACATCATAAAAGTCTCACAGCTTTTTACGAATTTTTTTTTGAATACAATAAGACAAATACGGTATATTTAAAAAAAAATGAAATGAAAGAAGGATACGTAATTCGTGATCAAACGTTGCCTCATTTTATAACTGCCACAGTTGTAGATTGGATTGATGTATTTACAAGACAAACGTATAGGGATATTGTTATTGAAAGTTTGGATTACTGTATCAAAAACAAGGGCATGATATTGTATGGCTATGTAATTATGAGCAACCATATCCATTTGATACTACAATCACAGGAAGGAGAACTATCTGCCTTAGTTAGAGATTTTAAAAAGTTTACCGCGAAATCAATTTTAGAGAAAATTCAAACTAGCCCTGAAAGCAGAAGAGAGTGGATGTTAGAACGATTTCAATTAGCTACCAAAACGCATAGCAGAAATAAAGAGTATCAATTCTGGCAATACGGAAATCATGCAGAAGAAATTTATTCTAACGAATTTATGTGGTCAAAATTAGATTATATTCATTTGAATCCGGTAAGAGCAGGTCTTGTAGCAAGGTCATCAGAGTATGTTTATTCTAGTGCTAGTAATTATGTTTCAGATTTAGGACTGCTTACTATTGAAAAAGCTGATAATCCTGTTGTAAATGTTTTGAATTCTAAATCATTTATAAAATATAGTTTGTATTAATTCAGTATTGAAGTCTGTGACTTTTACAGCTTTCTGGTTCTTGTAAATAATTAAAATAGCGCAAAGTCAGAGACATTTGCGCAGCATTATAAAAGATTACATTTTCCGTAAATGTCTCCTGATTTTTTTCTGCGGATGTATGTAGTGTGCTTAAATGGCGTACGTTTGGATCGAATGTCTACTTAAGTAAAAACAAGTTATAGCGTATATAACGACTTAAAATAAAATAAAACCACTTCTATACGGAGTAGTTTTTCTGCTCTCCAAATATTAAAAATGACTACTTTAATGGCATTTAAAGTAAAATTATGTATTGGCAAAAGGTGGATAAACTATCTAATATATTTAGAATAATCATCAGGAATATATGCATTTATTTCCCTTAAGTATTTTCTTAGAGCGGTTTTGGTGGAATGTCCAGTTATAGACATAATATTAGATTCAGCTTCATCGGGCGTCATTTCTTTTATAAAAGTATTATAGAGCTTAGTTATGAAAGTATGTCTAAAACTATACAAACCGTAATTTTTATCAAAACCAAATTTCTTTTTGACTTCTAAAAAGTAATCAGAGTAATCATTTCTTCTATTATTTTCTGTGGCTTCCCAGTATTGGCCAAAATCTTTTCTTCCAAATAAATAGGCATCACTTGGATAGATGGAAAGATCAGGGATTTCGTCAATTAGAAGTTGGGGAATTCTCTTTACTTTGAACCCAGTTTTGGTTTTTATCTTTAAAATTTTATCATTTAAGTCAATGTCGCCAATTTTAACTCGATTGACTTCAACTGGTCTTAAAAAGTTGTATGAAATAAATTTAACATACAAGGCGAGTAGTTTATTGTTTTTGTCTAAATAGTTAAAAATTTTAGTCTCTTCTTCACTAGTAAAAGATTTGTTTTTTTCGGGTGTACTTTTTAAAACAGGAACTTTATGAATAAAGTTGTCAGGTATAATGTCATTATCTGCTAAAACGGTAAAGATGGAACTAATATCGGTACGGGTGTTATTTCTGTTTTTAGCAGATGTTGCAATTAAAATTTCATTTAAATAGGAGGTAACCACTTTTTTATTTACAGTCGTAATCAATCTATTTTTAAACCCGTTTTCATTCAGCCATTTTTCAAAACGCAAAATTCTTCCTTCTAATCCTTTATATGAAGTTGCTGCTAAGGTGCTTTTTTTTATATTTAAAGCGAATTTAAGTGCTTCCTCTATGGATTGATTTGATTTGTCCTCAGTATCAAATTCAAACTTGTTTTCTGGGTTGTAGGGATCGAAACCATCTTTTAAAAGTATAGATAAGGTTCGCTGAATTTTTTTTAACCATTGTAGTCTATCTTTCTTATCAAGATATTGTGCTGCATAAAAGTTATTTGGAAATCGAACAAGAGCTGCATCAGCGGTTTTGCGAAAAGAGAAATAAACATACCAGCGTTTTGATAAATCGCCGTCTGCATCGTAGATCTTAGGTTCGGAGTATTTTTTCTTTTCTTTCAAATCGTGTTCAAAATCGTGTTCACATTGTAAATATCGTAATAAATTAGACATAAAAAAAGCGGTATTAAATTGCTTTAATACCGCTTAAAATCGAATTTTCTTTGATTTTTTAAACCTGGTAGCGAGACCGAGATTTGAACTCGGGACCTCAGGGTTATGAATCCTGCGCTCTAACCAACTGAGCTATCTCGCCTTATTCTGGTTAATTAAAATAACCCCTGAATGCGGGTGCAAATATAAAAATAAAATTAGAGTTGACAAGCATATTGGTGTAAAAAATATTTTTTTTTAAAAGCGTTTTATTTTGGCTTTATATTCTTATATTTCCAAAAAAAAAAAAGTAAGTATGGATCAAAAAGTAAGATATGAGATTGAATTCCCTATAAACTCATCTCCCCAATTGTTGTATCAATATATATCGACACCTTCGGGTTTGGCGGAATGGTTTGCTGATGATGTGAATTCAAGAGGGGAATTTTTTACTTTCATTTGGGATGACACACAAGAAAAAGCGAGATTAGCTTCCAAAAAATCTGGTGAAAAAGTGAAGTTTCGATGGGTAGATGATAAAAACAAAGACACAGATTATTTTTTTGAATTGCATATTCTTGAGGATGAATTGACTAAAGATGTTTCTTTGTTGGTAGTTGATTTTGCCGAAAAAAATGAAATACCTGAAGCATCACAATTGTGGGAAAATCAAATTTCTGATTTGAAACATCTCATCGGTTCCGTGTAGTAAAAGTCTATTTTAAACTATATCTTTGCCCTAAACTAATTTTAGGGCTTTTTTTATGATTAATTTTAATGGAATACTTCAGGATTCAGATACAAATTTGTTAGACCAAAATCGTGGTTTTTTATATGGAGATGGTGTGTTTGAAACACTGAAAATTGTAGGTGGTAAGATTTTGTTTTTTGAAGATCATTATTTTAGATTAATGGCAGCTATGCGAATCGTTCGTATGGAAATCCCAATGAATTTTACATTAGAGTATCTTGAAGAACAAGTTTTGTCTTTGGTTGAAAAGAATAAAATTGAGCAATCCGCTCGTGCCAGAATAACAGTCTATAGAAACAATGGTGGTTTATATTTGCCTACAAATAATACAGTGTCCTTTTTGATTCAAACTTCGGCAATAGAGAACCCAGTATATAGCATTAGTGAAAAGGAATATGAAGTGGATTTGTATAAAGATTTTTATATTCCAAAGCAATTATTGTCTACTTTGAAAACTACCAATAAAATGATTCACGTTACGGGCAGTATTTATGCAAAAGAAAATGATTTGGATAATTGTATTCTCCTAAATGACAGTAAAAATGTTGTAGAAGCTTTGCAGGGTAATTTGTTTATGCGTATGGGAAATACATTAATTACTCCGCCAATAAGTGAAGGGTGCTTGAATGGAATTATGAGAAAGCAAATTTTGAGTTTGGCTAAAAAAGAAACCAATTTAGAAGTTGTGGAGCAAGTTATTTCTCCTTTTGATCTTCAAAAAGCAGATGAATTATTTGTTACCAATGTTATTCGAGGTATTCAGCCTATTACGAAATATAGGAAGAAAGAATTTGAGCAGGATACTGCAAAAGTATTAAATACAATACTTAAGCAGCATTTGGGGATGGTTTAATTTAGATATGGATTTTCGGGAGCATTAGACCAAATTAAATAGTCGCCACCTAGTTCCATTAATTGTTCTTTCCAGAAATGAGTGGATGATTTTCCGATTATTTTATTCTCGTATGAATTCCTTGCGATAATCCAGGAGTTGTCTTCCATCTCGTTTTCCAGTTGTTTTTCTTCCCAACCAGTGTATCCTAAGAAAAAGCGAATGTTGTTTTTTCCGATGAGACCAGAATTTATTAATTCCTTTGTTGATTCAAAATCACCTCCCCAATAAATTCCATTTGATATTTCAATACTATTTGGAATAAGGTCTGGGATATTGTGAATAAAGTAAAGATTATCTTGTTCAACAGGTCCACCATTGTATATTTTGAATCTTGCAACAATTTCAGGAATCAAATCATTAATGGTATACTTTAGGGGTTTATTTATAATGAAACCTATGGAGCCTTCTTGGTTGTGATCTGCTAATAAGATTACCGATCTATTAAATGATAAATCGCCAATTAACGAAGGTTCTGCGATTAGCAGGTGCCCTTTTTTTAATTTTTCTGTTATCATAATACTTCTTTTTTTATTAAATTTAACAAAAAAAAAATTAAATCGCCAAAAATAATCGTTAAAATGCAAAAAAAAACCTTCCATATGGAAGGTTTTGATGTATTTACGTTAGAAAGGATTAGTTAACAGCTCCTTCTAAATCTGCTCCAGCTTTAAATTTAACAACATTTTTTGCTGCAATTTGAATAGTTTTTCCAGTTTGTGGATTTCTACCGTCTCTAGCCGCTCTTGAAGAAACTGACCATGATCCGAAACCTACTAAAGATACTTTTCCTCCTTTTTTCAAGGTACCACTTACATTTCCTAAAAATGATTCTAATGCTAATTTTGCAGCTGCTTTAGTAATTCCTGCATCAGCAGCAATAGCGTCGATTAATTCTGATTTGTTCATAATAAATAGTTATTAATTGTTGGTTAAAATGTTATAAGAACAAATTTAGTAGGATTTACGTTCCTCACAAGTGTTTTTGTAATTTTTAGCTAAAATTGTTAATAACTTGCTTTTTTTGTTCATAAAAGAAGGTGGAAAAAGAAGTAAAGTTTGGGAGCTCCCAATTTTACTGATGTTAAGCCACTATCGCATTTTCAGAAAAAGTAATTCCATTTAGTAGTTCGAAGGTCTTCATTCGTTTTTTTCCAGGGAATTGTAAACTCAGAATTTCAATAAAACCATTTTGTACGGCTATTTTTAACTCTTTTTTGGTACTAACGATACTTCCAATAGGTTTAGAATGAGATTCTGTCACTATTTTTGATTCATAAATCTTAACATTGTACTCGGTAGAATTGTCTTTAAAATAGCACCAAGCAGCGGGGTAAGGACTTAATCCGCGAATCAGATTATGAATGTTTTCAGCAGATTGATTCCAATCTATTTTGCAATTTTCTTTGTTAAGTTTGTAAGCTGTTTTGATTCCTTCGTTATCTTCTTGAATCGTAGTGTTAACTTTGTTGGATTCAATAAGGTTTAAAGTTGCTACAACTGTTTCGCTTCCGATATGCATTAGTCGATCGTGAAGCATTCCTGCATTCTCCTCTTTTTCAATTATTGTTTCTTTGCTGAGAATCATAGCTCCTGTATCGATTTTATCATCAATAAAGAAAGTGGTAACTCCAGTTTTGGTTTCCCCGTTGATAATGGCCCAATTAATAGGTGCGGCACCTCTGTAATTAGGTAACAAGGAAGCGTGAAGATTAAAGGTTCCCAATTTTGGCATTTCCCAAACAACTTTTGGAAGCATTCGGAATGCTACAACAATTTGTAAATTGGCATTTAGTGCTTTTAATTCTGCCAAAAAACGTTCGTCTTTTAGATTACTAGGTTGCAGGATTTTTAATCCCTTTTCTAATGCATATTCTTTTACTGCAGAATATTTGATTTTTTGTCCGCGCCCAGCTGGTTTATCTGTTGCGGTTATTACCCCAACTACTTCGAAATTATTTTTGACTATTGTATCCAGAATTCCTACGGCAAACTCAGGAGTTCCCATAAAAACGATTCGTAATTTTTCCATTTTATTGTAAAGTGTATTTATTATTGGGTAGAATTTTAATCTTGTCTTGTTCAAGTAATGATTGCAGTGCAAAGATAATGGCATCGGCACTTTTTTGAGTCTTTTTTTCGAGTTCTCTTGAGTTTAAATTTTCTTTTTGTAAAAGCTCGAGAATGACATTGGAGAGTTCTTTATCAAGATAGGCAGGTTTTGACTTGGAAATGCAGTAAGAACAGATACCACATTCTGAGCTTGATTTTTCTCCAAAATAAGCAAGAAGCAACTGGCTTTTACATTGGTTTTTGTTGTTTATATAATCAATAACACTAGCTAGTTGGTCTTTTTTTAATTGATTTTGCTGATTCAAATGTTTAATCACTCGATTGATGGTTCGTTCGTCTTCTCTAACTTCATTAAAAAGAATAGTTGCGTCATTGTTTTTTGCGTGGTAGTCAATGATTTCTTTTTCAGTTAATTTTTTCAAAACCAAATGAACGGCTTCTTCCTTGACGTTTGCCTTTTTTGCTATCAACGAAAGATTGAAAGGTGTTTGCATTTCATAAATTCCAGGATAAGTTCGAAGAATGGCTAAAATAATCTCTTCGTCGTTTGGATTAAGGCTATTGTATCGAATAACTTCTTTGGAAGGAATTAGAAATTGCAGGGTTATTTTTTCTGAAAACTCCTGAGATAAATTAATAATGCCTTGTTGGTCTAGGAATTGTAACGCTTGATATGTTTTTAGAATAGGAAAACTATATTTTGTACAAAAATGATTTAAATTAAAGGTAAACTGTTCGTTTATGCCTTCTCCGTAAGCGATTTGAAAATAATTACAAAGTTTGACATAAGCTACATTCAAGAATGGGCGATCCGGTAGGTTATTGATGAATTGTGACTCCGCTTGAAGACTATCAGAGGGACTATTCAGCAAAATTGCATACGCTTTATTGCCATCTCTTCCTGCTCTTCCTGCTTCTTGGTAATAATTTTCTAAATTTTCAGGTAATTGAATATGAATAACAGTTTTTACATTTGCTTTGTCAATTCCCATTCCAAAAGCATTGGTGGCAACAATAACTTGTGTTTCTTCAGTCATCCAGCGTTGCATGTTTTTTTCTTTCTCTTTATAAGATAAACCGCCGTGATAATAGGTTGCTTTGAAGCCTAAAATGTTCAATTGTGAGGCAATGTCTAAGCAAGACTTTCTATTTCTTACATATATAATAGAAGGAGCTGGGTTCTTTTTGAGAATTTGTTGTATGCGATGTAATTTATCTTCCACTTCAAAAACCATATAGGCCAAGTTATCCCTAGAAAATGATTTTTGAAAAACAGCGGGTTGCTGTAAATTAAGATCTTTAATGATGTCTTCTTTTACTTTAGGTGTAGCAGTTGCTGTTAATGCCAAAAAAGGAATTTTTGGAAAATGTTCTTTGAGATGACTGATTTTTAAATAAGCAGGCCTGAAATTATGTCCCCATTGTGAGACACAATGCGCTTCATCAATTGCGATTAAATTGATAGGAAGGTTTTTGATTCTATCCATAATCCAATCCGATTGAAGGCGTTCAGGAGAAAGATATAAGAATTTGTAATTTCCAAATTGGCAATTGTCTAATAAATCAATGACTTCTTCTGTTGGTATTCCACCAGTTAGTGCAATTGCTTTGATGTTGCGTTGCTGTAGGTTGGCAACTTGGTCTTTCATCAAAGCAACTAAAGGCGATATTACTAGACAAATACCCTCTTTCATTAGAGAAGGCACTTGAAAACATATTGATTTTCCTCCACCCGTTGGGAGAATTGCCAAGGTATCCTTACCGCTATGAATCGATTCGATAATTTCCTTTTGAAGGGAGCGGAAGCTATCGTGTTTCCAGTATTTATTTAGAATTTGTAAGGCTTCTTGCATGGATTTCAGTTTCGTTCGAACTAGAAATCTATTTCCGATTTCTTGATTATTTGCTAGAAATTCGGTCTAAGATAAAAAGAATTCTGTTATCAACCGTATCTTTTGGAACTTCGATTAATTCGTAGCCATAGTTTTGATAGGTTTCTTTCAGATGCAGGTATATTTGTTGTGCTTGTTCGTAGTTTTCGTAGCGTTCACCATCACTTTCGTAAATTTCTTCCCATGGTGGAAGCATAAATATTTTTGAATAGGTACAAGTCACACAAGCTTCTTCAAAATGGGGTGGGTAATCGTCTCCAATAAAATTCATGTAAGCGACTACATCAGGTACACCTCTGTCTATAAATACTACGGGATGAGCTTCTTCTTGTGCATCGTTAAATTGCTTAATTCTTCCCTCGAGTAGTTTTTGACTAAACAGCAAAGGGTCTTCTAGAAATAATTGGTCAATTCCTAGTTTTTTTGCTTCGGCAGTTACTTGTCTGGATATTTCAGGATAACAACAATGTCCTAACGAGGTAAGTTGATTGATGATAGTTGATTTTCCTGTTCCAGGACCACCAATAATAACGATGATTTCTTTTTGCACGTTTTGTAAATAAGGGCGCAAATTTACCTAAACTTATTGGTTTTTAAAACATTTTTTGATAGGATTATTAATAGCAACAGGTTTACCCGATTTTAGTTGTTTAATTTTAGAGTGAGTGGAGAACAATTTATTGGTTTTTAATGATTTAGTTTTGTTTTATTTTTTTTGGCGGCATAAAACTAGTATTGGTTTAATGTTGCTTTTAGTAGCAATGTTATTCTAAAAAAAAACCTAAATCATGGTTCTAAATTCTTGAATCTGTTCTCAAAAATGTATATTTGCGTTTATTTTAAATTAGTAATGGATAAAGACAAAGAAAAAGAGACCGCTGCTTTTTATGAAAGATTACAAGTAGAATTAGATAATAGTAATACTTGGCCAGCAGAATACTTGTTTAAATTTATTGTTCCTTCAGTAGATGGAAATGTGAAAAAAGTAGAGGAGGCGTTCAATTGTATGGGAGCCGTAATTAAAACTACAAAATCAAAAACGGGTAAATTTACTAGTGTTTCTGTTGATGTAACTATGAAAAATTCGCAAGAAATTATTGAAAAGTACCAAGAATTATCTACAATTGAAGGTATTGTTTCCCTATAAATATGATCGAAAAATATAAAAAAGAGAACGCCAATGATGTAGTGTATCATTTAGAATACAATTCTGAAAGAAAACATTTAATCATTCCTGAGTACGGTCGTCATTTGCAAAAATTGATCGAGCAAGCTACTGATATTAAAGATGATGAAGAGCGTAACAAAGCCGCTAGATACATCATTCAAGTAATGGGAAGTTTGAACCCTCATTTGCGCGATGTGCCAGATTTTCAGCATAAGTTATGGGATCAGTTGTTTATTATGTCCGACTTTCGTTTGACGGTAGACTCTCCATATCCTATTCCGTCTCGTGAAGTTTTGCAATTGAAACCTGAGGTTTTGCAATATCCTCAGAACTATCCTAAGTATAGATATTATGGGAATAATATCAAGTACATGATAGATGTGGCGAATAAATGGGAAGAGGGCGAAATGAAAAGTGCTTTGGTCAAGGTAATTGCCAATCACATGAAGAAATCGTATTTGAGTTGGAACAAAGACACCGTAAAAGACGATGTTATTTTTGAACATTTATATGAGCTTTCTGATGGAAAATTGAATTTGTTGCAAAGCAAAGAAGAGCTTTTGGGAACTACAGATTTACTTCGAACAAACAAAAGAATGTCGAATAAAATCACACCTTCCAATCAACAAAAAAATCAGAATAATAAAAATAAATCGGGCAAAACTCCGATGCACAAAAATCAAAATAGAAAACAGCAGTAATTATATTTTGGGTAATTATTGATTAATATAAATTGGTATAACAAATGGGAATTTTCAAGATCGAAGGTGGAATTCAATTAAAAGGAGAAATCACCCCACAAGGAGCAAAAAACGAGGCATTACAAATTTTATGTGCTGTATTGCTTACTCCAGAAAAAGTAACAATCAATAATATTCCAGATATTATTGACATCAACAAGTTAATCACTTTGTTGGGTAATCTAGGAGTTAAAATTCAAAAAAACGGCAATAGTTCCATTACTTTTCAGTCAGATGAAGTAAATATGGGCTATTTAGAAACTGAAGCCTTTAAGAAAGAAGGTGGTTCTTTGCGTGGTTCGATTATGATTGTTGGTCCATTATTAGCTCGTTTTGGTAAAGGTTATATTCCGAAACCAGGTGGAGATAAAATTGGAAGAAGAAGATTGGATACCCATTTTGAAGGATTTATCAATTTAGGCGCTAAGTTTAGATACAATAGAGAAGATCATTTCTATGGAGTAGAAGCTCCAGATGGACTTACAGGTACAGATATGTTATTGGACGAAGCTTCAGTAACTGGAACTGCTAATATCGTAATGGCTGCCGTTTTAGCGAAAGGTACAACTACAGTATACAACGCTGCTTGTGAGCCTTATTTGCAACAATTATGCAAAATGCTGAATGACATGGGGGCTAAAATTTCTGGTGTTGGGTCTAATTTGTTGACTATTGAAGGAGTAGAAGCATTAGGTGGATGCGAACACCGAATTCTTCCAGATATGATTGAGATTGGTTCTTGGATTGGATTGGCCGCTATGACTAAATCAGAGATTACTATAAAAAATGTAAGTTGGGAAAATCTTGGAGTTATTCCTAATGTATTCCGTAAACTAGGGATTACACTAGAGAAAAAAGGAGATGATATTTTTATTCCAGCACACGTAAATGGTTACGAAGTTAAAACAGATATTGATGGTTCTATTTTAACCATTGCTGATGCACCTTGGCCTGGTTTTACTCCAGATTTATTGAGTATTGTTTTGGTAGTAGCTACTCAAGGTAAAGGTGACGTATTGATACACCAAAAAATGTTCGAAAGCCGTTTGTTCTTCGTAGATAAGTTAATCGATATGGGAGCAAAAATTATTTTGTGTGACCCACATAGAGCGGTAGTTATTGGGCATGATTTCAAATCGCAATTAAAAGCTACTACAATGTCTTCACCAGATATTCGTGCGGGTATTTCGTTATTGATTGCTGCTTTGTCAGCGAAAGGAACAAGTACTATTCAAAATATTGAACAAATTGATAGAGGTTACGAGCGCATTGATGAGCGTCTTAGAGCTATCGGAGCCAATATTGTAAGAGCTTAATTTTTTTTTTGAGTACTTAGTAATTAGTCCATAGTGAATAGCGCAATGGACTAGTTGCTAAATCTTGATTAAATACAAGTTTAGTTTATACTAAAATCAACAATTCGCTTAAAATTAATAATTAGCTTTAGTCCTTAGTAATTAGCCAAATTGACTAATTGCTAAGGACTAACTGCTAAGGACTAATCACTAATTTATGACTAACGAACAAACAGCTATAAAAGCAACTTATTTCAGTATTATTGGTAATACGTCTTTGGCTATAGTAAAAGGATTGGCTGGTTTTTTCGGTAATTCTTATGCGCTAATTGCTGATGCGATTGAATCTACTACTGATATTTTCGCGTCCTTTTTGGTGCTTTTTGGAATCAAATATTCTAATAAACCTGCGGATGACAATCATCCTTACGGTCATGGACGTGCGGAACCTTTGATTACGTTTCTAGTGGTCGGTTTTTTGATTACTTCGGCTACTATCATTGCTTATGAGAGTATTCAAAACATAGGGACACCTCATGATTTGCCCAAATCTTGGACACTTTATATTTTGGGAGCCATTATTATTTGGAAAGAGTACTCGTTTCAGTTGGTGATGAAAAGAAGTAAAGAAACCAATAGTTCTTCTTTGGAAGCCGATGCTTGGCATCATAGAAGCGATGCTATTACTTCGGTAGCGGCATTTTTAGGTATTTCTATCGCACTTTATTTTGGTAAAGGTTATGAATCTGCCGATGATTGGGCGGCTCTTTTTGCATCTGGTTTTATTTTGTACAATAGCTATAAAATATTTAGACCGGCTTTGAGCGAGATAATGGATGAACATCTATATGATGAATTAGTAGAGGAAATTAGAGTTGTTTCCTTAACGGTTCCAGGGGTGATTGATACTGAAAAATGTTTTATTAGAAAAGCAGGAATGCAGTATCATGTAGATTTGCATGCAAGGGTAGAAGGTACCATTACAGTTAGAAAAGGACATGATATTGCACATGATTTGAAAGATACGCTCAGAGCTCAAATCCCTTCTTTGGGACATGTTTTGATTCATGTAGAACCGAATTAATTTTAAGTCATTACGACAAAAAGGTAAGATACTTCCTTTTAGCCCCGGTAGTAGCGGCATCCTTTTTTTATTTTACCCTGTCAGGGTTCAAAACCCTGACAGGGTAAAATAAAAAAAGATATAGCGGATGACGGGACTTTGCCCACAAGAAAGCCTATTCTTTCCGCTCCTAATCTAAAATATTCAATAGTTTTAGTCCAAAAATTACGCCGTCACCTTGAAAACCATTTTGGTAAGAGCGGACATAATCTACTCTGAACTGTTTGAATTTCCCTATTCCTAAGTTGTCGAGTCCTATGCTGATTTCTTGGTAAGGTTTGCGATTTGGAATGGCTAAGTTGTGAAAACCGAGCATTAAACTGCTTTTTAAAAGGTTGAGTCCTGGTATTTTGTTCATTATAAAACCATTGTCGCTGTACTCTGAATGAAATTCAAGATATGCATCGTTTGTGCTATTACTGTAATATGGTAACAGGTTGAAAACGTTTAAATAGCGTTCGGTTTGGCCAATTCGTGTTTGATTGCCATTGAAATGTTTGTAATCCATAAAGGCAATATTTTCGGCATTGAAGAATTTACCTGCTCTTAGATTTACACCCAAATCGCCTTTGTTGGATAATGAAAGGTCATATAGCACACGAGCACTAATTAAATCATACTCGTAGTTTTTTTGGCTAGCAGCAAAGGCTTTTTCGTAGCCTAAAAGCACGGTTGGATACTTGTCGTTTCGGAGGTTGAATTTTCCGTCAGGGCGCGAAATGTATTGGTTGCCAAAGTTAATGCGCCAGTTCAAATTAGCTTTTAGTAACTGATGAGTTGTGAAACCAGCAGTTGAATAATCATTAGAATCCAAAGGATTGTTTGAAGAATAAAGGTCGTCATTTTTGATAAAGGTATAGTTAGTAGTATTAAATAATGGTTTGCGTTGGCTGTATTCTAGTTTTCCGGTAAAGTTGATGCCGTTGGCGATGTTTTGAGAATATGCTATATTGAAAAACTCTTTGTTGTACAATTTCATAAAATTGTTTTTGAAAAAGAGTGTGCTTATCGAATTGATGAAAGGCGAGATTGGATTGTTTTCGTTGAATTGTTTAACAGCCGTACCTCCAGCAACCCAAATTGTAGCGTAATTTTGATTATTAAATCGGTGACTAAAGTTTCCGACTACGCGAAGACGTTCGTCTGAAAAGCCATAATTGAAAGTTGTTGCAAGGGCTGTGCTTTTTCCAGATTCATCATCCCATTTTCTATAGGTAAAGCCAGAGTCTAGATTGAAACCTTGAACCGTATTGAACGTTAATGAACTTATGTCCATTAATCCAGCATAATCGAACGACCATTTTTTGAAGGTGTTTCTATAGTTATAACCTGTTATGGGGTCTAATAGTTTGAATTTATTTCGTTTTTGGTCAATAGAATCCAAATAGGTTTTGGATGAACGAATGGTTTGAATGCTGTCTTTTTTGATATAATCTTTGCTTTCTTCTTCGGTGAGTGGAATAGGTCTTGTGCTTTCCCAGAAAGTATCTTCTTTTTTGTTGGCATTATTTTCAAAACTAACAATTTCATTGCCAAAGGTCTTTTTATCAAAAGCATCAAAGAATTCATAATTGCTGTACACATAGTTGAAAGTGCCTGAGAATCCGATTCCGAATGCACCAGCTGTAAATGCTAAGCTTTGGGCATTTTTGCTCCAAATTTTAGTTTTGGAATTGTAATTGAAGTTTTGTTTTAAGGTCATTACTTCGGTGAATTCATTGCGCATACGATAGCCTTTGATATCGAAATCAACGGCATAAATCGCCCAACTGTCTTCTACAATATAAATGTAACCTTCAAAAACGGGTTCTTTGTCGCGTCTTGGAATGACTTTAATCTTGTTGATTTGATGATTGCTTTCGTCAAAAAAAGTGCTTTCGAGTTTGTATTTGTAATATTGAAAAGCATTGCTAGCTATGGGTGAAATCATTTTTACATCAAAATCGACGGTATTGTCATAAAAATCATAAAATGAAGAGCGAGCGGTATTGTAACTAAAGCCTTTGTCGTTTCCTGATATTTTTGAGGCAATAATTCTTTCTTTATAGTTGTTGGGTTTTTCGAAGGTGAGTTTTGATACGGTTTCAGATAAGTACAAAATGCCACTTCCGGTAGAATCTAAGCCAGTGGTCATTTCGTCTGGCATTTCTATTTTCATTCCTAAAATCTTTTTAGGTAGATTTTTGATTTTGAATAATCCACGAGAATAAAAATCGGCGGTGAATCGAGCTGTTTTTTCAGCGTTTTCTTTTCGTGCTGCAATCGCACTTCTGATAATGGCGTTAGCAGGATTATTTTTGGGATTGATAACGACTTCGTTGAGGTTGTAATTTTCTTCAGACAACTCAATGTCAATTGTTATTGGTGTTTTTTCGTAGTGAATCGTTTTCTTTACGGTTTTATATCCAAGGAACTGAAACAACAAGGTATAATCACCTTCTTTTTTCAGATTTAGTTCATATTTTCCTTTGTCGTTGGTGGTAGTTCCTGAATAGGAATTTTGAATGATGACAGAAACAAAAGGTAATGGGTTTCCTTTTTCGTCAGTAATAGTACCTTTTATTTGTGCTATAAAAGGCGAAGAGATTAAAAATAAAATAAAAACGTAAAATTGTTTCATCTGCTTTTTTTGTAAAATTAAACAGATGAAAAAACTTACATCATAAAAATTTGTTAATTTATTGTGTTAAAAATGGTAAGGTTATACAAAAGATTGAATCGCGAGTTCGTAACTTTTTAGACCGAAACCCAAAATAACCCCTTTGGCATTTCCTGAAATATAGGATTGATGTCTAAAACTTTCTCTTGAAAAAGTATTGGAAATATGTACTTCAATAACTGGTGTCGTTATGGCTTTTACCGCATCGCCAATGCCTATGGATGTATGGGTATAAGCACCAGCATTGAGAATGATTCCAGTATAAGAAAAGCCAAATTCTTGAATTTTATCGATTAATTCTCCTTCGATATTGCTTTGAAAATATGAGAATTGAATATGAGGAAACTTGGTTTTTAAACTTTCAAAATAATCTTCGAAGGTTGCTGTTCCATACACTTCGGGTTCACGTTTTCCTAATAAATTTAGATTGGGGCCGTTAATAATAGCAATTTGCATAATGGTTCTTTTTGGTAAAAATAAAAAAACCGTACTAAATAATAGTACGGTTTTGTAGTTGATTTTGTTATTTATTAAAACATAAATCCAGCAGAAACTTGCACAACAGAATTTTTTGCTTTTGCATTGGTTGAAACTTCTGTTAATCCAAGTCCGTAACGAGCTTGTACAAAGATGCCTTTTGTAATTTTCACACCTAAACCACCAGCAACCGCAAAGTCGAATGTTTTGGAGTCTTCTATGTTAACATTGTCTTTTTCGCTTAATAAGAAAGAAGCTTGTGGACCTAATTCTAAGCTGAAGGTGTTGTTTAAATAGATTTTTGCCATTACAGGAATAGCTAAGTAGCCCAATTCATTTTTAAATTCTTTGACGGCACTTTTGTATGACGCTCCTTGTGTAGAGTACAACAACTCGGGTTGGATACCAAATTTCTCGGTTAATTTGATTTCGGCTAATAAACCAATGTGGTAACTTGTAATAGCATCAGATTTGTAATTTTCTGTGTTTACAGTAATATCAGTACCTGTTAGATTTGCATAATTGATACCTGCTTTTGCTCCTAAGCGTAATAATTGTGCTTGTGAATTCAATGTTCCTAAAAAGATTAAAGCTGCAATAAGAATGTTTTTTTTCATTTTTTTTCTTTTTTAAATAGGGTTTTATATTTTATAAACTGCATTTTGAACTAAATATTGTTTTGCAAAAAGCCAAGCTTATAACTAGATAGTTATTATGTTGCGAAATAACAATAATTTTAATTGGTTTCCAATATTATTAAAATAAGTTTTAACTTGTTAAAATTTAATTCATATCTAAGTTTTGAAAAATACCTGATTTTAGTGAGAGTTATTTTTTTAGTCTATTGATATGTAGTCTTTTATGTTTTTGTGTTGCTTTTTATTAATGCTTTAAAATCTCTTTATAGGATGTTTTTTTGAATGCTTTTTTTCTTTATTTGATTTTGAATTACTAGTTTTGTTGAATAATCTTAATAAACTAAACAAAAAAATGAAAAAAATTATTTTAACTGCTGTTGCAGTATTTGGATTCGCATTTGCTAATGCACAAGAAGAAGAAAAAGGTAACGGTGGATTCGCTAAAGGTGATGTATTCGTTT
>ERZ650300.837-NODE-837-length-18427-cov-4.342042_pt1 | contig 18427 bp, 14 predicted proteins | sample MGYA00376236_ERZ650300 | MGnify/ENA primary metagenome ERZ650300 (study PRJEB26733, sample SAMN07839303) | wastewater metagenome | biome: urban; feature: wastewater treatment plant; material: waste water | place: USA: North Carolina | collected 2016-04-28 ...
CGGACAGATTTTTCATCACCGGATTCTGAGCGCACACTGTCCAGCTCCCCTTTACTGGCGGGGATTGTGATTATCTTAATTGCCGAGTAAAAAGAACGTCCCTTCTCAGTTCTCTGAGCTTTATACACTCTTCCAAAAGAGCCTTCCCCGATCTTGCTTACGATCTTCCATTCCGGCCACGGGGAAATTGGCAGTTCCTTGTCCATCGCAATCCCTCCTCTCTCAGAAAATCCCTGCTTATAAACAGAAATCTCCCTCCGGATTTCCGGGGGGAGATTTATTTATATTAGCAAGGTATATCGACTTATTCTTCTACCGGTGCAGTTTCCTCTGCTGTCTCTTCAACAGCAATGGTCTCTTCCTCCGGAGCAGTCTCAGTCTTCTCTTCCTCTACGGAAATTTCCTCTGTATCCTCAGGCTCCTCGGAAGCTGTTTTTACCTCCGGCATTCCTGTGTCAAGACTGATCTCACTGTAACGCTTCATACCTGTACCTGCAGGAATCAGCTTACCAATAATAACGTTCTCTTTCAAACCAAGAAGGTTATCACGTTTACCACGAATGGCTGCATCAGTAAGGACACGAGTTGTTTCCTGGAAGGATGCTGCTGACAAGAATGAGTTGGTTTCAAGAGATGCCTTAGTAATCCCCATAAGGACTGGACGAGCTGTTGCTGGAACACCACCAGCGATAACCACATCAGCATTGGCATCTGTAAAGTCTGCAATATCCATAAGTGTACCCATAAGCAGATCTGTATCGCCTGGATCCATGACACGAACTTTACGAAGCATTTGGCGAACCATTACCTCAATGTGCTTGTCACCGATTTCTACACCCTGGCTACGGTAAACTTTTTGAACTTCAGAAAGAAGGTAAGTTTCAACTGCCAAGACATCACGAACTTCAAGCAAGCGTTTTGGTTGGATAGAACCTTCAGTGAGGGCGCTACCTCTCGCAACTTGATCACCAACTTCGACTTTCATACGGGCTGTAAATGGTACTACGTATTCGCCTTCGCCAGTTTTACCTTTAACAAAGACTTTCTTGGTACGAGTAGAAGCATCTTCTTCAATAGCGATAACTTCACCTTTAACCTCAGTGATAACTGCTTCCCCTTTCGGATTGCGCGCCTCAAAGATTTCTTGGACACGAGGAAGACCCTGAGTGATATCGCTGTTTGAGGCTACACCACCCGTGTGGAAGGTACGCATTGTAAGCTGTGTACCAGGTTCACCGATAGATTGGGCTGCAATCGTACCAACTGCTTCACCCACTTCAACCGCATCACCTGTCGCCAAGTTGATACCATAACAATGACGGCAGACACCGTGGCGAGTATTACATGTAAATACGCTACGGATGGTTACTTGTTCAACACCTGAATTGACAATTTCACGGGCAATATCTTCAGTAATCAATTGGTTTGGACCAATGATAACGGCACCCGTTTCAGGATGTTTAACAGTTTTCTTAGTGTAACGACCTTGCAAACGCTCTTCAAGTGGCTCGATCATTTCCTTGCCATCTGTGATTGAACGGATGTCAAGACCACGGTCTGTTCCACAGTCGTCTTCACGGATAATAACATCTTGGGCAACGTCAACCAAACGACGAGTCAGATAACCTGAGTCGGCTGTCTTCAAGGCCGTATCCGTCATACCCTTACGGGCACCATGAGTTGAGAAGAACATTTCCAAAACAGAAAGACCTTCACGGAAGTTAGACAAGATAGGCAATTCCATGATACGTCCGTTCGGAGCTGACATCAGACCACGCATACCGGCCAACTGGGAGAAGTTGGAAATGTTACCACGGGCACCAGAGTCCATCATCATAACGATTGGGTTCTTCGGATCTTGTTTTTCAACCAGACGTTTTTCCAATTTTTCCTTAGCTGAACGCCACTCATCTGTAACAGCTGCATAACGCTCATCATCAGTAATCATACCACGACGGAATTGTTTCTTGATTTGTTCTACACGTTCGTGAGATTCTTCAATGATTTCAGCCTTGTTGTCGATGACCGGAATATCGGCAATACCCACTGTCAAACCAGCAAGTGTTGAGTGATAGTAACCCAAGTCTTTCAAACGGTCAAGCAGGGCTGATGTTTCAGTTGTACGGAAACGCTTGAAGATTTCAGCGATGATATTACCAAAATTTTTCTTCTTGAATGGTTGGTTGATTGGCAATTCTGCAATAGCAGCCTTGATATCTGACCCTGGCTCCAAGAAGTATTTATCAGGAGTTCCTTCTGTCAAGTTAGCATTATTTGGCTCTTGCAAGTATGGAAGTCCTTCTGGCATAATCGCGTTGAACAAGATTTTTCCAACGGTTGTCATCATGACCTTGTGTTTTTGGTTATCTTTCCAAGGTTTGTCAAGGCTATCTGTTGCGATACCAACACGAGTATGCAAGTGAACATAGCCATTGCGATAAGCCATAACAGCCTCATCCGCATCCTTGAAGACCATACCTTCACCTTCACGACCAGCATCTTCCATGGTCAAGTAGTAGTTACCCAAAACCATATCCTGAGATGGTGTTACGACTGGTTTACCATCTTTAGGGTTAAGGATGTGTTCTGCCGCAAGCATAAGGATACGTGCTTCTGCTTGTGCTTCTTCTGACAATGGAACGTGAATCGCCATCTGGTCACCGTCAAAGTCGGCGTTGTAGGCTTCACAGACAAGCGGGTGCAAACGAAGGGCTTTACCGTCGATCAGAACTGGCTCAAAAGCCTGGATACCCAAACGGTGAAGGGTAGGTGCGCGGTTCAAAAGAACTGGGTGTTCTTTGATCACTTCTTCCAAGATATCCCAAATACGGTCGTCACCACGTTCAATCAAACGTTTTGCAGCTTTTACGTTACCAGCAATATCACGGGCAACGATTTCGCGCATGACAAACGGTTTGAAGAGCTCAATAGCCATTTCACGTGGTACACCACATTGGTACATTTTAAGAGTTGGACCAACGGCGATAACGGAACGTCCTGAGAAGTCAACACGCTTACCAAGCAAGTTTTGACGGAAACGACCTTGTTTACCTTTAAGCATGTGGCTGAGTGATTTAAGTGGACGGCTACCTGGTCCTGTAATTGGACGACCACGGCGACCGTTATCAATTAAAGCATCTACAGCTTCTTGGAGCATCCGTTTTTCGTTTTGTACGATGATCCCTGGAGCATTAAGTTCCAAGAGACGAGCCAAACGGTTGTTACGGTTGATAACACGGCGATATAATTCATTCAAATCAGATGCAGCAAAACGGCCACCATCCAACTGAACCATCGGACGCAAATCTGGTGGAATAACTGGCAAGATATTGAGAATCATCCACTCAGGTTTATTTCCGGATTTGTAGAAAGCATCCAATACATCCAAACGACGCACAGCTTTAATCCGTTTTTGTCCAGTAGCAGTTTTTAACTCTTCTTTCAACGCAGCGATTTCTTTTGGAAGATCGACTTGTTTCAAGAGGTCTTGGATCGCTTCTGCACCCATTTTGGCAACGAATGTACCATAGCCATATTCACGCAAACGCTCACGGTATTCGCGCTCAGTCATGATTGACTTGTGCTCAAGCGGTGTATCTTTAGGATCGATCACCACGTAAGCCGCGAAGTAGATAACTTCCTCAAGCGCACGTGGGCTCATATCCAAGGTCAAGCCCATACGACTTGGAATACCTTTGAAATACCAAATGTGTGAAATTGGTGCTTTCAACTCAATGTGTCCCATACGTTCACGACGGACTTTTGCACGAGTCACTTCCACACCACAGCGGTCACAAGTAATCCCTTTATAACGGATACGTTTGTATTTACCGCATGAACACTCCCAGTCTTTTGTTGGACCAAAGATTACTTCGTCAAATAGTCCATCACGTTCTGGTTTAAGTGTACGATAGTTGATTGTTTCAGGTTTTTTAACCTCACCGTAAGACCATGAACGAACCTTACTTGGTGAAGCTAACGTGATTTGCATACTTTTAAATCGATTTACGTCAACCACTAATAATCCCTTTCTTTTCTTGTGAGAGGATGGATTCCCATACCTCAAACTCTTGAACAATAATCAGCAGAATGGATAGCTGGTAAGCTATTTTTCTATAAATCAGACGGTGGAAAACTGTTGGTCCTTATCTCTTTCAGTTCTGAGATTTGGACCAACTTGTTCCATCCATTCTAATTATTCTTTGCCTTCTGCTTCTTCTGCTGCAAAGGCTGCGGCTGCATCAGCTGCGGCTTTTGCACGTGCTTTTTCAAGATCATCTACGTGGATGATGTCATCATCTTCACCTTCATCAAGGTCACGCAATTCTACTTCATTGTTGTCTTCATCAAGGACACGCATATCCAAACCAAGTGATTGCAATTCTTTGACAAGAACGCGGAATGATTCTGGAACACCTGGTTTTGGAATTGGTTTACCTTTAGTGATGGCTTCATAGGCTTTAAGACGGCCTGTCACATCATCTGACTTGTAAGTCAAGATTTCTTGTAGGACGTTTGAAGCACCGTAGGCTTCAAGGGCCCAAACCTCCATCTCACCGAAACGCTGACCACCAAACTGAGCCTTACCTCCGAGTGGCTGTTGGGTAACGAGTGAGTATGGTCCTACTGAGCGGGCGTGAAGTTTATCATCAACCATGTGATGAAGCTTGATCATGTACATGACACCAACAGATACACGGTTGTCAAATGGGTCACCTGTACGTCCATCGTAAAGAATGGTTTTGGCATCTGAATCCATACCTGCTTCTTTAACAGTTGACCAGAGATCTTCTGAACTTGCACCATCGAAAACTGGTGTTGCGATATGAATGCCCAAGTTGCGAGCCGCCATACCCAAGTGAAGCTCCATAACCTGACCGATGTTCATACGTGATGGCACCCCGAGTGGGTTCAACATGATGTCAACTGGTGTTCCGTCTGGAAGATATGGCATATCCTCAACCGGTACAATACGTGAAACGACACCCTTGTTACCGTGACGACCGGCCATCTTATCTCCGACCTTGATCTTACGTTTTTGAGCAATATAAACACGAACCAGCATGTTGACACCTGATTGCAATTCATCACCATTGGCACGGGTAAAGATTTTCACATCACGAACGACACCATCGGCACCGTGAGGTACACGAAGAGAAGTATCACGGACTTCACGTGATTTGTCACCGAAGATTGCATGCAAGAGGCGCTCTTCAGCAGAAAGATCTTTTTCACCTTTTGGTGTGACTTTACCAACAAGAATGTCGCCCTCTTTAACTTCGGCACCAATACGAATAATCCCCATTTCGTCCAAGTTGCGAAGAGCATCTTCACCAACGTTTGGAATTTCGCGAGTGATTTCTTCAGGGCCTAACTTAGTATCACGTGTTTCTGATTCGTATTCTTCCAAGTGAACAGATGTAAACACATCGTCCTTCACAAGGCGTTCAGACATGATAACTGCATCCTCAAAGTTGTAACCTTCCCAAGTCATGTAGGCAACGATAGGGTTTTGACCAAGAGCCATTTCCCCGTTTTCCATGGAAGGTCCATCTGCGATGAAGTCGCCTTTTTCAACGATGTCGCCCAATTTTACAAGAGTGCGTTGGTTATAGGCTGTACCAGAGTTTGAACGACGGAATTTAGAAATGTGGTAGACATCAAGCGAACCATCTTCACGACGCACTTCTACCTTATCCGCATCTGCAAAAACAACCTTACCATCATGTTGAGCGATAATAGCCGCACCTGAGTCATGTGCAGCCTGGTATTCCATACCAGTCCCTACAAATGGTGCTTTCGGATCAATCAATGGGACAGCCTGACGTTGCATGTTGGCACCCATGAGGGCACGGTTGGAGTCATCGTTTTCCAAGAAAGGAATACATGCTGTCGCAACGGCAACTACCTGTTTAGGTGAAACGTCCATGAAGTCTGCTGAATCTGCTGGGAACTCTTGGTTGTTACCTTGGTGACGTCCCATAACAATCTTATCAACGAAACGGTTGTTTTCATCAAGAGCTGATGTTGATTGTGCTACGATGTAGGCATCTTCTTCATCCGCTGTCAACCAAACGATTTCGTTTGTAACTGTACCAGTTGCACGGTCAATCTTGCGGTATGGTGTTTGGATGAAGCCATACTTGTTGAGGTGACCATAAGAAGACAAGTTGTTGATCAAACCGATGTTTGGTCCCTCAGGCGTTTCAATCGGACACATACGACCATAGTGAGTGTAGTGAACGTCTCGAACCTCATAACCAGCACGGTCACGAGTCAAACCACCAGGTCCCAAGGCTGACAAACGGCGTTTGTGAGACAACTCAGAAAGTGGGTTGTGTTGGTCCATGAACTGTGACAACTGAGATGAACCAAAGAATTCTTTGATTGCGGCTGTAACAGGACGGATATTGATGATTTGTTGTGGCGTCAATACTTCATTGTCTTGAACAGACATACGCTCACGCAAGTTACGTTCCATACGAGTCAAACCGATACGTACTTGGTTAGCAAGCAATTCACCAACGGCACGAATACGACGGTTACCCAAGTGGTCAATATCATCTACACGACCAAGACCCTCAGCCAAGTTGAGGAAGTAGCTCATTTCAGCCAAGATGTCCGCAGGTGTTACTGTACGTACTTTTTCTGCTGGATTAGCATTACCAATCACCGTCACAACACGTTCTGGATCCTTAGGAGCTACAATCTTGAATTTCTGCAAAAGAACTGGCTCAAGAAGAACAGCGTTGTCATTTGGAATATACTCTACCAAGTTGAGCTCATCGAATTGTGCTTCTACTTTTTCAAGCACATCACGACTCAATACAGTACCAGCTTCCAAGACAATTTCGCCTGTCTCACCGTTAATCACATGCTCAGCAAGTGTTTGGTTGAGCAAACGAGTACGGAGGTTGAGTTTTTTATTAATCTTGTAACGACCAACAGGTGCCAAGTCGTAACGACGTGGGTCAAAGAAACGAGCTGTCAAAAGACTACGAGAGCTTTCAGCTGTCTTTGGTTCACCTGGACGAAGGCGCTCATAGATTTCCTTAAGCGCTTCATCTGTACGAGAATCTGCTGGGTTTTTATGAATATCTTTTTCAATGGTATTGCGAACCAATTCGCTATCACCAAAGATATCAAAGATTTCATCATCACCTGAGAAACCAAGCGCACGAACAAGCGTTGTGAATGGAATCTTACGCGTACGGTCAATACGAGTGTAGGCAATGTCTTTTGAGTCTGTTTCCAATTCCAACCAAGCTCCACGGTTAGGAATAACCGTTGATCCATAACCTACTTTACCATTCTTATCTACTTTATCATTGAAGTAGACACCTGGTGAACGAACCAACTGAGAAACGATGATACGCTCTGCACCGTTGATGATGAAGGTACCCATTTCAGTCATGATTGGAAACTCACCGAAGAAGACTTCTTGTGTCTTGATCTCGCCAGTTTCTTTATTCACCAGACGGAAAGTCACATAAATTGGAGCTGAGTAGTTCGCATCATGCGCACGCGCTTCTTCCAATGTGTATTTAGGCTCTTTCAATTCATAACCAACGAATTCCAATTCCATGGTATCCGTAAAGTTTGAAACTGGAAGTACATCTTCAAAGACTTCTTTCAAACCATAATCTAAAAAGTCTTGGAAAGAGTCCGTTTGGATTTCAATCAAATTTGGTAAATCAAGAACTTCCTTAATTCTTGAAAAACTACGACGGGTACGGTGCTTACCGTACTGAACTTCATGTCCTGCCAAAAGTTTTCTCCTTTGTATTAAGATACTAAGCCGTAAACAACTCAAAGAAAAATAGGAAACACGACGACGGAGGCAAGCCTCCTAGGAGCTGTTTATCTTTTTTCACAGAGTTGTAGGCGAGTTCAATTAAAAGATACGAGACCGTGAAAACCAAAGTGAAAATAGGAGAGTGACGCCGTGTCACCAGACACAAGGAGCTCTATCTTTTTCACACAGGTTTTAGGTCGAGTTCAATTAAAGATACGAGGGCGTCAAACACTCCAAAAGAAAATAGGACATCGACAAAGCAATCAAAAGATTGCAAGGAGATGTATCTTTTTCTACAGGAGTATAGCCCGAGTTCAATTATATTCAGCATGTGATGACCTGCGCTTACTTTTTCTGAATTTTTAGAATCTTTAAGAATAGGTAACAATTCTCAAAGAACTTCTTCATAGACACAAAAAGAGCAGCTAAATCTTCCTTTTAAAAAGTGTGATTTAACTGCTGCAAGCCTTGCTTGGACAATATTTCAAACAAGACACACGACAAATAATTTATACAATTATAGCACAAGAACTAGAATAAATCAAGAAATGAATCAGTTCTGTATCTTTGATATCATTCGAAAGTAATCAATCGAGCTGAATTGTCTTTTTGCCTGAGATCGTCATAAAACTATTATCTTGCTCTTGAGATAAATTCTACAATGTTAACCACGTAATCTACTCTAATTTTGAATCATTATCTAATTATATGGAACAAGCGCTTCGATTTGAACCCCTAAAAGATTAGTCACTGCTAGATGTCTGAGTGTCTGTATCTTGGTCATTATTTGAACTCGAAGAACTTGTTCCACTGCTTCGACTAGAGCTACTGCGTTGAGTTGAGCTACTTGATGTGGTCGTTTGCGACCCAATTATAGTATTCCAAGCCTGACGTTTATCGCTGTCGGTCCCTCCAACCATGAAATTATAATTGGTTACAGGTGCACCGTTTTTGGCCCAATAACTTGTTGTGGTCGCACCACCAATCGTTACTTGACGACCATTCACCTGAACTGTTCCGGCACGTTGACCAGTAGAAGATACAACATTAGAGGAGATGACACTGCTATCCAGTTCAAACTTACCTGAAAACATATCCGATTTGACATTGTATAATGCATCCACAAGGTATGCAACGTATTGTGAATTATTATAGTATCCTGTCCAGACATACATTTCTGAGTTGTCATCATTCCCCACCCATGTTCCTAAGGTTACTTTCGGAGTAGATAACATTAACCAAACATCATTTACCTCATTACTTGTACCCGTTTTTCCAACGAAGTCAGATGTTGCGGCTTGAGGATTCAAGCTACTTAATCGACTTTTGAATGTTGAGGTGTAACCAGAATTAATCACTTGTCGTAATAACATATTCATAATGCTTGCCGTAGCTTTTGAATACACTTGAACGGGAGCAGCTTCGTGCTGGTATACCACCGTTCCATCCGATGCAGTGATACTTTCAACAATATAGTGCTTATTATAAACACCGCCATTGGCTAAAGTCTGATAGGCGTTGGTATTCGTCAATACAGAGATTTCAACCCCTCCGCCTAATGGCACACTTTCAATATCATACATTGGAATATGATAATTCATTTTTTCCATGTAATCCTTAGCATTAACCCCTGCGTTTTGAATCATTTTATAAGTCCAAAAAGCCGGGATATTTACAGACATATCAATAGCAGTCTGTAAATTCATCATACCAGTACCTTTACTACTGCCGTACATAATTGGCTGACCACTTGAGAAGTTTGTAGGATAATTAGATAGAATACTTGCAGACCCTAGCAATCCTTGATCAATAGCAATACCATAAGCTAACAATGGTTTAATAGTAGAAGCAGGTGACCGTTGTGTGTCGAAGGCGTGGTTATTTTGATTTGTTGCAAAGTTTCTACCACCAATAAATCCTAGAATAGCTCCTGTACTATTATCAATCAAAACACTTCCTGTCTCAACATATTCATTTCCATTGTCTAGAACTGAACCGTAATTCGCTACAACAGATTGCATTGCAGAATAGATGCCTTTATCAACGGTACTCTTTATAATATATCCCCCTTGACTTAATTCCTGAGTCGCCATCTCCTCATATGATGATTTTATATCATCATTTTTCAAGTCGTTTTCAGAAACTGCATCCCGTTTAACGAGATAATCAAACATGACCTGCTGTGCCTCCTCCATAACTTCATAATAGAGGTAGTCTTTTGTATCTGAAGCGATGGGTGCAGGGGCGATAAAATCTTGCTTAATATCATAATCTTTATAAGCTTCGTATTCCTCTTTAGTCAAAAAAGAAGCTCGATACATATTATAAAGAACGTCCTGATAACGCTCAATTCCATAAATCATGTCATCATCCGATTTCCGTGTTCCATCTGAAGCATACGGAGAATACACAATAGGACTTTGAGGCAATCCAGCGATATAAGCAGCCTGTGGGACGCTTAACTCCTTAGCTGTTTTTCCAAAGATCCCTCTTGCAGCTGCCTCTACACCTGCAATATTTTTACCCTGATTGTTTCGTCCAAAAGGAGAGACATTCAAATAAATTGTTAATATCTCATTTTTTGTCATATTTCGCTCTAAAGCTAAAGCAGAAATGATTTCATTAGCCTTTCGCGTAAAGGTTGGAGCATCACCCACCAATTGTTGTTTGATCAATTGTTGGGTCAAAGTAGAGCCACCACTAGAAGATCCTAGTCCGATAGATCCTAAAGCAGCACGTAATACTGCTTTTGGTACAACACCATTATGCGTCTCAAAGGTTTCGTCTTCTGTAGCAATAACAGCCTGCTTTAGATAATCCGAAACCTCTTCAGACGTAACTGGTATACGTAATAAGTCAGAATTTACTTCTGAAACTAAACTACCATCTGAATAAGTTACCGTTGAAATACGACTAACTTCCGATACCTTTTCAACCAACTCTTCTGTTTTTGGCACTTCAACTTTGTCGAAAAGACTAACAACAAAGCCCACTCCGACCCCACCACCAAAAATAGCAATTAAAATTCCTAAGACAACTATCGAATTAATCAATAATTTAAGGGTCCGAAGGAAGATTCCAAAACCATTCTCTAACTGATGAATATCAACTTTCTTTTTTAAATCTTGTTTTTCTGATTTGTTATTCATAAAAACTCCTTATCACTCAATTATACCAAATTTTGTATATTTTCCGCAATTTCATGGTATAATAGGAAGGAATTTTTTAATACAAAGTTCGACCCAAATACTTTAAAACATGACTTGGGTCCTAACTATTCAATCAAAAGGAGATAGCCTACATGAACATTTTTGAAGAACTGAAAGCTCGCGGCCTAGTCTTTCAAACGACAGACGAAGAAGCCTTGGTAAAAGCATTAACTGAAGGAAAAGTTTCTTATTATACAGGCTATGATCCAACAGCTGACAGTTTACATTTAGGCCATCTGGTTGCCATCCTAACAAGCCGTCGGTTACAATTAGCTGGGCACAAACCTTATGCTCTTGTTGGTGGTGCTACAGGTCTGATTGGTGATCCATCTTTTAGAGATGCGGAACGTAGCTTGCAAACCAAAGATACAGTAGACGGTTGGGTAACAAAGATTCAAGGTCAGCTCTCTCGCTTCTTGGATTTTGAAAATGGTGACAACAGAGCTGAAATGGTCAATAACTACGACTGGTTCTCAGATATTAGCTTCATTGACTTCCTTCGTGATGTCGGTAAATACTTCACTGTCAACTACATGATGAGCAAAGATTCTGTTAAAAAACGAATTGAAACAGGAATTTCTTACACTGAATTTGCATACCAAATCATGCAAGGCTATGATTTCTATGAGTTGAATGATAAGCATAATGTTACATTGCAAATTGGTGGTTCAGATCAATGGGGCAATATGACCGCCGGCACGGAATTGCTACGTCGCAAAGCTGATAGAACTGGTCACGTGATGACTGTTCCGCTCATCACTGACTCAACCGGTAAGAAATTTGGTAAGTCTGAGGGTAATGCTGTTTGGCTTGATGCTGATAAAACTTCTCCTTACGAAATGTACCAATTCTGGCTCAATGTCATGGACGACGATGCCGTTCGTTTCTTGAAAATCTTTACATTCTTATCACTAGATGAGATTGCAGAGATTGAAGAACAATTTAATGCAGCCCGTCATGAACGTTTGGCTCAGAAAATTTTGGCTAAGGAAGTCGTGACATTAGTTCATGGTGAAGAAGCCTATAACCAAGCCCTTAACATTACTGAACAATTGTTCGCTGGCAATATCAAAAACCTATCCGCAAAAGAACTCAAACAGGGGCTTAGCAACGTTCCAAACTACGCTGTACAGGCTGAAGACAACCTCAACATCGTTGAACTCTTGGTTACCTCTGGTATTGTTAACTCAAAACGCCAAGCTCGTGAAGATGTAGCAAATGGTGCCATCTATGTCAACGGTGAACGTGTGCAGGATTTGGACTACACTCTTTCTGACAGCGACAAGATTGACGGCGAGTTGACCATTATCCGTCGTGGTAAGAAGAAATATTCTGTTTTGACTTATTAACATTTTTCAAGGAAATCCTATGTGATTTCCTTTTCTGCTAACCTAGGAGAAAAGATATGACCTGCATTTTTTGCCACCAACTCAATGAAAATGCCATTCTCTACCAGACGAAACATTTCAAAGTAGTCTGGGATATTGACCCTGTCCAAACTGGACATCTACTGATTATCAGCAAGAAACACTATGACACGCTCAGCCAAGTCCCTCCTGCTATTCGCTATGAACTGTCGGACTTGGAAGTCTTGTTAACTGAAAAACTCTGTCAAGCATTGGCAATTGACGGTGTGACCATAGCTTGCAACGATCGCTTGTTTGACACTGGCACCCATTTCCATGTTCATCTCATCCCACGCTTTCAATCAGATGGCTTCTGGGACCAAATTTCGCTTGCACAAGTGCAACTGGATTTGACTCATTTTCTCAAAGCATTATAAAAAGCAGCCCGACAAAGATATTTTTCAGATAAGATATTCTGAGTATATTGATAAAAAGCTCACCAGTGCTTTATAATAATACATATATGCTACAAGATTAAGGAGAGAAAGATGGCTCAAAAGAATAACCTGCTAAAAAATTTGAATAAGCTTGTTGATATTATCCCTGATACTACAAAAATAATCGGGGATACTGTTCAGGCTGCAGCTCCTATTGTTGATAAAGCTTTAGACCGTCAACACGAAAAAAATCTGAGTCAAATTCAGGTACCTAATGTTATCGACTTAGATGTGGAGGAAGCCAAACGCCACCTTGAAGAAATTGGTTTTCGAGTCACTCTCACTCTGGTGAAACCGAATAAAAAAAATACCGCCAGGAAACTACTCGAGACAATGAAGTAGTTGCTATGATTCCAAAAGCAGGAAAATTCGATAAAGGAAGCCTCATCAAACTCTACTATATCAACCAAGAAATTATTGATGCGAGTAATCAAGAAGTTACAATTCCAAACCTCATAGGACTAACCATTCCAGAGGCTCGCGAACACTTGCAAGAAGTCGGTTTCAAACCAGCAATGGAAATTCTCACAGCAGATGCCAAGTATGCAAAACAAAAAATAAATGTTGTGATTGATATGGAGCCAAAGGCAAACCTCTTTACAACAACAGCTGTGAAAGGTAGCCTCATCAAGTTAAAATATCTAGATGAAGAAACATTGGAACAAAGCCTACAGTTAGCTAGCCAAGCCGAAGAAAATCAATTAGATGTGGGGCAACTATTCAAACAGCTTCCAAATCTATTTGGAAACAAGGATGTCGAATAAAAAATAAGGAGAGATCATTTTAGAATCTCTCCTTATTTTTTATCTCATTTATACCAACTCTTCCACTTCATAGATTGTATCATCCAGCACCTCTTGGTACCGTTTCAAGTCATAGGCCACAGAGGTTTCCACCTCCGCCAACTGCTGATCCAGCTGGATTTTCACCTCTTCCACCCCGTCCAAGTCCAAGAAATGATTGGTCACATGCTTCACACAGTTTTGACAAGATAAATTTTTCAATTTCAAGGTTTGTTTCATGTTCTTTCTCCTCGTTCTTACACAATAAAAATAAAAAGTAGCACAACTCTAAAGGTTTGCAAATTGAGCAAACTCTGTTCACATCCTTAAGCCAAAGATTGAACTCTGGTACTTACTCATTTTCAAGTAACACCACCCAAATTTTACACTCATTTAATCAACACACCTTATGTCGATTTTTGAAGTGTGTGATGATGACCACAAGTACATTGACCTGGCAGACACTGACAGACAATACTCTCAGGTGCCGTCTTTTGTAACTGCGAGATTTTGCTGACAATATTCTCAAGGCTTTTTTGGGAAAATGTCCCTGTGTCCAGCAGCTTTTCAACCAGTTGCCCCTGCTTCGTGGAGCATATGGTAGCCAATAAGAGCTCCACCTGCCCCTGCAAATGTTCCTCTTCACTAATCAGCGGATAATAGTGATACTTGCTTGTTTCCTTGGCCATACGCAAATAGTTTTTCTTCCTTAGTCGCCCCAAAAGTGTCTTAACGGTCGTCGCCTGCCAATCAAATCCCTCCTGCAAGGCCTGAATAATTTCTTGAGAAGTCGTTCCCGGCTGTGCCCACAGAACCCGCATCACCTGCCACTCTGCAGCTGAAATAGTTTGCTCCACAATCTCACCTCCATGAATCTATTTCTACAATTTCAGTTTACAACTGTAGTCAAAAAATGTCAAGAAGAAAGACTGAACCTCTCGTCCAGTCTTTTTTCTCTTAATGAGCCAGCATTTCCTGACCAATTTCCAAACCAGTCAAACCAACAGGGTAGTAAGTCGGCCAGTTTTCCAATTCTTCCAAAAGCTTATCTTGACTCTCTCCACCAAAGTAGATATGGAAGTGACCGGTTTTTACTGGTGCAATATTGTGATCGCTAAATTGAACATACTTGTAGTTTCCAGCATTTGCATCTGTTGCCTCAAACAAGAAACGAACGCCACGATTTCCTTTTTTGTAAGTCAAAATCTTATAACCCACATACTTATAAGTAAACTTCTCTTTCTTATCGCCTGCCACAAATTCCATAGTATTATCTGTAATGTTAATTTGATTGACATCCGTTTTGTATCCGGTATCATAATATGCCTTATACTCATCAACTGTCATATCGCCTTTCAGTTTAGCCTTATAATCCCAGACTTGATCAAAGGTCCCATCAAGTAAATATGGATAAACAGATTGCCATTCGCCTGCATAGTCTGAGAGTGTGCGATCTTTTACAGCACTGTCTTCAAAATACCCATTATAGACCGTTTGTGGAGTCTCAGCCCCATCCTCTGGTAAAATTTCAGAACCAGCTTGAGAAGTTGTTTTTTCAAGGGCAGTCAGATTATCTTCCATAACAGAAATATAATCCTTACCATTTTTCATATCTTCATCTGTCAAACTTTCAAGAGGATTCAGAACATCCAGCTGAACACCTGTTTCATTTGCGAGTGTTTCAGCAACAGATTTCGACGCATTTTCTTCAAAGTATATATACTTGATTCCATATTCGTTGATATAGTCGGTTAATTCGGCTAACCGCGAAGGGGTAGAATCTTCATCCGCAGCAACACCCGTGATTGAAACTTGTCTCAAACCATAATCTAAAGCCAGATAAGCAAAAGCTGTATGTTGTGTAACAAAATACTTTTGTTTAGCGGCAGATAATGTCTCAGAATATTTAGTATCCAAAGCATCTAATTTCTCAATATAGGCTGCCGCATTTGTTTCAAAAGTATCTTTCTTTTCTGGGTATTTAGCTACCAAACTATCACGAATAGTTTCTACAAGAGTAATTGCACGTGCAGGAGACAACCATACATGCGGATCATAAGGATGGCTATGCCCCTCCTCACTCTGGTCGTGATCATCACCTTCTTCACTACCGGGTAACAAGAGCATCCCTTCCGTTGCTCTAATCACACTGACCTTTGAGGTGTCAATAGATTCCTCAACATCATGAACCCATGTTTCCATATTTTCATTTTCGTAAACAAAAACATCAGCTTCTTGAATTCGAGCAATATCTTTTGCTGAAGGTTCATAATTATGAACTTCTGTTCCAGCCTTAACCAACAGATCAACATTTGCCTCATCACCTGCCACCTGCTTAGTGAATTCATAAACAGGATAGAAGGTTGTTACAATATTTAGCTTCCCTTCTTCAGAAGCTGTGCTATTGCCACATGCTCCTAAAAGCAAAGCTGAAATAGACACGAATATCAATCCAACTTTTTTCATCATTACTCCTTATTTTCTAAATTTTTGAACAACATTCACCAGTAAGAAAAAACTAATGAAAATCAAGGTAATACTTGCACTTGCTGGGGTTTCTGCATAATAGGATGTCATCAAACCTGTCACCATTCCTAAAAAGCCAATTGCCATCCCCGTAAAGATAACAGCTTTAAAACTCTTACCAAGTTGTAAGGCAATAGAAGCAGGTAGAACCATAATGGTTGAAACCAATAAAGCCCCCGCAGCAGGAATCATAAGAGCAATCGCAACACCAGTAACTACATTAAAGGCAATAGACATAGCTCTAACAGGCAATCCATCTACAAATGCGGTATCTTCATCAAAGGTAAGAATATACATGGGACGTAAAAATAACAACGTCAATAGAATGACAATCAAAGCAATCACAAATAAAGCAACTACTTGTTCTTGACTGATTGTTACAATCGAACCAAAAAGGTATTGTTCCAGACTAAGTCCAGACTTTCCTCCTGATTTATTCATAACAATTAACGAAATCGCCAAACCAGTCGACATGAGAATTGCCGTTCCGATTTCCATAAAGTTTTTATAAATAGTCCTCAAATATTCCAAAAATACAGCTGCTACAATTGCAACAAGTACTGTTGAAAGAGTAGGCGAAATACCCAAAACCAAACCGAATGCAACACCAGCTAAAGAAACGTGACTGAGGGTATCTGACATTAGGCTTTGACGCCTAAGGATTAAGAAAACCCCTAGGATTGGTGAAAAGAAACTCATGGCAATAATCGCCAGAAAAGCGCGTTGCATGAAGTCGTAATTAAATACAGATAAATCAAACATGGACAACCTCCTCATCTGTTTCATGAACATTGAAACAACGCCAAGGAGACTGTTGATCACGAACCAGGTGAATATTACGATCAGCGTATTTATTCAATTCATCGGGATCGTGAGTAATCATCAATACAGATTTACCATGCTTTTTGGCTGAGTGATGCATGAGCTGGTAAAAGGCATCCTTTGTCCCTACATCCATACCAGTAGTAGGCTCATCCAAAATAAAAATATCCGGATCCGAAGCAAACATACGTGCTATTACAGCTCGTTGTTTTTGACCACCACTCAATGCTCCCAAACGTTTTTCACGATGCTCCCACATCCCTACAGATTCCAGACTTATCCGAACATGTTCCTCATCATGGGCTGTCAATCGACGGAACCACCCTTGCCGAGGATAACGACCAGATTTTACAAACTCATAAACTGTACTCGGAAAGCCAGCATTAAAACTTGCTATCTGCTGAGGTAAGTAAGCCATTCGTAATTTCTTACCTTTTATACTTTTTTCTGCAATAATGACTTTTCCATGTTTTGGCTTTAATATCCCTAAAGTTGCTTTAATTAGAGTAGATTTCGCCGCCCCATTCTCACCAGTTAATGTAACGAATTCACCACTATCTAAATGGTAGTGAATATTTTCCAAAACCGGCTCCTTGTCGTAGTAAAACGACAAATCTTCCACAGTAATATATCTCATTTATTTTCTAATTTTCTCCACTAACTCATTCAAAAATCTTGCAATAAGCTCTTGTTCGTCAAGACTATAATTACCTAACAGTTCTTCATAAGCTTCCAAAGTATGTGCATGATGATGCGCATGCTCCGCAGCAATAGGCTTTGCAGCCTCAGTCAGACTAAAACGAACAATACGTGCATCCTTTGAATCCTTTACTGCTACTAATAAGCCCTGAGCAACCAAAGATTTAGTAGCCTTTGTAATAGCAGCTTGACTAACATTCAGCTGCTTTGCAATTTCAGTATTAGTATACGCAGCTTTTTCAATAAGCATCAAAATATGCTCCTGCGTATTCGTCAACTTCACCGTACTTTGACAAGAACCAACCAATATTTCCAACTGGTTCTCAGAACTCAAAACTATTTCATGCAAACACTTCTCAATATCTAATGCAAATTGGCTCATAAGCACATCCTTAACCTTTTAATTAACTTGTTAAGTATATCATACTAATAAGAAATAAACAAGAAAAAAATAAAAAATATTTAAAAGCTAACTTGTCAAAGTAAGTTCTAGTCTGACTCGAAAACTAGAAACTAGATTGAGACGAAAAAATAAGGTAGAACTTGAGAACATTAAAGTACATTTAGAATTAAAGAGTTTAGTTGAAAATGGTGAATAAAAATCAGAAAGTTGTACATGTTTTACTCCGTCAGATTAACCAACTAGATAAAGAGATTAGTAATTTTGGCTCTATAATTTCTGTAGTGGGTAAATCCACCATGGAAATTATGGAGCCTTTTTGAGTATATACAAAAAGTCCCATATGACCTA
>ERZ650300.842-NODE-842-length-18344-cov-20.455684_pt1 | contig 18344 bp, 15 predicted proteins | sample MGYA00376236_ERZ650300 | MGnify/ENA primary metagenome ERZ650300 (study PRJEB26733, sample SAMN07839303) | wastewater metagenome | biome: urban; feature: wastewater treatment plant; material: waste water | place: USA: North Carolina | collected 2016-04-28 ...
CCCGTACGTCCTTGCGGACACAGGATTTTAAGTAAAACAATCGATTTTCAAACCATATTAAAATTTATATATAACTAATAATCAATACATTAATAAAAATCGCAATATTTGGTATGAAACTCTATTTTTCACCAGTTTTTTGCTTTTTCTTATGTTTATTTTAATTTTTTTCTACCAAGAAAACCCAGGTAAAGCCTTTGTACAAAGCAATTATATAGTTTTACATCGTTAGGAAGTGTTGTACTTATGTTGTACCCGCATTTTTATCCAATTTTTTAAAATTTCATTAAAAACTCCAAAAAAATCAACTTTTTTTGAAATTATTGCAGCGACAGGATTTTTATCCCTGTAAAAAAACCTAAAACACTATTTTTATCCAATTTTAGAACGTAATTTGAACCAGTGTAAATTAAGATAGACTAATGCTTGTTGTACCAATGTTGTACCTATACTTTTAATTATGGTTGTAAATTTTAAAATCCTGTCTTTTTTCATTTCATTTTTTCACACCTTTTCCAATTTTTACATCTTGAATTCTTTATCTATTAGTCTTGGCTTTTACTTTTTTAAAAAAATTTAAATTAATTTTGCTCCATTAATTAACAATATAGATTGATGGCACAACAATACGGAAAAACGTGGTGGGGACAAAAATGGTTACAAACCCTTAACAATATAGACTATAGTAACAGGCTTCCTCGTGGGGCAAGCTATGCAAAAAAAGGTGCCGTAAAATCTATCAAAATTGAAGAAAACCGAATTCACGCAAAAGTTGCAGGAAGCAGACCAACACCTTACAAGGTAGATATTATTCTTCCCCCATTTTTTGATCCTGAATTAAGCAAATTTATTGATGCTGTTGTCTCACAGCCATTTATTATTTCTAAATTACTCAATCGAGAACTCGATCCTTCTTTGTTGGCAATGGCAGAAAAAGAAGGCCTAAAAGTTTTTCCTCATCAATGGACAGATTTCAAAATGCAGTGCAGTTGCCCGGATTGGGCAGTTCCGTGTAAGCATTTGGCTTCGGTGGTTTATAAATTATCTGAAGAAATAGATAATAACCCTTTCCTCGTTTTTGAACTCCATTTATTAGATTTGATTGCCGAACTCAACAAAAGAGGGCTTTTCATCAATACGCAATCCGTTGAAATTCCATTGCTTACTGATTTTTATTTTGAAAAAGGAAAAGCCAAAACAAAAAAAGAAAAAACAGAGTTCAGTACTCAAAATGCGTATCAAAAATTATCTTTCTCTTCGCTTTCGCCTATACACGAACCCTTATTTTCTTTACTTTCCGAAAGTCCTGTATTTTACAATAGTTCAACCAATTTTAAAGAAAAATATACCACTGCTGTAAACAGAATGGTAAAAAATGGACAACGGATTTTACACGGAAAAATAAGTTTCGCCAATGTTTTAAAGCAATTTGAAAAAGAAACATACAGCGTAAATACACACAGCATCAACAAAATTATAATTGATGAAAATTTTGATGCTTCGGTAAAAATAAACAACACCAATTTTTCTGTTCGAGATTTTATGCTAGAACTTAGCCAAATTCCGAGCAATAAAATCTTAGATTATCAACCTTCTACTGCTTCTTTGCACACGCTATTTCATTTGGCAATGCATTTGGTAGCCAATGGGGCTGTGATTCCTCAAATTGTCATCAAACCAAATAAACAATATGGAGTCCGTTGGCTTCCTGCAATGATTAGCAAAGATGTAAAAGCATTGGTAGAGAAAATGTCTGATATTTTGCCATCTGATATTTTTTGGTGGCAAACTCCAAAATCTGAAAAACTCATTGAAAAAGATATTACAACCAATCTTTTGTCAGTTTTTATTACGGAACTGGTAACCCTTCTATCAGGAGAAGCTACGCAAGATTTATTCCTAACTCTATTCTTTAAAAATGAAGAATATGATTTTAAGAATCCCGGCGAAGGTGCTTCAGCAGGAGGAGTACAGACTTGGCTGCAAAAATATTATCTTACACAAGGTAAAATTCGTCCACAATTGGTAGTTTCAGAAACCATTAACGATAATTTTTTAGTAGAGGTAAATGTTTCTGGAATAGACGATTTTCCTGGCGAGATTATTTCTTTGAAGAACATTCTTTCACTTCAAATTTTTGCTAAACAAAGACTAGAAGTGATGCAAACGATGGCAAATTTAATAGATTTTATCCCCGGATTGGAAAACCAAATCAATAGTGGAGGTAAAGATATTATCGTAATGGATACCGAAACTTTTACGCCGTTTTTATTCCAGATGATTCCTGTCATTCGTTTGTTGGATATGGATATTTTATTGCCAAAATCGTTACAAAATATATTGAAACCAAAACCAAGTGTAAAGGTAAAAGCAAAATCGGGAAAATCGTTTCTCAATTTAGACCAATTATTAAGCTTTGATTGGCAGGTTGCCATTGGAGACCAAGTAATGAGCGAAGCAGAATTTAAAAAGCTACTCAAAAAAACAGATGGACTTATCAAATACAAGTCACAATATATTTATGTAAGCAAAGAAGATTTGGCAAAGCTGCACAAACATTTTTCTTCCGAAGAAGAACTTTCTGGATTTGAAATGCTTCGAGTTGCACTCAGTGGGGAATACGAAGGAGCAAAAGTTTCTTTAGATGCAGAAGTTTTAGATTTAATAAAGGAATTAACCGAAGTAAAAGAAATTCCTTTGCCTAAAACAATTAATGCAGAACTAAGACCTTACCAAAAAAGAGGATATTCTTGGATGTACCGAAACTCAAAAATTGGTTTTGGATCTGTAATTGCCGATGATATGGGATTAGGAAAAACCTTGCAAGTCATCACCACTTTGCTCAAATATAAAGAAGATGGTTTGCTGGAAGACAAAAAAGCACTCGTTATTGCGCCAACAGGATTATTGACTAACTGGCAAGCCGAAATAGAAAAATTTGCACCTTCGCTTTCTACGTGCCTTTTTCATGGAACGAACAGAAAAATAGAGAATAATTATGACGTTTTGCTTACTTCCTATGGAATTGCCCGAACCGAAGCTCCAAAATTGAAAAAACTTCCTTGGCAAACGGTGGTAATAGACGAAGCGCAAAACATTAAAAATAACGATACCGCTCAAGCAAAAGCCATTAAAACTATAAAAGCAGACAATTTTATTGCCATGAGCGGAACGCCAGTGGAAAACCGATTGAGTGAGCTTTGGAGCATAATGGATTACAGCAACCGTGGTTTTTTGGGCAATGCCAAAGAATTTAAAGATGATTTTGGAACACCAATAGAAACCTACAATGATGTTGCCGTTGCAGAAAAATTAAAAAAAGTAACAGCTCCGTTTATGATGCGTCGCTTAAAATCCGACAAAACCATCATTAGCGATTTGCCGGATAAAATTGAAATGGATGCTTTTTCTACTTTAGCGAAAGAGCAAGCCAGTTTGTACGAAAAAACCTTGGAGGAGGCTTTGATGGCGATAGAAGCCATAGACGCATCAAACAGCAAAGAATTATTTCATCGACAAGGTTTGGTATTACAGATGATTTTAGCATTGAAACAAATTTGCAATCATCCTACGCAGTTTCTGAAAAACAACAAATTAGAGGCTTCTTTGAGTGGAAAAACCGAGTTGTTGTTTGATAAATTAGACAGCATCATAGAAAGTGGCGAAAAGGTGCTCATTTTTACACAATTTACAGAAATGGGAGGTCTTCTTCAGCATTTTATAGAAGAGCGCTATAAAGAAAAACCGATGTTTTATCACGGTGGCTGTACCCTGAAACAGCGTAAAGAAATGGTGCATAATTTCCAAAATAATCCTGCGGATAAAATCTTTATTTTATCTCTAAAAGCAGCAGGAACAGGACTTAACCTCACGGCTGCCAATCACGTGATTCATTATGACCTTTGGTGGAATCCTGCCGTAGAAGCACAAGCTACGGATCGTGCCTACAGAATTGGGCAAAAAAGCAACGTAATGGTACATCGTTTCATTACCAAGAACACTTTTGAAGAACGCATCAATGAAATGATTCAGTCTAAAAAAGCTTTGGCAGAAATGACCGTTTCCACAGGCGAAAACTGGATAGGAAACTTGAGTAATAAGGAATTGAAAGATTTGTTTGCGATGGGCTAATTAATATCTAATCTCTTGAAAAAATGTTTTAGTTTTCCTCATATCTTTCAAATAATTACCTTTGTATTAGCAAGATAAGTATAAAGCAAATGCCTGAAAAATCACACCTCAAATTTTTAAATGAAAAACAAATTTCTGAAATTAAGGATTTCAAATATAATTACGGTCCCATCTCTAACGAAGATGAAGACAGCGTTCCTAAAAATTATTTTAGGATGGCAGCTTCTTTCAAGGAAGACCTTGAAAAATTTGACACAGATATAAAATCGAAATACCGGACTAAAGACCAAAGCCTGAATATACCTTACGATATTGATTTTATACTCATTACTTTTCAAGGTACTTTTTCCATTAAGGATACCTGGAAAAAATATTTCAATGATTTTGGTCTTGAAGCATCTGCTTTCTACGATTTCGGTAGAAAAGGATTATTTGCCGTTGCAGATCGTGAAAAATTCCAGACATTCATCACCAACGTTCACAACTTTATTGAATATGAATTGGAAGGAAATCAAGCTGTTCAATATTCAAGCTATATAAAATACATAGCAGGTTTTGAGCTACTTAAATCTAAGGATATATTAAAATTCAAACTTGAAAACACAGGCAACATTGTATATCTATCCTTAATAAATCTACCATTAGATGAAAGTGTTAAGCAACAAATTTTTCAATCTTTAACAGATTATTTAGAACAAGTCTCCATTAGTTATAAGTATGATGAAGAAAGTGACCGCATAGAACTTCAAAATCCGGCTTCCGAACAAATTCAAAAAATAGTTCAGAATTTTGACATTATTGAAAGTGTAACCTGTTCAGCTTTTACAACCGTGAGACCAAGTGATTTTGGTACTGTTAAACGACAGTCTGGTTTTACCATCCAAAATGCAGATGACGATTTGCCAATTATAGGAATTATTGACACAGGAATTGAAATGCAAACCGCATTAGCTCCCCTGATTATTAATGATTCCTCTTATACTTTAGCAGGGAACCCTCTTATAGATCAAGCAGGAAGAAACAGATTAGGACACGGAACTGCGGTAGCCGCATTAGCTGCGCTAGGAAAACACAATCACAAAAATAATTTTGAAGGAGAAGTAAAAGCCGATGCAAAGCTTCTTTCAATAAAAATTAGTGATAACGGAAACGGATTTATCTCTGAACTTGACTTGTTAAAAATGTTATATGATGTTAAGGCCAAATATCCTGAAATCAGGCTTTTTACTTTAACATCCTGTTATAGTAATTTTATGCACAAAAATGAAACTTTTTCAGACTACACCTATTCTCTGGATAAGTTTGCTTATGAAACTGACAGCTTGATTTTTATCTGTACCGGAAACAATGAAAACTGTATCAATGAAAATACAAATTACGATTTATCTTATTTTCACGGAGACCACACCAATTTATCAACACCTGCTGACAGTCTAAATAACATAACTGTTGGAGCAGCAGTAGATAATATGAAAGAAAGCGTATACTTGGGAATTGCTGATGGAAGAGAGTTTCCTGCGCTCTATACAAGAAAAGGGCATATAGATTTATCTGCAATATATAGTGCAAATAAAAATAACAAACATTATTTCAAACCTGATGTAATTGAAAGTGGTGGAGATATTGGATTTTATAATGAAACCACTTTGGACTGGATGGATGAACCTGCTTTAACATTATTATCCGCACGCTCTGAAATAGGCACTATGCAAGAGGTTGGCACAAGTTTCGCAACACCTTTGGTAGCCAATCTTGCAGCAAGGATTATTAAACAATATCCTACAATTTCAAACGAAAGTGTTAAAGCTCTGATTATCAATGGTGCTTCTTTAAATTTAACTCCATTTTCATCAGATGTTTCAAAATTGCAAAACAGGGTTGCAGGAAATGGAATTGTGGATGGTTTTAAGAGTCTTTATTCCACCGAAAATTCTGCAACGCTTATTCTAGAAGACAAGATCGGGAATGGGAAAATTAGGGTTTATCCCATAAATTTCCCCGAATATTTGGTAAAAGATGATTTAGGAAAGAAAAGGGGTATTCTGAAAGTTACGGCAACCTTATGCTTCAAGTTTTTGCCTATTAAAAATAATCAGCTTTCTTACAATCCTATTCATATGGCTTTCAGTATTTTTAAAAATCACTCTGCTGATGACATTATGAAAGCTGATGATAAAGAAAATAAGTTCACCTCGAAACTCAAATCCACTTTATCTTGGTCACAGAATGGAAGATACGTTTCAAAACCATTACCTTATTCAAATACACAGAAAATTAATTTAAACGTAAATGTTGATGATCTGGTTAATGAGAAAAATGCATTTAAATTAGCGATTCACGCAAAATTGTCGGAACAAATTGTTGGTGGAGTTCCCGAAGGTTATCCTTCAGAATTTCCTTTCTCCATAGTTCTTACTATCGAAGAGACCGTTAAGGAATCCACTGGGAAACTGTATGATGAAATCCAATTAGTAAATGAGCTGGAAATAATCCAAGATATAATTGTCGATGCAGGATTAGAAGCAGAAACTTAAATATTTAATGATTGCTTTTCTGCTTCAACAAGATTCTTCCAAATAGAAGTATCAATTTTAGCAGACAATATTTTTTGTGGCTCGACGGTCGCAAATAATGTCCTTTTAATAGCAGTAATTAATGTCTTTTGAATGCTATAATAGGATAAACCAACACATTCCTCTATAATCCTGTTAGCTGAAGTTTTGTTGTCAAATTTGAAATTACCGTTTTGTAGCACAAGGTCAATAAGCTTTTTGATTTCCTTTTCATTTGGCAGCTGAAATGCTATAATATTATCAAATCTTCTTAATAATGCTTCATCAAGCATATCCTTTTGGTTCGTTGCTGCTATGACGATACTGCTTTGTGGCAGATAATCGAATAACTGGAGAATTGTATTAACCACACGTTTCATCTCTCCATGATCTTGACTGTAATCTCTTATTTTTCCTAAGCTGTCAAATTCATCCAAAAAGATAATACAGTCCTCAAGAGCCGCCTTTTTAAATATTTTAGAAAGGTTTTTACTGGTCTCTCCCAACTTTGATGAAACAATGGCTCCCAGATTAATAACAATCATCATCTTATGCAGCTCTCCTGCAATTACGTAAGATGCCAATGTTTTTCCACATCCAGAAGGTCCATATAAAAGTAATTTATTAGATACAGGAAGGGAGAATTGTTGTAAAATTTCTATTCTTTGATGCTCTTCAATGAAGAATTTTAATTCGTTATAGATTTTTTCATTGGCAATAATATTGTCCAATGTATAATCTGAAGTAATTTTCTCCAGGATAAGTTCAGAGATTTCTTTGTCTTCAATTCTGTTCAAGTAAGATTCAGAGCCAACTTTTGTTAAACCATTGGTCTTTTGAAATCGTAAAGAGTCTTTTAAAATGGATTGAAGTTGAATGGCAAAATTGAGTTTTTTCGTTTTCTTTGAATGCTCAATAAGCTCATTAAGTACAGATAATAACCGTTCTTGATCATTTTCAAGACCATATTTTGCAATGTCTTTTATGTAATCAAGTTGAGCCATTTCTTTGTAAAGTTAAATATTTTGTTTAATACAAAATTAAATTATATAAAAAATATTTTGAAAATCACAAAGAACGAGAAATTTTAACTAACACAAGATGAACTATTTAAAATCAAGTTAAAGTGAAAATTGTTGTACCTATGTTGTACCCAAAGTATTTTTTACAAAAAAAGCCTCCTCTACCGAGGAGGCTAAATCGCTGATTATCAGCTTGTACCCCAGACGGGACTTGAACCCGTACGTCCTTGCGGACACAGGATTTTAAGTCCTGCGTGTCTACCAGTTCCACCACCAGGGCAAAATGGAGAGCGAAAAACGGGATTCGAACCCGCGACCCCAACCTTGGCAAGGTTGTGCTCTACCAGCTGAGCTATTTTCGCATCTGTGCGGATGAAGGGACTCGAACCCCCACGCCTCTCGGCACCAGATCCTAAGTCTGGCGTGGCTACCAATTACACCACATCCGCTTTTAATAAAGAACTCTCTTCGTTTTTTGTGAGTGCAAATATAGATACTTTTTTTTAATTGTCATAATTAATTTTCATTTTTTTTATTTTTTTGAAAAATTATTTCTAAAATTTAAATTTGTTATTTGTTTTTATTACTTTTACATTTTTAAGAATTAAGTATATGGAACTACAAGGAACGGTAAAAAAAGTATTTGAAACTCAAACATTTGCGAGCGGATTTCAGAAAAGAGAAATGATTCTTCTTACTCAAGAACAATATCCTCAGCCAATTAGTATTGAATTTCTATCAGACAAAATAAATTTATTAGACAATCTTCGCGAAGGCGATAATGTAAAAATTGGCATTAACATAAGAGGTAGAGAATGGACTAATCCTCAGGGTGAAGTTAAATATTTCAATTCTATCACCGGTTGGAGAATAGAAAAAGCAACAGAAGGCACCTCTCCGGAACCTACTCAAGCCGCTCCTGCTGCACAACCAGTAGCTGCTTCTAATGAAAATCCTTTTGCGGATGAAGAAGATGACGATTTACCTTTCTAATCAGAATTGAGTAAAACTTAATAATTTTGAAATCCTGCTTTCTTAAAGTAGGATTTTGTTTTTTTGAATTAAAAAAAGATGGTTGTTTTAGACGCTAATGAAATTTCTTTCCCTGATCCTAGAATCTATCATCCTGACGATGGATTAATTGCTATAGGCGGAGATTTGTCTGTAGAAAGAATTTGGTTTGCTTATCAATTGGGCATTTTCCCTTGGTTTAATCCTGAGGATGAAATTCTTTGGTGGTGCCCCAATCCTAGATTTGTGCTTTTTCCTAATGAGTTAAAGATTTCTAAATCGATGAAAAAAATAATCAGAGATGGTAAATTTAGGATAACTGAGAATGTCTGTTTCCGAGAAGTGATGAAAAACTGTGGAGAAATCTCTAGAAAAGAACAAGACGGAACTTGGATTACGGATGAAATGGTAAACAGCTACACCCAATTACACAAATACGGAAAAGCGAAAAGCGTAGAAGTATGGGAAGGAGATGAATTGGTAGGTGGTCTATATGGAGTAGATCTAGGGAATGTTTTCTGCGGAGAAAGTATGTTTTCTAAAGTAAGCAACGCCAGTAAAGCTGGATTTATTTGGCTGATAGAACATTACAAAAATAAATATGATATAATAGATTGCCAAGTACACACAGAACATTTAGAAAGCTTAGGCGCTAGAAACATTTCAAAAGAAGAGTTTCTGAATTTTCTGAAAAAGTAATTAACTTAAACCTGTTGTGCATATAGAGAATATTTTAACGCAAAGTCGCAAGTTATTCGTATTTAACATTTTACTTTTTTAAGACGCAAATTTTTAACTTTGTTAAAAATGAAAACTTTTGGTTTTCCTACGCCTTAATTTATTCTAAGCCCATTAATTTAATCTTGCGCCTTTGTTTTTTTTAATTGATTATCAATAACTTAAGTCCTTTTCAATACACAAAGTGTTAATTAAAATAAAAAGTCGATAAAAAACGAAACCGCGCCCCAGATTGAGCCTTTGTTTGAGCTCTTTTTAAAATTTTTCTGAGAAAAATTTTAAAAAAGCGAGTGGCGAAAGCTGGAAATTGGCGCCCAAATAACATAAAATAATGACTGCCGAAAAAGAAAAATGGATAATTCTAGTAGTGCTCTCTCTAATCTGGGGCTCTTCTTTTATATTGATTAAGAAATCTCTAGAACACTTTTCTCCGTACCAGGTTGGTGCACTTAGAGTGTTGATTTCTGGGGTTTTATTGTCTCCAATTGCGATTCTGAACAGAAAGAAGTTTCCGAAAAAACAACTAAAATGGCTTTTATTGGCAGCTTTTGCCGGTAATTTTATCCCGATGTTTCTCTTCCCGATTGCAGAGACCAAAGTGAGCAGCAGCATTGCAGGAATTATGAATTCTATGATGCCTATTTTCACGATTATTGTAGGGGCGTTGTTTTGGAAAACGAAAACCACTTCTAGACAGATTTTAGGAATTCTGATTAGTTTTTCTGGTGTAGTTTTGCTGATGATTTCTGGTGAAAAAAGTGCCGAAACACCTATTTTCTATGTTGGTTTATTGCTTTTTGCCGCTTTTCTGTATGCAGTAAGTGTAACTACAGTTGGCGCTAAACTCACGCATATCCCAGCAAAAATGATGTCATCTTTTGTGTTTTTTTATGTTTTATTTCTGCCTTCTTTGATTAGTTTATATTTTTCTAATTTTTTTAATGAGTTTACTTTTACCAATGAAAATATGATAGGATTAGGATTTGTAGCCACCCTTTCTGTATTAGGAACAGGTCTTGCGATGATGTTGCATTACAGATTAATGAGTGTTTCTAATCCTCTTTTTGCTTCTACGGTAACTTTGCTAATGCCAGTAGTAGCGGTAATGTGGGGCGTAATAGATGGTGAGAGTTTTACTTTTTTGCAAGCTGTAGGCGCGGTAATTATTTTCGCAGGATTAATTTTCTTAAGAAAGAAAAAGGCCTAAAAAAAGAAAACTGCAAAACTCTAATGAGCTGTGCAGTTTGAAATAAATCTAATAAAAAGTAAAAATGAAAGGCTACAAAGGTAGAAATAATTTTCAATCATTTGCAAAATTTTTTGTAAAATTTGTATGATTTTCATCATTTTTTTGTTTTCATCAGAATTGAGTATCTTTGCAAAATGTTAATTCAAGAATATATTTCTAAGGATTTCCCTGCTTTTGAGATAGATGCTCCTGTAGAAGAAGCACTCTTACAGGTAGAAGAGTTTGGTTTCACGCATATTTTCGTGAAAAAGAAGAACGTTTTTCTTGGTGGAATCTGCAAAGAATTCTTAGAAGAAAACCCTGATAAAACCCTTGAAGCATTAGAAATGCATCTAGAAAGATTCGCCATTATGGAGGAAAACACCATTCTAGATAGCATAAAACTTTTCTATACATTTAACTCTAATATTATCCCCGTTCTTAGTAACAAAGAAAAATATCTAGGCTACATTGCTTATGATGATGTTTTCGGAGATTTGTCTAAATATCCTTTATTTTCTGAAAGAGGAGCAGTTCTCACCGTAGAAACAAGTATAAAATCTTATTCTATGACAGAAATTGCCAAAATAGTAGAAGGTAATAATGCCAAATTTTATGGTTCTTTTATTAGTCATATCAATGACGAAATAGTGCAGGTTACCATGAAAATAAGCAACGACAACCTCAGCTCTATAGATGAGACCTTCGAAAGATACGGATACCATGTCGTTAGAAAGTTTTATAAAGACGAAAAAGAAGATTTGATAAAAGATAGATATCAATATTTTCAAAAATATTTAGAATTTTAGCGTATTTTTGAATAAACAAAAAAGATAATTATTTTGAAAGCTGCCATATATTCCCAGAAAAAAGACCTAGATACTTTTCTTTATCTAAGTAAGTTTATTTCGGAGCTTACCAATAAGGGAGTAAAGCCAATTTTATATGAGCAACTGCACAAAGACCTAGAATTTTCTAAAGATTTTGCTACTTTTAAAGACAAAAAAGACTTAGAAGCAAATGTGGTGGATTTCTTTTTTAGTTTCGGTGGAGATGGTACTATTCTCAATGCACTACAATTTATTCAAGAATTAGAAGTTCCCGTAATTGGAGTAAATACGGGTAGATTAGGTTTTTTGGCAAGTTTTTCAAAAGAAGAAATTTTCGATCATATAGACGAAATCATCAGTAAGGATATGAATTTCAGTAGAAGAAGTGTGCTGAAGGTTTCTTCATCTGGCACGCCATTTCCTCTTCCTTATGCCTTAAATGATGTTTGTGTTTCTAGAAACGAAACCACTTCTATGATTACCATAGAAACACATATCAATGACCAATTTCTTACTTATTATTGGGGAGATGGTCTTATTGTTTCTACGCCTACAGGCTCTACCGCTTACTCTCTTAGTTGTGGCGGACCAATTATCTCGCCAGGAAACGGAATTCTAGCACTTACACCTATTGCACCTCACAATCTGAATGTAAGACCCATAGTTTTAAGAGACGATATAGAAATTACCTTAAAAGTAGAAAGCAGAGTTCCACAATTTTCGGTTTCTTTGGATTCTAGACTGTATCATATGAAAACCGGAGATGTAATTACCATTAATAAAGCACCATTTCAATTGATCCTTATGCACCCAAAAGATTTAAGTTTTTTTGGGACATTAAGGCAGAAATTACTATGGGGCAAAGACAAGAGAAATTAGTATTTAATGCATAAATTCATTAACTTTACAAATTATAAATTAACTGATTATCAACAATAAAATAAAAGCAAAATGAGTAGAATTTTCCCGGCAGGTGTTGCCACAGGTTCTTTAGTTTCAGAAATTTTTGCACACGCAAAAGAGAATAAATATGCGCTTCCAGCAGTAAACGTTATTGGTTCTAGTACCATTAATGCAACCATGGAAACCGCTGTAAAACTTAACGCTCCTGTTATCATTCAGTTTTCAAATGGAGGTGCCGCTTTTAACGCAGGTAAGAGCATGAGCTCAGAAAATCAAAAATCTGCTATCTTCGGTGGTATAGCAGGTGCTAAGCATATCCACGCATTGGCAGAAGCATACGGAGCCACTGTAATTTTACACACAGACCACTGTGCTAAAAAACTTTTACCTTGGGTAGATGGTTTATTAGACGCTAGCGAAGCTCATTACAAAGCTTATGGCAAATCTCTTTTCTCTTCTCATATGCTAGATTTATCTGAAGAACCAATTGAAGAAAATTTAGACATTTCTACTAAATATTTTGAGAGAATGGCTAAAATGGGCATGACTTTAGAAATAGAATTAGGCGTAACAGGAGGTGAAGAAGACGGTGTAGATAACTCAGATGTAGATTCTTCTAAACTATACACACAACCAGACGAAGTAGCTTATGCTTATGAAAGATTAAAAGCTATTTCTCCAGACTTTACTATAGCAGCAGCATTTGGTAATGTACACGGTGTTTACAAACCAGGAAACGTAAAATTAACTCCAAAAATTCTTGATAATTCTCAGAAATATGTTCAAGAAAAATTCGGTGTTGGAGAAAAACCAGTGAATTTTGTATTCCACGGTGGTTCTGGTTCTACTTTAGAAGAAATTAGAGAAGCTATTTCTTATGGAGTTATCAAAATGAATATTGATACCGACCTTCAATTTGCTTATACCGAAGGTATTAGAGATTATATGGTAGGAAAAATAGACTATCTAAGAGCTCAAATTGGTAATCCTGAAGGAGAAGAAAAACCAAACAAAAAATTCTACGATCCTAGAGTTTGGTTAAGAAAAGGTGAAGAAACTTTTGTTACAAGATTAACTCAAGCTTTCGAAGATTTGAATAATATTGATACTTTGAAATAATTTTAATTTGAGGTTTCGAAATTTATTCTTAGTTTCGAAGCTTCAAATTTTAATTAAAATTATAAATAATGGCTTTCGATTGGTTTAAAAGAAGTAAAAAGAACATCACGACCTCTACAGAAGAGAAAAAAGATGTTCCAAAAGGACTTTGGCACCAGACACCATCTGGGAAAATAGTAGAGCATGACGAGCTCAAAAGAAACAATTTTGTTTCTCCTGAAGATGGTTTCCACGTAAGAATTGGCAGTGCCGAATTTTATGATATACTTTTTGATAATGGTAAGTTTACAGAATTAGACGCTAATGTAGAAAGCATAGATATGCTGAAATTTGTAGATTCTAAGGCATATTCTGACCGTCTAAAAGAAGTAAAAAGCAAAACCAAATTGAAAGATTCTATCAGAAATGCAAGAGGAACTGTAAATGGTGTAGATATGGTAGTCTCTTGTATGGACTTTGCATTTATTGGTGGTTCACTAGGTTCTGTAATGGGAGAAAAAATAAGAAGAGCTGTAGATTATTGTATAAAAAACAACCTTCCTTATATGATTATTTGTCAGTCTGGAGGTGCTAGAATGCAAGAAGCAGCTTATTCTCTAATGCAGTTAGCTAAAGTACAATCTAAATTAGCTCAGCTTTCTGACAAAAAATTACCTTACATTGCCTATTTATGTGACCCTACTTTCGGGGGAATTACCGCATCATTTGCAATGACCGCAGATATTATAATGGCAGAACCGGGTGCTTTAATCGGCTTTGCTGGCCCTAGAGTAATCCGCGAAACCATAGGTAAAGATTTGCCAGAAGGTTTCCAAACTTCTGAATTTATTCAGGAAAAAGGATTTGTAGATTTCATCGTAAAAAGAACTGAAATTAAAGAGACTGTTTCTAATACCGTGAAACTTCTGATGAATAAATAAATCTGAAAAACAACTTTATATTCTTAAAATCGTAAAATCTACCTTGGTTTTACGATTTTTATTTGACATCTTTAGAAACAATTCAAGAGAAAAACCGACTTATAGAAAGTGAAAAAGCTATTTGCAACTATTAGAATCATTTTTTTAAACCTGAAAAGATTAAACCTTAGAAATCTTTTCAAGTTATTCTCTACGGTGCTATCTCATCCTCTTTTTTCTATTCTCACTTTTTGGGCAACGGCGAAAACGTATGCCATTTCCGAGAAATTATTTCCTATTACGCACAGCACAGATGGTGCAGGAAACGCTTTTAGGCACGCTCTTTGGAACTGTTTAATCATGATGTATTGTTGTAAAATTTCTTCTGCTGAAAAATCACTACATTGGGCTAAAAAAATAACCGACTTGCACGAAGATCTATTTCCCAACGAGCCTTTACAAACCAAAATGGATCTGCATAACAATGAAATCGGGAGACAGTATTTTATGAGTTTATTGCCTGGTATCCATCGTCAGTTTTTTGAAACCAGTTTTTTTGTAGATCAACTTTTAGAGCTTACTAAAAATATTATCATTTTAGAAAAAGAAGACCAAGAAATCGGCTTTGAATTGGTGAAATTAGAAGAAAAAAGAGAAACTTTAGTTTAAAGTTTCTCTTCTTTAATTTACATATATTTTTCTCCCTTTTTGAAATTTTTGAGGTCTAGTACATAATCTTTTATCATCTGATCATTCTCTCTAGGGCAAATAAGTAATGCCTTGTCTGTATCTACTATAATGTAATCCTCTAAACCGTCTATAATAGCAGCTTTACCTTTTTTAAGTCTTACAATATTATTTTTAGCATTATAAGTAAGTACAGATTTAGAATCTATAGAATTATTATCTTCGTTTTTATCAGAATTTTCATAGACAGAAGTCCAAGTTCCTAAATCGCTCCAGCCTAAGTCTGCCGGAATTACATACACATTCTGAGCTTTTTCTAAAATCCCATTATCAATAGAGATTTTTTCTACTTTTGGATAAATGGTTTCTATACAAATTTTCTCTCTATCAGAATTGTACTCACAAGCTAAAAATTCCTGAGTCATTTCTGGTAAATATTCTGCAAATGCTTTTTGAATAGACTTTACATTCCATACAAAAATCCCTGCATTCCAAAGAAAATCACCCGATTCTAAAAAAGATTTTGCAATTTCTACATTAGGCTTTTCGGTAAAGGTCTTTACCTTATAATAATCTTCTCCACTTTTTTCTACAAACTGAATATACCCATAACCAGTGTCTGGTCTTGTAGGTGTAATACCCAATGTGATTAAAACATCATTTTTACTTGCCTGATCAAACGCCAAATTTACTTTTTCTACGAAGGTAATTTCTTTTAGAATTATATGATCCGCAGGAAGTACAATCACGTTGGCATCTGGATTAAGATGAGCAATCTTGTTCATCATATAGATGTTACACGCAGAGGTGTTCTTCATCATTGGTTCTCCTACAATGTTTGCTATAGGTAGATCTGGTAATTGCTGATGAGAAAGCTCTACATATTCTTGATTGGTAATCACAAATATATTTTCCGCAGGAACAGCTTGCTTTATTCTATCAAAAGTCTGCTGAATCATTGTTCTGCCAGTTCCTAAAATATCTTGAAACTGTTTTGGGAATTTTTGTGTGGACATTGGCCAAAATCTGCTGCCTATTCCACCTGCCATAATTACACAGTAGTTGTTCTTATTCATAGATTTTATAATTTCTCAACCTTACTAACGGATTTGAATAAGTATTGTTTCCCGTTAGAAAGATTTTTGCAAAGATAACGTTTTTTAATTTTTTCTTTAATGATATATGTTTCTTTTCTGAAGATAAATCTTTCTCCTATTTCTAAGTTTTCTATATAGTAAAAACCATCTTCTTCTTTGTGAAAATACTTTACCAATTCTGGACTTGCCATAAAATTGGCTTTCGGAGATTTCGAAAAATCCTTGATTATTAGTTTTAAATCTTCCTGATATGCTTCTAAGCTTTCTAATAACATTTCTCGGAAAGTTTGTTTCCATTCTTGTCCGTGAGGAGAAATTCTTCTTCCATATTTCTCAAAAGCAATAAGATGTGCCAATTCGTGTGTCAAAACAAAGAAAAACAATTGTGGTTCTAAGGTTCCATTTATGGTGATTTGATGAGAATTGTCTGGCATTTTCCTGTAATCTCCGAGCTTAGAATTTCTATTTCGAGTAATTTTTAGGTGACAATTGTAATTGCCAAACCAAACCTTAAGAAAAGGAAGCGTATTATCTGGTAAAAATTTTTCTAAAAGGTGTGCAGACATTATTGCATTTAAAGTTTAACAACACTAAATTAAAAAATCTCCATTATAAAAATGAAGATTTTTTTAATCAACTATTGAATAATAAAAACTATTGTTTTACAAATTGTCTGTCAATGGAATTCCTGCATAGAAATTCAGCAATTTCATACTAAAAATATAATTGTATTTAGCCTGAGAAACTGTACTTTGTGCGTTTACATAATTGTTTCTTGCATTGTTCAAATCATAGATGGTAGATCTGCCTGCTTCATAACTTTTCTCAGCAAAATCTAAGGCTAGTTTTGTAGATTTCTCTGCCTCTACTGCCGCCATAAAGTTTTCGTAGTTTGCATTAGCATCAAAATAAGCTTTTTGTACATCTTGTCTTACAGATAATTTTTGCTGTTCTAAGGTGTTTTTGGCAATGTTTTCAGAGATTTTTGCTTGTTCTACCTGTAATTTGGTATTTCCTTTATTAAAAATAGGAATATTTAAACTTAATCCTAAATTTTGTCCAAAATTATCTTTGTATTGTTTAAAAAAACTTTTCTCTTTTATCACTTCACCAGTTAAAAGAGTGCTGGTAATATCTGTAGAAAGATTATTGAAATAAATCGTTCCAATCCCTGCATTTGCGCTAACTGTAGGGTAAAACTGTGTTTTTGCAATGTCTATTTGTTTCTGAGCAGAAAGAATTCTTGTTTCAGCTGCCTTTACTTGAGGTTGATTTTCGTATGCTGTATTGATAATATTGTCTGTAGAATTCAGTGGTGCTGCTAACATACTAGGCAAAGGAACTTCTTGTACATCAAACTCTTTAAACTCTTTTAATTGAAGAAGCATTGCCAAATTAAATAGCGATCTTTCAATATCAATTTCCGCAGATTTTTGTCTTTGTTTTTCTCGGGCTAAACTTGCTGTAGCTTCTGCTTCTACAGTTTTAGCAGTGGTTCCTACTTCTGTAGTTATTTTGGCTCTGTTAAGTACTTTTTCCGCATTATTTACAGATTCGTCTGTAATTTTCTTTACTTCTTTATTCAATAAAATTTGAAGATAAAGCTGCGCCACCTGTAGAGAAACATCATTTTTAGTTTTCTCTGTATCTAGAAGAGATGCCGTTAAATCATATTGAGATTTTTCTGCGGTTTTTCTTATTCTTCCAGCATTATAAAGTTGTATATTAGCTCCTATATTAGCATTATTACTAAAATTATCATTTCTAACAATGGTATTTACATACTGAGATTGTCCAAAACTAGCAGTATTATTTACACTTCCCGAAACGGTAGGTAAATAATCGTTTTTAGCCATTGCTAAATTTTTGCTTTGGATATCGTTATTGTATTGGTTATTGATTACCTGTAGGTTATTCTTCACGGCATAATCTACGCACTCTCTAAGCGTCCATTTTTTTTGTGAAAAAACGAAAGTGCTTGCTAATAAAATTGATAGAAAAAAAAGACGTCTCATTATTTGCTTTTGAGTGATAAGTAATGTTAATAGATAAAATGTTACAATTCTTATTAAAAAAAATCAGAATAAAATTGCTTTTACTCTGATTTCAGTTTCTAATTGAATTAAA
>ERZ650300.843-NODE-843-length-18341-cov-11.725036_pt1 | contig 18341 bp, 19 predicted proteins | sample MGYA00376236_ERZ650300 | MGnify/ENA primary metagenome ERZ650300 (study PRJEB26733, sample SAMN07839303) | wastewater metagenome | biome: urban; feature: wastewater treatment plant; material: waste water | place: USA: North Carolina | collected 2016-04-28 ...
ATGCTGAAGAAGGAGGCCGCGTGATGACCGGCGCGACCCTGCTCGTTGAACTGCTCACCGAAGAATTGCCCCCCAAGGCCTTGCCGAAACTCGGTCAGGCTTTTTCGAATGCCATCGTTGCCGGCCTGCGCAGCCGCGGTTTGGCTGCCGCCGACGGCGCTTTCCGCTGGTTCGCCACCCCGCGCCGCCTGGCGGTGAGCGTTGCCCATGTGCTCTCGGAAGCCGCCGCCAAGGACGTGACCGAGAAGATCATGCCGGTCTCCGTCGCCCTCACGGCCGACGGCCAGCCGACCCCCGCTCTCACCAAGAAGCTCGAAGGCAAGGGCATTCCGCTGTCGGCCGTGGCCCGTTTCGAGCGCCGCATGGACGGCAAGGCCGAAGCCCTGTTCTACACCAGCACCGTGGCCGGCGCGAAACTCGCCGACGTGCTTGCCGGGATCGTCCAGGACGCACTCAAGGCGCTGCCGATTCCCAAGGTGATGCGCTGGGGCGACGGCGACGCCACCTTCGTGCGTCCGGCGCACAAGCTCACCATGCTGCACGGTGCCGACGTGGTGCCGGGTTGCGTGCTGGATATTCAATCCGGCCGCAGCACCAAAGGTCACCGCTTCATGAGCCGCGGCGATATCGACATCGCCAGCGCCGATGCCTACGAACCCACGCTGCTCGCCGAAGGCAAGGTCATCCCCGATTTCGCCGAGCGTCGCGCCAACATCGAGACCCAGCTCGTCGCCGAGGCCGGCCGCCAGAACGCCACGCTCGGGGAATACGCCGACCTGCTCGACGAAGTGACTGCGCTGGTCGAGCATCCGACGGTGTATGTCGGCGAGTTCGAATCCGAGTTCCTGGCCGTGCCGCAGGAATGTCTGATCCTCACGATGCGCGCCAACCAGAAATATTTCCCGCTGTTCGACGAAGCCGGCAAGCTGACCAGCCGCTTTCTGATCGTCTCGAACATGGAACTGGCCGATCCTTCCAACATCATCGCCGGCAATCAGCGCGTGGTGCGTCCGCGCCTGTCGGATGCGCGATTCTTCTTCGAGCAGGACATCAAGGTCGGCCTCACACCCCGCGTCGTCAAACTCGGGTCGGTGGTCTACCACAACAAGCTCGGCTCTCTCGGCGACCGCGTCGAGCGCGTCTCCATCGTGGCCCGCAAGATCGCCGGGCTGCTCGGCGCCGACGAAAACCTCGCCAACCGCGCCGCGCTGCTCTCCAAGGCCGACCTGCTGACCGACATGGTCGGCGAGTTCCCCGAACTGCAGGGGGTCATGGGCCGTTACTACGCGCTTGCCGAAGGCGCGCTGCCGGTGGTGGCGGAAGCCATCGAGCAGCACTACCGCCCGCGTTTCGCCGGCGATGCGCTGCCCGACAGCAACATCGGCCGGGCGTTGGCGGTGGCCGACAAGCTCGACGCCCTGACCGGTTTCTTCGGGATCGGCCAGGTGCCAACCGGCGACCGCGACCCCTTCGGTCTGCGCCGTGCCGCGCTCGGCGTGTTGCGCATCCTGATGGAAGCCCCGCTGCCCCTCGACTTGCTCGCGTTGATCAACGAATCGGCGGCCAGCTTCGACCCCGGCCTGCTCGGCAGCGAACTGCCCGGCCCGCTGTTCGATTTCATGCTCGAACGCTTGCGCAACCTGCTCCGCGAAGCCGGGCATGCCCAGGACGTGGTCGACGCGGTGCTGGCCCTCAAGCCCACCCGCATCGATCTGGTGGTGCCCAAGCTCCAGGCGGTTGTCGCCTTCCAGCAGCTGCCGGAAGCGGCGGCCCTCGCCGCGGCCAACAAGCGCATCGTCAACATCCTCAAGAAAGCCGAGGGCGAACCTGCCGAGCCGGATGTGGCGCTGCTTGTCGAGGACGCCGAGAAAGCCTTGTTCCACGCCATCGTCGACGTCGCCCCGCTGGCCCGCTCCCACTTCCAGAACGAGGCCTACACCGACGCCCTGCGCGTGCTCGCCGGCCTGCGTACTGCGGTCGACCGCTTCTTCGACGAAGTGATGGTGATGGCCGAGGAGCCGCTGGTACGCCAGAACCGGCTGGCCTTGCTGAACCAGCTTGCCGGCCTCATGAACCAGGTGGCGGACATTTCGCGCCTCTCCGCGTAAGCGGCGGCATTAAGGGTAGTCCATGAAAATCATCGTGCTCGACCGGGACGGCGTCATCAACCTCGACTCCGAACAGTTCATCAAGAAGCCGGAGGAGTGGAAACCGATTCCCGGCTCCCTCGAAGCGATCGCCCGGCTCAACGAATCCGGCTGGCGGGTGGTGATTGCCTCCAACCAGTCGGGCCTCGGGCGTGGCCTCTTCGACATGGATACCCTCAATGCCATCAATGAGAAGATGACGAAGGCGCTCGGCCAGGTCGGCGGGCGGATCGACGCCATCTTCTTTTGCCCCCACACCGCAGACTCCACCTGCGACTGCCGCAAGCCCAAGCCGGGCATGTTTTTGCAGATCGCCGAGCGCTTCAATGCGGACATGAAGGGGGTGCCGGTGGTCGGCGACAGCCTGCGCGACCTCCAGGCCGGCGCGGCGGTGGGGTGCAAGCCCTACCTCGTCCTGACCGGCAAGGGTGTCAAGACCCAGGCCGATCCGGCCTTGCCGGAAGGCACCGAGATATTCCCCGATCTGGCCGCGGTGGTTGCACATCTGACCACCTGAGCATGGTGCGCATGAATTTCGCCGGGCGTTCCGCGCTCGTCAACCGACTCGTCGCCCGCTCGGGCCTGCTCGCGACGATCTTTTCACCAGCTCTGAAAGGGCGATTCCCGTGGTCCTGATCCGCAACATTCTGTTCATGATTGCCCTCGCCATTTTCACGCCGCTCTATGCGTTGATTGCGATGGCCACCTTTCCCTTCTCGCCGGAGGTCCGCCATCGCATCATCCGCGGCTGGCCGCACATCATGGCGTGGGTCGTGAAGCATGTGCTGGGCATTCCCTATCGCCTGATCGGTGCCGAGAACATTCCCGCCGGCCCGGCCATCGTCATGGCCAAGCACATGTCGGCCTGGGAAACCATCATGCTGCAGGACATCTTCCCGCCGATGGTTTTCGTCATGAAGCGGGAAATCCACAAGCTGCCCTTCTTCGGCTGGGGCATCGCCCAGATGCCGATGATCGCCATCGACCGTTCGGCCGGCAAGGATGCGCTGGCCCAGGTGGAGGAGCAGGGCCGGGATCGTCTGGCCCACGGTTTCTGGGTCACGATCTTCCCCGAAGGCACCCGGGTCGCGCCGGGCAGCAAAAAGCGCTATAAGGCCGGGGGCTCATGGCTGGCGGCGCAAACCGGCACGCCGGTGGTGCCGGTGGCCCATAACGCCGGCGAGTTCTGGCCGCGCAACGCTTTTCTCAAAACGCCGGGCGAGGTCGTCGTCAGTATCGGCCCGGTGATCGAAACCGTCGGTCTCTCCGCCGACGAGATCAACACCCGCGTCCAGACCTGGGTGGAAGGCGAGATGCGTCGCCTGTTCCCCTACCATTATCGCCAGCCGACGCCCAAGAAGGAGTCGGCGGAGGCGTGAGCGCACCGGCCGTCGAATCCCGCGAGATCTTTCTCGACGGGCAGCGGGTCGCCTATACGCTCCGGCGCAGCGTGCGCAAAACCCTGGGACTGCGCATCGACCAACGCGGCCTCACCGTGGGCGTGCCGCAGCGGACTGGCGTCCGTGATGTCGAGGCCTTCATCCGCAGCCACGGCGCGTGGGTGATCGACAAGCTCAAGCATCATGCCGAGCCGGCGGAACACGCCCCCTTCGACGTTGCGGACGGGGCGGCGATTCCGGTCCTCGGCGACGTCTGGCACTTGCGCTTCGGCCGCGGTAACAACCGCGTGGTGTGGCACGAAGGCGGCCCGCAGCAGGTCGTGGAGCTCGCCCTGCGCAGCGGCGGCGATGCGCGCCAGTTGTTGTTGCGGGGCTTGCAGCAAAAGGGGTTGGGTCTGTTCAAGAACCGGGTGGAGGAGTTCTGCCTGCGGCTCGGCCGCCCCGTTCCTGCAGTGAGCCTGTCGAACGCCAGCACGCGCTGGGGCAGTTGCAGCAGCCGCAGCGGCATTCGGCTGCACTGGCGCCTGATCCATCTGCCGCTCGGCCTGATCGACTATGTTGTGGCCCACGAGGTTGCCCATCTGGTCGAAATGAATCACTCGCCGCGGTTCTGGTCCGTCGTCGAATCGCTCTATCCTGAACACATGGCTGCCCGCAAGGCTCTGAGGCAGGCGGCTTCTTCGCTTCCCCACATCTGATCCAAGGAAACTGTCATGCGTCTGCTGCACACCATGCTTCGCGTCGTCGATCTCGATCGCTCCATCGCCTTCTACACCGAGGTGCTCGGCATGCGCCTTCTGCGCCGCACCGATTTTCCGGGCGGAAAGTTCACGCTGGCGTTCGTCGGCTATCAGGAAGAGTCGGAGGGGGCGGTGCTGGAGCTGACCCACAATTGGGGCGTCGAATCCTATGAACTTGGCACGGCCTACGGCCATATCGCACTTGAGGTGCCCGATGCCTACGCGGCGTGCGAGGCGATCAAGGCCCGCGGTGGAAAGGTGGTGCGCGAGGCGGGCCCGATGATGCACGGCAAGACCGTGATTGCCTTCGTCGAAGACCCGGACGGCTACAAAGTGGAGTTGATCCAGGCGCACTGAAGCCGCGCTTGCGCTTGCCCGAAGGGCCGTTTCCGACGCGCACCCGCTTCGGAAACGGCCCTTCGGCTTGTATGGATTTCAGGTTTTGCGCCCAAAGGCTTCCTGCAGGGCGGCGAGTTCGCGGTGGAGGGTGTCCAGGGCGGCGGGCGCGTCGGCCATGCGTTTTTCACGGCCGATGCGTTCCAGTTGTTGGGCGCAGGCCTGGGCGCGAGCGGCGCAGAAGTTGGCGACGGCGCCCTTGAGCGCATGGGAGGCGTTGAGCAGCGCGTCGGGGTCGTTGCCGGCAACCGCCGCGTCTATGTCGGCGAGCAGCCGCGGTTCGTCCTCGATGTACATTCCGATGAGCTGGTCGAGAAGCTCTCCGTCGCCGCCGAGATTGAAGAGCACCTGATCCCGTTCGAAGACCGGGCCGGTGATCGTGGGCTCGGCCGGGGGCGGTGCGGCTGGGTCGCCGTGGCCGGTGTGGTGGATCAGTACTTCGACGAGGTCCGGCGCATGCACGGGTTTGGACAGGTAGCCGTCCATGCCGGCTTCGAGGCAGCGTTCGCGGTCGCCTTTCATGGCGTGGGCCGTCATCGCCACGATCGGGGTGCGGGGGATGCCGGCGGCTTCCCGTTCGCGAATCGTGGCGGTGGCGTCGAAGCCTCCCATGACCGGCATCTGGACGTCCATCAAGATCAGGTCGTAATGGTTGCGGGCATGCAGGTCGAGGGCTTCCTGGCCGTTGTTGGCCACGTCCACCTGATGCCCGAGTTTGCCGAGCAGGCGCAGCGCGAGGGTCTGGTTCACCACGTTGTCTTCGGCCAGCAGGATGCGTAGCTGACGCTTTTGTTCGCGCAGGCTGTGACGGGTGATCAGCGGCGAGTGCTCGTCGAGCGGATCGACCGAGAGCAGGATGGCGTTGAGCAGTTCGGATGCAATGATCGGCATCGGGAGGTAGGCGGCAACGCCCAGCTCGCGGCAGCGGGCACCGTCGCCGCGCCGGCCTTCGCCGGCCAGCATGATGACGCAGGGCGGCGGAGTGACGCCCTGCAGCATGGCGGCGGCGAGTTCGAAGCCCTCGATGTCCGGGAGTTGGGTGCTGATCAGGACGACCCGGTAGGGCTTGCCGCAGGCCTTGCCGTGGGCCTGTTCGCGCAGGGCGGCGCCGGCGTCCGAAACGGCGACGGGGGTCATGCGCCACTGGCCGAGAAGCTCCAGCAGCATGGCGCGCTCGGCGGTGTTGTCCACGGCGATGAGCACCGGCAGGCCTTCCAGGTGGGCCTTCTCGTCGACGGCCGCCAGCGTGTGCCCCAGTTCGAAATTCGCGGTGAATTGGAAGGTGCTGCCCTCGCCGGGGGCGCTGCGGACGCCGATTTTTCCGCCCATGGCCTGGACGAGTTGGGCGCTGATGGTGAGCCCCAGCCCCGTGCCGCCGTAGCGGCGGGTGGTGGAGGTGTCGGCCTGGGAGAAGGCTTCGAAGATCAGATTCTGTTTTTCGGCGGCGATGCCGACGCCGGTGTCGTGCACGCTGAAGGCGAGCGGGACGCCGGGCGTGTCGTTGGCGTGCGGGGCGGGCTCGACCAGGACGCGGACTTCGCCTGCGGTGGTGAACTTGATGCCGTTGGAGATCAGGTTGATGAGCACCTGACGCAGGCGGTGCGGATCCCCGATCAGGCTGTCGGGTACGGCGGGGGCCACTTGCGCAGTGAGTTGCAGGCCTTTTTCGTCGGCCCGCTGCTGCAGTGTACGCACGGCCATGGCTACGCAGTCGCGCAGGCTGAAGTCGATGTGCTCGAAATCGAGCTTGCCGGCTTCGATCTTGGAGAAGTCGAGGATGTCGTTGAGGATGCCGAGCAGGGCGTTGGCCGAGCTTTTGACCAGCAGCAGATATTCGCGTTGTTCGTCGTCGAGGGGCGTTTCGAGGGTGAGATCGGTCATGCCGAGAATGGCATTCATCGGCGTGCGGATCTCGTGGCTCATGTTGGCGAGAAAGTCGCTCTTGGAGCGGCTGGTGGCTTCGGCGGCTTCCTTGGCCTGGCGCATGGCGGCCTCGACCTGTTTGCGCTCGCTGATGTCGCGCAGGTAGGCGGTGATCAGCCGGTGGCCGGCAATGTCGAAGGCGACGAAGGCCACTTCGGCCGGGAATTCCGCGCCGTTGCGCCGCCGCGCAATGGCTTCGATGTGTTGGCGGGGCACTTCGCTGTCGGGGCGGGTCAGCCAGTCGTGCAGTTGCCGGTTCTGGGCATCGCGCACGCGTTCCGGAAAGAGCACTTCGGCGGCCGGGCGGTGCAGGGCTTCGGCGCGCGAGATGCCGAAGGTGTGTTCGGCGGCGGGATTGAATTCGAGGATGGTGCTGCGCTCGTCGATGGTGATGATGCAGTCGAGGGCCGCTTCGGTGATGGCCCGGTTGCGCGCTTCGCTGGCGGCAAGGGCGGATTTGCCGTCGAACAGGCGGATGGAGGTCCGGTTGAGGGCGTCGACCAGTTGGTGGACTTCGGCGATGGTGCCGGGTTCGTCGAGGGTGTCGCCTTGGCTGGCTTCGAGTTTTTCGGCAAAGCGGGTGGCGCGTTTCAGGCTCCGCAGGGGAGCGCGCAGGAAGTAGAGGATTGCGGCGGTGCCGATGAGCACGGTGAGCAGTCCGGCCACCAGGCTGTCGGCGACGATGTGGTGCAGGTTGTCGGTGGCGGCAGGGGCGATTTCGAGGCGCACCCAGCCGATGGGCGCAAGGTTGCCGATGCCGGCCCAGGCGACGAGGTTCCCGCCGCGGCGTGGCGCAGGGGATGAAGTATTTTGCGGCAGCCTGAGCGGCTGCGGGTTGGCGTCGAGGGCTTCGACCATGGCCGAAGTCGTGCCGCCGTGGCTGACGCTGGCGAGGGGCGTGCCCTGCCGGTCGGTCACGGTGATGCGGCGGATCTGGGCGTTGGAGTCGAGTTCGAGCAGATGGGCGACGGCTTGGGGCATGTCGCCGCGGGCGACGTGCGGTTCGAGGGCCGCGGCGAGCGTCTGGGAGAGTTCGTTGGCGTGGCGGATTTCCAGGTTTTCGACGAAATCGGTCTGCTCCAGCGCGATGTAGAGCGCATAGGCGCCGATGGAAAGTGTCAGAAGCAGGGTGAACAGCAGCGCAAGCTGCTGGCCGAGAGTGCGGGGGCCGACGCGTCCGGCCAGGCGGGGCGGGGCGGGGGTCATTCGTCTTTGAACCGCTCGCGGATGAGCAGCACTTCGGGCATGAGGGCCAGGAAGGCGTCGACGCATGCCGGGTCGAAATGGGCGCCGCGGCCGTCCCGGATGAAGTCGATGGCGCGGTCGAGATCCCAGGCTTCCTTGTAGGGGCGCGGCGAGGTGAGCGCGTCGAAGACGTCGGCGACGGCGACGATGCGTCCGACCAGCGGGATTGCTTCGCCCGCGGTGCCGTCGGGGTAGCCGCTGCCGTCGAATTTTTCGTGGTGGGTGAGGGCGATTTGCGCCGCCATCTGGATCATCGGGGACGAGGAGCCCTTGAGGATGTCGTGGCCGATGCGGGGGTGCTGGCGCATGATGACCAGTTCGTCTTCGGTCAGCCGGCCCGGCTTGAGCAGGATGTGGTCGGGGGTGCCGACCTTGCCGATGTCGTGCATCGGCGCGGCGCTGAGGATGCGGTCGCACTGTTCTGCGTCGAGCCCCAGGTGTCTGGCGATCAGTTGGGAGTAATGGGCCATGCGCACGATGTGAGCGCCGGTTTCGGGGTCGCGGAACTCGGCGGCGCGGGCCAGACGGGCGATGGTTTCCTGTTCGCGGGCAACGATATCGGCGGTTTTGCGGATCACCGCTTCGCGCAGGTCGTCGTTCCAGTTGCGCAGACGCTGGTGGCTGGCCCGCAGGGCCAGCATGGTGCGCACGCGAGGGTCGAACTCGTGACGATCGATGGGCTTGGTGAGAAAGTCGTTGGCGCCGGCCGAGAGGCTTTCGTAGCGCACTTCCTTTTCGTGGGCTGCGGTCACCATCAGGATCGGCACGGTGTCGGCGGGATAGAGCTTGCGCACCGTTTCGATGAATTCGATGCCGTTCAGGTCGGGCATCATGTAGTCGACGATGATCAGGTCGGGCTCATGGTCGCCGCACCACTGCAGGCCTTCGAGCGGCGAGGTGAACGAGACGATCTCGGTGTCGGGCGGCGTGAGCTTGCGGACCAGAGCCTGGATCAGTGTCAGGTTGAGCGGGGTGTCGTCGACGATGGCGATGGCCATGGGGGCTCCTGGGGGCCTGGCAGGTAGGGCTGCCAGCGTCAGATTATCGGCCCGTAATTCTCGAAATTGAGCAGCGCTTTGCCATTCGGGTCCGATCCTGGGGCTTTCGTGGGCATGACAGGCGGCGGGCGAAGGGGCGACGCGGTTGTGCGCCGGAACATGCGGCATCGGACCGGAGCCCGGCGGGCGAGATTGTAGACGATATGCAGTCTGCGTCCGCCGACGCGCAGGGCGTAGAGGGCGGATGGATCAGCGCAGGGCGCGGATGAGATCGGCCATGGTGTCGAAGCCCAGGTCGAAATAGTGCTGCAGGATCGGCGCAAAGTGCCCCAAGGCGAGCAGCAGTACGCCGAAACCGACGGTGAGGGTGATCGGAAAACCGATGGCGAACAGGTTCAGTTGCGGCGCTGCGCGGGTCAGGATGCCGAGGGCGATGTTGGTGATGAGCAGTGCGGTGACCACCGGCAGGGCCATCAGCAGTCCGGCAGCGAATATCGTGCCGCCGAAGCGCGCGAGCATCAGCCAGCCGCCCTTGTGGGGCGGGATGTCGGCGATGGGCATCCATTCGAAGCTGCGCGCCAGGGCATCGACCATCAGCAGATGGCCGTTGAGGGCGAGGAAGATCAGGGTGGCGATCAGGGTCAGGAATTCGCCGACGACGGCGGTCTGGCCACCGGCGACGGGGTCGAAGAAGGTGGCGAAGGAGAGGCCCATCTGCAGGCTGATGATTTCTCCCATCACGTCGAGGGTGGCGAAGATGACCCGTAGCGTCAGTCCCATGGCGATGCCGATGAGGCTTTGCTCGAACAGCATCAGGACTCCGTTCCAGGAGCCGAGCGGCACCGGCGGGGCGGGCGGCAAGGCCGGTATCAGGCCGATGGCGATGGCCAGCCCGACCACTAGCTTGATGCGCCGCGGGATGCCGCCGTTGCTGAAGACCGGTGCTGCGCCGACCAGCCCGAGAATGCGCGCGAGCGGGTAGGCCAGAAGGGCGAGCCAGGCGTCGAGCTGGGCGCTGGTGACCGAGAGCATGGGTCAGCCGATCATCGACGGAATGCTCTCGAACAGGCGCCGGATGAAGTCGGTCATCATCGTGATCATCCACGGCCCGGCGAGCACCAGGGTGATGAAGGTGGCGATCAGCTTGGGTACGAAGGACAGGCTCTGTTCGTTGATCTGGGTGGCGGCCTGGAAGATCGAGACGAGGAGGCCGGTGACCAGCGCGGCGATGAAGAGGGGCGCCGACACCAGCAGGGTGAGTTCGAGTGCCTGACGGCCGAGGTCGATGACGGTGGTGGGGGTCATGGCCGTTTCTATCCGAAGCTTTGCACGAGGGAGCCGATCAGCAGATTCCAGCCATCCACGAGTACGAAGAGCATGATTTTGAAGGGCAGCGAGACGATGGCCGGACTCATCATCATCATGCCCATCGACATCAGCACCGAGGCGACGACCATGTCGATGATCAGAAAGGGAATGAAGACGATGAAGCCGATCTGGAAGGCGGTTTTGAGTTCGGAGGTGACGAAGGCCGGGATGACGACCCGCATCGGAAGATCGTCGGCCTTGTCGACCCGCGGTGTCTTGGCAAGCTTGGAGAAGAGGTTGAGATCGGGTTCGCGCACTTGCTTGAGCATGAAGCCCTTGACCGGCGCGGTCGCCCGGTCGAGGGCTTCGTTGAAAGTGATGCGGTTTTCCGACAGGGGCAGCCAGGCGTCGGTGTAAACCTTGTCGGCCACCGGCGACATGATGAAGAAAGTCAGGAACAGGGACAGGCCGACCATCACCTGGTTGGGTGGTGAGGTCTGTGTGCCCAGGGCATGACGCAGCAGCGACATGACGATGACGATCCGCGTGAAGCTGGTCATCATCAGCACGATGGCCGGCAGAAAGCTCAGCGACGTGAGGAGCAGCAGGGTTTGCACCGACAGGCTGTACTGGGTGCCGCCGGCGCCTGCCGGCGTGCTGGTCAGCGCAGGGAGTGCCTGGGCAAGCAGGGGCAGCGGGGCAAGGAGGGCCAGGGCGACCGCCGGGCGCACGAGGTGGGAGGTTTTCATCGCGGACGACGCTCCAGCGTCTGTTTGAGCCAGCTCTGGAAATCCTTGCCGGCGGCCCCGTCCGAACTGCCTGGGGTGCCGGGCAGCTCTGCCGAATCGAGGGTGTGGAGGGGGGTGATGCGGCCGGGCGATACGCCGAGGACGAGGATCTTGTCGGCCACCTCCACGAGTACGACCCGCTCGCGGGGGCCGACGGCGGTGGCGCCGCGAACCTTGATCAGACCGGCCGCACTGCCGGTGCCGGCGCCAAGGCGTTTCAGGAAGTGCAGGCTGGCGATCAGCAAGCCGATGATGAGGCCGAGCCCGAGCAGCATCTGCACGACGCTGCTGGTGACATCGAGACCGCCGTCGGAGGCGCTTGCGGGTAAGCTCGGAACGAGCAATCCGACAAAGATAAGCGGGAGGCGCATGGTGTTGATCGGGAGCGGCGGGGTTGCGGGGGCAGAGTGGGAGTCTGCCGCAGAGCTTAGCGGCACGCGTCTCCCCGGCATGGGCCGATTAAGCAGGCAAAACGGTACTTTTTCATGCTTTCGGGGTGTGTCTCCGAACCGCGTGGACCGCCTATACTTTAAGCTCACAAAGTCCGCTGAAATCGCTTCGGTGCGGCTCCGGCAGGACGTGTCGGCAAAACCCCAACTGAGTGGAGGTGCGATCATGTTGCTGTGGCATCGTGACAGCCAGCCCGGTGCTGGCGTGGCGGAAGGCGTTCGAGCGCTCCCGGCGGCTTCGTCCGAGTATGAAGCCAAGCGCCAGCGGGCCTTGCAGATTCTCGGCGAGCGCTGGCTGCTTCACCACGCCAATGCGCCCGACCGGCGACCGGCACGCTCGGTGCTGGCGCGGGGGCGGGCTGACGCTGCCTAGTTCAAGATCGCTGTCGTTCGGTTGGGAGTGGCCGGCCCGGCGGCGAGTCCGCGGGCCGCGAGCGGGTTTTTCTCTGGCTGGGCGCGCGGTTGTCGCTCCGCTGCTTATTCCGTCAAGCCCGACGCTCAACTGCGCAGTTTCCGGATGCGTTCGGCCGGCGTGATGATGTCGGTCAGACGGATGCCGAATTTGTCGTTGACCACCACGACTTCGCCCTGCGCAATGAGGGTGCCATTGACGAGCACGTCCATCGGTTCGCCGGCCAGCCCTTCCAGTTCCACCACCGAGCCGTGGGCCAGTTGCAGCAGATTGCGGATCGCGATCTTGGTGCGTCCCAGTTCCACGGTGAGTTGGACCGGGATGTCCAGGATCATGTCGTAATCGTTGATGGAGCCGCTTTTGGCTCCGGCCTGACCGAAATCCGGAAAGAGCTGGCTGGCGGGTTTGGCCTGAAACGGCGATTCTTCTTCGATTCCGGTTTCCGCAGGCGCTGTCAGCCCCTCGGCCGCCGCCTGTTCCTGCATTGCGGCAGCCCAGTCGTCATCGCTGATCTGGTTGTCTTCGGGGGTATCGGTTTCGGACATGGTTTACTCCTGCCTCGGGGCCGGGGCTTCTTCTTCCTGGGCAAGGAAGCGTTCGATCTTGAGCGCGTATTGACCGCGCTGTATGCCGTAGCGGCACTCCATGAACGGAATGCCATCCACTTCGGCCTGAATGGTATCCGGGATGTTCAAGGGAATGACGTCGCCGGGCTTCATGTTGACGATGTCCCGCAGGGTCACCTTGGCGGTGCCGAGGCGGGCCATCAGGGTGACTTCGGCGGTTTGCAGTTGCTTGCCCATCATGTTCACCCAGCGGTTGTCCTGGGTGATGTGGTCGCTCTGCATTGTCGAGTAGAGCGTTTCGCGGATCGGCTCCAGCATCGAATACGGGAAGCAAAAATGCATTTCCGCCTGCGAGCCGCCGAGTTCGAGGGTGAATGAGGCGGCCACGACGATTTCGCTGGGGGTGGCGATGTTGGCGAATTGAGGGTTCATTTCCGAGCGGACATACTCGAATTCGAGCTTCTTGACCGGCGCCCAGGCTTTGGCGTATTCGTCGAAAATGACTTTCAGCAGACCCTGGATGATGCGTTGCTCGGTGAGGGTGAAGTCGCGTCCCTCGACGCGGGTGTGAAAGCGCCCGTCGCCGCCGAAGAGGTTGTCCACCACCAGAAAGACCAGGTTCGGGTCCAGCACCACCAGACCGGTGCCGCGCAGGGGCTTGGCGATGAAGAGGTTGAGGTTGGTCGGCACCACCAGATTGCGGACGAATTCGCTGAACTTCTGGACCTTGATCGGCCCCACCGAGACTTCGACATTGCGGTGCATGTAGGTGAACATGCCGATCCGCAGGTAGCGGGCGAAACGCTCGTTGATGAGCTCCATCGTGGGCATGCGCCCACGCACGATGCGTTCCTGGGTGGCGAGGTTGTACGGCCGGATGCCGTCGCTGTTCGAGTCGTCGGCTTCCTGCTCGTCGGACTCCCCGGTGACGCCCTTGAGCAGGGCATCGACCTCTTCCTGGGACAGAAAGTCCTGAGCCATGGTGGGATTACCCGCTTATTGGACGATGAACTGATTGAACAGCACGGCCAGCACCGGACCGTCGTCTTCCGGCCGGCTGCGTTTGTTCTTTTTCTTGGGGTTGGGCGCGTAGCCAAGAACATCGTTGGCTTCGTCCTTGATCTCGTCGGCGAGATCCTCGCGTCCTTCCACCGTGGCCAGCGTCGAAGGCTTTTTGGACGACAGCAGCATGATCATGCGGTGCTTCAGTTCGGGCATGTAGAGCTTCAGCGAATCGCCCACATGGGAGTCGGCCACCCGCAGCACCATCGTGGCTTGCAGAAAGTGTTCGCCCTCGTCGGGGGCGAGGTTGACGGTGAATTGCTCCAGCGGCACGAAAACCGGTGGTTTGGAGGGGTCGACCTTGACCTTCGGCGGCTCGTGGGACGCGGGTTCTTCCTCTTCGCCGTCGGCAGCATGCTTTTTCTTGCCCATCATCATGAATGCGGCTCCGCCGGCGATCGCCAGGATCAGCACCGCGACGATGATGATGATCATTTTTTTCTTGCCCCCCTTGGCAGGGGCTTCGCCTTCGGTGGCTTCTGCCTTGGCCGGTGCTTTCGACATGCTGGATTACTCCTTTTCTCGCTGCATTGTTATCCATCGCGTTCGCCCGGCAAGCCAGAAATAGGGGCAGAAGCGCCCGCCATTTGTGGCGATTCAGGCAAACGTATCCACTAATCCTTCCGCCCGCTTCAGCCACGGGCTGGCGGCGGCGCCGCTTGTCTTGCCGTCGATGTCGCCGGCGGCCGGGCTCCAGGCGCTGCCGCGCCGGCCTTCGCCGGGGTTGCCGGGCTGGCCCGATGTACCGACGTCGGTCTGGCCGAGATTGATGCCACCTTGTTCGAGGATTTCCCGGAGCCGCGGCAGACTTTGTTCGATCAGTTCCCGTGCGGCCGGTGTGGCGGCGACGAACTGGGCGCTGGTCTGATCGCCGCTGACGGTGATCGAGATTTCCACCTTGCCCAGTTGCGGTGGCGTCAGGGTCAGTTCGGCATGGCTCTCGTCGTGGCCCACCATCCAAGTGACGCGGTTGCCGACTTCTTCGGGCCAAGCCGGGCTGCCGGCCGGTGCGGCGACGTGAAGGTGCAGCGGAGCGGCCGCGGCCTGCGCGACTTCGCCGCGCATATTGGCGAGGGCGGCGGCGTGAATGGCGGCGAAATTGTTGGTCGGAGCCGCGGGTTCGGCCAGCCGTTCGGGGCTTGTTCCGGTCCCGGTGACGGCCAGTTCGGGTTTGGCCTTGGCAACGGAAGCGCCGGCAAGGGCATCGGCGGCAAGATTTGCCGGTCGGACGGCGTCGTCTGCCGTCTCCGCGCCGGGCGTGCCGCCCTCGGCTGCGGCTGCCAGCAAGGCGGTCCGGCCTGCGCGGGCGTCGGTGTCGAGCGTGGCGGCGTCGGATTTCGCGGGAGCCAGAGGCTCGGCGACGGATTGCGCCGGGGGCTGCGCGGAGGCTGCCAGCAGGGCCGCGAGTTCGGGGGGGATCTGTGTGGCGGCGAGGTTCTCGGCCGCTGCGCTGGCGTCGGTGGTTGCGGTTTCGTCGGTGTCGACGGCGGTTTTGTCTTCCGCCGCGGTCTCGTCGGGCTGGGCCTGGTTTTGCATCCGGCGTTGCAGTTCGGTGGCGAAGCCTTGCTCCGACGGGCTCGCGCCCGAGGCTTCGGCGGGCGTGTCGGTGCGGGGGCCGACGGAGCCTTTGGCGGGGGCGACAGGAGCAGTGTTCGCGATGGGGTTCAAGGCCGGTCCGGACATGATGGTGTTCCTGGTGAGGATGCAGACATCGGCCAATCAGCAAGCGACGTGCCAGGGGCGCCCGGCGGCGATCACTCCTCGTCGGTGCGATCGCGGAACTGCTTGGCGGCGTGTTCGTCCGTGAGCCGTTGTTCCTGCTTGGCTTCCTTGCGGGCCTGCTGGCTCTGGTGGCGGTGCGACAGGGTGTCGAAAGCCTTCACCTTGTTGCGCTGATCCACCCAGGCCTGTTGGCCTTGCTCGGTGCGCTGCTTCGAGTCGGAGACGACTCGCTGCTGGTGGCTGATCGCGTCATCGAGCTTGCCGAGAAAGGCGCTGAAATTGCGCCAGGCGTCGGGGCCGATGCCGTTGCGCGCCGCTTCCACGAAGCGGGCGTGATATTCCTTGCGATATTCCACCAGCAGGGCGAGTTTTTCTTCGACCGCGTTTTCACTGGCAATCAATTCGCCGAGCTTCCGCGCGGCTTCGTCCATGCGGTTGTTTGCCAGGTCCAGCAGGGTCTGCAGGGGGAACGGCTCAGTCATCTTCACGTTCCTTCGGCGTTATCGGACGGGGGACGGGAATCTTTAGGGTCGGGCGATGACGACCTTTCTGGTGTGGGAACCCTCTCATGGTGTCGTTCCGAACAGGGCGTGCAGCTTTTCGACTGCCGATTCGTAGGATTCGCTTTCGTCGATACGCTGCTGGAGAAAGGCTTCCAGCCTCGGATACATGGCGACGGCTTGATCGAGCACCGGGTCGGAGCCGGCGTGGTAGGCGCCGACGGCGATCAGATCGCGAGAGCGCTGGTAGCGGGAGAAGAGTTGCTTGAAACGTCGCACCACGTCGAAATGCTGGCTTTTGACGAGGTTGTGCATGGCCCGCGAAATGGACTGTTCGATGTCGATGGCGGGGTAGTGGCCTTGGTCGGCGAGGTTGCGCGAGAGCACGATGTGGCCGTCGAGAATGGCGCGGGCGGCGTCGGCGATGGGGTCTTGCTGGTCGTCGCCTTCGGCTAGCACGGTATAGAAGGCGGTGATCGAGCCGCCGCCTTCCGGTCCGTTGCCGGCGCGTTCGACCAGCGCGGGCAGGCGCGCGAAGACCGACGGCGGGTAGCCGCGGGTGACCGGCGGCTCACCGATGGCCAGGGCGATTTCCCGCTGGGCCATGGCGTAGCGGGTCAGGGAGTCCATGATCAGCAGCACCTGTCTGCCCTGGTCGCGGAAATATTCGGCCACGGTGGTGGCGTAGGAAGCCCCCTGGAGGCGCATCAGCGGGCTGCAGTCGGCGGGGGCGGCGATCACCGCCGAGCGGGCCAGGCCTTCGGGACCAAGGTTGTGTTCGATGAATTCCTTGACTTCGCGGCCCCGCTCGCCGATCAACCCGACGACGATCACGTCGGCGGCGGTGTAGCGGGCCATCATGCCGATCAGCACCGATTTACCCACGCCCGAGCCGGCGAACAGGCCCAGGCGCTGGCCGCGCCCCACGGTGAGCAGGCTGTTGATGGCGCGCACGCCGGTATCCAGGCTTTCGCGCACCGGGGCGCGTTCCATGGCATTGAGCGGCTCGCGCTCCAGCTCCATGGCTTGCACATTCTGTAAATCACCGCCATGGTCCAGGGCGATGCCTTGGGAATCGACCACCCGGCCCAGCAAACCATCGCCAATCGGTAAACGCAGCACCCCGGTGGCCATGTCCGGCACCTGGGTGTCGCCCAATTGGAGCGGGGGAATAAACGGCGGTGCCGCCGTCACCGTTGCGCCACACGACAGGCCTTGGATATCGCCCGCCGGCATTAAAAATGCCCGATCGCCCGCAAAACCAACCACTTCCGCCAACACCGGCTCTTGCCCTGGCATTTGTAAATGGCATTGCGCCCCGACCGGTGCGCGCAGGCCTGAGGATTCCAGCACCAGGCCGGTCAGCCGCGTCAAGGTGCCGTGGTGGGGCAGCGGCAAAGGCTGCTTCAGCCGGGCACTGCCTTGCTGCAGCATGGCTTGCAGCTGCTGGGCCAATTCAGCCATGGGGGGCCCCCTCGTACCAGGTAGAGACCAGGCCCAGGGCCGCCACGGCCCGCTGCCAACGTTTTTCCAGGCTGCCATCGACCTGGGCCCCTTGGCTTTCCACCAAGCAGCCGCCCAGGGGCACGCTGGCATCTTGCAGCCATTCAACTTTGGGATTGGGCATGGCGGCGCGAATATGCGGCTCCAGCACCTGCCAGTCCTGCGGGTGCAGGCGCACGGTGGCGGGCTTGGTTTCTGCGCCCAACATGTCCAAGGCTTCGCGCAGCACGGGCATCAAGGCTTGGGGGTTGGTGCGCAATTCCTGGCGCACCACTTGGCGGGCAATGTCGCACGCCAGTTGCAGCAAATCGGGTGCGACCTGCTGCTGCAAGCCCTGAATGCCGTTTTGCGCTTGATGGACAATTTCGCTCAGGCGCTGGCCTTGCTCACGCCCTTGGTTGTTTTGGTAGTCCTGCATGCGCTGCTGCCACTCTTGGGTGGCCTGCGCCACACCAGCCGCATGACCGGCAGCCTGCCCCTCGGCATAGGCTTGCTCGCGGGTCTGCTGCACGATGGACAAGTGCTCCGCCTCAGGCACCATCGGCACAGGGGGCGCCTCTTCCTGAGGTAACGGTTCGGGCTCTGGTGGCACTTCAGGTGGTGGTGGCTCGGGCAGAACTGCACCCGCAGCGTTTTCTCCTACGGCACCAAAGCTCCATTGGGTCACGCTGGCCGAATCAAGCTCTTCCTTCGGAATAAAGCGGTTGTACGAGCGGGAACTCGATGAACTCACAGCGACCTCCTGGCCAAGCGAATCGGGTGCAGAGGGTTACACCAAGGCATCGTCGGCACCTCCGCCGAGCACGATCTGGCCCTCCTCGGCCAAACGGCGCACGATTTTGATGATTTCGCGTTGCTGTGCTTCGACCTCGGACAGACGCATGGGCCCGCGCGCCTCCAAGTCCTCGCGCAGCGCCTCGGCCGCACGCGAAGACATGTTGCTGAGAATGGTTTCCTTCATCTCGTTGGAAGCAGCCTTCAGTGCCACGATCAAAGTCTCTGAGGCCACTTCGCGCAACACCGTCTGGATCGAACGGGAGTCCAGCTTGCCGATGTCCTCGAAGACGAACATCTTGTCCATGATCTTTTGCGCCAAATCCGCGTCGTAGTTGCGGATGGTGTCCAGCACCGCCACATCGGCGTTGCCGCCGAGCAAAGATCGGAAGAGCGTCGTGTAGGGAA
>ERZ650300.844-NODE-844-length-18285-cov-13.751125_pt1 | contig 18285 bp, 16 predicted proteins | sample MGYA00376236_ERZ650300 | MGnify/ENA primary metagenome ERZ650300 (study PRJEB26733, sample SAMN07839303) | wastewater metagenome | biome: urban; feature: wastewater treatment plant; material: waste water | place: USA: North Carolina | collected 2016-04-28 ...
GACTGATTGATTATCTAGGGCAAGTGTCAAATGTCGTGGATTGGATTGCCAATAGTGATGTGTTTGTGTTGCCATCGTATCGCGAGGGAGTGCCACGCAGTACCCAAGAAGCGATGGCAGTCGGGCGTGCCATCATAACCACTGATGTGCCTGGTTGCCGAGAGACAGTGGTTGATGGGGTGAATGGCTTTCTTGTACCCAAGTGGAATCCGCAGGCCTTAGCCGAGAAAATGATTTATTTCATCGAAAATCCAGAGCAAATTCAAGTAATGGGTGAAGAAAGCTATAAAATAGCCCAAGAAAAATTTGATGCTCACAAGGTCAATGAGCGACTACTAAAAATTTTAGGAGTATAAATGCTAAAACGTGCCTTTGATATCGCTGCTTCTACTTCTGTCCTTGTAGTATTATCGCCTGTACTCGCTATTACGGCGTATAAAGTCAAAAAAGAACTGGGCTCGCCTGTGCTATTTCGTCAAACTCGTCCAGGGCTGCATGGCAAGCCGTTTGAGATGATTAAATTTCGCACCATGAAAGATGCGACTGATAAAGCGGGTAATGCGCTGCCAGATAGCGAGCGCCTGACTGACTTTGGTAAAAAACTGCGTGCCAGTAGCCTTGATGAGTTGCCCGAACTTTGGAATGTGCTCAAAGGGGATATGAGTTTGGTTGGTCCTAGACCTTTACTCATGGAATATTTACCTTTATATAACGCTGAACAAGCCAAACGTCATAACGTGCGTCCAGGGGTGACAGGTTATGCCCAAGTCAATGGTCGCAATAGTTTGAGTTGGGAAGATAAGTTCAAGCTTGATACATGGTATGTTGAGCATCAATCATTGTGGTTAGATATGAAAATCTTGCTAAAAACCGTCAAAAAAGTCATTATCAAAGACGGTATCAGTGCCGATGGTGAAGCGACTATGACCAAGTTTACAGGGACAAAATTTACAGGAACTGTGCATGAATAAAATCTATGCCGTGTATGGTGCATCAGGTTGTGGCAGAAGCTTGATGCCAGTTGCTAGAGATTGTGTGCTAGATGACCAAACGATTTACTTTATCGATGATGCGGTGACGACTGAGCAACAAGTCAATGGTCATACAACCATTAACTATGAAATGTTCAAGGCGATGAAGGCACAAGAAAAGTATGTGTTGATTGCCATTGCTAATAGCAATATCCGCCAAAAATTAGCCGAAAAACTCACCAACGATGGTATTAACATTTGGACTGTCAAATCCCAATCAACTGTTATAATGGATAATGTCATAATTGGCAATGGGGCGGCACTGAGTCCATTCGTTACTATTGGGGCAAATGCCATAATAGGGCAGTGCTTTCATGCTAACTTATATAGCTATGTTGAGCATGATTGTGTGATTGGTGATTTTGTTACTTTTGCGCCACGCGTTAGTTGCAATGGTAATGTGCATATCGAAGACCATGCTTATATTGGAACAGGCGCGGTGCTACGTCAAGGTACACCAGATAAGCCATTAATAATTGGTAAAGGCGCTATCGTTGGCATGGGTGCCGTCGTCACTAAAGATGTACCCGCTGGCGTAACTGTCGTCGGCAACCCTGCAAGACCTTTGATCAAAAACTAAAAAAATCGTTAACTTCATTTTCAAAAATATGAGAATATAAAACATGTTAAACACCCAGTTTTCACCCTGGCCTAGCTTTACCCAAGAAGAAGCCGATGCCGTCTCACAAGTCTTACTGTCCAATAAAGTCAACTACTGGACGGGCACAGAATGTCGAGAGTTTGAAAAAGAATTTGCCGCATGGGCAGGGACAGACTACGCAGTGGCGCTGGCAAATGGCACATTGGCACTCGATGTTGCGTTACAAGCCATGGGTATTGGCGAGGGTGACGAAGTGATTGTCACGCCCCGTAGTTTTATCGCCAGTGTTTCAACCGTGGTTAATGCTGGCGCAATGCCGGTGTTTGCAGATGTAGATAACAATACGGGTAATATTTCTGCCACGACAATTGCACCAAAAATCACGGATAAAACCAAAGCCATCATTTGCGTGCATCTAGCTGGCTGGCCTTGCGATATGGATGAGATTATGGCACTTGCCAAGCAGCATAACCTATGGGTCATCGAAGACTGTGCCCAAGCGCATGGCGCCAAGTACAAAGGTAAACCAGTGGGTAGTATTGGTCACGTTGGTGCTTGGAGTTTTTGTCAAGATAAAATCATGACCACAGGCGGCGAAGGTGGCATGGTCACGACCAATGACAAAGCATTATGGCAAAAAATGTGGGAGTATAAAGACCACGGTAAAAACTACGATAGCATTTATCATAAACAACATCCACCGGGTTTTCGCTGGTTACATGACAGCTTTGGCACCAATTGGCGCATGATGGAAATGCAAGCGGTGATTGGTCGTATTCAGCTTAAAAAAATGGCCGAGTGGACCAAGATTCGTACACAAAACGCCAAAATTTTGCGTGATGCTCTAACACAGTTTGCAGGTGAGCAACAATTTTTACGCATACCAGATATAGAATTTCACCAAGTCATGGGTGGCGATTCTGTCCATGCGTATTATAAATACTATGTGTATGTGAGACCTGAAAACTTGCCAGAGAATATCAATCGAGATAGTATTTTAAATGCGCTTAACGAGAAAAAAATTCCTTGTTTCTCTGGCTCTTGTTCAGAAATTTATTTAGAAAAAGCATTTGACAATCATCCATCGCGTCCCAACGCGCGATTGACAGTTGCTAAAGAATTAGGGGAAACAAGCTTGATGTTTTTAATCCACCCGACATTGACAATAACTGAAATGCAAACGATTGCTACTACCACGGTTGATGTACTAACCACTCTATTCAATGCCAATACATAAATTGTGAGCCTCGTATGACAAATAAAACGGTTAAATATCTCTCATTGGGTGTACTACTTGGACTTTCGCAATTAAGTCATGCAGGTCAATTAGTTCAAATTGATAGTGAGCTACGTCAAACACTTGAGATTTTAAAAATCAATGGCGTTCTAAATGTTGATATATCAACATGGCCGATTAGTTCAGAAGCCATACAGACAGCCTTAAGTCAAGCGCAGCCCAAATCAGACAATGACAAACTGTTAATTAGTCAAGTTAAACAAAAGCTTGAAGCCAACGATGTATCCAAGCTACAAATAGTGAGCAACGTGAATGGTGACGAGCGCCCTGTGTTTAGCGGATTTAATACAGAAGGCAATACGGTAACGCCTTTGGGTGTTAGTATTTCTCATAGTCATGCAGGTGAGAACATTGATTATAAAATTCAAGGCACCTTAAATGTCGATGATGATGAGCCTAGCAAGTCGTCTAATCTTGATGGCAGCTACATCGGTACCAAATTAGGCAATCATCGCCTTGCCTTTGGTAGTATTCCGGTATGGTGGGGCAACGGGGTTGATGGCAGTCTAATTCGCAGTGATGCGGCTAGACCTGTCACCGGCTTTTTAATGCAGCGCGCCAATAATAGCCCCATTAATTTTCCTGTATTATCAAAATTGGGTAATTTTAATTACCAAATTACGGCAGGTCAATTACAAGACTATAAAGCAGAGCCTCACGCTAAATTGATTGGCATGCGAGCGAGTTTTCAACCGCATGAAGCGTTTCAAATCGGCGCATCGCGTTCCTTGATGTGGGGTGGCGATAATAAGTCTGAAAGCCTAAAGTCTTTAGGTAAGGCTTTAATCGGTAAATATGATAATGGCGGCGAAGATGAAGATCCTTCAAACCAAATCGCAGGCATCGATGCACAGCTAAATTTAAAACCCTTGGTGAATCTGCCGGTGAGTGTCTATGGTGAATTTATTGGGGAAGATGAAGCAGGGGGTTTACCCAGTAAACACGCTTATTTGGCGGGGTTAAAAGGTACAATCCCGCTGTTTCAACAGCCTTGGCTCTGGCATGCAGAATGGGCGAATACTTATTATGATTTGGATAAAACCAATACTATTTACACCCATAGCATTTATAAAGATGGTTATTATCAAAAGGGCTTGCCGCTAGGTCATCCGATAGGTGGGGATGGTGAAATCATTAGTGTGGGGCTATCAGGTAATATTAACGCTAATAACCAGCTCGGGTTAAAATACGCCAACGCCAAAGTGAATCAATCTAATCAAGTGATTAATTCAGCCTTCCCAACCAAGCAAGATTTGGATATTGTCGAAGCGGATTGGAAACATAAATACAATGACAAAACCTCGGTTAAACTGGGTATTTGGGGTAAAAAAGACAGCATCAGCGATGATAAAGATGCGGGTGGTAATTTGGTGTTAGAGTATAGCTATTAATTTTGAGTCATAAAAAGAGCCTTATGGCTCTTTTTATGATTTTACTGTTTAACTTTTACTGTTCAACTTTTATTGCTCGACAAAGGCACGTTCAACCACATAATCACCCGTACCACCCATACGAGGCGATGGTTTAAGACCAAATTCATCGAGTAGTGCCGCCACATCTTTATTCATAGATGGGCTACCGCAAATCATCGCGCGGTCATCGCTTGGATTGATGGGTGGTAATCCAATATCTTGGAACAACTTGCCTGATTTCATTAAATCAGTCATACGCCCTTCATTGCGAAACGGCTCACGCGTGACCGTGGGGTAATAGATAAGTTTATCTTTAACGTATTCACCCAGCAGCTCATCTTCAAACAAGTCTTTTTCAAACATCTCACGGTAGCCCAGTTCACTCACATAGCGTACGCCATGCACCACGATAACTTTCTCAAAACGCTCATACACTTCTGGGTCACGGGCAAGTGACAAAAATGGTGCCAAGCCTGTACCCGTTGCTAGCATATACAAATGCTTGCCAGGGTTTAGGTCATCAAGCACCAGGGTGCCAGTGGGTTTTTTGCTCACCAATAATTTATCACCCACTTTGATATGCTGTAAAATAGACGTCAAAGGACCATCTTGGACTTTGATAGAATAAAATTCGAGCTCTTCATCATAGTTGGTGCTGGCAATAGAGTAGGCACGCATCAAAGGTTTTCCATTGACTTCCAGACCAATCATGGCAAATTCACCATTCCTAAAACGTAAACCTGCATTACGGGTAGTTTTTAGGGTAAATAATGTGTCATTCCAATGATGCACATAGGTAACGGTTTCTTCATAAAATTTTGACATAGCGCCCAACCTTGTATTGGTCATAGATAAAAATAAAACGGGATAAAGGATAAAAAAAGCGGGTTAATATTGACATTCTGGGGCGATATGATAGCAAATTTTTGATGATTTAGTCGAATTTGGGCGTAAAAAAATGGCATAATCATAGTTTAAAATATCATATTTTAACGACCCATTATGTTACCACAACAAATTACCCTGCCGATTATCGGCATTGTGAACTCCCCGCTTAAACAAAAGTTTGGCACACCTCGCCAGCCCAATCTTGTCGATATCAACGCTACTATCAGCATGTTGCCACCCTACAATGTGCCCAGTGCTTTTGAAGGCATTGCGCAATTTAGTCATCTTTGGATTATATGGCAATTTCATCAAAATCGAATCAATCCCAATCAGTCAAATTTTCAGCCAACAGTCCGTCCACCTAGACTTGGCGGCAACCAAAAAATAGGGGTTTTTGCCAGTCGAAGTATGTATCGACCGGCAAATATTGGATTATCAGTGGTCAAATTTTCGCATATTGAAAACAGTGAGGCGGGTTTGAGGCTGCATATCATCGGCGCTGATATGATAGATGGCACGCCGGTCATTGATATTAAACCGTATTTGCCTTATAGCGATAGTATCGATGACGCGATTGCTGGGTATGCCAGCCAAAAACCCATCATCAAGTCGGTGCATTGGCATCCCGATTTATTGCAGGATTTATCCAATATTGCAGTAAAAAGTCAGCTGAAGCAAACAGATTGGCAAACCATCGAGCAACTCATTGCCCAAGACCCCAGACCTGCGTATCGACAACAAGCGCTTAATACCATATTTGTCATGCGTTATCAAAATGTCGATGTTCATTTTAGCCAGATAGCGGATAGTGTTTTGCAAATTCAAGCGATTGAGCTATTAAACTAGACCGTGTAAACTAGGCCGTAACATGGATGATGCCGAAGGTTTTTACCTAGCCGTATATTGCTACACTGTTTCAAAAATTTTTACTTGTTCACAAAATACTGACCATATAGCGTGATTATTCGCTATATTTTTTTTGATTATTTAGTATGATATGGGCTGTATTTTACTTAGATAACGTTAGGACACTGTATGATTAAACTGGGCAAAATCAGCCAAGCTATGATAGGCATGCTGTTAATGGGCGTCACCGTGAGTGGTATCGCTGAAGATAAAAATGGCGATACCATCGCAATCGATATGTCAGACTTATCGACCACCAAAGAAGAAGTGGCGGTATTACAAGTGTTGTCAGAAATCTGCCCACCCATGCTGAATAAATCGCAACAAACAGGGTTTAACACCGCTTATAATGTCGAGCTAAAAAAATTAATGCCGACCATCAGCGATCCTCGTTTAGCGGTGCAATACTTATCCTCTCAGCAAGATTACAAGCAAATTTTAAATGAAACCCGCCAATGGACACTCAGTTATCCAAAAGCGGAGAATCTTGAACTGTGCAAAGACCTTGCCAACAGTAACTAATAATTTAAGTCAAGCTACGCTATCCACCCCCTAACTGATTTAGGGGGTTTTATTTGTGATAAATCGTTGATTTTTAGACCGAATACAGTGTTGAATCATGATTTTTTTTGCTAATATAGGCAATTTGTTTTACCAAGCGTCCAAGCAAACAGGTCGCATTTGATTTGAGCCAAGAGTGAGTGAGATGAAAGCAATCGTAATACCGCAATACACCCAACGTCTGATGGTCGGCACTTTTGTCGCCGCCAGTTTTTTTGCCACAACTGTGCAGGCAAATGCTGCCATACAACAGCCTGAACTAGACAATTCTGCTTTTATCCTAATTGACTATGATACGGGTACGGTATTGGCTCAAAAAAATGCCGCTCAGCCGTTCCCACCTGCGTCATTGACCAAAATGATGACCAGTTACATCATTGAGCAGCGGCTGCTATCAGGGGCATTAAAGGAAAACGAACCCGTCCTGATGACTCCTGAAGCTTGGTGTAAAGGCTCAAGTGAAGAGTCTTGTATGTATGTGCCTGTCAATACAACCGCCCCTGTGATTGATATGTTAAAAGGTATTATTATCCAATCGGGTAATGATGCGTCAAAAGCGATGGCACAGCACATTGGCGGTAGCGAAACCACGTTTGCCGATTTGATGAATGAAGAAGCCAAAAAAATTGGCATGACCCATACCCATTTTATGAATGCGACCGGTATGCCACAAGAAGGCCATCAAGCGTCTGCCGAAGATTTGGCGAAACTCGCCCAAGCCATTATTAAGAACAGCAAAAAGTATTATCCCATCTATAGCCAAAAACAATTTACTTATAACGGCATCACCCAAGGCAACCGCAATGCGCTGTTGTTCACCGATCCAACGGTAGACGGTCTAAAAACAGGGCATACCGACGAAGCAGGTTACTGTCTAGTAGCATCGAGTAAACGCGGTGATATGCGCCTGATTTCAGTGATTATGGGCACTAAAAGCGCTCAAGAGCGCGCAGACCAATCGCGCAACTTACTCAACTGGGGATTTAGTAATTTTGCTACTAAAATTGCCGCCCCGGCACAAAAAAACTACGGCAGCGTGCCAGTCAACTTCGGTGCTGTCGATAAAGTCAACGTCGTCAGCAAAGGCAATTTACAAGTACTAGTGCCAAAGCTGGATCAAGAAAAAATCAGCACCGTGGTCAATTTGCCAGCCGATGTTAAAGCGCCGTTAGCGCAGGGTCAAGAAGTGGGTAAGCTGGTTGCTATGCTCAATGGTAAACCTGTGGCGTCTGTGCCACTAGTCGCTGAAACCCAAGTTCAGGAAGCTGGAGTTTTCAAACGTATGTGGCAACACATCGTACTGTTCTTTAAAGGTTTATTCTAAATTATAAAGAAAAATTATAAAAAAACCTTTCATCTGAAGGGTTTTTTTAACTCAAAATATGGGACAGATCTTTAATATATTGATCGGGTGTATCGTCTATTACTTCTTTTTTTACAAAATAATCCACCCCCGCTATTTTTAGCAGTTCAATGGTATGCGGATTTAACGCTTTGGTATCATAAACACAAACAATAGTGACCCTGGCTTTATTTTCACGCTCACCAAATTTGCTGACGAATTCTAATATCGCTTGATAATGAATATTTCGCGATATAAACAGCGCATCCACTGTATGAGAGGACAAATAATCTTCAAGAAGTTCGCTACTGGTAAAGGTCTCAACTTTAGCACCGGCATTTTCCATGCGTTTGGCCTTTTCGAATAAATCTTCATAGTGATACCAAACGACAATATGTTTATTTATCAATAAATTGCGCTCATAATTGTGTTTCCAATCTTTTAGCAGTAACGATACTTGAAAATTCGTGCCTACATTTGGTTCGCTAGTAACTGTGATGCCGCCTTTCATCAGTTCTAGTAGTTTTTTCACTAAAAATAATCCTGCAGAATTATTTGAGGAGGTATGTTTTACTTCAGGACTAATTTGGAAAAAAGGTTCAAAAATCTGCTCTAAATGTTCCTTCGCAATGCCTATGCCAGTGTCTTCAATCTGCAACATCCACCGTACTTGCGTTTGTAAATGTTGCAACTGCGAGGTGATTGTTATGCTGCCTTTATCGGTAAATTTAATCGCATTTTCTACCAATGAGCTAATAATTAAGGTGATTTTTTGAATATCGCCTTCTAGGACATAGTCGGCGTGATAGGGCTTTGCTGTTAAGGTAATATTTTTCTCGGCAGCAAAAGGCTGGTAATCATTGACAATTTGGGTGATTAACGCCGTTGGACTGAATTGGTAGGCGCCGACGCCTGTTTGACCTTTATCGATACGGTTAATTTGGATGATTTGATCCAGCTTAGCATTCAAATCATCTTTACCCAAAGTAATAATTTCAACGGCATCTTTTTGCTCAGCGCTGATATATTGATTGTGTAATAGCTGTAAACCCGATTCGATACGACTCACAGAGGATTTGAACTCATGAATCAAAATATTTTCAAATTTTGAGCTATGCTCAAGCTGCTTAAATTGGGTCTCTTCAAGGGAATTTTTTTCTTGGCGCAGGGTGTTGATTTGGGCAATTTGTGCCTTGCGCTTGTTGAGCAAATACATCAAGGCTTTTTCAAACACCCAAGCCTCGTTACTGTTTGGTAGCTGATACGCCTCTGCCTGTGAAAACTCATCTTGCAAAATTTGATGGCTTAAGTCTTCAAGTTTTGGCAAACGATGGGTTAAATGTTGCACCTTCTGCACCACAAACCACAAATTAAATAGCGCAATAAATGATAGCACCAGCATTAACGGCAAATGTTGCCAAAACCATTGCTGGCGAATGGTTTGTAGGTCAAGGGTGAGATTACTATAGCCAATTAGCTGGTCGACTTTAGTGTTGTTTTGATTGGGCGTTAATTTCAACAAATTGATTTTTACAGGTTCACTCAATCCGTAATAGCGCTCAAAAAGCACGTCAGTAACTTTAATCGGGCGCGTGGTCGGATGCTGCTGCTGATCAAATGGAAAAAACACAATGCTTTCGTACTGCGGCATTTCGCTTAACAGTTTGTCAACGCTGGCGGTTGTCACACTGTTAGGATTGCTGGCAGTAGACTGGGCAATTAGATAATTTATCTTACTTGCCTGTTTGATTTCAGATTGTACCGTTTGGGTCAAGTCGACTAAGGTGTAAATCACAAGGCAAATAAATAAAACCAATAAAAAGGGTATCGCAATGATACGCTTTACCCCAATTTGATAACCTAAAGTCTTCTGTACCATGCACTCATCCCTTAAAATGCCAATTAACATCACCTCAACGTTTTTTGCCGCGTTTTTTGAATTTTTGCACCTCTCGACGTTTACGTTCTTTTTGCGCGTCCGTCATGGTATTGGTGCGACCTGCGTAAGGATTGGCGTTTTGTTTAAACTCAACCCGAATCGGGGTGCCTTCAAGCTTGAATACTTTGCGAAATTCGTTTTCTAGGTAGCGACGATAACTGTTTGGCACTTGGCTGGTCTGATTGCCATGAATCACAATAATCGGTGGATTATGACCGCCCAAATGCGCAAATCGAAGTTTAATCCGTCGCCCGCCTACCATAGGGGGCTGGTGTGCAGTAACCGCATCTTGCAGAATTTGGGTCAAGCGACTGGTGGAAATATCAAACATCGCCGCATCATAGGCACGGTGAATCGATGGATAAAGATTACCAACGCCCGTCCCATGAAGCGCAGAAATTAAATGAACCTTTACATAAGGGATAAAGTTAAAACGTCGATCCATTTCAATTTTGACAAAATTCTTTTGGTCTTGGTCAAGTCCGTCCCATTTATTGATGGCAAGCACCATCGCGCGACCCGCTTCTAAGGCATAGCCCAATAAGTTTAAATCCTGATCGGTAATGCCTTCTTGCGCATCAATGACCACGATGACTACATTGGCATCTTTGATGGCTTGCAAGGTTTTGACCACAGAAAATTTTTCAACTTTTTCATCAACACGTCCACGGCGACGCACGCCCGCGGTATCAATCAACACATAATGTCTATCGTCACGCTCGTAGGGGATATAAATACTATCGCGCGTGGTACCTGGCATATCAAACACCACCACGCGTTCTTCACCGAGCAAGCGATTGACAAGCGTAGATTTGCCGACATTGGGTCTGCCAATGATAGCGATACGTAAGCCATCAGGTGCTTGTTCTTCTTGGTCATCGGTGGGCATATTGGCAGTGACGGCTTCTAATAAATTGCCCACCCCACGTCCGTGACTGGCTGCCATGGGAAATGGCTCACCAAAACCTAACGCATAAAATTCATGAATCGCCGCTTCATGGACGCCATCCATTTTATTGGCGGCTAAAAACACCGGCTTGCCAAGGGTGTGAAGTTGTTTGGCGATGACTTCATCGGCGCCTGTGATACCCACGCGGCTATCAACCACAAATACAATGATATCTGCTTCATGGATAGCGGTGTGCGATTGGTGCGACATATAATCATCAATGGTGCCGTCACCTTCATCCACTTCACCAATACCACCGGTATCGATGACGATAAAGGATTTTTCTTCAAAGGTTGCATCGCCATATTGACGGTCGCGGGTCAGACCTGCCAAATCAGCAACCAAGGCTTGACGACTGCGGGTCAACTGATTAAATATGGTGGACTTGCCAACGTTCGGACGGCCAATCAAGGCAACAACTGGTTTCATAAATTTAATTTCCAAAATTTTCAAAAAGCAAGATTTTCAATAAGCAAGCTGTTAAACAAGCTTGAAAAATTCATTATTTCTATAACTTAACAAACCCAACATCGCGCTGCAATGCTGGGTTGCCATTTAAACTCACACTTTTATCAGTATGGGCTGCTAACCCAATCACCAAAACTGCTAAATGCGTCAACAGTTTAACAATTAACGATTTACTTGCCAAACACTAAATGCGCCATTTGCACTTTGGGCAATCAAACGGTTGTTGATAAACTGTAATACCGCCACGTCGGATTTGGCTTGTTTTCTGTCAACCAGTGCCCCTGATGCGCGGTCATATACATGCAAATAACCCATGGCATCACCAACTACTACATAGTTGCCGATACTCACCGCGTTACTTAAGCCACGATAAGACAAATTATCGGTTTGCCAATTAACCGTGCCTGTCATTTTATCCATCGCCACCAATTCGCCATCGAGCGAAGTGGCGTAAACTTGGCTAGCATCTGTGCCGACTGATTTTAGGCTCGCCAACGCTTTGACAAAACTTAGCTGCTGTGAAGCCATATCAGCAGCGACTAACTGACCGCTATAAGACACTACATACAACATATTGCCATCTAGTACGGGGGTGGCGTCAATATCAGAAATTTTTTCGATATCGCTACTGCCTTTGCTGATGCCAAAACGTTTTGACCAAATGGGTACGCCATTATCGATGTTTAAAGCATGGATACGACCATCGGCTGTCGAAACCAGCACTGCATTGCGATTGAATAAAATCGGCGTGGCACTACCGCGAACGCTTAAATTTGGATTTTGGGTGTTAAAAGTCCAAATAGGCGCGCCAGACTCTAGCGACAGCGCACTAATTTTACCATCATTGCCAAGGGTAATCACACGGTTTTGGCTGATGAGGGCAGGGGATAGGGTTGCGGTGTCCAACGGCGTTTGCCAAATAACTTTGCCAGTCATTCTGTCTAACGCAATGATGACCCCTTTGCTGTCACTAACCACGGCTACGCGAGATTGTTCATCTAGCGCCACTCCTGACATTAGGCCTTGTTTGAGCTTGATGCTCCAAAGCGCTTTGCCTTGCCCATCAAACGCTTGCACACTACCGTCTGCTAGCGCATTCACATAGCCATTGTTGTCATATGCCACGCGAAAGGCGGTAGGTTGTTGGCTGATGGTGGTTTTATTACGCAAATTGCCAAAGCGTTGGCTAACTTTTGTATTACTGCCTTGACTAAACAGCGGGGAAATCACATTTTGACTGCTAGCGAGTTTCACAAGTGCGGCAGGTTTATGGACATTGTCAGATTTTTTAAACTTATCACAACCTGTCAAGGTCATCGCTACCACCAAGGCGGTTGCAAATACGGCAGGTTTCATTAAGTTTGTCGATAAGGGTGTCGATTTTGTTGTTGTTATGGTCGTCATTGTTTATCTCGTAACGTACGGTGAAGTTTAAATGTTGTCATTTAAGAGTTTTGTCAGGTTAAGATTTTGCACCTATTTTATACCTGAGGCAACAGCAGGCGCAGATGCGGCTGCAGCAAGTACAGTTTTTTCAGCTTGGGTAGGTGCTTGGGTAGGTTTGACCAGTACGCCGCCTGTTAAATCAGGTTGTTTGACGCTTAAGCCTAGGCTTTCCATTTTAATACGCAGCAATGCACGGTCTTGAGGGTTTGGGTTGTTTTGATTACGTTGTTCAATCAATTGCCAAGCTTTTTGGTAATGAGTAGCAGCCGCTTTTTTATCACCTCGTTGGTTGGCAATATCCCCCAAAATCTCAAGTTTACTGGCTTCAAAGGCAGCGGGCAAAGGGCTTTGTAAGCGTTTTTGTGCCGCATCCGCTTGATTGTCTGACAATAGCACTTGTGCTTGGCGCAAAATGGCAATGGCTTTTAGCCCCTCATCGTTAAGTGTTAACTGAGACGCTTTTTGCAGCGTTGCCGCCGCCGCTTTTAGATCATTTTTATCGGTTTGTTGTTTGGCTTGCAGCATCAAGGCTTGCCATGTATAAACCGAATTATCATGTTTAGCCACAAATTCGCCCAAGTCTTTGCTCAAATTGGTTTGCGCCGTAGCCAGTTGCGCTTGTGGTTTAGTATCGCTGGCCGCTTGGGTGGTTAGGGTCTCAATGTTGTTCTGGTCGCTTTGAATTTTGGCAAAATCGTTCGCCGCGGCAGTATCTATATTGCCGCCATGCTTTTGCCAGTAAGTCCAGCCAAAATAACCGGCTAACACCAACATAATGGCGGATAAAATATAGCCACCATATTGTTTGAGCGCGCCTAAGAATTGCTGTTCATCATTCACTAGCTTAGGTTGTACGTCTTTAACCATTACATAAAGCCTTTCAAAAAATTACTGATATAGGTTACCCATCAAATTTGGCTCAATCGGATAGATTAGATAAAATCTGGATTTTCGCTAAAGAGTGTGTCACTCGCGACCGTAATTTGGTCACCGGTTGCCATTTTTTTGATGGTAATTTGCTGATTGGCGACTTCATCTTGCGCGATGATCACTGACAAGTGCGCACCTGATTTGTCGGCTTTCTTCATTTGCGCTTTTAAGCTCGTGGCACTTGCCATTTTTACGCGAAGATTTGAACGTCGTATACGAAGCTCATGGGCAAATTTGATGGCATCGGTGTAAACATCAGGATGGGCGACCACAAATACATCACAGGCAGATGTTGCCTCAAACGGCTGTACCTTTTGCATGAGTAACAACAAACGCTCAAGCCCCATGGCAAAACCTACTGCCGGATCGGAAGTGGCTGGTTTATCACTGCCAATGGATTTGATTTGTCCAATAAGCCCATCATAACGACCCCCAGCACATACCGTCGCTTGGCTACCTAACTGGTCAGTCGTCCATTCAAATACGGTTTTATTGTAATAATCTAAACCCCGTACCAGTTTTGGATTAATCACAAAATTGATGCCGACCGCTTTAAGATACTGTTGCAAGGCTTCAAAATGCTGCTGGCTTGCTGCCCCCAAAAAGTCAGCAAGCTTTGGGGCGTTCTCTAAAATTTGTTGGGTGTTTTTATCTTTACTATCTAAAATGCGTAGTGGGTTGGTGGTTAAGCGGCGCTGACTATCTTCATCCAATTGAGATTTTTTATCGGTTAAAAAATCCACCAAGGCTTGGCGATATGCCAGTCGTTCGTCTATCTCACCCAAGCTATTAATCTCAAGTTGAACCACGTCTAAAATACCCAATTTTTGCCACATTTGGTAGGTCATGATAATGAGCTCGGCATCAGCATCCGCTAATTCACTGCCAAAACTCTCAACCCCTAATTGGTGAAACTGACGATAACGGCCTTTTTGCGGTTGTTCATAGCGAAACATAGGACCAATGTACCAAAGTTTTGGATTGTCACCGCGCAATAAGTTATGCTCCACCACGGCACGTACCGCGCCTGCCGTGCCTTCAGGGCGTAGCGTCAATGCCGTGGGTGGGTTGGATTTGTCATAAAAACTATACATTTCCTTTTCGACAATGTCAGTGGCATCGCCAATCGCACGGGCAAATAGCTGGGTTTCTTCAACGATAGGGAGGCGTATTTGCTCAAAGCCAAATTGATTGAGCACATCGATAAGGCTGCTTTCAAGTTGGCGCCATTCGCTCGATGGGCGCGTAGAGTCTGTCTCAATATGTAAGATATCATTAAACCCTTTAATGGATTTTAACATAGTCAATTTCCCAAACAATGCAAACTAAAAAATAAACAACACAAAAATTATTTAACCCGTAAGATTTCATTGGCGCGCTGGGCTTCACGTTCAGCCACTTTCTGACGGACCATGGCTTCAATCTCGTCAGCAAGCTTGGTGGTATCAATCAAATGTGATTTTTCCCCATTTTTGTAGACAAGGCTATTTGGACTAGCACCCACCACGCCGATATCCGATTCTTTGGCTTCCCCTGGACCATTGACTTTACAGCCAATCACCGATACATCCATTGGCTCACGGATATCCTCTAGGCGTTTTTCTAAGTCCATCATCACTCGAATCACATCAAACTCTTGGCGTGAGCAGCTAGGGCAGGCGATAAAATTCACCCCATTACTACGGATGCCGAGTGATTTTAAGATATCAAAACCGATTTTAATTTCTTCTTCTGGCTCAGCGGCTAGCGAAATACGCATGGTATCGCCAATACCTTCTAGTAGTAGTCCGCCTAACGCAATGGCAGATTTAACGGTACCGGTGCGGTATACCCCCGCTTCTGTCACACCTAAATGCAAGGGATTGTCAACTTGTGCAGAAATCAGCCGATACGCATCCATGGTCAAAAACACATTACTGGCTTTGACTGAAATTTTAAATTGGTCAAAGTTATTACGATCTAAAATATCAATATGGCGCATCGCCGACTCAAGCATGGCCTCACCCGTGGGTTCACCATATTTTTTTTGGATGTCTTTTTCTAGCGACCCCGCGTTTACGCCAATGCGCATACTGATGCCATGATGTTTGGCAGCGGCAATCACTTCACGCACTTTTTGTTCATTGCCGATATTACCTGGGTTGATACGTAAACAGTCTGCACCCGCATCAGCCACCGCCAGCGCAATTTTATAATCAAAGTGAACGTCTGCCACCAGGGGCACAGCGACTTGTCTTTTGATTTCGGCAAAGGCTTTTACACTTTCCATCGTTGGCGTGGAGACGCGCATCAAATCCGCACCGGCATCGACACAGCGCTGAATCTGTGCCACAGTGGCATCGACATCACAGGTATCGGTATTGGTCATACTTTGCACACTAATGGGGGCGTCACCGCCTACTGCGACATTACCGACGTAGATTTTTTTGGTGAGTTTACGTTTGATGGGGTTATGCGCTGACATAGGCGTTCCTATTATTATAACGAATGGCTTAGTGTATTTTTAAAGTTATAAGCCATTAAGGTTTTAAAGTAAAATTGGCTTTATCGTTTTGGGCATAATTGCTTAATTTAATCGGTTGTTTGTTCAAATCCAAGCTCACGTTGCTGGCTTTATCGATATTGACTTGAAACGGCGCTTGACCTGTCAATTGGTAACTACCGCGTGCTTGATCACCATCTAAAATCGTATTGCCTGTCGCATCGACAATGGTGATTTTGGTGGTATCTTTCACAAAAATGTCAATCGAAGCTTTGGCGCCAGCTTGCCCTGTCGCTGCTGTACCACTGGCGTTATCAGCACTCACCGCGACACCAGTAATGGCTGAGCCCGTGGCGGGTAAGCCACTGGCAGTTACTGTGTTTGTCACAATCGCTGAGCCTGCATTATTAAGCGACGCACCGCTGACTTGGTCTTGGGTTGGCATACTGGCAACAGCACTAGCAGGCGCTTGTTCAACCGAGTCATTATGTGCTTTGCTAACTTTATTAAAAATAAAAATCGCAAGCCCCAATACCAATAAAATACCACCAATGACAAAAGGGTTAATACGCACACTGGGACGCGCTTCACGATTCAGCGTGCCCATCGGCTGCATGGGGGCATTGATGACCGTGGCATATTTTTGTTTGAGGGTAGCGGGGTACTGGGCATCAAAACTTTGCGCGACCAGATTTTTATCCAAACCCAAAAAACGCCCATAAGTAGTGGCAAAACCGCGCGCAAAGGTAGGCTGTGGTAAGGCATCAAAATCATTGGCTTCAAGCGCCCGAAGATGACTTTTTAGAATGAAAGTTTTGGCAGCCACATCGTCAATCGATAAGCCTTTTTTCTCACGGGCTTGTTTAAAACGCTGACCCAAAAGCTGGGTTGTGTCATGAACAGGGGTAGAGTTTTGTTGATTGTCGGTGTTATTGCTGTTTTCCATCTTATTTCCAAGTTGACGTTGGGGTTAAAAGTCCAGAACGAATCTGCTTTGCTTCATCGCTAAGTGGATAGCGATCCAAAAGCTGCTGCGCTAATTTTTGCATTTCCAAGGGATTGTTCGCAAGTTTGGCAAGCCTAATCCCTTGCGATAAAGTGCGCGGGTCAAGGTTGGATTGACCAATAATTTTAACCAAATCATTATACAGCGCCTGCGCCTCCAAAAATTTGCCATCGGCCAATAAAATATCAATAAGCTCTGTACGGGCGACGATGCTTTGGCGGTTGGCATCGAGCGCTTTGATAAATGACTGTATCGCCAGCGGTTTGTTTTTGACCTTTAATGCTGTACGACCTAAATTCTCTAACGCACTGGCACGACCGTCATATCCTAAGGCAGAACCCGCAATTTGAAACTGGGCAATGGCTTCTTGGTTGCGACTGAGTTGGGCGAGATAGACGCCATAATTGTTGTTTGCTTGACTAAAGTCAGGATTGAGGGCGATAGCGTTTTTAAAATAAGCTTCGGCTTTTTGCATATTGCGCGGGCTGCCTTCTTGCTGCAATAACACGCCCATCATATCATTGGCTTCTGCTGACTTTGGATAAGACTTTAATGCACTTTCTAACTGCCGTTTGGCATCGTCTAATTTACCACCGCGAATATATTCAGCAGCAATCGCGGTGCGAATTCTGGCGATTTCTTCTGGATTTTTTTCCCAACGACTTGGGTCACTGGCAGTAACTGTCTGCGTGGTGACTTGTCGGGTGGTGGTACAACCGGTTAAGCAAAGGGTGATGCTTGACAGGCCAATCATACCTAACGCAAAAACCTTCGATAAAAAATTTGATTTGCCCGGCATTTTATCATTGTCTTTTATATGGTTGTCGTCTGACTGACACAAAATAGCAGGTTGACTGTAGCATAAATGAGTTTGACGTGAGTGACATGGTGGCATAACAAACTTACTCATAATCAAATGAACTAAATTGAATAATTAAAAATTTTGACAGTAGATAACGATTTTTGATTGTCGTTGACTTCCTCCCCTCCCTAAAGTGAGGGGATTCCTTCTACAAGACGGTTAAGC
>ERZ650300.845-NODE-845-length-18283-cov-15.014977_pt1 | contig 18283 bp, 19 predicted proteins | sample MGYA00376236_ERZ650300 | MGnify/ENA primary metagenome ERZ650300 (study PRJEB26733, sample SAMN07839303) | wastewater metagenome | biome: urban; feature: wastewater treatment plant; material: waste water | place: USA: North Carolina | collected 2016-04-28 ...
AACAACCAACAACCAACAACCAGCAACCAAAAAAGAAACTCTCTTTCAAAGAACAGCGCGAACTGGAAACGATAGAAAAAGAAATGCCCGAATTAGAAAAAAAACGTGCTGAAATTCTTGAAAAACTCAATAATGAAGCTGATTATGAGAAAATCGCAACACTTTCTGCAGATTTAGAAACTATTTCAGGAAAATTAGAAGAATATGAAATGCGATGGTTAGAATTACAGGAAATAATGAGTTAACCATTCAATTCTTTAGCTCTATTTTCTGCAGATAAAATTCCGTTTTCTAAAATTTCTTTTAGTGAATTTTCATTAAAAACTTTTAGTGCAGCTTCTGTAGTTCCACCTTTTGACGCTACTTCTTTAATGAGTTCATCTAAATTTTTATCAGAATTATTGATGAGATGATATGCACCAATCATGGTTTGCTTTACAAAAAGTTTTGAAAGATTTTCATCAATTCCCATTTTAATTCCTGCCTTAATCATAGCATCTACAATGTAATAAAAATACGCAGGTCCGCTTCCGCTTAAAGCGGTAACAGAATCTAATAAATTCTCATCTTCCAAATAAACTGCTCTTCCTGAACTATTTAAGAGACGTTCTATTTGGAGAATTTGGTTAAAAGAAATTCCTTCTGCTGCAGTATAACCTGTAATTCCCATTCCTATTAAAGTAGGAGAATTTGGCATGGCTCTTACTACATTTTTATGATGCAAAAGTTTCTGAATTTTTTCGATTTTTACACCTGCCATTATTGAAAGAACCATTTGATTTTCTTGAAGTTTAAAAGGCAGGTTTTCTGCAACAAATTGAAAATCTTGTGGTTTCACAGAAATAATTACTACATCTGCTTCTTCTATGTTAGCCTCTGCAAAATAAGAAATGTTTACTTCTGGAAACTCTTTTTTTATTTTACTTACTTTCTTTTCATTTCTAATGATGAGTTGCAAATCTTGTGGTTTCACTAATTCATATTTTAAAAAAGAACGTGAGAAAGCAACTCCCATATTTCCTGCTCCTAAAATGGCTATTTTCATAATTTGTGTTTTTTATTTTTGAAAAAATTCTGCAATAATCTTATCTCGTGAAATTCAAAATCTTTTGGCAAAACTTTTAGCCAATCTTTCAATTCTTCTTGAGGATTTTCATCAAAAACTTTCTTGAATGTTTCTATTTTTTCGATAGGATAAATTCTTTTCATATCTTCAAAATCCAGAACTCCCTGTTCTGCAATTTTTGCCATGTGTGAAAAAATAGTAGATACTAGAACTCCCTTTGACAAAGCGATTTCGTTAAGCGTTTTTCCTTGTTCAAATAATTGATAAGATAAAACATGAGAAGGAACTTTGGCAATTTTCACCGAAATTTTTTCGTCATTTTTTTCGTCAAAAAGAGGTTTTTCTAACAAGTGAACCTGCTTTAAATCGTTCAAATAATCTTCTAAATCATCCAGAAAAACTCGCGTGTCTTCATTGTATTGTTTCATTCCTTTTACGCCTTTTGTTTCGGCATAAAATTCTCTAAATGGTTTAAAAATCTCTTCATTTACCTTGGTAAAAAAGAAATTTACCGCTCCAGATGATTTGGTTTCTATTTCTTCCCAATTTTCTTGCGTTTGAATAAACTTTCTGGTTTTTGGCCAAATAAATTTTTCAAATTTCAGGTAAATATCCGTAAGATTTTCCACCGATTTTTTGATGAGAAAATATAAATTTTGAGTTTTTTCTTTGTCTACAAATTTGCTTTCTTTAGAAGCCTGATTCCAAGTTTCCAAAGATTCTTTAGCCCAAGAAATATCTAAATAACGAAGCACTTTTCTGATGCTGTAATCGTATTTTTCGGCATGCAAAATTTCTTCTAATCGGTCATTTGCATGAGTAGCATCTTGAAATTCTGCCACTCTTCTGTCGCTGAAAATCACATCGCTAGAAATTTTAGATTTCAAAACAATTCCTTCTAAAGTTCTACAGCGCGAAAGTGCCACGTAAACCTGACCAGAAGCGAAAGATTTCCCAGCATCTACAATTAATCGGTCAAAAGTAAGTCCTTGAGATTTATGAATCGTCACCGCCCAAGCCAAACGAATAGGATACTGCTCGAAACTTCCCAATACTTCTTCTTCGATGTTTTTTTCTGCATCGAGAGAGTATTTTTTCTGTTCCCAATTTTCTTTTTTCAGTTTATAATCTTCATCATCTCCATCTATTCTTACCCAAATTTCATCAGCAGACAAGTCTACCACTTCTGCTAATTTTCCGTTGAAATATTTTTTTTCTTGAGTAGCATCATTTCTGATGAACATGACTTGCGCGCCTACTTTGAGCTCTAGAACTTCTTCATTTGGAAATTGAGATTCCTTAAAATCACCAACAATTTTAGCTTTAAACTGATACGTTTTTCCTCCTAATTCATTGAGCTTTTTTGTGTTAATATCATCTGCAATTCTATTGTGAGAAGTGAGATAAACGTAGGCTTCTTCTTTTGGTTCAAAATCTGGAATGTATCTTTCGTGAAGCTTTTCGTAATGTTCTCTAGAAAGATTTCCGTCTCTAATTTCATTTAAAATTTTAAGAAAATCTTCATCTTTTTGTCTGAAAACTTCGGTCAGTTCTACCGTGAGAAGATTGGTATTTTTTAAAACAAAAGCATCGAAAAAAAATGGCGAAGCATAAAATTGCTTCATAATGTATTCATTTTCGTCTCTCACTACAGGCGGAAGTTGGTACAAATCCCCAATAAAAAGCATCTGAACACCCCCGAATTTTTCTTGATTTCTGCGAATATGGCGCAGCGAAAAATCCATCATATCCAACACATCAGCTCTTAGCATAGAAACCTCATCTACAATGATGACTTCTACTTCTCTTAGCAATTTTAGTTTATCTTTTCTGTACTTAAAATGCTGCATTAAATCTGGAATATTCATCGCCAGATTTTCATTAATTCGCTCTAAAGTTGGGATAAAAGTTCTGAGCGGAAATCCGAACATAGAATGAATGGTTACACCACCAGCATTGATAGCAGCAATTCCAGTAGGCGCTACTACAATGTGTTTTTTACGAGTTTTTTTAACGAAATTATTCAGAAAAGTGGTTTTACCGGTTCCTGCTTTTCCTGTGAGGAAAATATTTCGTGAAGTGTTTTCTACAAGGTCAAAAAGTTGGTTATTCATTCTAGGTTCAAAAATAGTGAAAAAAAATCAAGATGTGATGATTTGAGAATTTAGCATTATGAAGATTTAAAATCTAATTTTTTAAAATTATTGATGTAAAAAATGGAGAAAGATTTAATGATAAATAAAAACTATCATATCAATAGATGACACAAATCATAAAAAAGATATTGACTAAGAAATTAACTTTGCACCAGAATTTTTAAGAAAAATCTTATGAAATCGCCATGATTAGAAAACACCAATGCTAATCATGATTAAGCGATTGCATATGACCTCTAAAAAAACAATAAATATCTACATATGAAAAAGATATGGATTTTTTTGACGCTCTTTTTTGCGTTTGCCACTTATTCTTCTTGGATTTATACAGGCGCAACAGACTACGGAACCGTAATGACTACCCGACAACAATTGGGTAAAAAAATATATCAAGAGTACAATTGTCAATCTTGCCATCAGATTTTTGGTTTAGGAGGATATTTAGGCCCAGAACTTACTACTGCTATTTCAGATAAAACTCGTGGAGAAGCCTACGTAAAAGCTTTTATAGAAAATGGTGGCGGAACCAGAATGCCTAATTTTCATTTCAGTAAAGAACAAACAGAAGCATTGGTAGATTATTTAAAATATGTAGACGCAAATGCTTTTTCTTATAAAAACACTACACCAAATGAAACTGAAAAATAACATCATCGGAAGTTGGTTCATTATCATTGCCATTTTTTCGCTTTTTTTAGGACTTGTTTTTGGGATTTTAGGAGGATTGCAACATCTTTATCCCAATTTATTGAAAGATACTTTGTCTTTCCAAAAAATGAGACCGCTTCATACTTATCTTTCTATCAACTGGATTTTTACAGCAGCTACAGGAATTATTTATTATTATTTACCAGAAGTTTCGGGTAGAAAAATTTATTCTGAAAAACTGGCGAAATTACAAATCGCATTACAAATTTTAATATTGGTTTTGGTAACAGTTTTCTTTGTCTTAGGAAAATTCGGAGGAAGAGAATATTTAGAATTCCCGCCATATATCGTGATTTTGATTGTGAGTTCTTGGTTGATTTTCATGTATAATTTCTTCATGACGGTAAAACCCAATTACAAAACCGTCCCTGTTTACATTTGGAGTTGGAGTACAGGTTTAATTTTCTTTTTGATTACTACAATAGAAGCTCAACTTTGGCAATTATCATTTTTTAATGACAATATCATTCGAGATGTAACCATTCAGTGGAAAGCGATGGGTTCTATGGTTGGTTCTTGGAATATGCTGGTGTACGGAACTGCTATGTTTGCTATGGAAAAAATCTCTGGAGACCAAAAAATCAATCAATCTAAAATTGCATTTTTCTTTTATTTCCTTGGCTTAACGAATCTTATGTTCAACTGGGGACATCATACTTACATTGTTCCTGCTTCGCCAACAGTGAAACTGATTGCTTACAGCATTAGTATGACGGAATTGCTTATTTTGGCGAATATTATTTACTCTTTTAGAAAAACTTATCTAAAAGCGAACCACCAAAATCACAAGCTTTCGTTTAAGATTCTTACTTACGCAGAAATCTGGATTTTGCTCAATTTGGTTCTTTCTATTTCTATATCTATCCCTGCTATAAATTTCTATACGCACGGAACACATATTACAGTGGCGCATGCAATGGGTTCTACAATTGGCATCAATACTTTACTGTTATTAGCTTCAATCACTTTAATTGTAGATGATGTGGCGCCGCATTTTTTAAATTGGAAAAGATACAATTGGAGTCTTTTAGTCTTCAATTTATCATTGGTTATATTTTGGGTTTGTTTAGTCGGAATGGGACTACAAAAAATTTCTGAAAAATTGCAAAACAAGAGTTTTTATGACATGATTAACGCCTTGAGCATTTATTTCAAAATTTTCACCAGTTCCGGCGCTGTACTTCTTTTGGCACTGATAGCGCTACTCTATCCTTTGTTCAAATTTAGTTGGCAATCTGTGACAAAGAAAATACAGTAAAAAAAAGCCTGATTCTCCACGAGTCAGGCTTTTGATTTATTTTTATGAGCTTAAATATTTTTCTTGAAAAATAGCATATCGGTGTAAATCTAAAAATTGACCATTTTTAAGAACTTCTTGCTTCAAAATCCCCTCAAATTCGAAACCGTTTTTCTGCAAAACTTTTCCCGAAGCAGGATTGTGCGGAAAATGAGAAGCATAAATTTTATTAAGATGTAATTCTTCGAAGCCAAATTCCACAATTTTTTGCAATGCTTCAGAAACATAGCCTTTGTTCCAAAAAGATTTCCCGAGCCAATATCCAATTTCTGCTTTTCGATTTGCCAAATCTACATGAAGACCAATCGCACCAATTAATTTTAAATTTTCTTTTTCACGAATAGCAAAAATGTAAGCATCTTTTTTCGCAAAACCGTCTTCAGCCATTTTTAGCCAAAAATGAGCATGCTTTTCTTCATAAGGATAAGGAAAAGTAATGGTATTTTCTGCAATTTCCGAAGTAGAATTGGCATGAAAAATAATGTCCTCCAAATCTGAAATCGTAGGCAAAGAAAGCACTAATCTTGCAGTAGAAAGTGTGGGGAAATTTTGCATTTTTAGTTCCGAGTTCCGATTTTTTTAATATTTTAACAAATTGTAGCATGATGAAGATTCTCTATTTTTCTACCATTCTCCAACTCTACCACTCTATTTCTCCTCTTTATACCAAGAAGAATATTTCACGTAATTATTTGCAATTCTGTCTATTTCACCAGAAATCAGTTCTTGCGAAACGTCTTTTATTTTTTTTGCAGGAACTCCTCCCCATAATTCACCTGCTCTAATGTGAGTTCCTTGTGTAACTACAGAACCTGCTGCCACAATAGAATTACTTTCTATCACACAATTATCCATTACTACAGAACTCATCCCAATCAGTACATTATCATGAATCGTGCAACCGTGTACACAAGCATTATGCCCAATTGAAACGTTATTCCCAATCACTAAAGGAAATTTTTCATACGTACAATGCAGCATCACATTATCTTGCACATTTACTTTGTTTCCTAATTTTATATAGTGTACATCTCCTCTGATAACCGCATTATACCAAATACTGCAATCTTTTCCCATTTCTACATCACCGATGATGACTGCAGTTTCTGCTAAAAAAGTATTTTCCCCGATTTTGGGAGTTTTTCCTAAAAGTTCTCTTACTAAAGCCATATTTTAATTGAAAATTAAAAGTTGAAAATTGAAAATGTTTTTAAAAAATTCTATAGATAGAGAAAATCTAACATCTGATTCTTAAAACCTAAAACCTAATCCCTATTTTTGTACTCTCAAATTTAAGTAAAAAATGCATACAATTATTATAGAACCTACTGCAAACCCAAATGTAATGAAGTTTGTAGCTGATTATACCCTGATTCCAGGTTCATTAGAACTTGATAGAACTTCTGATATTTCTGAAATTCCATTGGCTCAAGAACTTTTCAATTATCCTTTTGTTTCTAAGGTTTTTATCTCTGCTAATTTTGTAGCAGTTGCTAAAGAAGACCATGTAGAATGGGAGCACATTGCAGAAAGTCTTAAAAACGTCATCGAAGACGAGCTTCTAGCCAATCCTAGAATTTACAGACAAAAACCTCAACAGAGATATGAAATTTTTGCCGAAATGACTCCGAATCCTGCTGTGATGAAATTCGGTGGAAACAGATTATTATTAGACGGTTTCGTAGAAGTAAAATCTAAAGAAGAAGCGGATGAAGTTCCTTTAGCAAAAGTGCTTTATGATGAATTTAAATTTGTAAAAGAAGTTTTTGTCTCAGAAAATTTCGTGGCAGTAACCAAAGATGATTCTGTACAATGGCATGAGGTGATGACTGTAGTGAGAAATGTAATTGCCGAGTTTTTACAAAATGGCCACAAAATCACCAACAAAGAACCTCAGAAACACGAAAGTCCTGTAGAAAAAATTATCAATAGAGAGTATACAGATGTTGAGCAAAAAATTTCTGATATTTTAACTGAATACGTTTCACCAGCTGTAGAAAACGATGGTGGGAAAATCTCACTTTTAGAATATGATGCAGAAAATAAAACTGCAAAAATGCTTTTACAAGGCGCTTGTAGTGGTTGCCCAAGTTCTACCGCAACTTTAAAAGGCGGAATAGAGCAGGTTCTAAGAAATTTCTTACCAGATTTGGTAGAAAAAGTAGAAGCTGTAAACGGATAATTAGTTTTTAGTGGATAGTTGTCAGTTGATAGTATTTACACTGATAACTTTCGATAATATAAAAAAATCAAAGTTTTGAATACCAACAACCAACAACCAACAACCAACAACATAAAAAAAGGAATACTCCTCGTAAATCTTGGTTCGCCGAAATCTACAAAAGTAGAAGACGTAAAAGAATATCTAGATGAATTCTTGATGGACGAACGTGTGATAGACTATCCATGGTTCTTTAGAGCGCTTTTAGTAAAAGGAATTATCCTCAATACTCGTCCTAAAAAGTCTGCGGCAGCTTACAAAACCGTTTGGACTGATGAAGGTTCGCCATTGATTGTCATCACGAAACAGATTCAACAAAAATTGCAGAAATTAGTGGATATTCCTGTAGAAATCGGGATGAGATACGCTGAACCAAGCATAGAAACCGGAATCAGAAACTTGGTAGAAAAAGGCGTAGAAGAAATTGTACTTTTCCCACTTTATCCGCAATATGCGATGAGTACTACAGAAACCGTAGTAGAAAAAGCGAAAGAAGTTCAAGCGAAATTTTTCCCAAATATCAAAATCAATTATGTAAAACCTTTCTATAATAGAGACCTTTACATCAATTGTTTGGCTGAAAGTATTAAAGAAAAATTGCCAGAAAATTTTGATTTGCTTCAGTTTTCGTATCACGGAGTTCCAGAAAGACATATTTACAAAACAGACCCTACCAAAACTTGCAAAATAGGCGATTGTTGTTTCAAAGAAGATCATCCATCACATCAATATTGTTATAGACACCAATGTCTGAAAACTACCGAATTGGTAAGACAAAAATTAGGTTTGGAAGACAGTCAAGTGAAATCTACTTTCCAATCTAGATTAGGAAAAGACAAATGGATAGAGCCTTACACAGATGAAACTTTAGAAAATCTACCTAAAAATGGCGTAAAAAACCTAGCGATTGTTTGTCCAGCTTTTGTAAGTGATTGTTTAGAAACCTTAGAAGAGATTTCTGTAGAAGGAAAAGAAGAGTTTTTACATGCAGGTGGAGAAAACTTCCACTACGTTCCTTGTCTTAACGACGAAGACAGATGGATAGAAGTCGTAAAACAACTTTGCGAAGAAGAATTATAAAAAATAAATACATTTTTTAACAAATACCCCTAAAAAATTAGGGGTATTTTTATTTTATTACGTTTTTTATTCCTAATTTTGACTAAAAATAAGGGGTAATAAAAAAAATTAATAAAAATGGAAAATAATTTAGATTCTTTAAAAAGCAAAATCAACTCACTTCCTGCTGAGTTTTTAGAAATGATTTCAAATTACTTTGAAAACCTAGAACCTAAAAAAAATTCAGGAATTTGCAATTATCAAATAGACGAAGTAAAAGAAAGGTTAGAATTTCATAGAGAAAATCCTAAAAGTAGACTAGATTTTTTTGAAAACATAAAAGAACTAGAACATTCTCTTTACGCATCATTATGAAAATACAACTTTCATCTATCGCTAAAAACGATATTTTACTTTACGCCAGAAAATATAAATCTGATGATTCTTCATTAGGTCAAAAATTTCTGGAAGAAATAAAACTAAAAGCCATCCAAATTTCTGAAAATCCAGAACAATCTGAAATCATCTACGAAAACATCAGAATCATAGCACTCGACAGCTTCCCTATTAATTTGCATTACACTTTCGAAAAAGAAACAGATACCGTTTTCATCACCGCTGTTTTCGTCAAGAAAAATATAGAAAATTAAACAAATTTATCTTTTTCTGGTTTCGCCGTAGCCAATTAAACCGTCATAATTTCTATCAAATGGAGCGTAATATAAAAATGCCTGATATAAATTTTCGGTTTGCCAAAAATTACCATTAATTTCACCTAAATCAATGAAGCCTGTCGCATCTTTGGTAGCCAAAATATAATTGTAAAAACCTTGTTTCAAATAAATTCTGGCAATGTATTTTTTAGCATTTTCATCATAAGACATTCTATTTTCTTCTGAAGGAATGAAATCATTAAAAGCGCCTAAAACATAAATTTCCTTTTCTGTTTTTTCTGAATCCAAAGAAAAATACACCCAAGAATAATCTGCTTCTGTATCTGCATTTCTTTCAATTCCTAAATCATTTCTTCTGAAATAAAAAGCTCCGTTTACATCTGGCTGATATTGATAATTAAGCGGAAAAGCCCAAACCGAATGCAAATAGGTATGATTTCCTTCGTCATTATTATTCGTTGCAGCTACCATATCAAAAGGTTGATTCATATTTTTATTATCAAAGTAATAAAACTCATTATTTCCCGGAAAAACCAAATTCATCTGCTGAAAAAGCAATTTATTTCCCATCGCAGCATTAGGTTTCTGATTATAAATCCCAAGTCCAAAATTATTATTTTGAATCACATTCAGACTAATGGAATTGAGGTTAGAAAACAAACTTGCTTGATTAGAAGTCGCAGAAACTTCTATTCTTTGATTAAGATTTGGCGCTTTACTATCTGCAAATCTGGTTACATTAATCCCTAAATTCGCACCATTTTCTACTACACAAAACCTTTTCTTAAAAAGCGGTTTATTCACCGATTCATCAAAAACGATGATTTCATAATTTCCAGATATTTTCAGTTGAGTTTTTTCATTCGGGAATTTTAAAGTGTAGTGTGTATACTTTTGAACCGTATTAAAAGAGTATCTAAAATCTTGAATGTAAGAATTCACAGGACCTTTAGCATATTCCGTAAAAAACAAACCGTCATCTTTCCAATTCCTATCAAAATGTTTAAATGTATATCGATAAACGGTAGATTTATTTTCTAAATCATCAAAATTCAAAACCAATTGTTCCCCAAATTTAATGACAGGTGTTTCATCATTGGTTTGAGGATTAAAAAGCTGAACACTTTTAATTTTTTGACCAAAAACCAAAACAGAAAGCAATAAAAAAGTAAATTTTAGAAATTTCATATCACGAAGATAACGAAAATCGAGCCAAAATATTGAAAATTAAAACGCTGAAAATGATTAAATTTGAAAACTTAAAATCTAAACTTCAAAACATGCTCCATATTCATATTTTTCGATTCAATCCTTTTTCAGAAAACACTTATGTTTTGTTTAATGACCAAAAAAATGGCGTCATTATAGACCCGGGAAACTGGAACGAAAAAGAAAATGAAATTCTAGAAAATTTCATCAAAGAAAAAGAGATTTCTATCAAAAATATTTTACTGACTCATGCTCACATAGACCATGTTTTAGGCTTACAATGGGCTTTTGACACCTATAAAGTTGCCGTAAAAATGCACGAAGAAGAAAAAGATGTACTTGAAAGAAATCCGATGTCTGCCAGAAATTATGGATTTGACTTCAAACCTTTTGTTGGCGACATCGAACTTTTAAACGAAGGCGAAAAATACTTTATTGATGAAGATTCTTTTGAAATTTTCCATGTTCCGGGACATTCGCCAGGAAGCATAGCTTTCTACAATGAAGCGCAGAAATTTGTAATTTCTGGTGATGCACTTTTCCAAGGAAGCATTGGCAGAACAGATTTATACAGAGGAAATCATGAGCAATTGCTAGAAAGCATTCGCACGAAACTTTTTACTTTACCCGAAGAAACAGAAGTTTATAGCGGTCACGGAAACGCAACACAAATCGGCTTTGAGAAAAATCACAATCCGTTTTTCTAAAAAATAAAAAAAGAGTCAAGTTTAATGCTTGACTCTTTTGCTTTTTATGAGGTAATTTTAATTATTTCCATTTGATATTACAACCCATGCTTGGTTTTTGTAATTCTTCCTGTGGATTTCCTGACAATAGATTTTCGAAAGCGATAATTAAGTCTTCACCTGTGATTTCTTTTTGATTTCCTGGTCTAGAATCATCCATTTGACCACGGTAAACCAAGTCTAATTTTTCATCAAAGAAATAAAAATCTGGTGTACAAGCTGCGTCATAAGCTTTTGCCACCGCTTGACTTTCGTCAAATAAATAAGGGAATTCAAATTTTCTTTCGATTTGAAATTCTATCATTTTTTCTGGAGAATCTGCTGGATATTTTTCTACATCATTCGCATTAATTGCGATAAATTCTATTCCTTGTGTATGATAATCTTCGTATAATTCCGTCAGTTTATCGATAACGTGTAACACAAACGGACAGTGATTGCACATGAAAATCACCAATGTTCCTTTTTCGCCTTTTAAATCTTCTAAAGATTGAATTTCGTTGCTATGAGAAGGATTTGGGAGTTCAAAAAAAGGAGCTCTAGTTCCTAAAGCGAGCATATTGGAAGGTGTATTTGCCATAACTATTGATTTATCATTAATTTATTGACTGCAAAATTACGGAATTTATTTTTCTATCTTCGATAAAATCTCATGAAGCTGCTCTTCTGAATAATCATACGGAAGCCAAGTCACATTTTCTACTTTTCTATTCCAAGTTTCCTGTCGTTTTGCATATCTGCGAGAGTTTTTCTTGATTTCTTCTACAGCAAAATCTAAATCCCAAGTTCCTTCTAAATATTTAAAAATTTCGGTGTAACCTACGGTTTGTAGCGGAACAAGTTTTTGATATTCCGTCAAAGATTTCACCTCATCTATCAACCCATTTTCCAGCATTTTATCTACTCGAAGATTAATTCTTTCGTACATGATTTCTCTGGGTGCGGTAATTCCTATTCGTATTACTTTAAAATCTCTTTTATGCTTAGGTTCTGCAATAATTTCAGAATATTTTCTGCCTGTTTGCCAAATCACATCTATGGCTCGTAATAATCTTCTGGGATTTTCTTTGTGAACTACATTATAATATTCTTCGTCTAGATTTTTGAGAATTTCTTGGAGTTTTTCCAGACCTTCTTCGTCCAAAATTTTCTGTAACTTTTCTTGATTTTCCGCATTAGCTTCAGGCAAATCGTTCAGTCCTTCTACAACTGCTTTTTCATACATCATACTTCCCCCAACTAAAACTGCAAAATCATTTTTCTCAAAAATTTCTTCAATCTTTTCCAAAGCATCTTCTTCATATTGACCTATGGAATAGTAATCTTGAACCGAAAGATGACCAATAAAATGATGTTTAGCTTGTGCTAATTCTTCATCTGTAGGAGTTGCAGTTCCTATTTTCATTTCTTTGAAAAACTGTCTAGAATCACAAGAAATAATCTCTGTACCGAAATGTTTTGCCATTTCTATGGCCAGTTTTGTCTTGCCAATTCCTGTAGAACCAATGATAGAAATGAGTGTTTTCTGCATAGTGCAAATTTATTCAAAAAAAATCGTCCCAAGAAAATCTCGGAACGATTAAAAAAAACACAAATGAAATTATTTTATTTACTCTATTATTTCTGCATCGATAACTTTATTATCTTTCTTTACCGCATTTTTTTCGTTTTCCCAAATGATAAATCGGTCTACTTCTTTTAAAACCATCGGTAAAACCAATGCTAGAATTCCTAAATCATCTAAGAAAATTCCCGGCAAAAGATCTAATGGCGAAATGATATATACAAATGCTGCTAATGGAATGATTACATTCTTAAGATCCATTTGAAATTCGCCTTTTTTGTACGCTTTAAACATTTTTAAAATTTTAGGAAACTTAGAAAGCAATCCGTCTTTTTTAAATGCTTGAAACAACAATGCTATTTTTTTCATTTTAATATTTTGAGTTTTTAGGTGTGTTGACATTTATATTTCAAAATCTTTGCCAATTTAAATTAAAAACGCTCACAATATTTTATTTTAATAGATTTTAACTTTATTTAATAATTCTTAAGGATTTACAGAATCCAAAAACTGATGCACAGACTCAGAATTCCAATCTTTTGCAGCATCTTCTTTCATCAAAATCCTTCCATTTTTGCCCAAAATAAAAGTCGTAGGAAATACTTTTGGCAGCATTTTTTCAGAAAGTGGCGATGTCGCAAAATAAACCGGCGTAGTATAATTGTTATCTGCTAAGAATTTTTTCACTTTTTCTTCTTCATCTTGCATGGCAATCAGTACGAAAGCCACTTTATTTTTTTTGGCTTCGTACAATTTTTGAATACTCGGATATTCTGCTCTACAAGGTGGACACCAACTTCCCCAAAAATTTAAGAAAACGACTTTGTCCTTAAAATCTGCCAAATTCGCATCTGGAACATTCACTCCTTTTAGTTGAATATTCATTTCCTCAGCTGTAAAAGTGACATCTTTTTCTACTTTTTCTAAAGAAGGTTTCATCAAAATTTGTCGCTGAACAAACGCTCTAAAATCTGGAAACAGAAACATAGAAACCAGAAACACCGAAAGCAATAATGTGAGCCAATTTTTTCTTAAAAAGTTCATAATCAATTGTATATTTTTTCTCTCGCTGATTTAGCTAATTTGGCTAATTTTTCATCAGCTTGATCAGCAAAATCTGCGAGAATAACTATAATAGTTCTAAAATTTCTTGAATTGCGTCTTTACCTTTATTTTTAGCGTAATACACTTGCAAATCGTTATAAAACTCTTCACGAGGATATGTTTCTGGATTTTCTTTGAATTTTTTCAACAATTCTGTTCCATATTGTGGTCTTGGTCCCCAAACATTTTTCAGCGAAAAATCTTCATTCAAGATTAAAATTTTAGGAATAGATTGCGTTCCGTTCGTTAGGAATTGGTCAATTAAAGAAGTATCAGAATCACGATAGAAAATTCTCACATCATTATGCCCTTCAAAAAATTTAGAAACTGCAGGAACGGTTGCGCTTGCATCTCCGCACCAAGGTTCTGTGATGATAAGGATTTTACCATTGAAGTTTTTAGATTTCAGCGTTTCTAATTGCTCTTCATCTACTTTATAAGTTTTCAAAGTTCTGTTCATTCTCTGAAGCCCCAATTCATAATATTCATTATGGTCATCTTCAGGATTTTGAACCTCAATTCTGCGTTCAGTTTCTTTAATATATTCGTCAAAAGTGACTGCGTTTTGCCAGTAATTTTTCATTTTAAATATAGATTGTTTTTTTTGACAGAGATTATTTTACAGCATTTTCAAAATACATTTGCCATAATTCATAATCACTTCTATGATATTCACTTAATTTATTATGTATTAAATTTTCAATAAAATTTTTATAATCTTCATTATCACCATTTCTTTCACCTACAAAATGATTTTTTTCATAATGCCAAAAAAGAGATTTTGGATTTAGAAAACTCAACTCAAAATCATTTTCCAATTTATAAGGGTTTTCTTCCTCACCATTGAAATATTTATAAATTGAATACTCACTCTCACTGAAAAAAATCTTTCTTAGAACTTTAGCATGAGGAACTCCTGAACCATCATAAGCAATGTTATCTTTATTAAAATTTAAAGTTATATTATTTTTTAATTTCAGATTTCCTTTAGTAATTTCAATGAATCTTTCAGCATTTACTTTAAATCCAAAAGCAATTTTTAAATTTTTCGACAACTTCAATTCTTCTTGATTTAATTTTTCAATAAACCATTCAAAAGAATTTTTTAATAAGTTATAATAATTTTTATTCTTCCTCTTATTTTGAAAAAACATTGAAAAAGGTAGAGTATCAATAATTAAAAAACCTACTTCTACTAATTTATTAAAATAATATTCTTTATCATTTGGAAATATTTCATTTGGATAAAAGGTCTTCCATATTTCTTTATTAAAATTTTTATTATGATAGTTGTAAAAATATTTTGGAGGTTCTATTTCGCTAAAAGGTGGTGCTTCACAAATTAACAAATATCTTATTTCGGAATTTTTCAACAACTTCAAATTTTCCGCCCATTTTTCTTCTGTATTTTCAAAAATATATTTTAATCTATCCAACTTCACTGAAACTTCTTCTTTACCAAAAAGTTCTTCAAGAATAAAAAGATTTTTATCAAATACTCTATTCATTTTTATCCAAATTTAGATTATTTCAGAATGACAAACTGTACGTAAAAAACTCGTGTCTCGCGACTCGTATCAAATTCTTCTAATCTGATTCATCAAAAATAAGTCCGCAAGAACAAATGCTGCCAAATTTTCCACTACGGGAACTGCTCTTGGCAAAACACAAGGATCATGTCTTCCTTTTCCTTCTACAATAACTAAATTTCCGTCTTTATCTACACTTTCTTGAGGTCTAAGAATCGTAGCAATCGGTTTAAAAGCAACACGGAAATAAATGTCCATTCCGTTGGAAATCCCACCTTGAATTCCTCCAGAAAGATTGGTTTTCGTAGTAAAATCTTCATTGAACAAATCATTATGCTCTTTTCCAGTCATGGTTGCTCCACAAAATCCGCTTCCGTACTCAAAACCTTTTGCAGCATTGATATTCATCATCGCTTTTGCCAATTCTGCCTGTAATTTTAGGAAAACAGGTTCACCAATTCCTACAGGAAGATTTTTGATGACACAAGTAATGGTTCCACCGATGGTATTTCCTTCTTTTTTGATTTCCTTGATTTTAGAAATCATCTTTTCGGCGGTTTCTTCGTCTGGACAACGAACGTCATTGCTTTCGATTTTAGAAAAATCTAAATCCTGATAAGGTTTCATGCAAAAAATATCTCCCACCGAAGAAACATAAGCATGAATTTCTACATTTTCGGGTAAAATATGTTTCGCCAAAGCTCCTGCTGCAACCCAATTGATGGTTTCTCGCGCAGAAGATTTTCCGCCACCTCTGTAATCACGAATTCCAAATTTTTGGTCATACGTAAAATCTGCATGAGAAGGTCTGTAAGCAGCGGCAATATGTTCGTAATCTTTCGATTTTTGATTTTCATTATAAATCACAAAACCAATCGGAGTTCCTGTAGATTTCCCCTCAAAAGTTCCCGAAAGAAACTGTACAGTATCACTTTCTTTTCTTTGGGTAACGATGGAACTTTGACCAGGTTTTCTGCGGTCAAGTTGATGCTGAATTTCTTCAAAATTAATTTCAATTCCTGCTGGAAAATTGGTGATGATTCCACCATAAGCTATTCCGTGACTTTCGCCAAAGGTAGAAAGCGTGAGAAAATTTCCTAAATTGTTCATAAAAGCAAAGTTAGTGAAAAGGTTCGAGTTGCGAGTTGCGAGTTGCGAGATTTTTGCAACGTAAGAACTCGTATCACGTAACTCGTATCAAAATTTAGAGATAATCTTTTTCAATTCTTCCTTTTCTTCGGGCGATAGTTTTTTCCAAACGAAACCATCTTGTATGTTCTCTGAGATTTTTTGAGGAAAAATTCCTGCTTCGTAGTATTTTTTTACAGAATAAGGAGAAAGTGAAGGTTGAGGCGTGTCAAAACTCAAATCGTAATTCGGAACATTGAAGTCCAAATTTCCAATTTTGAAAGTTTGATAAGAATTCAGTTCAAAAACCGCTGGTCGATACAATTGCGTAACGGTAAAACCTTGCATATAATGTCCAAGTTTGAAAGTACGGACTTGAGATTGCAAAATTTTAGGAAAACTCATCAAAAACAAAACAATTACCGCGCCCAAACTGAAACTCAATAATGATATTTTTTCTTTTACTTTTAGACCAAACACCACTACAAATGCTACGAAAAAAACATCAATAAAAAATCTGAATTGTGCTGAAAAATAGAGCACAAAAATCGTTTTCAACATTATTGCAATCCACAATAAATAAAGCGTTTTTTGCTTTTTCTGAAAGGTAAAAATTGTGTAAATCACCATCAATAAAACAAAGGCAATATGTATATATTTTTTGTATGAATGGAGTGTGAACCAATGGTAAATGTAATCCCAAGTCGTGAATTGTTGAATCTCTGAAATGGTAAATTTCAAATCATAGGTTTTCAAAATAGCTACTTCTGAAGATTGTTTCAAAATCTCTGCATTAGGCAACCAAGAAACGCCTAAATCAAACAGCTGAACTGGAAAAAAAGGATAGCCAAAAACCCAAATATTTTTGAAAATATAAATTCCTAAAACTACAAGTCCTAATCCCAAAAATTTGAAGTGCTCTCTTTTTAAAAAATATAAAAAAACAAAAATAGGCAACCACACCATCGTAGGTTTTATACTGAAAACAAAAGCCGAAAACGCAAAAAGTAGTTTAGCATTTTGATTTCCTTTGAGAATTTCATTTAAAATAATGAGCGAAAGCGCAATTGCTGGTAAATCTGGACTAGGAGATTGAAGAAAAAGCAGAAAAATAGGTGAAATAAAAAGTAAACTCCAAGCCTTTTTTTCAAAAATATAGAGCAGATAAATCACCAGAAAAACAACGTTTATTCTTAAAAAAACATCCGAAATATTAGAGAAACCAGCCTGAAAAATATGCCAAACCGACATTTGCGCATAAATCAAATTTAAATTAGCCAAACCTTTGGTTAAACCAAATTCATGGAGCCAATTCACACTCGGAACATAATAACCAAAATGATCTAAAATAAAAGGATAATAACTCCCTACGAAAGCAACAATTATGGTAAGTAAGAGTATTTTAAAAATCTCATTTTTAGTAAATGAAGTAAAATTTTGGTAGCTTTTAAAATAAAAAAATGCCAAAATTCCTATTCCTAAACTTATACTTTCTACCCAAATATTCAGCGGAATAAAAAAGGCAAGAACTTGCCAAATCATTGCCAAGAAAAACATCCCTGAAAACAACTGAGCAGGAATTCCTGACCAAATTTTCCCGAAAAGTCTTTGAAAAATTTCGCCAAAACCTGCTAAAACAGGAATAATAATGATAATGGAGAGTATAATGATTAACATTAAGTAAATATAAGAATAATGTTCTTTTGTCTTGAAACAAAAGAACCAAAAGTTCAAGACTGCACTTTCTTCGGCTAAAATTGAAATTAAAATTCTAAAATCCCTGAAACTCGCTTCGCTCAAACAGCAGGAATTTTTTAACGAA
>ERZ650300.846-NODE-846-length-18282-cov-20.934109_pt1 | contig 18282 bp, 15 predicted proteins | sample MGYA00376236_ERZ650300 | MGnify/ENA primary metagenome ERZ650300 (study PRJEB26733, sample SAMN07839303) | wastewater metagenome | biome: urban; feature: wastewater treatment plant; material: waste water | place: USA: North Carolina | collected 2016-04-28 ...
GGTGCGACACGTCCAGTGCCGTCAGGTCCATCAACTCGAAGGGCCCGAGCTTGAAACCCACCTGGTCGCGCAGGATGCGGTCAATGGTGGCGAAGTCGGCCACGCCCTCGCTGACGATGCGCAGTGCCTCGGTGCCAAAACCACGCCCGGCGTGGTTGACGATGAAGCCCGGCGTGTCTTGCGCCTGTACGGGGGTATGCCCCATTTCGCGGGCGTAGGCTGTGAGGGCCTGGCACAGGGCTGGATCGGTCTTGAGGCCTGCCACCACCTCTACCACCTTCATCAGCGGCACGGGGTTGAAGAAATGGAAACCGGCCAGTCGTTCGGGTTGTTGCAGCGCGGCTGCAATGGCCGTCACAGACAGGGAAGAAGTGTTGGTTGCCCACACCACGTTGGCTGGCAGGGTGCGCTCCAACTCTGCGAAGAGTGCTTGCTTGACCTCAAGACGCTCCACCACCGCCTCAATCACCAGTTGGCAAGGCCCGAGATCAGCCAAAGTGTTGGCAATTTGCAACTGTTGATTCCAGGCCTGGACTTGCTCTTCTGTCACGCGGCCTTTGGCGGCGAGTTTGGCCCATTGCTGCTGGATGGCTTGCCTGGCTTTGTCTGCTGCGCCGGGCTTGGAATCAAGCAACCAGACGTGACTGCCCGCTTGTGTCGCAATCTGCGCTATGCCTTGGCCCATGGCCCCCGCGCCCACCACGGCGATGCTGGAAAAATGAATTTTCATAGCGCGATTATGGCTGCGGCCCTGCGTTGCCACTTATGTGCAAGATTCCAACGAGCCAAGAACAAAATTAATTGTGAAACTCCGTAACAACATCCTCGGAGCCGGTCTGTGGGCTATCGCAGCCGGTGCTTCAGCGCTTTCCCTTGGGGCAAGCAGGGGAGCTGTGGTCCTGGGTAGTTCGCTCGACCTCACTTTTGATGTGCAGCCAGATACTGGCTCGGACGTGGCTTCTTCTTGTGTTGCTGCTACGGTGAAGTCGGGCGATGCGCAATTGAGCGAATCGAAGGTCTTCGTCACGCCCTTGCCAGAAACCAGCGGACGTACCGGCGTTCGTGTGCAAGCTTCTGTTGCGATCGACGAGCCCATCGTCCAGGTCACCCTGACAGCGGGCTGCGCGGGCCGGGTGGCCCGTACCTACATTTTCTTTGCAGACCCTCCGCAGACGGCACCGCGCAGCGTTGCAGTTCCTGGGCCGCAAGCGACGGTGACCACTCCATCGCGCATCGCAGCACCGACAGCGGTGGATGTGCCCGTCTCAAATTCCGCCCCACAGGGTAGCAGCGCCACCGTTCCGCGCCCTGCGCCCACCAAGGCGGCATCTGCGCCCGCTGTGGCGCGCAAAGAAGCGCGTGTTTCCCCGCGTCCATCGGTAGTCAAGCAGGCTGCGCCCCGGGAGCCTGCGCGCTCTCGGCTGGTGATGGAGCCTTTGGATGCCTGGCTTGAAATGCCGCTGGCCCTGCGTACCACGCCGGAACTGCCACAAGCCCCCGCATCAGAAACTTCACCCCAGCGGGAGCAAGCGGCTGCGTTGTGGCGTGCCTTGAATCAGGATCCCCAGACATTGGCGCAGCAGGAAGCAGCCCTGCGCAAGCTGGAAACCGAATTGACCCAGTTTCGCGCCAGCGCGAGCCGTAACCAGGCCGCGACCGCTGAGTTGCAAAGGCAGGTGCAGGAGATGGAGGCTGATCGCCTTCCCTCGTGGATGGTCTATGGCTTGGGTGGCGCGCTGGCCGTGGCCCTGGGCTTGTGCGGATGGTTGTGGCGCCGCTCTGACCGGGCGGCATCCAAGTCCGAACGTTCATGGCGTGAGGCCGTGGCGGTCAGCAGTCGAAGGGCTGACGAGCCAAGTGTGGTCGATCTGGAAACTGTGGAAGAGGTGGTTGCACCGCCTACAGACCGCTGGGGTCGTCCTCTGACCCCTGCTGCGACCCCGCCCGTGGCTGCGCCCATGCCTGTGGTGCAGGCGGTAGCGGCAGAAAATGCGGCCGAGCCCGGTGAAGTCTCGCTGGAGGACGCTGGTTTTGAACCGGCCCCCACGGCTGCACCAGCAGCGCAGGCACCACTGCACCACATCATCAATCCAGAAGAGCTGTTCGATATTCAGCAGCAGGCAGAGTTTTTCGTGTCCGTGGGCGAACACGACCAGGCCGTGGAGGTGTTGCGCCAGCACATTGCCCAGCATGAGGAAACCTCGCCGGTGGCGTACCTGGATTTGTTGCGCCTGTACCGTACCTTGAGCCGTGCTGCAGATTTCAATGCCCTGCGCCAGCAGTTCATGCGCCATTTCAATGCGCATGTGCCGGAGTTCTCGGCGTTTGACCGCCTGGGCAAGCCGCTGGACCAGTACCTGGACGCGCTGGCTGAAATCGAGGCCGAGTGGAGCTCTCCCAACGTGCTCCATGTGCTGGAGAAGCATATGTTCTACCGGCCCGGTGACACGCGCAAGGCGCCCTTTGATCTGGCTGCCTTTGATGACCTGCTGCTACTGTTGGCGATTGCGCAGACGACGCCATCGAGTGCGCGGGGCGCACCACCTCCGCGCAAACGTACCACGCCGCATCCACAGACTTTTGAGGCCGCAGCCGCGCATGCCTTGAGTTCGCTGACACCGCTGGACCACACGCCAGACTTCCCTCTGGACTCGCTGGCAGCGGCTCTTGAGTTTGGCTTTGAGCCGCCCGCACCGCGTGCGGAAGCTGCGGTGGACGAGAACAAGCTGACATCTCAGGAGCCCAAGCCGGTAGCGCAGCCTCCTGCATCAGCTTCTGCTGTTGGTTCGGCAGGTACAAAGTACCAATCGTCCGTCACGCTGGACATCGATTTGTCTGAGCCCGTTCCCATCACCATCAGTGATTTGCCAGCTGTTCTGGTAACGCCGCCTCCAGCCCCTGGCACACCGATTGGGTTCGGGTCTTCCAACGATCTGATGGAGTTGAGCTTGGAGCTGGAGCCGCTCAAGCCCACTGATAAGAAGCCCTGAGCGGGTTGTTGGAGGGGTTGCGCAACCCAGCTTTCCGATGCCGCAGCAGCAGCCTTGCGGTGACGCAGGCGGAAATATCAACAACCCCGCCCGCAGGTCACTCAACCTCGCATTGCCGCCATCAGGCTCGCTGCAGCTTCTTCAGGCTGGTCGGCATTGACCAAGGCGCGCACTACCGCGATGGAGCCGACCCCGGTGGCCAATACCTCGGCAAATTGTTCTTGCCCTATCCCGCCGATGGCAACTTGGGGGTAGTTCTTCATGAGCTTGGCATAAGCCGCCAGCCGCCCCAGCCCTTGCGGTGCCGTCGCCATTTTTTTCAGCGTCGTAGGGAACACGGCGCCCATGGCGATGTAGCTGGGGCCCACTGCATCGGCGCGCACCATCTCGGCATACCCATGGGTGCTGACGCCCAGCCGCAGGCCTGAATCGCGCAGGGTCTGCAGTTCTTCGGGGGTGAGTGCGTCCAGGTCTTCCTGCCCCAGGTGCACACCGTAGGCCCTGGCGGCAATGGCTTCCCGCCAGTGGTCGTTGATGAACAGCAGGGCGGGGGTGCCCGCCACTGCAGCCACGGCTTTGCGCACTTCCTGGGCAATCGCTACAGCGTCATCCGACTTGTAGCGCAGCTGTACCGTGGGCACGCCCGCATGTGCCATGCGGCCCACCCAGTCGGCATCGGGCAACACGGCATACAAGCCGAGTGCCTGGGGGCAGGTGACAAAGGCACTGGCCCGTGGTGTAGTTTGCAAGCCGAAGTCGCGTGGATCACTGGGCCAGAGTGCTGCGTCGAACTGACCGGTGCGCGTGGATTGAGCAAGCCAGGCACGGGCCAGGCACTCTGCGTCGTGGGCGATGAAGCCTAGCTGGCTGCAGGCGTGCAAAGCGGCCAGGTACACAGGATCGTTACCTGTGGGCGCTGGGGGCTGCAGCGGTTCAAACCCCGCAAACGTTGCTGCGTGCAAGCTCTGGATGGATTGGGCCATGGCGGCCGTGGTGGCATCAAGCATGTTGGTCGTGGTGCCAGAAGGGCGTGCCCAGCACGGGGGTGCTGGGCTGGGCGGAGTCCTGTGCGGTCATGGCGCCTGCGCGGTAGGCAGCCCGGCCAGCCTGCACCGCATCGGCAAAAGCACCGGCCATGGCCACGGGGTCTTGCGCCAGGGCCACGGCCGTGTTCAGCAGCACGCCGTCGTAGCCCCATTCCATGACCTGGCACGCGTGGGAGGGCAGGCCCAGGCCTGCATCCACCAGCAGTGGCACGCTCAGCCGCTCACGCAAGGTTTGCAGCGCGTAGGGGTTCACAGGGCCGCGACCGGTGCCAATGGGCGCAGCCCAGGGCATGACGGCCTGGCAGCCGACATCGACCAAGCGTTGGCACAGCACCAGGTCTTCGGTGCAGTAGGGCAGCACCTGAAAGCCTTCTTTGATGAGGTGCTCGGCCGTGCTCACCAGGTTCAGCGTGTCGGGCTGCAGGGTGTAGTCGTCGCCGATCAGTTCCAGCTTGATCCACGGGGTGTTGAACACCTCGCGGGCCATCTGGGCGGTGGTGATGGCTTCCTGGGCGCTGTGGCAGCCCGCGGTATTGGGAAGCACGGGCACATTGAGCTTGCGCAGCAGCTCCCAGAAGCTGGCGCCACTTTCGGCTGGGTTGCTGCCCTGGCGGCGCAGCGAGGCGGTGACCATGGCGGGCTGGGCGCGTTCGACGGCGGCCTCAAGCACAGCAGGCGAGGGGTACCGGGAGGTCCCCAGCAGCAGGCGGCTGGCGAAGGTGTGGCCGTAAAGGACCAGCGAATCTGGAGAGGTAAGAGCGGTCATGGGTTGTTGGGGCGTCAGCCGCCCGTCACAGGGGAGATGATTTCTACGCGGTCGCCCGGCTGCAAAGCGTGTGCGGCGTAGCGCGTGTTGGGCACAAAGCTGGTGTTGACAGCGACAGCGAAGGGCGGCCGGGCCTGGATGGCGGCCACGGCATCGGTCACGGTGGCGCCTTCCGGCAGTTCGTAAGGATGGTTGTTGATGAAAATCTTCATGCCAATGCGCTGGCTGCCTGAACGGCGGGGGCCGGTTGCCCCAGCAGTTCAAGCCGCAGATCAAATCGTTTTGAAAGCTGCGATTGTCCTGTGTTCAGAATTTCCAGGGTGACGTCCAGCATTGCCGGCGAAATCATGAAGCCGTGCCGGTACATGCCATTGACCTCCAGCACGCGCGGCTGGGGCTGGCGAATGGCGGGCAGGTTGTCGGGCAGGGTGGGGCGGCACTGGGTGCGAATTTCGAGAATGCGCGCCTCGGCAAAGCCAGGGTGCACGGCATACGCTGCGCTCAGCAGCTCCAGCGTCGATCGCACGCTGGCGGGCGACAGGTCGTCGGACTCGATCTCGGTGGCGCCAATCACAAACACATGGTCTTGCTTGGGCGCCAGGTAGATGGGGTAGCGGGGGTGCACCAGGCGGGTGGGGCGCTGCAGGGTGACATCGGGTGCGTACAGGCGCACCACCTCGCCTCGCACACCGCGCAGGTCTTTCCAGTCCTGGCGAGCGCCCAGGCCTCGGCAGTCCAGCACCCAGTCGGGTTGCCCTGGCGTGCCCGGTGCAAAGGCCTCGGGCGTGCGGGGCGCATTCCAGTGCATCTGCACACCCAGCCGTGTCATTTCGGCGAGCAGGCTGGTCAGCAACTGGCGGTTGTCCAGCTGGCCTTCGCCGGGCAGATACAGGCCGTGGTTGAAGCGCTCTGCCAGCGTGGGCTCTGCTTGCGCCAGAGCAGCGCTGTCCAGCTTTTGCAGTGGCGGCAGTTCCGGGGTGGTTTGCTGGTTGGCTTCCAGCACGCGCGTAAAGCGTTGGGCCTCCGCAGCGTCTTGGCGGTGCCAGACGATCAAGGTGCCCGCCTGCTGAAAGAACACCGGCTCGGTCAGCGACGCAATCAACTGCTGCCAGCGCGGCAGCGCGTAGTGGCCCATGCGCACCACGCCCGGCTCGGTGATGGCGGATTCGGCCAGCGGTGCCAGCATGGCGGCGGCCACCGTGGCGGCCGATTGTTCTGCCTGGGGGCTGCCTGCGTCGTAAATCTCAACCCGGTGGCCCTGGCGTGCCAGCTCTACGGCGAGCAGGCGGCCCATGAGGCCGGCGCCCAGAATTGCGAAGGATGAAGGGGAAAGTGACATAGGGGTCCGTCTGGCGTCCGTCTGTAGAAAGGCAACAGTGGACAAAACGGAGGGCGCAGCGCCGTTGGTGGAAACTCCCCACGCCAGCATGACCTGGATCGGGTAGCGGGGCGCAGTGCAGCGTGGCTGCGGGCCCCAGGGTATTTCTCAGTCACACACCGTTGAAGCGGCGGGACACCCCTGTTTCGTCCGGAAAAAACAATTACAGCACATCCCCTTTTGGCGCGGCTTGACCTGGCGCATAGGCCATAATTTTTGCCATGACTTCCTCTTCTACAGGGCTCCACGCGGGCCGTCCACACGCACGCGTGTTGCCCAGTGACGCGCGCGTGTCATCCCGTTACGCACGCGTGTTGTCGATTGCCGGCTCAGACAGCGGCGGCGGCGCAGGCATCCAGGCCGATCTCAAAACCTTCAGCGCCCTGGGCTGCTACGGCATGACGGCCATCACCGCCATCACCGCGCAAAACACCTGCGGCGTCACGGGCATCCATGGCGTGCCGCCCGACATGCTCAAGGCCCAGATCGACGCTGTGGTGCAAGACATTGGCGTGGATGCGGTCAAGATCGGCATGCTGCATTCGCCCGACGTGGTGCGCGTGGTGGCCGATGCCATTCGCGCCTACCAGTTGCCCCATGTGGTGCTGGACCCGGTGATGGTGGCCACCAGTGGCGACCGCCTGATTGCGCAGGAGACCGTGGGCGTGCTGGTGAGTGAGCTGTTCCCGCTGGCCGAGGTGATCACGCCCAACCTGGACGAAGCGGGCTGGCTGCTGGGCCGCAGCCTGCAAGACGCCGATGCGCTGGAGGCCGCCGCGCAAGACCTGCGTGCGCTGGGCGCGCAGGCGGTGTTGCTCAAAGGCGGGCACTTGCCCGGCGATTGGGTGGTGGATGTGCTGTCGATGCCCGGTGCACCGCAAGCGCACAAGCTTCAGTCGCCGCGCATTGCCACGCACAACGGGCATGGCACCGGGTGCACGCTGTCGTCCGCCATTGCGGCCCACCTGGCGCTGGGGCTGCCGCTGCAGCAGGCGGTGGAGCAAGCCCGCAGCTACATCCTGGGCGCAATTGCCGCCGGGGCCGATGTGACCACGGGGCGCGGCCATGGGCCGCTGAACCACGGCTACGCACCCATCGCGCAGCGGGTGTTTGAAAGTTCTTAACGATTTGGCTGCTAGCGCTTATTGAGAAAGCGCTGGCAGCTCATATTTTGATAGCAATCAGCGCGCCTTGGGCCGGGTGGCCCAGGCCAGCGCAAAGCTGAACGCCAGTGCTGGCAAGGCCGATCCAGCGCCCGGCAACACCTTGGGTGCCAGGTGGTACACCGCAATGCCCGCCAGCCACAGGGCGACGGGCAAGGCGTTCACCACCCGGGCCTGCGCCAGCAGCGTGGGGGCATGGGTGCCAAAGGCCAGGCGGCCCAGGATGACGCCGAAGAGCGGCACGAACACCGAGCTGAGCAGTAGCAGGAAGGGCTCCAGGCTGTGCATGGGCAGCACCAGGGCGAGACCCGTGCATAGGGCGGCCACTGCCAGCCCCCAGCGGCGAATGCTCCAGCGTGGCAGCAGGCTGTGGGCCGACACCGCGCCCGAATACGCATCGCCATAGGCGTTGTCCACCTCGTCGATCAGGATCAGCGACAGCGCAATCAGCCCGCCCTGCGCCAGCAGCAGCGCCTGCACCAGGTCGGTGGAAGGCAGCGTCAACGCCACCAGCACGCCCAGGCTGTAGCACCACATGTTGGCCAGCGCATAGCCCAGCCAGGTGCCGCGCAGCGCAGCGCCGCCGCTCTTGCCGTGGCGGGCGTAGTCGGCCACCAGCGGCAGCCACGAAATGGGCATGGCGATGACCAAATCCAGCGCGGGCAGCACGCCCATGCCGCCAGCGCCCTGGCGGTTCCACAGCGCGCTCAAGCCCTGGGCTTGCGCCAGCGACACAAACTGCCAGCTCAGCCACAGCAGCGACAGCACCACCAGGGGCAGGGCCACGCGGGCGATCAGCTTGCGCACCAGTTGCACCATCGACCCGCTGATGAGCAGCATCACCACGCCGCCCCACAGCAGCGTGGCCAGCACGGGCCACTGGGCCCCTTGCAGGCTGCCTGACTGCTGCCCAATGGCCACGGTGGCATCGCGCATCACCACCAGCTCAAACGTGCCCCAGCCCACCAGTTGCACGATGTTCAGCACGATGGGCAGGCTGGCAAAGCCCCGGCCATACACCGCATGCATCAGCCCCGCGCTGGCCAGGCCGCTGTCGCAGCCCAGCTTGGCCACCCAGCCCAGCAGCCCGGCGCCCAGCAGCGAGCCCGCCACAATCGCCCACAAGGCCTCCTGGGTGCCCAGCGCGGGCATCAGGTAGGCGCCGACCTGCATCACCAGCAGGCCCACGCCCAGGCTGAACCACAGCGAGGCGTGGTCGTGCCACTGGAAGACGCGGCGATCGGCAGACACGGGCACCAGGGCCTCGTTGACTGCCGATGGTTGGGCTGCCGATGGGGCAGGGTGGTGGGGTGACGTCATGCAAAAGCTCCGCAGCGGTCTGTTCAATCAGATAACAACAGCGCAAGGGAGCAACGCCCGCCCTGGCGCTGCCCGGTGCGGGCATGGCTGTGGCGTGACGGCTTCCCTGCGCGAGGATGATCTCGGGCCCCAGTCTTGGTGACAGGGGCGCAATCAGGTTCAAAGGGACTCTCTCAGCCTGCGGCTTGCGCTGCAGACACCCCTAGCAGGCATTGGCGGCCGGGGGGCATCCAATGCGGGTTGGATTGTAGGTCTATGCCGCTGCGGACTCAGGCAGGGCTTCAGTCACGGGCCACTGCAGGCGCAGTCGGCTTTCAAAGTGGCGCTCCTGCCCGGTCAGCGGGTCGGTAAAGCGCAGCGACCGGGCCAGCAGCTGCAAGGGGCGCGAGTAGTCGCCTTCGGGCGGGTCGTTCACCTCGGGGTAGAACGGGTCGTTGCGCAGCGGCAGGCCCAGCGCGGCCATGTGCACGCGCAGCTGGTGGCGTTTGCCGCTGATGGGCTCCAGCCGGTACAGCGCCCAGGGGCCTTGCACGGCCTGCACGGCCATGTGCGTGTGGCTGTTGGGCTCGCCGGGCACCTCTTGCATGCGAAAGAACTGGGGTGATTCCTCCATGCGGCTGCGGTGTTCACGCGGAAAGGTGATGTCGGCATTCCAGGGCGCCACGGCGTCGTAGGTCTTGGCCATGCTGCGCTCTCTGAACAAGGCCTGGTACGCGCCCCGCGTGCGCGGCTGCACCGAGAACAGCACCAGCCCCGCCGTGTCGCGGTCGATGCGGTGCAGGGGCGATAGATCTGGCAGGCCCAATTGCCGCTTCAGCCGCACCAAGAGCGACTGCTGCACGTAGCGCCCCGTGGGCGTGACGGGCATGAAATGCGGCTTGTCGGCCACCAGCAGGTGCTCGTCCTGGTACAGCACCTCGTGTTCAAAGGGCAGTTCAGGCTCGCCCGGCAGATGGCGGTAATAGAACAGGCGCACGCTGCCTTTCACCACCTGCTCGGGGCGCGCAGCCTGGCCCTGCGCATCCACCACATCACCCGCCAGCATGCGCGCCAGCCATTCATCGCGGCCCACCACAGGCAGGTGGGTGGCCAGCCTGTCGAGCAATGGGGCTGCATGGTGCGCGGGCAGCACCACGCAACTGGGGCTCACGCCATCGCGCATGGGCAGGGGTGTTTCGGTGGGGCGAGGGGGGCTCAAAGCGTCAAGGGTGCCTGGGAGGGGGCGAGCAGGAAAGCCCAAAAAGCATAGCACCGGGATTCACCCGCTGCCTGTGTGCAGAGGACTGAACACTGGTTGTTAATCATTGTGAATTGTCGGGTTACTACCAATTGTTTTTCTTGTAAAAAAATATAATCAAACAATCTTTTGAGCATGATCAAGTCATTTTCTTGAATCATCGTGTAAATGTTTATTGCAAATTGATGAATTTGGTAATAAATTTGATAAAAACATATTCATCAAGGATGGCCATGTCTCCCGTATCCCAGCGCTCCGTCGCTTTCAAACTTTCCCTGGCGGCGTTGGTGAGCCTGTTGTTGGTCTTGCTCACCACCATGACCCTGGTGAGTCTGTTTATCTGGCGGGACTTTGGTGCGGTATCGCGCCACGATGCCCACCAATATGCGACCCAGATGCGCACCCTGGTGCAGAGCTTTGATGAAACCGCTCAAGAGCAAGCCAAGCGGGACTTTGTGCTGTTCAAGTCGCGCTTTGCGGGTGACTTCAGCGTGCAAGAGCAGCCCGGTGCAGACGGCAAGCCCGAAGCCGTGCTGAGTTTTCAGGGGGCGCCCCTGAACGGCAACTTTGAGGGGGTGGATCGCTTCACCAAAGACAGTGCGGGCGCCATTGCCACCATTTTTGCGCGCACGGGTGATGACTTCATCCGCGTGACCACATCCCTCAAAAAGCAGGATGGCGAGCGCGCCTACAAAACCCTGCTGGACCGCAACCACCCCGCCTATTCGCTGATGCAGGAGGGCAAGACGTACATCGGCCGCGCCAGCCTGTTTGGCAAGGAATACATGACGGTGTAAGAGCCCATTCGCGAGGGCAACCGCACGATTGGCATTCTGTTCATCGGCACCGACATGAGCGCCATCCTGGGCAGGCTGGCCCAGGTCATGGGCTCGCAAAAGCTGTTTGAAACCGGCGCGGTGTATGCGGTGAACGTGTCCACCGGCCCTGCGCGGGGGCGCACATCGGGCCTGGCCAGTGCCCTGGTGGTGGATGAAAAAACCGAAGAAGGCAAAGCCTGGCTGGCCAAGCTGACCGAGAAAGACCAGACCGGCGAGTTGGAGGTGGCCTGGTCGCCCCGCCTGGGCGCTGGCGCGCAGCAGCGCCAGTTTGTGGCCACCGAACGCTACAAGCCCTGGAACTGGGTGATCGTGGCCGAGGCGCCCCTGTCAGAAATGATGAAAAACGCCCGCGCCGTGCTGATCTGGCTGTGGGTGGGCGTGCTGGCCGCGCTGGTCATCCTGACGGTGGTGCTGGTCTACGCCACGCGCCGACTGGTGGGCAAACCGGTGCAGCAGCTCAGCGCCGCGCTGGGGTTCCTGTCGCAAGGCGACTTGACGCGGTCGGTGGACATCCGATCCAACGACGAGATTGGCGCCCTGGGCCAGGCCATGGAAGGCTTTCGCCAGCGTCTGGCGGAAAGCCTGGGCACGGTGCGCCGCAGTGCCGAAAGCGTGTCGTCCGCCAGTTACGAGATCGCCCAGGGCAACCAAGACCTCTCGGCCCGCACCGAAACCCAGGCCAGCTCGCTGGAGGAAACGGCTGCCAGCATGGAGGAGCTGGGCTCCACCATTCGCCACAACGCCGACAACGCCTCGCAAGCCAGCCGCCTGGCGGCCAGCGCCAGCCAGGTGGCCGCGCAAGGTGGCGACGTGGTGGCGCAGGTGGTCAGCACCATGCACAACATCAATGGCAGCAGCCAGAAGATTGCCGACATCATTGGTGTGATCGACGGCATCGCGTTTCAGACCAATATCCTGGCCTTGAACGCCGCCGTGGAAGCCGCCCGCGCGGGCGAGCAAGGCCGAGGCTTTGCCGTGGTGGCCAGCGAGGTGCGCAACCTGGCGCAGCGCACGGCAACCGAGGCCAAGGCCATCAAGGAGCTGATTGGCGCCAGCAGCGCCATGGTGCAAGAGGGCTCGGTGCTGGCCGACAAGGCGGGCACCACCATGGGCGAGGTGGTCAGCGCCATCCAGCGCGTGGCCGACATCGTCTCGGAAATCAGCGCCGCCACGGGCGAGCAAAGCGCCGGGGTGGGTCAGGTAGGGCAGGCCGTCACGCAGCTCGACCAGGCCACCCAGCAAAACGCGGCTTTGGTGGAAGAAATGGCTGCCGCCGCCAGCAGCCTGCGCACCCAGGCCGAGCAGATGGTGGAGGCCGTGGCCCAGTTCAAGCTGGGGCAGGAGCCAGGGCAGGCGCTGCAACTGGGGCGCTGAGTGTCAATGCTTTTGCTATTAAGTTAATAGCTGCTAGCGCTTGATAGATAAGCGCTAGAGGCCAAAAAAGCTCTTATCCAGAAGCCGTGCCAGGGCCTGGGCCATCTGATGTGTGCAGCGCTCGCACATGCTCCGCCAGCCGCTGCACGGTCAAGGGGGCGCAGCCCTCGGCGTGGTTGCTGATGGTGACGTAGGCGTTCTGGCCCCTGCCGGTGATGCCGACGATCACCTTGGCCAGGGCTTCGTGTGTGGCGGGGTCCAGGTCGTGCAGCCGGTCGTAGGGGGCGTAGCGCTTTTCCGCGTCTTCGTAGCCGTAGGGGCCGTGCACTTCGTTCAGGTTCCAGCGGCACACCAGGGGCGTGGGCCACAGCGCCCGCAGCAGCGGCAATTGGTCTGCCAGTGGCGGCAGCTTGGGGTGCAGACCCAGGCAGTAGGTGGCGCCGGCGTTGCGCAGCACGGCGGCAAATTCGGGCGTGAGCCACTCTGGGTCACGCACCTCCACGGCAATCACCCCATCAGGTGCCCGGCTGGCCAGGGGTGGCAGGGCCTGTAGCAGCGTGCGCAGCTGCTCCAGCACCTGCGGCATGCGGTCCAGCAGCGCCATCGGCAAGGGGCTGATCTGGAACACCAGTGCGCCGACTTTGCTGCCCAGGCCTTCCAGTGCAGGCTCTACAAATTCGCGCAGCGCCAGTTCGGGGTTCAGAAACGCGGGGTTGGGCTCGCGGCCCCGGCCGTCTTCGGTGCGCACCAGCGCGTCTGTCACCAGGCTGGGGGCTTTGACCACAAAGCGGAAGTCCTCGGGCACCTGCTCGGCGTAACGCTGGTATTGGCTGACGGTGAGCGGCCGGTAAAAGTTACGGTCCAGGCTCACGGTGCGCAGCAGAGGGTGGGCTGCATAGGCCGCCAAACCTTGCTTGGACAACTGCGGTGCCTCGTATACGGCATCCCACACCAGACCATTCCAGGCCGGGTAAGTCCACGACGACGTACCCATGCGCAACTGCGGCGGCAGCGCCTGGGCCAAGGCATGCAGCGCATCATCCTGCGGTGCCGGGCGCACCTTCAGCCCCTGGCCGCGCTTGGCGGGGGCGGCGTCGGCGGGGCCAGAGGCAGGCGGCGGCGCAGGTGGGGCGGGCGGTGCGCCAAACAGGTCGTCTTGCAAAGGCAAAGCAGTCAACAACGTGGGAAGGGGTGGGATGTTAGAGCCTGTTTACGATCTCTCAGGGGTCGCGCAGCGGTCTTTGCGGGCTGAGATGCAAGGCACGGGGTGCAGCCAATAGCTTGGCTATTGGCAAGCGCCGCAACGCCGCAAATCACCCGCAAAGACCACTGCCCGAAGGGTTGGAGCGAAATCGGGCGATTGGACGCCCCGGCTGCTTGCATGGGCAAGAGCCCATGCGGCGCACCCGAAGCATCCACTCATCCCGATTGCGCTTCAACGCGATCCCCTGAGAGATAGTAAGCAGGCTCTAATAAAACGGGGCGGCTGCCGCACCACCAGACACGGCAGCCGGTGGTCCCCCTTAACGGCTGTACGCCGTTTCGCCGTGCGATGTGATGTCCAGACCTTCGCGCTCGTCTTCTTCCGAGACGCGCAGGCCCACCATCAGATCGACCAACTTGAACGCGATGACCGACACCACGCCCGACCACACCACCGTCAGCAACACGGCCTTGGCTTGCGTCCAGACCTGGGCGGCGATGGAGTAATCGGCCGCTGTCACCATCGAAGCTGTCACCCAGTCAGCCACGTAGCCGGGGCCGCCCAGGGCGGGGGAGTTGAACACGCCAGTCAGCAGCGCACCCACGATACCGCCTACGCCGTGCACGCCGAACACGTCGAGCGAGTCGTCCGCGCCCAGCATCTTCTTGAGGCCATGCACACCCCACAGGCAGGCAAAACCACCCACCAGGCCGATGATCAGCGCACCGCCGATACCCACGTTGCCCGCCGCAGGCGTCACCGCCACCAGGCCAGCCACGGCGCCCGAGGCAGCGCCCAGCATCGAAGCCTTGCCGCGCATCAGCGCTTCACCCAGGCACCAGGCCAGCACGGCAGCAGCCGTGGCCACCAGCGTGTTGATGAAGGCCAGGGCAGCGAAGCCATTGGCTTCCAGGGCCGAGCCTGCGTTGAAGCCGAACCAGCCCACCCACAGCAGGGATGCACCCACCATGGTCAGCGTGAGGCTGTGCGGGGCCATGGCTTCCTTGCCGTAGCCGATGCGCTTGCCCACCATGAAGGCGCCTACCAGGCCAGCGACAGCCGCGTTGATGTGCACCACAGTGCCGCCAGCGAAGTCCAGCGCACCCCATTGCCAGATCTGGCCAGCCTTGCCGGTCATGGCATCGGCCACTTCCTTGGCGGTGTAGGCATCGGGGCCCATCCAGAACCACACCATGTGGGCCACGGGCAGGTAGCTGAAGGTGAACCACAGCACCATGAACAGCAGCACGGCAGAGAACTTGATGCGCTCGGCAAAAGCGCCCACGATCAGTGCGCAGGTAATGCCGGCAAACGTGGCCTGGAAGGCTGCGAAGGAGATTTCAGGAATCACCACGCCCTTGCTGAACGTGGCCGCGTTGGCAAAGGTGCCCGCTGCGTTGTCCCAGATGCCCTTCATGAACAGCCGGTCAAACCCGCCGATGAAAGCATTGCCTTCGGTGAACGCCAGGCTGTAGCCATAGATGAACCACAGCACCGTGATCAGCGAGAACGTGACCATGACCTGCATGAGCACGGACAGCATGTTCTTGCTGCGCACCAGGCCGCCGTAGAACAGGGCCAGGCCAGGCAGCACCATCAGGATCACCAGGATGGTGGCGACCATCATCCAGGCGGTGTCGCCCTTGTTGGGCACGGGGGCGGGAGCCTCGGCAGCTGCTGCTGGCGCCGCGGCGGCTGGGGCGGCAGCAGGTGCTGCGGGGGCCGCTTCAGCGGCGGGGGCGGTGACTGCGGCAGGCTCTGCAGCAGGCGCCTGGGCCAGGGACAAGGTGCCTGCAGTCAGCAGGCTCAGCCCCAGAACGAAAGAAGCAAGTAGTTTTTTCATGGCATTTCTTTCCGATGGGTATGGCGGGGCCTCAGAGGGCTTCCTTACCGGTTTCGCCGGTGCGGATGCGCACCACCTGTTCGAGGTGGGACACAAAAATCTTGCCGTCACCGATCTTGCCGGTGCGGGCTGCGCCCTCGATGGCTTCGATCACGCGGTCCACCAGGTCATCGGCCACGGCGGCCTCGACCTTGACCTTGGGAAGAAAGTCCACCACGTACTCGGCGCCGCGGTACAGCTCGGTGTGGCCCTTCTGGCGGCCAAAGCCCTTGACTTCCGTGACGGTGATCCCTTGCACGCCGATGTCCGAGAGCGCTTCGCGCACTTCATCGAGCTTGAAGGGTTTGATGATGGCAGTCACCATTTTCATGTTCAGTTCCTCCAGCGCGGGCACCCCAGGCGCCCGCAGCGAATTACAGGGTTTTGGTCAGGGTGACGATCACACGCGACTTGTTGACGGGACCGAAGAAGTCCTTCTTGTTCGCGCCCACCACGGCAGCGCCCAGCGACAGGCCGCTGCCGAAGTCGTACGCACCGCCCACGCTGTAATCCATGTAGTTGGGCACGCCCGAGTCCTTGATGTCGCTGGCAAAGCGGGTGAAGCCCACCGCTGCCTTGAGCGTGACCTTGGGCATCACTTCCTGGGCAAATGCGAAGTTCAGGTAACCGGTGTTGGTGCCCTTGCGGCCCGTGCCCAGCTTGTGGCCGGCAAAGCCGAAATAGTCTTTGGAGACAGTGTGCGAGTACTTGGCGGTGAAGGGGCCGTAAGTGGCCGCGCCGTACAGCTCGGTGGTGTTGCCCAGCGAGTTGCCGGGGTAGGCATAGGTCAGCGCGCCCACGTCCAGATCCACCTCACCGGCCTTGAATTTGTAGCCACCGTAGAAATCCATCTCCAGCGAATTGCCGGAGAGCCAGTCCACGCTGGAATTCCAGTTGCCCACGTAAAAGCCGCTGTCGCCAAAGGTATAGTCAAAACCCCCTTGCAGCGCGGGCTTGACGGCCTTGACCTTGCTGGCGTCCTGGTCCTGGCCACGGAACTTGTAGTTGGTGGTCAGGCTGACGTTGCCCGTGAGCTGCGCGCTGGCCAACAGGGGCAGCGCAGCAGCGAGGGCAAAGCCCAGGGTCTTGATGGAAGTGCGATTCATGTTTCCTCCGGTTGGACAAGTTAGGGACAAGGGCTTTAAGCACAGACCGTGCCACCGCCTTTTCCACCCCCACACCCCGTGCATGGCCGCGCACCCACGCGCTTTGCGCCATGCGGTGCACATCCCTTGCAGCGGCGCACTTGCGTGGTGCAAACCTGCGGCGCAGCCACGCCACAGCGCGCTGCGCGCACCCGTCTGGGGAGTCATCCAGCCATGAGCCTTGCGTTGGTGCAAAGCCGCGCCCTTCTGGGGCTGCAGGCGCCCGCCGTCACCGTCGAGGTGCACCTGGCCAACGGCCTGCCCAGCTTCACGCTGGTGGGCCTGGCCGATGTGGAGGTGAAGGAAGCCCGCGAACGCGTGCGCTCGGCCCTGCAGAACGCGGGGCTGGACTTCCCTAACAACAAACGCATCACCGTGAACCTGGCACCGGCCGATCTGCCCAAGGATTCCGGGCGGTTCGACCTGCCGATTGCGCTGGGCATCCTCGCCGCCAGTGGGCAGATCGATGCCAGCCGACTGGCGGGGCATGAATTTGCGGGCGAGCTGTCTTTGTCTGGCGAGCTGCGCCCCGTGCGCGGCGCGCTGGCCACCAGCCTGGCGCTGCACACGCAAGGCAGCACCGCCTGCCTGGTGCTGCCCCCCGGCAGTGCCGAAGAAGCCGCCCTGGTGCCCGGCGCGCGGGTGGTGCGTGCGCGCCACCTGCTGGATGTGGTGCAGGCCTTTCTGCCACCCGGCGCTGAGCCCCCCGCCCCCAGCGAAGGCTGGGCGGTGCTGCAGGCACAGCCACCGCGCAGCCCCACCGGTGGGCCGGACCTGGCCGATGTGAAGGGCCAGACGGCTGCGCGCCGCGCGCTGGAGATTGCCGCTGCTGGCGGCCATGGCCTGTTGATGGTGGGCCCGCCGGGCTCGGGCAAGTCCATGCTGGCGCAGCGCTTTGCCGGGCTGTTGCCCGCCATGCAAGTGGACGAGGCGCTGGAAAGCGCCGCCGTGGCCAGCCTGGCCGGCAGCTTCCGCCCGGAAGACTGGGGCCGCCGCCCCACGCGCCAGCCCCACCACACGGCCAGCGCCGTGGCGCTGGTGGGCGGTGGCTCACCACCCCGCCCCGGCGAAATCTCGCTCGCCCACCAGGGCGTGTTGTTCTTGGACGAGCTACCGGAATTCCCCCGTGCCGCGCTGGAGGCCCTGCGCGAGCCGCTCGAAACCGGCCACATCACCATCGCCCGCGCGGCGCAGCGGGCAGAATTCCCGGCCCGGTTCCAGTTGATTGCGGCCATGAATCCGTGCCCCTGTGGCTTCCTCGGGTCAAGCCAGCGGGCCTGCCGCTGCACGCCCGACCAGGTGGCGCGCTACCAGGGCAAGCTCAGCGGCCCGCTGCTCGACCGCATCGACCTGCACGTGGAGGTGCCCGCCCTGCCCGCCGAGCAACTGGTGGGCGCCCCGGCGGGCGAGGCCAGCGCCACCGTGCGCGAGCGGGTGGAGCGCGCCCGGGCCCGCGCGCTGGCGCGGCAAGGCCACCCCAACCAGGCGCTGCAGGGCCAGGGCATGGACGAACTGGTGATGCTGCAGGACGACGCCCTGCAGTTCTTGCAGCGCGCGGCCAACCGGCTGGGCTGGTCGGCCCGCAGCACCCACCGCACCCTGCGGGTGGCCCGCACCATTGCCGACCTGGCGGGCGCCACGCACACCGGCGCAGACCACGTGGCCGAGGCGGTGCAACTGCGCCGGGGGCTGCACCACACGCAGCATTGACCGTATTTGCTACTAAATCAATAGCTGTTTGCGCTTACCCAATAAGCGCCAGAGGCCAAAACAATGCATGAAACTGCACGCTGCAAACCGTGCAGGTAAAGCGCCTTTGCGGCACATCCCCAAAGCCTTGATGCGCTGGACATGAACCCCGGTGGGCGCAAGGCGTGCGGCTCGCTCACACCCCCAGGCAGTTCTTGCGCACGTCGGGGTTGGCCACCACGTCGGCCA
>ERZ650300.849-NODE-849-length-18255-cov-8.863846_pt1 | contig 18255 bp, 32 predicted proteins | sample MGYA00376236_ERZ650300 | MGnify/ENA primary metagenome ERZ650300 (study PRJEB26733, sample SAMN07839303) | wastewater metagenome | biome: urban; feature: wastewater treatment plant; material: waste water | place: USA: North Carolina | collected 2016-04-28 ...
CCGCAGCAGGCTTAGGATATTTGGCTGACCTCAAAGGCATTGAATGGGTGTTTGGCGTGTGTTCGTTATTGCCTTTACTCGGTTTGGCGACCTTCTTTTTACCGAGGACTCAAACAAACTAATTGAATACTGCTGACCTATAGTTTTAATCGCGCTATCTTATCAAACGAAGATAGCGCGATTGCATTTCGGCAGGATGATTATCGTTATGTAAATGCATTGGGTATGTGTGTTTTGACTTTGGAGTTTTGAAGCGATGACTGATCTGAATGGTGTACTCAAATTTTCATTAGGCGTAGATCGACTTCCATTTGAAATGGATGGACAGCATATACAGCTAGATCAAGGTTTAAGCTATATACAGTCAAACAGTATGCGCCATGGGCTGTTGGATGAACTTGCGATTGAGTCGATGATTTATGTGATTGAGGAGCTGTTAGAATCCGTTCAGATGAAGTATGCCCAACCCAAGACTGCCATGACTTCAGATGGCTTATACCAAAGGGTCTTAGCGTTGTTTTTTCCAGATCAGCAGCAAATTGACCGTGTGCAACTTGAAAGTGCTTTCAATACCTTTGTTGAGCGCAGGGAGTACTATGTGTCTCAAGTGGCTGATGATAGTCTTTCTAGTTTGATTTACTTTATTGTACTACGAGAGATGATGCACCACTGGAATGTCGTGGAGATTCAATTCAAACAGCTTAATTTTGAGTGACATTAAAAGCGTAAAAAATACGGAACAATAGACAAAAGTAAGCCGATACCACTTAGTAATGCGTTACTTTCAATAAAATAAGGGAAAATCATTAAAACTAGACCGACAGTTAAAGGTATGGTCATTTTTTGCTTTTTGCCATACAAAAAATAGCCTAAGCCAATTGAGCTAAAGATCACGCCTAGAAAGAGTTGGGTGCTGTTCATTATGATGTTTCGTGCATTGTTATTCTCTGGCAGATATTATGCCAAGGTTCTTATAAGAAGATGAGAAAAATAGAGATTATTCTTTAGGGCGTATAGAGCAGTATTTGTTCCAAGCGATATGCTTAGACTAGGCATGTATTTCCTACATTTAAAAATAAAGAGAATTTAGATGCAACCTTACAATAAGAACTTAAAACAAGCCTCGCGTGATTTGCGAAACAATATGACCGATGTTGAACAACTGCTTTGGCAAAGATTACGCCGTAAACAAATTTTAGGATTACAGTTTTATCGACAAAAACCGATTCTTAATTTTATTGTGGATTTCTATTGTCCCGCAGCGAATTTGGTCATTGAGTGTGATGGTAGCCAGCACTATACGATTGACGGATTAGCAGCAGATCGGATTCGAGATGAAGCTTTGGCGCAGTTGGAGTTGAACGTGCTGAGGTTTGATAATGGGCAGATTTTGACTGAAATTGATGGGGTTATTGAACTTATATTTCAAACTGCCCAATCCAGAATCCCCCTAAATCCCCCTTTATAAAGGGGGACTTGCCGTGAATTTGATGGTGGTATTGTTTCGCGGAGTTCCTCCCTTTTTTAAAGGGAGGTTAGGAGGGATTAAAGGTCTCCTTCATATATTTTTTTAGCTTCTATGGCTTTATCAAGTTTCCTATGAATAAGAGATATCATTGATAAAGTATCGAGAGCATCTTGTTCATTGACTTCCCAAGTTATTTTAGGTGCGTGTGCAGTAGTATTTCTGAAAGTTCCAAATACACCTTTGAGTAAATTCATAAACCCTTTTTGTTCACTTTCATGGCTTTCAGTTGTTAAGTTATTTAATGCTAAATAAGGAATTTTACCTTTATATGAGAAAGCTTGATCAACTAATTCTGAACCGTCAGCAGTTAAGTTAGTTTTTATTCTAATTTTTTCTGCAATACTTTTAGTTGCTTCAAATACAGCATGAAAATAATTATCGACAAGTAATTCAGCTTTGCAAAAAGTAAGGATGTCAGAATGAATTTTTCGGTCTAATAATGTTTTTCTTAAATTTTGAGCTCGTTCTTCAGCTTCAGAAAAAGTTTTTACTTTATCTGTTTCTCTGATATCACCACTTTCAGTTAGTTCAAAGCCCTCAAATGACAATACATAATTTAGTTCGGTTCTTATATTTTTAAACCATTCTTTTCTATGGATGTGTCGGGATGGGCGTAGAACATATTTGATAAATGCTAGAATATTGTTGGAACAGCGATCTTCACTTTGCTTGGTACTAAGATGAATACAGATAAGATAATTAATACAGAATATTGAGATAATTGTGGGATTGAGTGGGATATACCGAAACAGAGTGGGATGAGTTTTGAAATACCTTTGCAACTGGTGAAATGATTGGGCGGGCTATAAACCCGCCTTTTTTAATTTGCAAACAGATCATAATTTCGATCTTCATTGTTTGGTCTTTTTTCAGTTGCGCTAAGAATTGTACGGATTGATCTTAATGTAAGGCCAAAGTGACGTGCAAGCTTTGGTTTATTTTTTTCTTTCTGCGCATAATCACGTACCGCCTTATTTCGCATAGCAATAGTTATTGGCGTTCCCATAGGGATTTCAATATTCGCGCCACCAAGCTGTTCTGAGAGCTGCTTAAGTGAGCCTAGACCAATGATGTGAGTAATGTCGTGATTGATTTTTAAGGCGTGCTTATTCGGTACAAATACACTTGTACCGCCATAGGTATGAATTAAATTTAAGGACGCTTCTACGCCAATAAGCTTGGCAATAAATGCAAAATTTTTAGGCATTAAGTTGATGATTTCTTCATCAGAAAAGACTTGGGGCGCATCTGTGATATGCGGACGATAAGCCATAGTTTTACCTCATAAAATACTATGTTATAGTTGCTTAAATCGTCCTTGGCGGGATGGTTGGTGGATTCTGAAAAGCTCATGATTGCAGTCATGGGCTTTTCTTTTTTATTCTGGATCTAAACGGTCTATCTTGCATCGTTTGCACCAGCTGCGCAGGTGGTTGATGATCATGTCTGCATTCTTGGTGCTTAAAAACTGGAGAGCACTCACACCAACTTTATTTTCTACAAATTTAGCCAGGGCTTTCTCACTACCGTTATGCACTTGACCTGCTTGGTGTAACTGGAGCCACAAGTGGCGTATTAGTTTGCTTTTAGCATCATCAGCCAAGTTGCTAACACCAGTCTTTTCTTTTGACTCAACCTGAAAACCAAGCTGCTTAAGACGATTTAGAACAACATCAAGTTGTTGAGTCGTCATGTCTTTAGAACTGGTTTTACCTGTACAGCTTTCAAGTACCTCGCGGTAAAGCTCATCATCAAGTCCAAGTTGAGTTTTTCCGACATGAATAAGCTGAATCAGTTTTGTTTTTTTATTGAATTTCATCTTTTTCACCTCTGTTGATCTTCAAGTTGTTTTTTCTTTTCGATATAACATTGCTCCATGTTATTTAGTTGGGTTTTAAGTGCATCAATTTTAACTTGCTGAAAATCCCATGCCATTTTTGAAACTTTGTGCTCATTGCCAAGGAAATAAATAGTTTTCCCTTTTGAATTTAGGCTTTTAAACCATTGCTCATGTTCATTCATGTCAAACTCCCGCCATTGCTTGCAGCAAACCACCAATAGCGCATAACGCTAAAGATATGGTTGCTACAGATTTAATGGTTAAAGCACGTTTTGTGAATACAGTATTTCCCTTGCTGGAACGCGCAACCCAGTAGTTTCTCGCAAGATAGAAACAGGCATAAAGCCCTAAAAAAAACACTGATAAATAAGCAACCACAAATAACCAATTAAGGAATAAGCTCATGTGACCTCCTTTAGGCTTTGCATTAACGGGTCTTCTAATTCAGCTTTAAGTTTCTTGAGTAAATCAAGGCTATAGCTATATGTTCCTGACACCATTTGGATTTCAATCGAAACGCCTGATTCATTAAGTGAAAGACCTTCTGGAATATTCATAGATGAATCTTCAAACTGCTTTTGAAGTTGTTCAATTAAAAGATCCACAGCATCTATTTTAAGATTTAATGGGTTTTCAATTTTTTCAATCATGATTTGCCACCTGTGCTTCATTTGGAGTTATCAAGCCTTCGCGAATCATCCGCTGCACTACTTTTTCAGGAAGCTTTTGCAATGAATCAATAAGCTCGTAGCCTTTGGCTTCAACTGTGCAGCGCCAATACATATCACCCTCTTCAGACATAAGTTGAAAGGGGTTTATGCTTACAACAAAAGCGTGAGGGTATCGACTACAGCCGCTTGCTAAGGTATATCGATGATCAATAGGCTTAACCAAATCGCCAACCTTTAAATCTTGCATTTTTACTTTTATTTTTGGTGGTTTTGGAATTAGCTTCCAGTGTGTTGGTGGTACAACTTCGCAATTTGGCCAATACTCATTTAGGTCTTCATCCAATGTCATATATTCCTTTTCAGGCTCTACATCTGGGTGATAATCCCAACACACCAAAACCGTTTCATCGGTCGGAGGTGTCTTATCTTTAACTGAAATCCATTCATTTTCTACTCGGGCTTTAGCTGCTTGCCACGCCATCCACGCACCATTTATATATGCAACCATGTGGTTGTTATTTAAGGCAGCGCCATGGTAAAAACCTAGAGCTTCACTGTAAGTCACAACATTCAAAATTTTTGCAATTTCAGGTAATTGCTCAAATACTATTCGTTCTTTATTTTCCATATTCTTCCTCGCTGCTCGTCAGTACCAAATCACGACATTTGGTAGACACAGGCACGGATGCCTGTGTTTCGCTTATGCTTCTAGATAAGTTTTCATAGCCTCATCAATTGCATCTCGATGTGTAAAATCTTGGGCAATAACTTTATCCTCATCGTCATAAACAAAGTATTCGATGCAGTTAGGGCCTGTATTCCACTTCTCAACACGTAGGCGGTTTTGAACTAAAAACTCTAAGCGCTTCGAGTCAGTGGTTATTTCAAATGGGCCTTCTGGTGTATCAATTGAGATTGGGAATTTTCCAAAAAGTGAACCTGCTGTTTTTAGTCCAGCAAGGAACATATTTTTATCTCGACCTGTAATTTCAATATCATCCTTGTCATTACCACCTTGGAGCTTTACTGATTGGGCATCTGAATCGGCGGCTCCATTAATCGTGTTAACACATGATTCAAACCAATTTTTTAGATACGTAATGGTTTCAATGACTTTTGATTCTTCGCTTGTTAGTTGTTCAATCATTTACTTCACCGCCTCTTTAAGTGCTTTACCAGCTTTGAAAGTTGGAGCTTTTGATGCAGCAATTTGAATCTCTGCACCTGTTTGAGGGTTACGACCAGTACGCGCAGCGCGATCAGTCACTTTGAATGTGCCAAAGCCTGTTAATGCGATTTCGCCACCTTTAGACAGCTCATCAGTTACAACAGCCTCAAATGCTTGAAGTGCTTCAGCTGCTTTGGCTTGAGTTAATTCAGCACGTTCAGCAATTTGTTTGATAAGTTCAGATTTAGTCATGGTTGTTTCCTTTTAGGGTTGGGGTTTAAACGCTTGCAAAATCAAGCGAAATTGGTTGGTATTTACCGTCTTTATCGCGTTCGTAAAAACGCACATAACTTTTGCTATCAACAATGTTGATACTGTCGCCAATGGCTTCCATTGCTTTAATCCACTTCGGATCGTCAATCTTGTGGCGACGTAGACCAAGGACACGACCTGTAGAAATCTTGCCTTCACGGTCAACTTGGAAAGCGTCATTGATCAAGGTTTTGATGTGATCATTTGAACCAACAGACCAGGATTGAATACATTCATCAATTAAAACTTTGGCTGCCTGAAGGCGTTCATCAAAGCGAATGGAGTCTTGAATTTGACGTACAATTTTGAATTGACCGTCGAAGCTATACAGCGTGATATTGCCTTTATTGCCCGCAACATGAGCGCCATATTGCTCAAGTGAAAGGTCAATAAATGCTTCGATATCACCAAAAGCCACAGCCTTAAAATCTTTCAACATTTGACGTGTTGCTTTGACTTTGCCAATCAAGCTGCTGACAACTGCATCACGCTCAACATCAATCGGTTTGATGCTGCTGATTGGTACTAGGCGACCTTTGCTGTCAGCTCGGTAGCCTTCAGGGATTTGGGTTTGTGCATTCATATTGTTTGTCCTACTTAAAATGCTTCTGTTTTGCTTCAAAATTGGTTTGGCACTGGATACAACGTGTCACACCACCAATTGCTCTACGCTGAGCTGGAATTGCATCACCGCAATCATCACAATCCAGCTCGCTTTCTGCGTCGAACTGAGGGCGCGCACCAATTGCTGCTTGCATCTGTTGGGCGCGAAATTCCTCAGCCATATCGACTAAATCCACCATCACTTCTTCCTTTTTTTAGGCTTGACTGGTGCTGTGATTTCGTAATAAAAACAGCCAAAAACTAAAATGAAAAACCCAAAAACAGCACTGTTAAAATCTTTAGGAACCAACTTGCCCAGCAGTGAAATCTCGATAAGCAAAATCATGTAGCTCACTGCTCGGAATTTATTCACATTGCCGAAAATGCCTTTCCACATACCTAGTACTCCAGCACTGCAATAAATGCAGTGCACACCAGGAAAATAGGAATGCTGATCAGCATTGCAGATTTGAGATTGAAAGGCATGGATTAGACCTCCATCACCAAATCATGATCGACTACATCTGCACCTAAATCGGCTGCGGCATTCAATGCACCTGTCAAAAGGTTGGCAACAGCTAGCGGGTATAAAAGGCTTTCACTTTGCTTATTGCGCCCAACATTGCGGGTTAATTTTTCACAAATCGCGTTTAAGCCAGATGGATCAATAAATTCAGATAACTCACGATCTGCTGATTTGCATTTGTGCTGGAGGTAGTCAACCAGCGTGGTCTGAGTAAATGGATTCAGTGTGACAATTTCACAGCGCTGAACCACTTCACGGACTTCAGGATTATTTTCAGCAAGCTTATTTTTAAGCTCATCTTGTCCAATCAAAATGATGCTGAGTAATGGGGTAAAACCATTTTCCAACTCAATAAAACGCTTCAAGTGCTTTAAGGTTGGAATGGGTAAGCTGTGCGCTTCCTCAATAATGAGGAGGTGGTGATTTCCCGCCTTGCTTGATTCCTTGAGCAAGGTATGGATTTGACGGAAACGCGCCTCTGGAGAGCGTTTAGCATTCGCACTCGGCGCAAGCGCTGACAAGATAGATTCAGCAATGTGTAGCGCTTTTAAGGTTTTACCCTTGGTGTCATTGTCTTCCATGCCTTGTGGGTAAGGTTCAATCACAATCGTGGGGATACGCTCACGCTCAATGCGGTCATTTAACTCACGACGTAAAGTGGTTTTACCTGCACCAGACTGACCAATAACCGCAATAAAACTGCTATTGCCTTTAGCGGCTTGAAACATTGATTCGCGTACATAATCAATGTCGCTGTTACGGAACATTTCAGTACTTTTACGAATGTTTTCAGCAAAAATGTTTTTAAATAATTTAAACTGCTTTTTAGCTGGTTCTGACAAAGTTTGTTTTCTGAGCAACATAAGTTGTTCTTCCTCCAGTGATGCTGCTTCACCCTTAATCGTTGTTTCGACGCTTGGATTAAGTGGTGAGGTAGCGGTTAATGCTTGATTGGTTAAAGTAAGTTCAACACCCGATAAAGTTAGGGTTTCGATCAGTTTTTGCTTTACTGCTTCAGGGTTACGTTTCGGCCATACACCATGTTTCACAATCGCATTCATTGCAGGTGGGCTAATGCTTAAACTCTTCGCAAGCCAAGCCTGTGTAATTTTGTTTTCGTCAAGCAATTGCTGAAGCGTCATATTTATTCTCCAACGACTTTTAATTTTGGTTTATTGCGACCACCCTGGATGCGATCCACCCAGTGCGGAATATCTTCCTGTGGCACATTGCCGTCTGAATATTCTTTTTTCAGCATGCCCATGTGCTCAGCTGTCCATGCATCTCCAACCAAACCTTTGATCTGTTTTGCGGCCTGAATGTAGTTAAGCGGTGGCAGATGATTTTTCTGTTTCTGAATATCCATTTGCTGACCAGCACGTGGTAAATACTCTGGTACATCGTGCTTAGTAATGTGTGCAGTCACATCAATCTGGCCTTGATACGCTGGTGTGCGTTTCTTCAGTGCCTTATCAACCTCAGCTTGGGTATTGGCATTGAATGCCTGTTTCATGATGCGATTGCGTGATTCATCAATTTTGCTGTTCGGCATAGATTGAATTTCTTGACCAATCACAGGTGCATCATGAAGCTGCCCAAATATGTCCAATTGATCAGGTACGCAGGTGTAAATCACTTGCTCACCGTGCTCATTGGTGGTTAGTACATCAATGTCGGGTGCGCGGTATGGATTGACCACAACATCAACTTTTGCACCCACAAAAATGTCTGGGATGTGCTTCACGCTGTAGAATTTTTCGTCATAACCTTTCACTGTATGTTGCACAGTCAAGTCGCCTTTTACGGTGCGTGTGATTGGTGTGGTGGTGACTAATTCACGACACAATTCAATTGAGGGTGCAATGCGCAATTGCTCTGGACGGATCATGTTCCAAACCTGATTACGAGTACGCTTGGTGCGACTGTGAGTCTTGGTTTCGTTGAACATAATGCGCCATTCATTTGCAAAGGCATTTAGCTCGTCAATGCTGTCTACCGATCTGAAGCTCAGTAACGATTCAAAATTGGTTTCAATCAGATTGTTGGCTTGCTCAACAGAACCTTTGGCACGGCTGTTGTTTGTCGCATGTGCAATAAACTCAACATCCAAACGAGTCATTAAGTTCTTAAACATACCGCTGGTGTTTGCTGTGCCTTTATCAACGTAAAGAATGAATGGCACACCGTGCATCGGCTCTTTCAGACTGCGTTTTTGGATACAGCTAAAAAAGAAGTTGGTCAGGTTTTCCACATTCTCTGAGCGCCAAAAGTATTCGTGATAAATACTTCCAGAGGTGTGATCGGTTAGTACGTAGCGGATCACACGGTCTTTCTCAATCTTCTTAAGATTTGCAGGTTTGTTCTTATAGAACTCACGCTCATCCATGACGTGCAAGCCAGCTTTGTGATTCAGGTAAAACACCACACATACAGAAGCATCAATTTGCCAAACATGGTTTGGGTGCAATGAGCGCTGACGTGTATGTGCTGTTGGCATAGCCAATTGTGCTGGGTGGCACATGTTTTGTTTCATGATGCGGCTGATGGTTGCAGCTGATACACCTGGTGCTTTACCACTATCTTGGGCAACTTCTAATGCCAACTTAATGGACATACGTTTTTTCCCAGTTTTGCTGGCTGCATTGATCACCATACCGCCTACAAGTTCAGCAGCCTCAAGACTGACAATGGTGTTGCCTTTGTCTGAACGAGTCTTACGACCTGACGTGAAGCCGACTTTTGCAAGGCGACGATACAATTCAGCATTGCTAACGGTGAGGTATTCACAAGCACGCTTAATAATTGGCCCGCGCTTACCGTGACCTGCTTCGGTAAGCTCTGCGGCAATTTGGCGCAAATAGTCGATTTCGGCTAAGTTCGGGTTAGTCATTATTATTGTCCTGATGTATCGGTATCAGCTGTTTCTGGGAACATCCAGCTTGGGTTTAAAATCTCTTCAAAGCTGACTTGAGTTCCAAGGCGTTGCACGTACTGCGCATAGCGCTGGCAAACGGCCACAATAGACTCATCAACACGTTCAAACAGTTGCGGTAAATCTTTGCTTTCAGCGATATCCATTACACCGCCAAGGGCATTGATGTAACGGTTAAAAGCCGTCAGAAAAAGGATTGACTCTGTACCCAAAGTTTCCAGTGCTGCTTTTTCCAGTTCTTGTGGTTCAGACTCAGCACGACGTTGAATTTCTGCTGGACTGGTAAGCTTTGTCACTTGCGTGTCCAGCTGATTCACTTTTTCATCTTTCTTTTGAAGAATAGTTTCTAGTGCATCTTTGTCTGCTTTTAACTCTTTGTTTTCAGTCTCAAGCGCATCTTTCTGCTTGCGGTGCTTTGCTGACATTTCTTCGATAAGATCAATCAAGCTTTCGCGGTCTTCAGCTTTAACAGCTTCGCCCTCAATAATGACTTCACGATCAGCATCATCTAGTTTGCGAAGTTTGCGCAGGTCGCGGTATCCCAGCCCCATGCGTTGACTGGTTTCAAGAAAGTCTTCACCAAATGCTGAAAGGTTTTGGATGTCTTGGTTAATTTTTTCGTAGCTATGTCCTAGGTAGTTACAGAACCCTTCAAAGGTTGTAACCGTTACAGGTTCACCATTTGTGCCAATTATGCTCAAACCCTTGTACTGCTTGGTTTCTTTAATTTCAGCAATCAGCTTAATTTCTGTAACCGTTACAAGTTTCTTGAAAAATGCTGTAGCTTTTAGTGCTCCAATTTTTTCTGAAAGTTGGATTTGCTCAGCTGAAACACTTTGTTTGATTTGCGCTAGTTGGTTTTGATCTAATTCAGACATGGTCAACCCTCTGATTTAATTTGATGAACACGAGCACCTACACGTTGTATGTGTTCTGAAATTTGAGACTGAGCACGATTAATCTCATCTGAATGTGCATGAGCAATTGCAACAAGCTCACGCCCAAGTGCGTAGTTGCCATCATCCAGTTGAGATGCAAGACCTTCCTGAATGAGGGTTTGCAATGCACGGTGTACTTGGCTCGCACTTTCATTAAGCTCTTTTGCAAGCTCTGAAAGGGTTATGCCTTTGAGGCTTCTGCCTTTGAGTGCTTTAAGCACTTTTAAAATTTTGCCGCCTGATTTGACTGTGCTCACTTACGCACCTCTTTACCTTTGTAGGTTGAAAGTTCTTTACGAAGAATCTCGTTGTCGTTCTCTGCGAAGTACCAGCCCATAGAAAGAAAAATACTTAAGCAAAAACCAACAATTATTAACTTATTGTTTTCATTCATTTGTAACTAAATCCTTTAAAAAATTATTTAAAACGGATAAAAAAGGGTTAAAAAACGGATAAAAAACGGTTAATCTTTGTCTGGATGATCTGGATTTAATTTCATACCAAGTGCGACCGCAATCTGATGACCTTTGCCATATAGTGCTTTACGTGATCCACCAATCACTCTGTAAACATCATTTGGCTCAAAGCCTTGCTCTAAAGCAAACTGCTTCAATGTTTTGCCTTGTGCTCGAAGCTGCTGTTTAACTTCATTTGAACTTAATGCTTTTGCAGTTGTTGCCATGGTTATTAACTCCTTTTGTGGTGCTTATGTGGTGTTGATAAACAACACTTATGGAGTTGAATTTAATCCGAATGGATAAAATATTCAATAGTTTTTTATCATATTTGATAAATATTTTAGGTGTTTGTATGACTTTAGATTCAATCGGGGCGAGAGTTCGCAATATTAGAGGCTTGGAATCAAGAAAATCATTTGCTGAAAAATTCGGAATAGGAACAGCTACTCTTCAGCGATATGAGGATAATGAGAGGACGCCAGATGTTGAATTCTTAGTAAAAATACAAAGATATGCAGAGGTGACACTTGATTATTTAGTGAATGGTGAGGATTTCAGTTTAAATATTGAAGAAAGAAATTTACTAAACAACTATAGGGCTGCAAGTAGAGAGCTTAAAAATCAGGTACAACTCCATTTAATAGGTGTTGTTCCATCTAACAGTGCGACAGAAAGTGTCGTAAACCAACCTTCTCATACTGGTTCTGGTGATCAATTTAATGCTAAAAAACAAAAAGTTGATAAACGTTCACGTGTAAATAATTTTAATGGTGGGTTTGGTGGTGATTATGTTGAGGGTGATAAGAATAATCACTGATTGGAGGGGTAATGAATAATTTTAACGGTAATTTTGGCGGGGATTATGTTGAGGGAAATAAATATACGAGTAGACCTGATGGCCCATCACTAGATCACCCAAATGCTATAGAGTGTCCTCAATGCTGGAAAACAACGTGGAGAGGAACACAAAAGTGTGTGCATTGTGAATATGATGTTTGGCTGCATTTTGAAGAGTTGGGAAAAAAGAAAAGAAAAGAGGTTTTAAAAAAGCGTGTAATTTTTCTTTATATACTAGCTAGTGGTTTGCTTTTACTGGGGTATTGTTCTGTAAATTATTTTTCTTCATCTATGGCAGCTGTATTGTTTATTGCTGCATTTTTTGTTTTTGCTTTGGGTGCTAAACTGGACTCAATAATTTAAGTTTTATTTTTAAATTAAGTCTTAATGTTGAGTGATGCATTGTTAATGTGTGATTTTGATTTAATAAATAATTTATATATTCTGGGGTGGGAATGAATTCTATAAATGCTATTTTGCCTATTATAGTGACGTTATCTTCATTGTGGGTTTATGTTGATGCATCTAAAAATAAAATTGGAAATTCACCGAACGGCGGTCTTCTTAATATTGGTGGGGCTGGTTGGTGGGGAGTACTTTGTTTGCTTTTATGGATTATCGCTTTCCCATTGTATTTAATGAAAAGAAATAAGCTAATTGCACTTGCAAAAGCACATCCATCCGAGCCAACTAATAGAAACTTGAAAATAGGTGTTTTTAGTATTATTGCTATAGTCTCTATTTGGTGGAATATTTGGGGGGTAAAGCCAAGTCTACCAGATTGTAATGACTCTCAAGCTGTGGATACTTTAAAGTCAGCAATAATTGATACTCCAGTGTATAAAATGCTAGGGGTGGATGAAATCCAAATTGCCGACATTAGTGAGAGACCATCAACAACAAGCGATAAGCGCATATGTCGAGCTTCACTACACTTGGGAAGCAACTATGGATCTCAAGTCATTTACTACTCTATTGATTGGCAAAACAAAGAGGCTGGAGAATTTTGGGTTCAAACCATTCAAGGTGAGTAATTAATCGGAAGCCCTTCCGTCTGATATAACTAGAATATAAACAGCAGTATGACCTCATCATTTGATGAGGTTTTTTGTTTTGAACACTACCCCTAAGAAATTTGTACTCTCAAAACTCAGTCTGGGTCGCCTTAATGGTGTAGATGCTAACTTGGTTAAAGTGGTTCAGCGTGCAATTGAAATCACCCCACAAGATTTTATGGTGGTTGAAGGTGTGCGCTCTAAAGAGCAATGCTACATCAACTATGGCAAAGGTCGCACAGTTGCACAATGTACAGCGAAAGGTGTGCCTGCTAAATACGCCCAACCCAAACTTGCCAAAGTGACATGGTTAAATAATCCACTCTCCAGTAAGCATGTTTCAGGCAAAGCAGTTGATTTGGTGCCGTACCCAGTGAACTGGAATGATCTGACTAAATTTGATCAAGTTGCCAAAGCGATGTTTGCAGCAGCCAAAGAATTGGGTGTGTCGATCCGCTGGGGTGCAGACTGGGATAATGATGGCAACTACCGCGAAAAAGGTGAATATGATTCGCCTCATTTTGAACTTTAAGGAGGATATTTCATGCCTTCTAAAGTTCAAAACAACCTTGCCCAACTAGCTAAAGCTGAACGATATATTGCCCGATTTCAAAAGCTTTCACATATCCATGAGCGCACTCTCACTGAGCGTAACGACCAGTTAGATTACACGTGGAAGAATGGCTATGAAGCTGGTGCGCGTGATGCAAGTGAGGCTGTCAACCGACAAGCTATTGATAATAAGATTACCCTGACTGCTGATGCATCCGCATTAGTCAAATCATTGAATCAATCACAGCAAGAATTAGCTGAATTGATTGGCGTTGATACAGCGAGTGAATCTGAAAAAATCCAGCAGCTACGCCTACAGCTCTCCACCCGAGAAAGTGAGCTGGATCAAAAAGCGTTAGAGCTTTCTGAATCAAAACAAAAGTTGCTTGATCAGGCCAAACGCCATCAACAGCGTGTGGATGAGCTGAAGGCTGAAATTGCAATGCAGCCTGAGCCAATCATGGCTGAAATCGGTTCAACCTTACATACAGGTTTAATGGTGAGTAATTGGCGTGATGGCTGGAAATGGATTAGTAACTGGTGCTTTGGCTTGATTGTATTTTTTGCGACCACACCTATTCCTCCAGAGCTGCTTTTGGTTTTACCTGAAAATGTACGTATGCACCTGATTGCATGGACGGCATTCTGTGGCTTTGTTGGACGTTATTTGAATCAAAGCAAAGGCGTCCAATCATGGCCATTGAAGTCCTAGTGCGCAAACGTCCTACGGTTGTGTTGGTGTATCTGGTTATGGATGTTTATGACTATATACGCCATCCCATCCAAACATTTAAGCGAATAAAGAAGAATATCCAAAATGCCAAAAGTCACTTTCTCAAAAACTGCAATCATCAATCTTGCAGACTATGTTCTAAAAAATTACGGTCATATCAACGAAACGGTTGAGGCTGGGATTACTGCCACCCAAAAGACCTATACCAACATTAAGCTGACCTCATTAGCGGTATATGACATGTTCCAAGCGACAGCCAAATACATGCAGGCAATTGAAAATGAAGGTGTTCTAAAGGGTCTTGCCAAGAAAGAAGCAGTGCTGGAGTTCATGATCAAGGAATACTTGGAAACTCACGCTGAAATTAAGCAAATTTGGTCAGGTTGGCGCACCACAGTGTCATGGTTTATTGATCAACTGATCACCATGTTGAACAGCGGACGCTCTGTATTACAAGCGTTTGTAGGTTAAGGGGGTTATGTGGCTTTTCAATTAGAAACATACCAATGGGTTTCACTGCTGATCACTGTCATAAGTGTTGTAGTTGGGGCGGTCAAAATTCTTTGGGGGCGTATCGAATTAAATCTAAATACCAACTTTAAGACGGTGCAAAGCCAGCTTGAAGAGGTCTCTAAACAGGCTGCCAAAAGTCAACATGATGTTCAAGAGTTGGAGCGTAAATTTTATCAGTTCCAAATTGACTTGCCACATACCTATGTTGCACGTGAAGACTATATTCGCGGTCAAACAATCATTGAGGCCAAGCTTGATTCACTGGCCTCAAAAATTGAAAACATTCAAATACGCCAAGGGATGAATAAACAATGACAGATATTGTAAAAGCACGTCGTGAAAGCATGCGTTGGTTGTTATCGAATACATTAAATAATGCTCGACCATTGGGCGCAATGGATGTGCTGCTTTTATCGGTGGTTCAGGCGATTTTTCCTGATGCGACTGCAAATGAATTGCATGTCCAGTTGGCTTATTTGGAAGATAAAGGTCTGGTTGATATTAAGCGTCAACCTGATGGGCATTGGCATTCTGTTTTAAGTTCTGATGGCATTGATGTTGTGGAATACACCATTGATTGTCCTGCGGGTATTGCACGCCCAGCGAAGTATTGGGGGTGATGATGGGACGCGAATCTTCAATTGATCAACTCAAGCCTGAAGATCGGCAAATGCTTGACCGCTGGCTGATGGATAAAGGCTTTTGTGGCTATGAGGAAATTGCCACAAAATTAGCTGAACTGGGTTACTCAGTCAGCAAATCTAGTGTTCATCGTTACGGGCAAAAACTTGAGCAAAAGCTTTCTGCGGTTCAGGCTAGTACGCAAGCCGCCATGATGATTGCGGATGCAGCTCCCGATGATAGCGATATGCGCAGTGCGGCCGTTTTATCTCTGGTACAGACTGAGCTATTCAATGCTTTGGTGGCTTTGCAGGAAGCCGATAATGAAGACGCAGATCCAGCTGACCGCATTATGCTGATGGCTAAGGCTGGTAAAGGGGTTGCTGAAATTGCGAAAGCCTCTGTAAACCAAAAGAAATGGGAATCTGAGGTTCGCGAAAAAGTTCAGAAAGCAGCTAAAGCTGTTGAGGCTATCGCCAAAAAAGGTGGCTTGTCTAAAGATATTGTCAATGAAGTCAAGAAAGAAATTTTAGGGATTATTGGCCTGTGATTGAAAAGATAACCGATCCAAAAGTGCTGCTAAGTTCTGCGGGATATAATGATGTGCCAGAAGTGCTTCTGCCTTATCAACAGGCGTGGATTGCAGATGAAAGTCCACTTAAAATTGCGGAAAAATCTCGACGGATCGGTTTGACATGGGCTGAAGCAGCAGCTGCTGTATTGGATGCGGCTAGTAGTGATGGTCAGAACTGTTATTACCTTGGCTATAACAAAGACATGACAGTCGAATTTATTCAGGCTTGCGCAATGTGGGCAAAAGCTTTTGATGCTGCCTGCGGTGATGTTGAGGATGGTTTATGGGAGGATGGCGATAAACACATTCAGACCTACATCATTCGCTTCCCGAAGTCTGGACGACGGATTGAAGCCTTAACCTCACGTCCATCCAACATGCGTGGTCGTCAAGGCCGCGTGGTGATGGATGAGTTTGCCTTCCATGATGATCAAGCTGAATTATTAAAAGCTGCCATCGCCTTACTGATCTGGGGTGGATGTGTGCGAGTCATTAGTACGCATGATGGTGAGGACAATCCATTTAATGAATTGATTAAAGAAGTCCGTTCTGGCAAGCGTGCAGGTACTGTACATCGAATCACATTCAATGAAGCAGTTGAACAAGGATTATATAAGCGTGTTTGCTTACGCAAAAAAATTAAGTACGACCCAGCTGAAGAGCAAGAATGGGTTAAAGGTATTTATAAATTCTATGGCGATGCATCTGATGAAGAGTTGGATGTTATTCCAAGTAAAGGTGGTGGACGCTGGCTTGCATTATCATTACTTGAATCAAAAAAAGATGACACTGTGCCTGTCATTCGTTTTGAGGCGCCTAAAGGTTGGGATGATTTTGATAAGGTCAGTGAAGAAACCCGTAATGCTGAAGTACTTGAGTTTTTTAATGAGCATTTAAAACCTGTACTGGAAAATCTTCCAACCAAGGCGAACAGCTTCTATGGTTTAGACTTTGCACGTAAGCAGAATGCTTGTTCATTCTGGCCTTTAATTGAGCAGCAAAATACAAAGAAGAAAATCCCATTCCTGTTTGAGATGTTCAAAGTTCCTTACAAGCAGCAAGAGGAATTTTTAAAGCTCATCGTGGATAAGCTTCCAAACTTCAGTAAAGGTGCGCACGATGCTGGGGGTAATGGTGGATTCTTGGCTGAAGCGATGCAGGTCAAATACGGTGAGCGTATTGAGGCGATTATGCTGACTGAAAGCTGGTATCGGGAACATACACCGCACTTCAAGGCATCACTGGAAGATGGTGACATTGAGAACATGCCAGCCGATCAGGACGTGATGGAAGATCACCGCGCCTTTGTTTTAGTGAATGGTGTTGCGCGTATTCCATCTATGGGTAAAAGTAACTCCAATAATAAAGACCGTCATGGTGATAGTGGTATTGCGCATTTACTTGCTGATTATGCTGCAAAGAATCCAAGTGCACCTATCGAATTTATACCACTGCCATCTGCCAGTGATTTGGAAATGAATCAGGATAGTTATGACGGGTGGTTTAGTGAAGCTGGGTGTATTTAAAAATAAATGCACTTAGCTGGAAGGCTTTCCGTCTGACTTTTACTTGTGCAACTCCCCACCATAAAGTCACCTTAAAATGAGTGATGTGAAATGAAACATAAGCAAGTACGTGTGATGGTTGAAGTGGATGGTGAATTGCAATTTTCACGTTATCAAGGCGAAGATGGAGGGTGTGGCTTTCAGTCTTTAGATACCAGTGATCTGCTGGTTGCGAAAGATGCTCTTGTACATGCATTGCTGGAGATCGAGAATTTAATACCTACTTCGGAATTGGTATCAAATGAAACAAGTATTGAGATTAAGTTAGGTGATGTTGTTGTCTTTAATCACAATGTACCAGTCGTTGGCACACCCTCTGCAATCGCAACAAAAGATGTGCCAACCAATTTAAAAGTTAAAGAGATATTGGAGCATGCCTTGGGTTTTGTGGATATCAATCTCAAGTCAGGTAGCTAAGATTGTATCTGATATTTGCGCGCCCACCTCCTAGATCGATCACCACATTCCAAGTTCCTGTATGGGGTGCAGCTATGCGAGCTGGGAAGTGGGTAAAGTGCCCACCGTAATATTTGAATTGGCGACCAGTGCGGTAATTCTGAAAGTTCGAATTGTCCATAAGCATAAAATTACACTGAGTATCACATTCCAAATGTGCAATATCTCCAGTGTCTAAGTGTTTTTGCTCATGTAAAAAATTAGACATTATTTTTCCTTATCGTAAAGAGGTTGAGTTCATATTCATAACATAAGGTTGCTAGAGTTCAAAATACACATTCATGAATCTTCATGAATGTGTTTTTTACGCTTTTTTTAAAGTTTTGCATAAATGACCCACGCTTGAGCCAAAAGCGCTTAAATCGCAAATCAG
>ERZ650300.857-NODE-857-length-18190-cov-8.804191_pt1 | contig 18190 bp, 15 predicted proteins | sample MGYA00376236_ERZ650300 | MGnify/ENA primary metagenome ERZ650300 (study PRJEB26733, sample SAMN07839303) | wastewater metagenome | biome: urban; feature: wastewater treatment plant; material: waste water | place: USA: North Carolina | collected 2016-04-28 ...
AACATATTTTACTTACTTTTGGTACAACATGCTCTAAACAAATGGGACTGATCCAGTAATCGAAATTCTGCTTTCAAAACGTAATGAGAAGAGATCTAAAATTATCAAAAAATAGTTGCTACAAAATAATAAATTTGAACATAAAACAAAAAAGACAGCCTGCGCTGTCTTTTTTACATATATTATTATATTCTAGAACCAAATCGGAACCATTTGTTTTCCAAAATCTATCAAATCACTATTTTACAAGCATTCAACAGTCTTACTTCTTAATCCAAGACATAAGTCCTCTTAATTCTCTTCCTACTACTTCAATTTCATGCTCTTTGAATGATTCTCTTCTTTCTTTCATGAATGGTTGTCCTGCTTTATAATCATCTAAGAAATCATTAGCAAATTTACCAGTTTGAATATCTTTCAATACACCTCTCATAGCTTCTTTTGATTCTGCAGTTATGATTTTTGGACCTGTTATATAATCTCCGTATTCAGCAGTATTTGAAATAGAATGTCTCATTTTTTCAAATCCACCTTCATATATTAAATCAACAATTAATTTCATTTCATGTAAACACTCAAAGTAAGCATTTACCGGGTCATATCCAGCTTCTACTAATACTTCAAATCCAGTTTTCATAAGTTCTGTTACTCCACCACAAAGAACTGCTTGCTCACCAAATAAATCTGTTTCTGTTTCTTGTTTAAATGTAGTTTCTAATATTCCTGATCTTCCACCACCAACACCTGATGCCCAAGCTAATGCTATATCTTTAGTGTTTCCTGATGGATCTTGGTTTACAGCTATTAAACAAGGTACTCCTGATCCTTCTGTAAATGTTCTTCTTACTAAATGTCCAGGCCCTTTTGGTGCACACATAAATACATTTATATCTGCTCTAGGAACTATTTTTTCAAAATGAATATTGAATCCGTGACCAAATCCTAAGTAAACACCTTCTTTTAAGTTTGGTGCTATATCTGTTGCGTATGTGTCTCCTTGTAATTCATCAGGCATTAGTATCATTACAACATCTGCACCTTTTACTGATTCTGCAGTTGTCTTAACTGTTAATCCCATTTTTTCAGCTTCTGGCCATGATTTTGAACCTTCTCTTAATCCAACTGTTACATCCATTCCGCTCTCTTTTAAGTTTAATGAATGTGCATGCCCTTGTGATCCATACCCTACTACTGTTATTTTTTTTCCTTTTAATAAATCTAAATTACAGTCAGCGTCATAACAAACTGTTTTCCCTAAAATCTCTTTTGCCATTTTATCATTTCCTCCATATTTAATTTTTATATTTTTTATGCTTCGTTCCTAATATACTACTACATTTTCAAAAATAAATCCAGTTCATTTACTTTATGATATACATTAATTATATTAATATTTGAAATTATAATCTTGATGCTATTAAATCTCCCATTTCAGTTGTTCCAACTTTTTTTGTTCCTTCTGTATATATATCTCCTGTTCTGTATCCTTCTTCTAACACTTTCTCAACAGCTTTTTCAATTGCATCTGCTTCTTTCAATAAATTGAAAGAGTATTTTAGCATCATTGATAAAGATAATATAGTTGCTATTGGATTAGCTATACCTTTACCAGCAATATCTGGTGCTGATCCGTGAATTGGCTCGTATAATCCAACTTTTGAATCTCCTAAACTTGCTGACGGAAGCATTCCTATTGATCCTGTTAACATTGATGCTTCATCTGATAATATATCTCCAAACATATTTTCTGTAACAATTACATCAAATTGTCTAGGATTTATAACTAATTGCATTGCTGCATTATCAACATACATATGGTCTAACTTAACTTCTGGGTAATCTTGAGATACTTCTATAACAACTTCTCTCCATAATTTAGAACTATCTAGAACATTATGTTTATCTACACTCATAAGTCTTTTTTCTCTTAACATTGCAACTTCAAATGCTTTTCTAGCTATTCTTTCTATTTCAGGTCTTGAATAGTACATAGTATCATGTGCTTCATCATGTGTTTTACTTCTTTCACCAAAATATATTCCACCAGTCAATTCTCTTATTACGATCATATCTAATCCATCACCAATAATCTCTGATTTCAATGGGCTTGAATCTCTCAATGCTTCGTAAAGTATTGCAGGTCTTAAGTTCATATATAAACCTAATGCTTTTCTTATTCCTAATAATCCTTTTTCTGGTCTAAGTGCTGGATCTATAACATCCCATTTAGCTCCACCAACCGCTCCTAATATAACCGCATCACTAGCTTTACAAGTTGCTATTGTTTCTTCCGTTAATGGCATCCCAAATTTATCAATTGACTCACCACCTAAGTATCCTTGACTATATTCAAAAGTATGTCCAAATTTTTCACCAATTTTATTTAGTACCTTTACAGCTTCATCAACTATTTCTGGACCTATTCCATCCCCTTTTAAAAGTGCTATCTTGTAATTCATTGTCATCTCCTTTTTATTTTTATCAATTACTTACATAAATTATCCATTTTTTTGTTCATATGCAGTTATTTTATCAGCATATTCTAGTGTAATTCCAATTGAATCTAGTCCTTTTAACAGTCTGTTTTTCCATGCATCCTCTAATGTAAATGTGTACTCTTTCCCATTTGCTACTACTTTGTTATTTTCTAAGTCAACAGTTACTTTTGAATCTCCTGATAATGCTGCTAATTCTTCTCTTTCAGATTGAGATAATTTTATTGGTAAATGTCCATTATTCAACCAGTTCATATAGAATATATCCGAATAACTCCCTGCTATAATTACTTCAAATCCATAATCTTGTAATGCCCATGCTGCATGCTCTCTTGATGATCCACAACCAAAGTTTTCTCCAGTTATAAGGATTGTTCCTGCTTTGTACTCAGGTTTATTAAGATTAAATTCTACATTATTACTTCTATCTTCGTTATATCTCCACTCATCAAAAACAAAATCACCAAATCCTGTTCTCTTTATACTTTTCAAAAATTGTTTTGGTATTAATTGATCTGTATCAATATTATCATACATTATAGGTACTATTGTTCCCTCATATTTATTAAATGGTTTCATTTTTTCTCCTTTCGATCTCTCTTTATTAATATTAATCTACATATCTCGTATCTACAAATTTTCCATTTATAGCTGCTAACACTGCCATAACAGGGCTTACTAAATGCGTTCTTGCATTTTTTCCTTGTCTTCCTTCAAAGTTTCTATTTGATGTAGACGCAATGTGCTCAAATGCAGGTATTACATCAGGATTCATTCCTAAACAGCTAGAACATCCTGGTTCTCTCCATTCAAATCCTGCTTCAACAAATATCTTATCTAATCCTTTTTCTTCTGCTGCTCTCTTAACTGCTCCCGATCCTGGAACTACTACAGCTACTATATTTGATGCAACTTTTCTTCCTTTTATTGCATTCGCTGCTTCTTCTAAATCAGATAATCTTCCATTTGTACAAGAACCAATAAATACGTGCTTAAGTGGTATTTCTGATGGTGTCATTCCAGGTTTTAATCCCATGTATTCATATGCTTTTCCATCATTTTGATCTTTTACTTCTGGGAATTTTCCATCAACATCTACACCCATACCTGGTGTTGTTCCCCATGTTACTTGAGGTGCAAGATTAGAAACATCAATTTTTATATATTTATCGAATGCATCTACAGAATCTGTATATAGTTCTTTCCATTCTGCTACTGCATTATCAAACTCTTCACCTTTTGGTGCATGTATTTTACCATTCACATAGTTAAATGTAACTTCATCCGGTGCTATGATACCTGATTTTGCTCCACCTTCTATTGCCATGTTACATATAGTCATTCTTTCTTCCATTGTCATATTTCTAATTGTTTCTCCAAAGAACTCAAACGCATATCCAGTACCTACTGATACACCATATACTTTTAATAAGTGTAGAATAACATCTTTAGCGTATACACCTTTTGGTAATTTACCAACTATCTCAACACCCATTGTTTTAGGTTTCTTTTGCCATAGTGTTTGTGTCGCTAATACGTGTTCCACTTCACTTGTTCCTATTCCAAATGCAATAGCCCCAAATGCTCCATGTGTTGCAGTGTGACTATCTCCACAAACTATAGTTTTCCCTGGTTGAGTAAGTCCAAGCTCAGGTCCAACGATATGTACAATCCCATTTCTAGGATCATTCATGTCTGCTAAGTCGATTCCAAACTCTTTACAATTTGTGCTTAATGCTTCTAATTGTGCTTTTGCTATTACATCAGCAATATTAACTCTTTGCTCTTTTTTCGTAGGTGTATTATGATCCATTGTTGCAAATGTCTTATCAGGTCTTCTAACTTTTCTTCCTGTTAATCTTAATCCTTCAAAGGCTTGAGGTGATGTTACTTCGTGCACCATTTGTAAATCTATATAGATTAACTGTGCTTCTCCTTCTTTTCCTTCGATTAAATGTTTTTCCCATACCTTGTCAAATAATGTTTTTGCCATTTTTCCTCCTTAAAATTTATCATTTTACATTTTTCATATTTTCTTTAATTCTATCACAACTATCTCTGGTTGTGCAAAAAATCTTATGTATTGCTCAAACGCAGAACCACCTAATCCAGAAGTTATATACAGTTTACCACCTTTTACATTTTTCATTCCATATCTATATGGTATCCAATACTTCATTGACATAGGCGATATCCCAAATAGTCCAAATAATGTTATTTGTCCAGCATGTGTATGCCCTGATAATGCTAAATCAACTCTACTAATATCAGATTCTGGTACACCCTGTACATAATATTGTGGATTATGTGTCATTAATAATGTGAAATCTTCTTTTTTTATACCATTTAATGCTTGTGTTGAATCTGCTAAACCACTGTAATAATCATGTGTTCCAGCAATATATATTTTATCATTGTTAATTTTAATTTCTTTGTTTTCATTTAGTAATACATTGTATCCTAATGATTTTAAATTTTGTATATTAGGATTATTTGCACTATTATAGTAATTATCTGAGCTATACTCTTTCTTATTTTCATCACCGGTTTCATCATAATCATGATTTCCAAGTATTGCATATACTCCGAATTTAGGTTTATTCAATTTTTTTAAGTCCTCATAAAACAATGGAATCTTATCACTCCATACTTTATAATCCCCACCAAGTAATATTATGTCTTTATCTATTTTATTAACTTTATTGATTGCATTCATCACTGCTTTTCTATTATAATTAAATCTTGTATCCATCTGAAAATCTGCAATAAACACAACTTTTTTTCCATCAAATTCTTTTGGTATATCTGATGATTCAAGTACAATATGCTTTATTTTTATATTGTTATATTCAATTCTTGCCCATATGTAGCAAAATAAGAAAAATAGAAATGCGTATAATCTGATTTTTTTATTCCTCGACTTTCTCATTAGCTTTTTTTGTTTAATATCTTCTTCTGTATTCATAACTAGCTTATTTGCCCCGATTCTAAGTATTTGCTTGGATATATAAATATATTTTCTGTATTTAATGCCATATCAGGAGTGTATATTACCCAATCCGTCAGGTTATTCAAGTCTATTGTATACGACTTATCTTTTTTCAATTCTTTTACATAATAAGGTGCATTCATTAACCGTGCTACCGTACTATTTCCATTACTTTCATCTCCTAATGATTCTATTTCAAACCATAAATGTTCTTTTTCATTATCTTCTATTTTTGTTCCATCCATTTGATATGCAACTTTTATTATGAATCCCCAGTTTTTATCATTTGACTTATCAGAGTAAACCAACTTAAAGTATTCGAATGTCTCTTTAGCTTTTTCTGACATTCTCATAGTTTCATTTGTTGATACCCACAATAGTGGATTATTTGTCAAATTATTACTAACTGAATCTGTTAATTGATATTTATTATTGTTATCAGCAATAAGTACAACTGATCTATTACCAGTGTGATAGTCGTCTCTATCGCTCATCCCACCAAGAAGAGTATTTTTTGATTTATTTGAAAGTTGTGCAACTATATCTAGCCCTCTCTCATAATCTAATAATATCACTCTTATTTCTTTTGCTGGCTCAATTACTTTATAATTTTTTATTTCATTAGGTGCATTCATCATGAATTTTGCTAAATAATTCAAAAATTCATATTGTGTTTCTGGAGCTTCTGTAATTTCTAAAAGATCTAATTCAACAATCCCCATTCTGTTTAAACCATGTGTATGTAACCAAATCTTTCTTTCACCATTTTCATTATCTACAACTGCATCTATTTTGTACATTGAATCTGGTGATGGTGCAATTTTACTTTTCGCTGAAATTTTGAACCATTCTCCTGAAAAGTATTGATCACCCGAAACATCTTGTAATAAGTAAGTGTCCCCACTTAGCAAATACAATAATTTTAACTGAAAATGAAAATCTTGTGTTGGATTATCAGAGAAAAGAACATTCGTATAAATAGAATATCTTACTTGCTGCGCTCCGTTAATTTCACCATCAATAAGTGGTCTTGTATTATATTTTTTTATGCTTTCCATATAGTTTAGTTCTTCAAATGTAGCATCTTTAATTATTACATCATTATAAAGTGTCTCTAAATATTTAAAATCTGCTGCAAAACCACCTATTTCTTCAATATATTCACTTATCTTGATTAATTCAACTTCATTACTCTTTGATATTTTATCTGTTATCAAATCTTTTGATAACTTACTTTCAAATTTTTTAGGATATGTTGCCATTGATGAATATCTATCTAGTGACATCTCTTGCTCTTGAACATCAATATCAATTGAGATTTTACTGCTTACATCTTTACTTTTCTTAAACTTATCAAATAATCCCATAGTTCTCCCCCATTATACTTTGCTTTTTATTAATAAATACTCAATAGAATCAACAAGCGCAATCCAACTTGCTTCAATAATATCTGTAGATACACCAATTGTATTCCATATATTTTTACCATCTGTTGTCTCTATTAATACTCTAACCTTTGATGCTGTTGCACTTTCCAGACCTTTTAGTACTCTTACTTTATAATCTATCAATTTCATGCTATTGAGTTGTGGGTAGAATCCTTGTAATGCTTGTCTTAAAGCAGTATCCAGTGCGTTAACTGGTCCATCTCCTTCAGCCACAGTTAGCTTTATCTCTCCTCCAACTTTCAATTTTACAATTGCTACTGAATGATATTCAGATCCTTGATAATTTCCTTTTACATCAAAATATATTAATTCAAAGAAATTATTATGTTTCCCTAAATATTTTCTTATAACTAATTCAAATGTAGCTTTTGCTCCTTCAAATTGATACCCTTTGTACTCTAATTCTTTAAGTCTCTCAATTATTTCCTTTGTTTCTTTTGAATCTCTATTTATTGATGAATCTACTTTCTGAATCTCTTCAAGAATAGTAGTTCTTCCTGATACCTCCGATAACAAGAATTCTCTCTCATTACCAACTTTCGTAGGGCTTATATGTTCAAATGAATGTGATGCTTTCGTTACACCATCTATGTGCATTCCACCTTTGTGGGCAAATGCATTCTGTCCAACATAAGGCATTCCATCATCTATTGTTATATTTGCAATTTCCGCAACTGCTCTTGAAAATTGTGTTAACTGTTCAATTTTCTCTTCTTCCAGTATTTTTATTCCCTTTTTCAATTGAAGATTTGCAATTATAGTAGATAAGTTAGCATTCCCACATCTTTCACCAAATCCGATTAATGTACCTTGTATATGTGTTGCACCTGCTTCAACTGCTTTTATTGAATTAATTACTGCAAATGACATATCATTGTGCACATGAATACCTATCTTGATACGTGGATATTCTAGCATTACTTTATTCAATACATTTCTTGTTATTTTCTCAATTTCTTCAGGAAAACATCCACCGTTAGTATCACATAATACTAACGTCTCAGAGCCACCTTTTGCTGCTGCAAGTAATCCTTCCACTGCATATTCAGGATTATTCTTATATCCATCAAAAAAATGTTCTGCATCAAATATAACTTCTTTACCTTTTGAAATTAAATATTCTACTGTATCTTCTATCATTTCAAGGTTTTCTTCTAAAGATGTCTTTATTATGTCTGTTACATGAAAATCCCACGTTTTACCAAATATAGTGACGTATTCTGTATTTGCTTTCAGTAACGACTGTAAATTTTGGTCTTCCTCTGGCTTTATCCCTTTTCTTCTAGTACTACCAAAAGCAACTAATTTAGAATTTTTCAAATCAAGCTCTGAAACTTTTTCAAAAAACTCTAAATCTTTAGGGTTAGAACCTGGATTTCCTGCTTCAATAAATGCTATTCCCATATCATCTAGAACTTCTGTTATAGCTAATTTATCTTCAACAGAAAATGATATTCCACGTGCTTGTGCACCATCTCTCAAAGTAGTATCAAAAATCTCTATTTTTCTCATTGAAACTCCTTTTTTATTTTTTCTATTTGCTATGCTGACATGAAATTAATTTTTGTAAAGTCTATTAATCCCATTTATGTATGCAATTATACTTGCTTCAACGATGTCTGTACTTTGACCTCTTCCAATGAATCTTTGACCATCTTTTTCAATTACAACAACAACTTGTGCTTGTGCATCTGTATCACCCGTAATTGAATCTAACTTATATTCTTCTAGTTCAAATTTATCATTTAGTAACTCTTTAATTGCGTGATATGCAGCATCAACTGGTCCATCTCCATAAGCAATCCCTGTTTTCTTATCTCCATCAATTGTTATATCAACTTCTGCTTTAGGTTTCCCTTCACGTCTTGTAATTTCGAAACTTTCTAATTTAACTTTCCCTTCAAATTTCGCAGCATCCCCTGTTACTAATGCAATTATATCCTCATCAACAATATATTTTTTCTTATCTGCTAATTTTTTAAATTCTCCAAATAATTGATCCATTTTACTATCTTCTAGATCTCCAAAACCTAATTTTTTAAGTTTATCAACAAATGCATGTTTTCCTGATAATTTTCCTAAAACTAAACTATCTGCATTTCTTCCAACAGATTCAGGACTTATTATTTCGTATGTTTCTTTATTTGCTAATACCCCATGTTGGTGTATTCCTGATTCATGAGCAAATGCATTTGCTCCGACAATTGCTTTATTCGGTTGTACTTGTACTCCTGTCAATAAGCTTACTAATCTACTTGTTGAATATATTTGTTTTGCATCTATTGATGTTTCAAAATTAGAATATCTATCTTTTCTAGTTTTTAATATCATTACGATTTCTTCTAATGACGTATTTCCTGCTCTTTCACCAATTCCGTTTATTGTACATTCTACTTGTGTTGCACCTGCTTCTACTGCTGCTAATGAATTTGCTACTGCCATTCCTAAATCATTATGGCAATGAACTGATATATCAACATTATCTATTCCTTTTACATTCTTTTTCAAATAAGAAATTAATTCAAACATTTCTGTAGGTGTTCTGTATCCAACAGTATCTGGCACATTCAATGTTGTTGCACCTGCTTTTATTACTGCTTCATATATCTCAACTAAGAATTCTGGTTCTGTTCTTAATGCATCTTCTGCCGAGAATTCGATATCATCCATAAATGTTTTTGCGTATGCTACCATTTCAGTTGCTCTTTTCACTATTTCTTCTTTAGTCATTTTTAATTTGAATTCTCTATGTATTGGTGAAGTTGCAATAAATGTATGGATTCTTGGTTTTACTGCCCCTTTTAACGCCTCTGCTGCTGCCTCTATGTCCTTCTTCATCGCTCTTGCTAAAGATGTTACTGTTGATGTTTTGATGTTGTCTGCTATCAATTTTACTGCTTCAAAATCCCCAGGTGATGAAACTGCAAATCCAGCTTCTATAATATCTACACCTAATGATTCTAATTGTCTTGCTATTCTTAATTTTTCTTCTGAATTAAGATTGACTCTAGGAGTTTGTTCCCCATCTCTCAAAGTAGTATCGAATATTTTTATATGTTTCATTTCTCCTCCTTCTAAAGTTACATTAGTTACATTTTTTCCCCTCTACTCATAGCTAGAACTCCTGTTTTTGCAATTTCTAGTACACCGTAGTTATTTAAAATATCTATAAATCCTCTTAGTTTATGCACATCTCCTGTTAATTCCATTGTAAGTGATGTCGGCGATACATCTAGTACTTTTGCTCTATAAATATCTGCAATCTGCACTATTTGCGCTCTTGTTTCGTTATTTGCCTTAACTTTTATTAACATTAGTTCTCTTCTAATTACACCTTCTTCAGGGAACACTTTGACTTTTGCAACGTCAATTATTTTGTACACTTGTTTTTGAATTTGATCTAGTGTCTTGTCATCTCCTTCAACAGTCAATGTAAGTCTCGCATAACCTTCTTTATTAGTTATTCCAGCTGTCATCTTAACTACAGAGTAGCCACGTCTATTAAACAATGACATTATTCTAGAAACTATTCCATTTGTATTTTTTGTTATTATTAATATCTCATGTCTCTTAATCATTCTCTAACACCCCTCTTTTTCCTACCATTTGTTCTACACTTGTTCCTGCTGGTATCATTGGGTAAACATTTTCTTCTTTTTCTACTATAAATTCTATCAATACTGCTTCATCAGATTCTATTAATTTTTTCAGTTTTGATTTCAAGTCTTTTTTATTTGCTATTTTCACTGATTTTATTCCGTATGCTTCACCTATTTTTATGAAATCTGGATTGTGGTCTAAGTCAACGAATGAATATCTTTTTTCATTGAATATTTCTTGCCATTGTCTTACCATCCCTAAAAATGAGTTATTTAGAATTATTACTTTAACTGGTAAATTGTATTGTTTTAACATCATAAGCTCTTGGAATGTCATTTGAAATCCACCATCACCAGAAATAGATATTACTTTCTTATCCGGCATAGCAATTTGTGCTCCCACTGCTGCTGGCATCCCAAATCCCATAGTTCCTGCACCTCCAGATGTAATCATATGATCTGGATTTTCATATGATAAATATTGTGCTGCCCACATTTGATGTTGCCCTACATCTGTTGTTATTATTGCATTTCCTTTTATGATCTTATCAAGTTCTTCTAATACTTCTTGAGGAACAAGTTTATCTTCTGGTACCGCTTTATACATAACTGGATATTCTTTTTTCCATTCTTGAACTTGCTTTATCCATTCAGCGTGATTATATAATTTCTCATCTTTTGCTATTTCTTTATTCAATGCAGATATTACTTGTTTTAGATCTCCAACGATTGGTACATCTGGCTTTTTATTTTTCCCTATCTCAGCTGGATCAATATCGATATGAATTATTTTTGCATTTTTACAAAATTTATCTGGATTTCCTGTTATTCTATCATCAAATCTTATACCTGCTGCTATTATTAAATCTGCTTCTGCTGTTGCATAATTTGCATACACAGTTCCATGCATTCCTAACATTCCTAACGAAAGATCATGTTTTGTTGGAAATCCTCCTAATCCTAGTAATGTCATTGTTACTGGTATATTCGCTTTTTCAGCTAATTCTTTAAGTTCTTTTGATGCTCTTGATTTCAATATTCCAGCACCTGCAATTATTAATGGTTTTTTTGCTGTTTGCATCAGTTTTATTGCTTTTTTCATTTGTCCAGAATGTCCTTTATACGTTGGGTCATATCCTTCAAGATTGAATTCTTGATTAAATAATTTTTCGAAATCCGCATAAGGAATTCTTTCTAATTGAATATCTCTTGGAATATCTACTAAAACTGGCCCTGGTCTTCCTGTAGATGCTATGAAATATGCTTCTTTTAGTATTCTAGGTAAGTCTTTAATATGTTGAACGAGATAATTATTTTTTGTTATTGGAACTGTAATTCCAACTATATCACTTTCTTGAAATGCATCTTTTCCTAGTAGATGACTACCTACTTGACCTGTTATTGCAAGCATTGGAATCGAATCCATATGCGCAGTCATTATTCCCGTAACTAAATTAGTCGCTCCAGGTCCTGATGTTGCAAGACATACACCTACTTTTCCTGATGCTCTCGCGTAACCATCTGCTTCGTGTGCTGCACCTTGTTCATGCCTTGAAAAATAATGATTTATCTTCTCAAAACTATAAATTTCATCATATATTGGTATTACTGCACCACCTGGGTATCCAAATATATCTTCTACTCCTAATCTGCTTAGGCATTCTAATAATATCCTAGCACCATTGATTGTTTCATTAGCCATATTAAACCACCTTTTTCAATTTTTATATTCCACTTGTATTAAGTCTTATAACTTTGTATCCTTCATTTGCAAATGTCTCTGTTATCATCTTAATATGATCTTCTCCATTTGTCTCTACTGTTACTTGTAGTTCAACTTCATGGAATCTATCAAGATTTTTGAATTGGTTATGATCCAATTTTATTACATTTGCATTTAGTGATGATAATGTTTCTGATACTTTTAACAACTGCCCTGGCTTATCTGGAAGTTGAACAGAAAATGTAAATATTCTTCCTCTTGTAACAAGCCCTTTATTTATCATAGATGATATAGTTAACACATCTATATTTCCACCACTTAATATTGATACAACTTTTTTATTTTTCTCTTTTAGTTTTTTAAGTCCTGCAACTGATAGTATTGCAGCATTTTCTGCTATTATTTTGTGTTTTTCTACTAGTAATAAGAATGCTTCCATCAATTCGTAGTCAGATACTGTTACTATTTCATCAACATATTCTTTTATATATTGAAATGAAATATCTCCTATTCTCTTGACCGCGGCACCATCAGCTATAGTACTTGATTCTTTCAGTGTCGTAACTTGACCTTCTTTTAATGCTGCTATAGCGCTTGCTGCACCTTCTGGTTCTACACCTATTATTTTGATTTTAGGATTCTTCAATTTTGCTGCTGCTGCAACACCAGATACTAATCCGCCACCACCTAATGGTACAATCATTATATCCGTATCAGGTAATTCTTCGAGTACTTCAAGTGCTATTGTTCCTTGTCCTTCAATAACATCTTCATCATCAAACGGATGTATAAATGTATATCCGTATTCTTTTTCTAACTCTTTTGCTTTCTGAAATGCTTCATCGTAAACTTCTCCGTAAAGCACTACATCTGCACCATATTGCCTTGTTGCTTCAACTTTTATTAAGGGTGTATATTTTGGCATAACTATTGTTGCTTTAACCCCTAACTTTTGTGCTGCAAATGCGACACCTTGTGCATGATTTCCAGCTGATGAAGCAATAAGACCTTTATCTTTTTGTTCATTTGTTAATTTCGATATTTTATTATATGCTCCTCTAATTTTGAAAGAGCCTGTTACTTGAAGATTTTCTGGCTTTATATATACATCATTTCCTGACTCATTAGAAAAGACTGTGCTATGTATTAACTTTGTTTTTGTAATAACTGTTCCTAATCTTTCTCTTGCCTCAATAAAATCGTATAGTTTAAGCATCTTCTCTCCTTTTTCTGTCTTATTTGATTAATCTTCGTATATTTCTATTGCACCTTCTGCTGCTGACGAAACATGTGCTGCATATTTTTTCAAGTACCCTTTAACATTAGGTTTGTAAGGTTTCAATTCAGCTTTTCTTTTTGCTATTTCTTCATCTGATAAATCTACCCTTATTAATCTATTTGGGATATCTATTTGTATTATATCTCCTTCATTTACTACTGCAATTGTTCCTCCTTGTGCCGCTTCTGGTGACACATGTCCTATAGATGCTCCTCTTGTTGCTCCTGAGAATCTTCCATCAGTTATAAGTGCTACTTCTGTTCCTAATCCCATTCCTGATATAACTGCCGTTGGTGTCAACATTTCTCTCATTCCAGGTCCACCTTTTGGCCCTTCATATCTTATTACGATAACATCTCCTTTAACAATTTTACTTGCTAATATCGCATCTACCGCATCTTCTTCACAATTAAATACTCTTGCAGGTCCGCTATGAACTAACATTTCTGGTGCTACTGCACCTTCTTTAACTACACATCCATCTTCAGCTAGATTCCCTTTTAATACTGCAATTCCACCTGTTCTATATGCAGGTTTATCCCATGGTTTTATAACATCATCATCGTTTATATAAGCTTCTTTAACAATCTCAGCTTGTGTTTGCAATGTTACAGTTTTTTGATCACCATGTAATGCATTATTTTCATACATTCTCTTCATTACTCCTGTTACTCCACCTGCTCTATATAGATCTTCTATGAAGTATTCACCTGATGGTGATAATTTACATAATTGAGGCACTTTTTGTGCTATCACATTGAAGTCATCAAGAGTTATTTTTATTCCAGCTTCATGTGCTATTGCTGGTAAATGTAATGCTGTGTTTGATGAACCTCCTAGTGCCATATCTACTGCTATTGCATTCTCAAATGCTTCTTTTGTCATTATATCATTTGGTTTAAGACCGGCTTCTAAAACTTTCATTATTTGCATTCCCGCTTTTTTTGCCAATCTAAGTCTTTCTGAAAATACTGCTGGTACAGTTCCATTTCCTGGAAGTCCCATTCCTAGTGCTTCTGTTAAACAATTCATTGTATTTGCTGTATACATTCCTGAACAAGATCCACATGTTGGACACGCTAAATCTTCAACTAAATTTAACTCTTTTTTTGTCATTTTACCTTGTTCATATTCCCCAACATACTCAAAAACATTACTTAATCCTATTTTTTTACCTTTGTATACTCCCGCTAACATTGCCCCACCACTTATAAATATTGATGGTATATTAAGTCTTGAAGATGCCATAAGCATTCCCGGAACAACTTTATCACAATTAGGTATAAATACAATTGCATCAAATGGTGTTGCCATTGCTGTTGCCTCTATAGAGTCAGCAATTATTTGTCTTGTTACTAATGAGTATTTCATTCCAATATGGTTCATTGCTAAACCATCACAGATTCCTATTGTATTGAATTCCATAGGTATTCCACCTGCGTTTCTTATTCCATCTTTTACTGCTTGAACTAGTGTTTTCAAATGCACGTGTCCTGGTATTATTTCATTAAATGAATTTGCTATTCCAATTATTGGTCTGTCCATTTCCTCGTTTATGAAACCTAGGCCTTTTAATAGCGATCTATGTGGTGCTCTTTTTTCTCCTGTTTTTAAATCATCACTTCTCATTTTATTTCTCCTTTTTTTCTGAATTTTCTGTATTTTGTTTCATTATTATAACATTTTTTCAAAATAAAATCTAAATAAAAAGGCGATTCTGTTGCTGAATCACCTTAAAAGTTTATCTAAAAAATTATTTTATTTCGATAAGTCTAGAATTATCCATTCTAAATTTGGTAAAAATCTATATTAGCTCAAACTACGTAGTATTAGTTAAAGTTATTTTTAGTTTTATTATTGCACACCAAACTTATTTTAGAGTTATTTCTAGAAACTTTCAAGGTATCAAATTGTATTTTTGATATGAGCTCGAGTTCTAAGACTTCTAAAATTACTATTAGTAATGTAACAATGACTAAAATTATAACTAATGAAAACATATTTTTGCCTCCTCAACTTATTTTGTTATCTTATTCTAACAAGAATAAGCATTAAAGTAAAATATAGGTTTTAGATATATTTCATATATTTTGCTAATGATTGATATTATTTCATTTTCTCTATAAAATGCATTGATTTTTCTATTTTATCATCTTCATTAAGCGAATGTAGTAAGACTGTACCTTCGATTAGTGCTAATAAAAAAGACGCTGCTTCTGTCTTATCCATTTCATCATCTACATCAAGGAAATCATAAATCCATTCATAAAATAGATTAATTTGATTCTTTCCAATCTGTTTGTAGTAATTTTCCCCAGTAATTGATAATGAAATCAACTCCAAACTTACTTTCATGAACTTTGCTATTTCCACTGAATTCATTTCTTCACTGACAAATGAAACGAATGCCTTTACTGTCATTTTTTCTTTTGCAATACCTTTTAAAACATTTATTAGTTTTATAATAACGATGTTAAATATAGTTGTCATTAATGTTTCTTTGTCCTTAAAATAGTGGATCAGCATTCTATCGCTTGTTCCAATTCTTGATGCTAACTGTCTCAAACTAGATTCCTTCATTCCATTTTCAATTATATAATCCGCTAATTTCTTTGCTATATCCTCTTTTTTCACTTTAAATTTATCCATTCTAACTCTCCTCGACATAAAAAAAATAGTATGTTAACATTATATCATGTAGCAGTTGCTACATGTATAGAAATTATAGGAGGCACTTATATGACATTGAAAAAAAGTAAAATTTTAGCTCTAATTATTCTTATACCTTTTACACTTTTAACATTTTTAGCTGTAAAAGACTATGGATTTACAGGTATTTTCAAAGAGATATTTAAAAATTTTGCAACAATACAAGTCTTTATTGATTTAATTATAGCAACTATCTTTATCTTAGTTTGGATATGGAAGGATTCTAAAAAAAATAATAGGAATTTTTTAATATGGCTCATTATTACGTTAATTTTCGGATCTTTTGGACCATTTTTATATATTATATCTAGCAAAGAGAAGTAAATCTAAGAGTAAATCATAAACATATGTTACAAAATTGATCAAATATATCCCTATCAACAAAAAAAGCCAAGACATTTTCTTGGCTTTTCTATTTATTCTATTTTCTTTATTAAAACTGTGTTTTAAATCCTATTGTCAATTTACCTTGTTCTTTGTCTCCATTTATTGATCTGTCATATCTTGCATCTGTATATACGTAAGTTGTTCCTGTTACTGGTACTTGGAATCCTCCACCTACTTCTAATGTTGTCTTATCAAATTTCTCACTTATGTTTGCTACTCCAATTGTTACATCTGTTGGATTAATGAAGTCTTGTATTACATTTGCTACACCATATACTTGTGCATTGTCTATTTGTTTCATTTCTTTTGTTGATTCTAAGTGTCTATATACTCTTACTCCTAATCTTCCTCTTAATGTACTTGCTCCATATGCATCTATTCCTGATATGTCATCATTAAAGTTATCATAGTTTGTATATTGATATGCTAACTGTCCTTGTCCTTCTACTTTCCATTTTCCTAACTCAGCTAGTTTCTTACCTGCTTCTACTGATAATCCTAATCTGTATCCATCTTGTGTTGATTTCATTCCGTATGAATCTTTATATTTATTTTCTAGTTTAGATACCATTCCTACAACGTCTAAGTATGAATCATCTCCATTTATTGCTGTATAGTATCCTCCTAATCCATAACTTGTTCCATTCATAGTTCCTGTTGTATTATCTAGTAATGCATCTTCTCTTACTCTATCTGCAAAGTCTACTGTTGAATATGAATAATCAAACATTACTCCACTATGTACATCTGTTCCATTAGTTGTTGTTTTATTATATAGATCTTGTCCTACTTGTGCTGCTCTTACATGTTGATTGTAGTTAAATCTAGAATCTCCATTATTGCTTTCTGTATTTCCATAGTATCTTACCCATGTTTGTTTATCTGTTGATACTACTTGTTGTTCATTCATTCTTTCATGTAATGTTCCTAATGCTGCAAACCCTTGTTCTGCATTTGCTGTTTGAGCCGATACATAGTTACTTGTTCCTGGTCTATATATTGGTGTTGTAGGTTTTGTTGGTGTTGGGATTAACGTTGATCTTAAATACCAATCTCCATCAGTTGGTGTTGATACTCCATTTTTGAATAATGTATATTCATATGCTCCAGCTTGTACTGCTGATGCTAATGTGAATGTTGCTCCACTTGTTCCATTTTCTATGTCTATTATCTTTATTCCTTCTACTGTTTGTGCTCCAGCTGATGTTCCTTCTGGTCTTACTGTTACAGTTGTTGTTCCTGATGTATTTCCATTTATAACTAATTGATCTGTTACAGAGTTATCGTCTCCTAAGTCTGTTCCTAAACTCATATTTCCTGCATTACCTATGTAGTTTCCACTTATAATTAATTGTTGACCTAAGTTTTGCCAGTTAATCATTCCTGCATTTGTTACATTTCCTGTTATACTTCCACCTAATGCATGGCTTAATGTTGATGTTGAATCTATATTAACATCTCCTGTAACTGCTAATGCAACTGGACTTGTTAATGTTGATGCATTTGTTAATACTAATCCTTGTAATGATCCATCAGTATTTGTTCCTACTCCTGTTACTAA
>ERZ650300.866-NODE-866-length-18119-cov-25.329993_pt1 | contig 18119 bp, 14 predicted proteins | sample MGYA00376236_ERZ650300 | MGnify/ENA primary metagenome ERZ650300 (study PRJEB26733, sample SAMN07839303) | wastewater metagenome | biome: urban; feature: wastewater treatment plant; material: waste water | place: USA: North Carolina | collected 2016-04-28 ...
CCAGCCCCATGTCCACGGCCTTGTCCACCGCGCTGCGCCAGGGGCCGGGGTTGGCCGCCTGCGGGTAGGTGTTGAGCGCCATGAACACCTTGCGCCCGCGCTGGTGGGCGTAGGCAATGCCGCTGGCAATGGCGGCTTCGTCAAAGTTCAGCCCGGCAAAGTTGCGGGCGTTGGTGGCATCGCGCAGGCCCAGGTACACGCAGTCGGCACCGTGGTCGATGGCGGCCTTCAGGGCGGGCAGGCTGCCGGCGGGGCAGACCAGTTCAGGGGCAGGGGCTGCGGTGGGGGTGTTTGCAGCAGGGGTCAAGGGTTCCATGGCAAGCGTTTCATCGCCAGCACCGGCATGGTGCCAAGGCATTGGCCGCCACCATAGTGAGCCCTGCGCGCGCAGCCGCTGATCTTCATCAACCGGTGCGCACAATGTCAGACAAATTTAATCGGGATTTGACCTGGGCGGGTCTGGCTGGCCCGCCTTCGCCGCGCGGTCAAGGGGCGTTCCGCGCCCGTTGACCTGGGCTGTTCATGGCAAGATGCTATGAAAAATATAGCTGCCTGCGCTTGTTGATAAAGCGCTAGAGGCTGATTTGGTTGCAAGTGCCTGCGTCAATACCGCACGGCAAAGCGCGCCAGCAGCCAGTCGCGCAGCGTGTCGAACACCGGGGTGGCGTACTCGGGCGTTTCGTTGAACAGCTCGTGGAAGGCGTTTTCAAAGCAGTGCGACTGCACCACGGCTGGCGGGGCTGCCTGCGCAAAGGCCTGGCTGCCTGCGGGGCTCACCAGCCGGTCAGCCCCCGCCCACATCAGCAACGTGGGCACAGCCCAGGTGGGCGCAGCGGCCACGGTGGCGGGGCCTGCGGTGGCAATGAAGCGCGCCAGGCGGGCGCTGATGCGGTCGTGGCAGCGCGGGTCGGCCTGGTAGTCGGCCACCACCTGCGCGTCGTGCGAGAGGTAGTTGGCATTGAGCCCGTTGCCCACGCGCAGGTTGGGCGCAATGCTGGGCAGCGTGGACACCAGCAGCTTTTGCACCGGGCTCAGGCCTGCATCCAGCGCGGGCGATGACAGCACCAGCGCATCCACCGGGCACAGGTTCAGCGACACCAGCCGCGCCGCCACCAGGCCGCCCATGCTGTGGCCCAGCAGCACCAGCGGCAGGCCGGGCGGCAGGCGGGCGCGGGTGCATTCGATCATGTCGGCCAGGTCGTCCAGCAGGCGCGTGTCGCTGCTCAGGCCACCGCGCGGCCCGGCGGATTCGCCGTGGCCGTAGTGGTCGTAGCCGCGCACGGCAAAGCCCCAGGTGTTGAGCTGCTCGGCCACCGCGCCGTAGCGGCCCGCGTGCTCGCCCAGCCCGTGCACCAGCACCACCAGGCCGCGCAGGGGGGTGTCGGCGGCCACGGGCCATTCGTGCAGTGCCAGGTTTTCCCCATCGGCAGCGGTGAAGGGGCTGAGGGTGGGGGATGCGAACTGTTGGGGCATACCGGCGCTGGAAGCTAGGGGGTTACGACGATCAGGGGGCTGCGGCAGGCGCAGCGCCTTGCGGTGCGGCCTGTGCCTGGGCCATGGCGGCCATCACATGCGCCACCGAGGCGGTGAGGCGCTTGGCGTAGGGCACGTGCAGGAACTCGTTGGGGCCGTGGGCGTTGCTCTTGGGGCCCAGCACGCCGCACACCATCATCTGCGCGGTGGGGAAGCCTTCGCTGAGCATGTTCATCAGCGGGATGGTGCCGCCCTGGCCGATGTAGCCGCAGGGCGCGCCAAAGTGCGCCTGCGAGGCTTCGTTGAGCGCCCGCTCAAACCAGGGCGTGGTGGCCGGGGCGTTCCAGCCCGTGGCGCCGCTCAGGCTCTCGAAGGTGACCTTGGCCTGGTAGGGCGCGTTGTCTTCGAGCAGGGCTTTGAGCTCTTGCACGGCCTGGGCGGCATCCACCAGCGGGGGCAGGCGCAGGCTGAGCTTGAAGGCGGTGTAGGGGCGCAGCACGTTGCCTGCGTCTTGCAGCGTGGGAAAGCCTTCGGCACCGGTCACGCTCAGCGTGGGCTCCCAGGTGCGCTTGAGCAGGGCCTGCACCGGGTCGGTGGTGGTGGGCAGCGCAAAGGTGGTGGAGCCACCGCAGTCGTAGTGCGCCCACGGAAAGCGACGGTACACCTCTTCACCCAGGATGGCGGCGGTGGCTTGCGCCTGGGCCAGCCGGTCGGCAGGCACCTGGCAATGGAAGCTCTGGGGCAGCAGGCGGCCAGTCTTGCTGTCTTCCAGCCGGTCGAGCACCTGGCGCATGATGCGGAAGGACGAGGGCACCAGACCGGACGCGTCGCCCGAGTGGATGCCTTCGGTCAGGATCTCGACCTTGAGCGTGCCGCTGGCCATGCCGCGCAGGCTGGTGGTGAGCCACAGCTGGTCGTAGTTGCCGGCGCCGCTGTCCAGGCAGATCACCAGGCCCACATCGCCCAGGCGGGGGCGCAGGGCGTCGATGTAGGGCATCAGGTCGCGCGAGCCGCTTTCTTCGCAGGTCTCGATCAGGCCCACGATGCGGGGGTGGGGCACGTTCTGGCGCTTCAATTCCTGCACGGCGGCAATGCTGGCGTACACGGCGTAGCCGTCGTCCGCGCCGCCCCGGCCGTAGAGCTTGCCGTCCTCGTACTTGGGCGTCCAGGGGCCCAGGTCGCTGCGCCAGCCGCTGAATTCGGGTTGTTTGTCCAGGTGGCCGTACATCAGCACGGTTTGCGGGGCGTGGGCCTGGGTGGCTTCGATCTCGAAGAACAGCACCGGCGTGCGGCCCGGCAGGCGCACGACTTCGAGCGTAAGACCTGCCACTTTTTGTGACTCGACCCAGGCGGCGGCGTTGCGCACCACGGTGTCCAGCAGACCTTGCTCAGCCCAGTCGGCCGCAAACATGGGCGACTTGGCGGGGATGGCGATGTAGTCGGTGAGCTGGCGCACGATGTCGCTGTCCCACGCCTGGCTTACCCGATCAAGTGCCAGTGCGGGTTCAAGGGCGATGGGGGGTACGCGGGCATTCATGGCGGGCTCCTGTCGGTGGGCATTGCAAAAACGCCATTCCAACACAAGCCGGCCCAGGCCGCCAAGGCGCAGGCGCTATTTCGACGGCGCGTTGGGGCACACCGGCAAGGCGCGTCAGGCTGCGGGGGGCTCCAACGCCCTGTGCCGAGCCAGTTCTCAGAAAAGCGCTGGCTGTGTTTCGGACCCCGAGTTGGCGGTGACCAGCGATGCGGGGCGGCGCAACGCCTCCACCACTTCCACGCGGTTGCGCCCCCGGTCCTTGGCTTCGTACAAAGCCCGGTCGGCGGCAGAGATCAGCATGTCCCAATGGTCGCCGGGCTGCAGCCGGCCGCCGTATACGCCAATGCTCACTGTCACGGGAATGGGCTGGCCTTCGTGCTCCAGCCTCAGTGCCTGCACGGCTTCGCACAATTGCTGTGCCAGCAGGTAGCCGCCTTTGGCCGTGGTGTCGGGCAGCAGCACCATGAATTCCTCGCCGCCGTAGCGGCCCACCAGGTCTTGTGACCGCACCCGCTCGCGCAGCACCTCCACCACGCTGCACAGCACCTTGTCGCCCGCCGGGTGGCCGTAGCGGTCGTTCACGTTCTTGAAGTGGTCGATGTCCACCATCATCAAGGCCATGGGTTCATGGGTGCGGATGGAGCGGGCGACATCGCGGTCCAGCGCCGCGATCACCGCGCGCCGGTTGGCCACGCCGGTGAGTGAATCCACGGCGGCCAAGCGGCGGTTGTCTTCATCTGCCCGGTCCCGCGCCATGAAAACAAACCCCATCGAAGCGACCAGCACCACCGCAAAGGTGCTCATGAAGGTGAGGGTTTGCACGGCGCTGGATTGCATCAACTCCGCGCCCACCCAGGAACTGATCCCGACCAGGCCTATGCGCAGCGCAAACACCAGTGTCTGAAAACCGAGTGCCCCCACCACCAGCCATGCGCCGCGCCCGCCCATGGTCTTCCAGCGGGTGATCAGGCAGCTCAGCAGCCACAGGTTCATGGAGCTCAGCAGCAGCCCGGCCACCACCACGCGCGCGGCGTAACTGTCTGCCAGCAAGGCCATGCAGCCAGCCATCAACAGCGGTAGCGCCACTGCGGCGGTGCGCGGCAGTCTGCGCCCCTGGAACTGCAACACGGCCGCCAGCAGGGACAGGTACACCCCCATCAGCAAGGTGTTGCCCAGGACGATGGAGAAGATGTCAGGGATGGTGCCGCGCAATGCAAACAGCAAATGCGCCACCGCATTGAACAGCAGCCCCAGCGCCCACCACTGCACCCCATCGTGGCGCCGCTCTGCGCCCACCACGGCCATGCCACCGGCCGTCGTCAGGGACGACAGGATGATCATCGCCAGCATCGTGGGAACGTGTGCGAAAGCCAAGGCCATGGAAGGGGCAGATCAATGAATGTGCGTTGGAGAGTGGAGCGCCCCGGACAAGCCCGCTGCGTGCGTGCTTGTCAGGGCATTCCAGCCCGGCCATGCTGGCACGAAATCAGCTTGTAGGGCAATAAGAAGTTGCGCTAATAGCTACTGTTTTTATAGCGCGTGGCGCTACGCTGTCAGGCGTTTTCAAAGCGGAACACGGCGGTGCCCGCCCGTGCATTGGGCAGCCAGCGCACTTCGCGCCCGTCCTGTAGCCCGAACGAGTCTAGGATGCGCAGGCGGTTTTTGTGTGCCAGCACTTCAAAATCCTTGTACGTGCCCACGCGGATGTTGGGCGTGTCGTACCACTGGTAGGGCAGGCGGCGCGTGACGGGCATGCGCCCTTGCAGGATGGACAGCCGGTTGGGCCAGTGCGCAAAGTTGGGAAAGGCCACCACGCCGGTGCGGCCCACACGGGCGGTTTCGCGCAGCATGACCTCGGCGTTGCGCAGGTGCTGCAGGGTGTCGATCTGCAGCACCACGTCAAAACTGTTGTCGCCAAACATGGCCAGGCCTTCGTCCAGGTTGAGCTGGATCACATCGACCCCGCGCTGCACGCAGGCCAGCACGTTGGCGTCGTCAATCTCCACGCCATAGCCGGTGCAGCCGCGCTCGCGCTGCAGGTACGACAGCATGGCCCCGTTGCCGCAGCCCAGGTCCAGCACGCGCGAGCCCTGGGGCACCAGGCGCGCCAGGGCTTCCATGGTGGATTGTTCGCTCATGCAAACTCCTTTGCAATGCTATCGAAATAAGAGCGCATCACGCTCATGTAGCGGGCGTCATCGAGCAAAAAGGCATCGTGCCCGTGGGGGGCGTCGATCTCGGCGTAGCTCACGCGGCGGCGGTTGTCGAGCAGGGCCTTGACGATCTCGCGGCTGCGCTGGGGCGAGAAGCGCCAGTCGGTGGTGAAGCTCACCAGCAAGAATTTGGCCTGTGCACGCGCCAGCGCCAGGGTGAGGTTGTTGGCGTGTGCGCGGGCGGGGTCGAAGTAGTCGAGCGCCCGGGTGATCAGCAGGTAGGTGTTGGCGTCGAAGTATTCGCTGAACTTGTCGCCCTGGTAGCGCAGGTAGCTTTCAATCTGAAATTCAATGTCCTGCGTGCTGTATTTCAGGTCCATGCCCTCGCGCAGCTGGCGGCCAAACTTCTCGTTCATCACGTCGTCGCTCAGGTACGTGATGTGCCCGATCATCCGCGCAATGCGCAGCCCGCGCTTGGGGATCACGCCGTGGCGGTAGAAGTGGCCGCCGTGGAAGTCCGGGTCCGTGACGATGGCGCGGCGGGCTACCTCGTTGAAGGCAATGTTCTCGGCCGTGAGGTTGGGCGCACTGGCCACCACCACGGCGTGGCGCATGCGCTCGGGGTACTGCAGCGTCCACGAAAGTGCCTGCATGCCGCCGAGGCTGCCACCCAGCACGGCGGCGAGCTGCTGTATGCCCAGGCGGTCGAGCAGGCGGGCCTGGGCGTTGACCCAGTCTTCCACCGTCACCACCGGAAAGTCTGCGCCGTAGATTTCGCCTGTGTCAGGGTGCGTGTGCATGGGGCCGGTGGAGCCGAAGCACGAGCCGAGGTTATTCACGCCGATGACGAAAAAGCGGTTCGTGTCCACCGGTTTGCCGGGGCCGATCATGTTGTCCCACCAGCCCTCGCTCTTGGGCTGGCCCTCGTACACACCCGCAACGTGGTGCGAGGCGTTGAGGGCATGGCACACCAGCACGGCGTTGGACTTGTCGGCATTGAGCGTGCCGTAGGTCTCGAAGGCCAGGTGGTAGTCGCGGATGGACGCTCCGCTTTGCAGCGTGAGGGCCTCCGGAAAGTGCATGGACTGGGGCGTGGCAATGAACGACATAAAAAAACCCGGCATCGCTAAAAACGAGGCCGGGCGGGTATGTCGGACGGGTCTTTAGCAGGATTTATAAAGCGCCCGCAAGCTGTGGCAAATCGGCGCGTTCGGCAAATATACCAAAAGCGCGCCGGTTTGACTGGCCTGCGTGCCTGCCATCACCCCGACTGGATCAAGTTGCGGGCGCAAAAATGGCCAGCAGGCCCAGCACCAGGAAGATCACTGCCGAGATCAGATGCACCGCGCGAATGGGCACCTTGCGCGTGATCTTGTCGCCCAGCCACACCACTGGTGCATTGGCAATCATCATGCCCAGCGTGGTGCCGGCCACCACCCACAGGTAGGCGTTGTACTGTGCGGCCAGCATGACGGTGGCAATCTGGGTCTTGTCTCCCATCTCTGCCAGGAAGAACGCCACCAGCGTGGTGCCGAACACGCCCCAGCGGGGCTTGCCATCGGCATCGCCTTCGTCGAGCTTGTCGGGGATCAGCATCCACACCGCCATGGCGATGAACGAGGCGCCCAGAATCCAGCGCAACATCTGCGGGCCGATGAAGGTCGTGACCCAGGCGCCCACCGCGCCAGCCAGGCCATGGTTGACCAGCGTGGCCACCAAAATGCCCAGAACAATCGGCCAGGGTTTGCGGAAACGGGCTGCCAATACCAATGCGAGCAGCTGGGTTTTATCGCCCATCTCGGCCAAAGCGACGATGGCGGTTGAAACAAAAAAGGCTTCCATGGTGGGGTTTTTCAATCCGGCCGGATTGGTTGAGACGCGCATTGACTGCACCCCGACTCCGGCCATTGGATCGGCATGCAGTCAATGGTCTCGCCCAGCATTCAAGCCGCATACGCCATAGGTTTTCAAGAAACCCAAGTGTGTTGACGCATGCCCCGGCGCATTGCGCTACCGGCGGGCTACTCCCCAAAGACCCCGGCATTTTAGCGTACGCAATGCCTATTTACCCCTAGGGATGTCCTGCATAACTCCCTGCGGTCCGTGATAGCGCGGCCTCGGGCAGTCCGCTGCGTTGCTTTTCTTGCCAATAGCCCGGCTATTGGCTGCAAAAAGACGCCTTGCAGCCTATCCCGATCCGCACTACCACCGACTCGCGAGGGTTATGCAGGACATCCCTAGCTTAAAAAACACGTTTGAGAAATAAAAAACCGCCAATCACCATAAAGTGATTGATAATGGATTCGCCTTTAAGCCGAGCTTTGCAACGCGCAAAGGCACCGAAGTAAGCGGTGATTGGTCAGTTTCGCGTCTTTGAAGTCGTCACAGGTTTGTTGATTGCGTCGGGCTCCATCGCGTTTTCATGTTTTTTCAGGAGTCCCTCATGGGCAACAAACTTTACGTGGGCAACCTGCCCTATTCCTTCCGCGACCAAGACCTGGAGCAGACTTTCAGCCAGTTCGGCTCGGTTGGCAGCGCCAAGGTCATGATGGAGCGTGATACCGGCCGCTCCAAGGGTTTCGGTTTTGTCGAAATGGGCAGCGATGCCGAAGCGCAAGCCGCCATCCAAGGCGTGCATGGCCAAAACTTCGGCGGCCGTGATCTGGTCGTGAACGAAGCCCGTCCTATGGAACCACGTCCTCCCCGTAGCGGTGGCTTCGGCGGCGGCAACGGTGGTGGCGGCTACGGCGGCGGTGGTCGCAGCGGTGGCGGCGGCTACGGCGGCGGTGGTGGCGGCTACGGCGGTGGCCGCGGCGGTTACTAAGCACTCGCATGCAAGGCAGACGGTGTCTGCCTTCACGCAATCAAAGGAGCCTCAGGGCTCCTTTTTTGTTGTCTGAGACTTTGCCGCCACACTTGCTTTTTCCGGGGAAGTTCCTTGCTTTTTTTTTAAATTTGTGGCGCATAATGCCAGCGCGGGTTTTTCTCGTCCAAGGTTTGCGGTGATCCGTCAGTTTCGCGCTGAGAGCGTCATTGAGATTAGCTGGCTGCGTTTTCGGGACTCCATCGCTTTATTTATGTGTTTTTGAGGAGTCCCTCGATGGGCAACAAACTGTACGTCGGCAACCTGCCTTACTCGGTGCGCGACAGCGATCTGGAACAGGCTTTTGGCCAGTTCGGTGCCGTGACCAGCGCCAAGGTCATGATGGAGCGCGACACCGGCCGCTCCAAAGGCTTCGGTTTTGTGGAAATGGCCAGCGATGCCGAAGCGCAAGCTGCCATCAACGGCATGAATGGTCAGCCCCTGGGCGGCCGCAGCATCGTCGTGAACGAAGCCCGTCCCATGGAACCCCGTCCCCCACGCACTGGCGGCTTCGGCGGCGGCGGTGGTGGTTTTGGCGGTGGCCGCAGCGGTGGCGGCGGCTACGGTGGTGGCCGTGAAGGCGGTGGCGGTTACGGCGGTGGCGGTTACGGCGGTGGCCGTGGTGAAGGTGGCGGCTACGGTGGTGGCCGCGAAGGCGGCGGTGGGGGTTACGGCGGTGGCGGCGGCCGTGGCGATGGCGGCTACGGCGGTGGCCGTGGTGACGGTGGCTTCCGCAGCCCCTACGGCTCCGGCCCACGCAACGGCGGTCGCAATGGCGGCGGCGGTTACGGTGGTGGCAACGGCGGTGGCTACTGATCCTCGCCCGGCGCTTCTGCGCTAAAGCAACAAGCCCCTTCGGGGGCTTTTTTGTTGCCTGAACCTGTGTGAGCCCTCGCCCGCAGCTGGTGGCAAGCCCTCAAATGAAGGCGTCGTTCACTGCCCGGCTTCGGTCTGTCGGCGTTTGCGTGGCCTGCCGGCCAGCAGTTTGTCGAAGAGGGCATTGGGCAGCGCGCGCAGCAATTTGGCGACGACTCCCATTTGCCAGGGGATGACGCGGTAGCTGACACCAGCGGCAATTGCCTGGTAAGCGCGCTCGGCGAAGTCCTCGGGTTGCATCAGGAAGGGCATGCTGTACCGGTTGGACCGGGTCAGCGGCGTGTCGATGTAGCCCGGCGAGAGGGTGACCACGCGCACGCCGAATGGGCGCATTTCACCGCGCAGGCTCTCACAGTAGCTGATCACCGCAGCCTTGCTGGCGCAGTAGGCGCCGTGGCCGGGCAGCCCGCGAATGCCTGCCACGCTGGCGATGCCCACCAGGGTGCCGCTGCGGCGCTCGGTCATGCCTTGAGCGAAGGGGTGAAAGGTGGCTGCCAGCCCCAGGTTGTTGGTGGCGAAGGTGCGGGCCATGACGTCCAGGTCTTCCCGCACGGCGGTGTCCATGCCCACGCTGATGCCTGCGTTGGCAATCACCACATCGGGCAGGCCCTGGCGCGCGATGCATTCGGCGCCTGCTGCCACGATGCTGTCCACCACAGCCACGTCTGCACTATAAATTTCGTAGCTGCTGGCGCTTATCTGGTGGGCGTCAGCCCATGATTTGACTTCAGAGGTGCGCCGGGCCGCCAGTGCCAGCCGGTAACCTGCCTGATGAAAGCGCAGGGCCAATGCCTGCCCGATTCCGCTGGAAGCGCCAGTGATGAAGACGAGGGGCTGGGTCATGGCGGCAAAGGCTGGGCGCGGGCGCAGCAGTTATTTGGCGGGTGTGGGCATCAGCACGCCGCGCACACGCCCATTGAGCTGCAGCACCTGGTCGAGGTTGTCGTATTCCATGGTGTCTGCGGTGAAGCGGTCGTTGCCGCGCGTGAGTTGCACGGGGCGGTTGGACCGCACCTTTTCTTCCTGGGTGAAGGCGTGCAGGAATTCGCCCCGGAACTCCAGCCGGGGCTGGGCAGACGCACTGCCACCCGCTGGTGTGGGCTCGCGCGTGACCACGGCGTTGCCGAAAAGCTGAACCTCGGAGCCATCGCCGTTGCTCAAGGCGCGGTCAGCGCGGGCGACGGTGAGGCGGCCGTTGGGCGCCACCGAGCGCATGCGGGCCTGGTCAATCTCCAGCGTGTCGTTGCCGGGGTAATGGCGGGCGGTTTCGCCCATCACCTCGCTTTGCAGGCGGCCCGTGGCGTCAAAACTCTTCACCGCAAAGTTTTTCATCGAATAGTCGGGCTGGTCGGGTGCAGTCGCAGACTGCGACGCGGCCAGCGGCGCGGGGGCGTTGCGCACCAGCCACCAGGTGCCCAGCGCGAGCAGGCCCATCAGCAGCACAGGCAGGTACAGCGACAGGCGTTCCCACCCTTGTTGAGCCCAGCGCATCATGCGGCGTACCCTGCAAGCAGGCCTGCATAGGCCCCGGTGGCCACCAGCAGCAAATCGCAGAATTCGCGCGCTGCGCCTTCACCGCCGCGCGCCTGGGTGGTGTAGTGCGCGCAGTGGCGCACTTCGATGTGGGCGTTGTGCGGGGCGCACGCCAGGGCGCTGCGGCGCATCACCGGCAGGTCGGGCCAGTCGTCGCCCATGGCGGCGGCCTGGCTCCAGTTCAGGCCCAGCGTGGCCAGCACCTGCTCTGCGGCGGGGCGTTTGTCTTCGGTGCCGAACACGGCATGTTCCACGCCCAGTGCCTTCAGGCGCACGCGCAGCGGAGCAGAGTCACGCCCGGTGATCACAGCGGGCGTGATGCCAGCCTTTTGCAGCAGCTTGATGCCGTGGCCGTCCAGCGTGTGGAAGCGCTTGAGCGTTTCGCCACTTTCACTGAACAGCAGGCCGCCATCCGTCAGCACGCCGTCCACGTCGAAAAAGGCCACGCGCACGGGCTGCGCACGCAGGAGCAGTTCGGGGTCGAAATTCAGAACAGGCTGGGTCATGTCAGGGAGCCATGGAGATACAGGCACGGGCCAGGCCAGCGCACCCGTGGAGCCGGCTTTGCCGGGCCACCGGGTGCGTCCACCCTTGGGGGGAAGGCGCGCAGCGACTCAGGGGGGTCATATGACTTTTGCCCGCATCAGGTCGCCAATGTGGACCACGCCAGTCAGCACGCCTGCGGCATCGACCACCAGCACGCTGGTGATGCCGTGGGCTTCCATCAGTTCGGCGGCATCTACGGCCAGTGCGTCGGGGGCGATGCGGCGGGGCGAGGGGTGCATGACCTGGGCGGCCGTGGCGGTGCGCAGGTCTGCCCCGGCTTCGATGCGCCGGCGCAGGTCGCCGTCGGTAAAGATGCCTTGAATGTGGCCCGCAGCGTCCACGATGGCGGAGCAGCCCAGGCCCTTGGCGCTCATCTCGCGCATCAGGTCGCTGAAGCTGGCTTCGGGGCCCACGCGGGGCACCTGATCGCCACTGCGCATCACGTCGCTCACATGGGTGAGCAGTTTGCGGCCCAGCGAGCCGCCGGGGTGCGAGCGGGCAAAGTCTTCGGGGCGGAAGCCCCGGGCGTCTAGCAGGGCCACGGCCAGGGCGTCGCCCATGGCCAGTTGGGCGGTGGTGCTGGCGGTGGGGGCCAGGTTCAGCGGGCAGGCTTCGCGCTCCACGCTGCAGTCCAGCACCAGGTCGGCATGCTTGGCCAGGGTGGACTGCAGACCGCCGGTCAGCGCGATCAGGGGTGCGCCCAGGCGCTTGAGCACGGGCAGGATGGCGGTGAGTTCACCGCTCTCGCCGCTGTTGGAGATGGCCAGCACCACATCGGCGCCGGTGACCATGCCCAGATCGCCGTGGCTGGCCTCTGCGGGGTGCACAAAGAATGCGGGGGTGCCGGTGGACGCCAGGGTGGCGGCGATCTTGCGGCCCACATGGCCGCTCTTGCCCATGCCCATCACCACCAGGCGGCCGGTGGTGGCCAGCACCATCTGCACGGCCTGGGCAAAGCGCTCGTCCACCCGGGCCGCCAGGCCCGTGAGCGCGGCGGCTTCGATTTCAAAGGTCTCGCGCGCCAGGCGCAAGGCTTGCGCCGTGTCAAAAGGAGGGGGCGTGGAGGGGCTGACAGTCATGGCAGGATTCTATCGACCGGGGCCGCTGGCGGCCTGTTGCCGGGCCTTTCGGCCGTCTTGCTGGCAGCGCCGGTGCGATCTGCACTGCCCAGCGCCCCTTTGCCGCAGCGGCAGGCGCGCAAATTTGTAACGCTCGGATAGCATCGCTGTATGTCCTCACTTGCTCTGACTTTGCTTTATTTGCTGGCCGCAGTGCTGGGCGTGGTTACCTGTCGCAGTCTCAAGTTGCCGCCCATGCTGGGCTATCTGGCCGCGGGCGTGCTGATTGGCCCCCACGCCATGGCGCTGGCGCAAAACTCCGAGGGGGTGCGGCACCTGGGCGAGTTTGGGGTGGTGTTTTTGATGTTTGCCATCGGGCTCGAATTCAGCCTGCCCAAGCTGCTGGCCATGCGCAAGCAGGTGTTTGGCCTGGGGCTGATGCAGGTGCTGGCGACCATGGCCGTGGTGACCGTGGGCGGCGTGGCGTTGTCGCACTGGGTGGGCGGCATCTGGGACATGGGCTGGCAGACGGCGCTGGCGCTGTCGGGCGTGCTGGCCATGAGCAGCACCGCCATCGTGGTCAAGCTGATGGCCGAGCGTGCTGAGCTGGAAAGCGAGCACGGCCGCAGGGTGATGGGCATTCTGCTGTTCCAGGATTTGGCCGTGGTGCCGCTGCTGATCTTGATTCCAGCCCTGGGCTCTGCGTCGGAGCAGTTGCTGCCCGCACTGGGCTGGGCGCTCATCAAGGCCGTGGTTCTGGTGGGGCTGTTGCTCACGGGCGGGCAGCGCTTCATGCGCTGGTGGCTGACCCTGGTGGCCCGCCGCAAGAGCGAAGAGCTGTTCATGCTGAACCTGCTGCTCATCACCCTGGGTCTGGCCTGGCTGACCGAACTGGCGGGCCTGAGCCTGGCGCTGGGCGCGTTCATTGCCGGCGTGCTGGTGTCAGAAACCGAATACCGCCACCAGGTGGGCACGGACATTCGCCCCTTCCACGATGTGCTGCTGGGGCTGTTCTTCATCACCATCGGCATGATGCTGGACTGGCACATTCTGGTGGACCGCTGGGCGCTGGTGCTGGCGCTGCTGGCGGTGCCGCTGCTGGTCAAGGCGGTCATCATTCTGGTGCTGGCGCGGCTGATGGGGGCCACCACAGGGGTGGCGCTGCGCTCGGGGCTGTTCCTGGCGCAGGCGGGCGAGTTTGGCTTTGTGCTGCTGTCGCTCACCCAGGAAAACGGGCTGGTGCAGCCCGCGCTGATGAACCCGATCCTCGCGGCCATGGTGCTGTCGATGCTGGCCACGCCCTTCCTCATCATGTACAGCAACCGCATCGTGATGAAGCTGGTGGCCAGCGACTGGATGCAGCAGTCGCTGCAGATGACCACCATTGCGCGCAAGACCATCAACACCAGCAAGCACGTCATCATCTGCGGCTACGGCCGCTGCGGCCAGAACCTGGCGCGCATGCTGGAGCGCGAAGGCATTCCCTACATGGCGCTGGACCTGGACCCCGACCGGGTGCGCCAGGCTGCAGCTGCAGGCGATTCGGTGGTGTATGGCGATGCCACCCGCCTGCAAGCCCTGATGGCGGCCGGCCTGGTGCGCGCCAGTGCCGTGGTGGTGACCTACATCGACGTGCCCGCCGCCCTCAAGGTGCTGGCCAACACCCGTTCGCACGCGCCGCAGGTGCCCGTGGTGGTGCGCACGCAGGATGACGCCCACCTCGACAAACTGCAGGACGCTGGCGCCACCGAAGTGGTGCCCGAGGCCATTGAAGGGTCCCTGATGCTGGCCAGCCACGCACTGGCGCTGGTGGGTGTGCCCATGCGGCGCGTGCTGCGCGTGGTGCAGGACCAGCGCGATGCCCGCTACAACATGCTGCGCGGGTACTTCCATGGGGCGGATGACGACACCCCGAACGAACGCGACCAGGAGCGCATGAGCACCGTGAGCCTGCCTCCGGGAGCCAAGGCATTGGGCAGCCCGCTGGGCGATCTGGCCCTGAACGCGGTGGGGGTGCGCGTGGTCAACCTGCGGCGCGCCAATGGTCACCAAGCTACGGCAGCAGACGACGCTGTGCTGCAAGAGGGCGACACCCTGGTGCTGTCGGGCCACCCGACTGCCTTGGCGTTGGCCGAAGACAAGCTGCTGCGCGGCTAGCACGGCTCCCCCGCCCCAGCGCTGCCTGCTGGCGGAGGCGGAAATTTGGATGAAATTGGCCTGTAGCGCTTATGCAGTAAGCGCAAGCAGCTATGATTTTAATAGCGTCAAAAGCTGATCTGCTGGCACCGGTCTGCCAAACAGGTAGCCCTGGAACTGGTGGCAGCCGTTGCGCAGCAAGAACTCGCGCTGGCCTTCGGTTTCCACCCCTTCGGCCACCACATCCAGCCCCAGGCTCTGGGCCAGGGTGACGATGGTGCAGGCGATGGCGGCGTCGTTCGGGTCGGTGAGCACGTCGCGCACAAAGCTCTGGTCGATCTTGAGCTGATCGAGCGGCAGCCGCTTGAGGTAGCTCAGCGACGAGTAGCCGGTACCAAAGTCGTCCAGCGAGAAGCCCACGCCCTGCTCGCGCAGGGCGCGCATCTTGGCAATGCCGTCTTCCACGTCCTGCAGCAGCAGGCTTTCCGTCAGCTCGATCTTGAGCTGGTGCGCGTTGGCGCCGCTTTCCCGCAGCGCGTCCAACACCCGCTTCACGAAATCGGGGTGGCGAAACTCCTGCGCGCTGACGTTCACGGCCACTGTCCAGTCGCAAGTGTCCGGCTGCTGGCTCCACTGTGCCAGCTGGGTGCAGGCCATGCGCAGCACCTGCTGGCCCAGCGGCAGGATCAGGCCCGTTTGTTCGGCCAGCGGAATGAATTCGCCCGGCGACACCATGCCGCGCTGGGGGTGGTGCCAGCGCACCAGGGCTTCCACGCCCATGCGGTGGCCGGCGGCGTTCACCACGGGCTGGTAGTGCAACAGAAACTCGTTGCGCTCAATACCCAGACGGATATCGCCTTCCATGGCCGAGCGTGCCGATGCCGCCGCCTGCATGGCCGGGTCAAAAAAGCACAAGGTGTTGCGGCCCTGGGCCTTGGCCTGGTACATGGCCAAATCCGCGCGCTTGAGCAGTTCATGCACCGACTGGTCCTGGTTGCGAAACAGCGTGATGCCGATGCTGGGCGTGCTGTACAGCACGGCGTCCTCCAGCGTGTAGGGCCGGCTCAGCTCCTGCAGCACTTTTTGCGCGACCAGTTCGGCTTCTCCCGCCGCTTCGGTGGGCTCCGGCTGCAGCCCTTGCAGAACCAGCACAAATTCGTCGCCGCCCAGGCGGGCCACCGTGTCGCTGGCCCGCACGCTGGCGGTGATGCGCTGGGCCACCAGGGTCAGCAGCCGGTCACCCCATTCGTGACCCAGGGTGTCGTTGATGCCCTTGAAGTTGTCCAGGTCCAGAAACAGCAAGGCCCCGTGGGTGCCTTTGCGGGCACTTTGGGTGACGGCGCGCTCCAGGCGATCCATCAGCAGGCGCCGGTTGGGCAGCCCGGTAAGCTCGTCGTAGAACGCCAGGCGTTGGATCTCGGCTTCGGCCCGCTTTTGCGCCGTGATGTCGCGCCCGATGCCCCGGTAGCCCGCAAACTGGCCTTGCTTGTCAAAGATGGGCTCTCCGCTGACGGACACCCACATCCACTCGCCCGAGGGCTTGCGGCGCTGGATCTCAAAGTTGTGGAACACCTCGTGGGCCTGCAGCTGGGCACGGTGTTCCCGCCACAGCTTGTCATCCACAAAGGTGTTGTCCAGCTCCCAGAGGGTGCGGCCGTAGAAGGAGTCGTCCTGGATGCCCACCTGGTTGCTGGAGCGCCCGTCCAGCCGCACAAAGCGCAGTTGCTCGTCCTGCTCCCAATACCAGTCGGAGGACAGGTGAGTCAGGCTGCGCCAGCGCGCTTCACTTTGGCGCAGGGCCTCCAGGGTGCCCACGTAATCGGTCACGTCGGTGAACGTGCGTACCAGGCCGCCGTCGGGCATGGTGCGGGTGCGCACTTCCAGGGACCGCCCCTTGCTCGTGCGGCGCACATAGGTGTCGGGCACCGTCTGGCCGCGCCCTTTCACCGCGTATTCGGCTTGCACGTAGGCCCGCGCGCCGGCTTCTATCAGCTCAAAGCCCTGGCCAAAGTCGCCACGCTCGGTTTGAAAGCGCACGATGTCTTCATGCGTGGGCTCGGTGGCCATGAACTCGCGGGGCAGCTCCAGCAGTTCCAGGTAGCGCTGGTTGAACACGCGGATCTTGCCGTCGGCATCCACCTTCACGATGCCCTGCGAGACGCTGGCCAGCGTGGCTTCCAGGGCGTTGGTTTTTTCACCCAGCAGCGCGCTGGTGCGCACCAGCTGGGCGTCCACCTGGCGCCGGTCTTCTTCAGCCCGGCGCGCCATTTCCAGCTGGCCCACGGTGCTGAGCAGCGGCTGCAGGAACTGGATGTCCGCACTGCCGTAGCCGCTGTGGCTGTTGGCCAGCACGACCACCGCCACCAGCTCCTGCGCGGCATGGATGGGCAGCGCCATGCAAGCCCCCAGCGGCGGCAGCCCGGCGGGCAGCGGCTGGCAACTGGCGTCGGCGCTGGCGTCTTGCAGGATCAGTGGTTCTTCGTGGGCCAGCACCTGTCCGACCAGTGGGGTGGTGCTGTCAAAAACCCGTGCCTCCTGAAGGCGGCGCACGGTCTGCATGCGCGTGGCCTCATCCCGGCGGATGTCCGTCATGGCGTGCAAGTGCAGCGTGGGCGAGCCACCGGGCGTGTGCTGTACGTGGCCCACCATGCCAAAGCTGCTGCGGGTCAGCTCCATCAGCTCGTCGAGCAGGGCATCGAAAGCAGCTTCGGGCTTGGCACTGGCAATGAACACCGCCTGCGCCCGCGAGATGGCCTGCAGCAAGCGGTGCTGGCGGGTGAGCATGGCCTCGGCGGACCGCCGCGCGCGGGCGCTGGTGCTGCGTTCCAGCACGGCCTCAATCTGCGCAGGCAGCGCCAGCAGGTAGTTGGAATCGGGGTCTTGCACCGCAAAGTCGGCAAACCCATGGCGCATGGCATGTGCCGCATGGCCTTCCAGCCCCGGCCGCACCAGCACCAGGGCGGGAATGCCCTGCAGCACCTCCAGCACATCAAAGGCGGTGCCGTCTTGAAGTTGGTGACGGCAGATCACGATGTCCACGCCGCCCTGGCGCACACGCTGCAGCCCCGCCTGCACGCTGGTGGCCACATCCACCTGCCAGCCCAGCCAGGGGTCGGCCAAGGCCGACACCACCACCTGCGCGTGGCAGGCATTGTTGTCAATGAGAAGGACGCAGATAGGCATGGCGATGCAAGGTTACTGGCCCAATTGCAAGAGCCGTACCCGGCCGCATGCCGCAGCCGTTACCGAAGGGGGCCAGGGACAGGGCCCGGGGTACAAGTACGTTGGCTTCATTGCAGTTCTGTGCGTGCGGGGGCGAACCAGAGTGGCCCGCTTGCCATTGTGCAGAGAAGTCGCCCAAGGCGCACACAATTTGGAACAATATCGGGCTTGGCGTTGTTCTACTGTGCAGTGTGCGCGGGTCAGCGCCGCCTGGGAACCCGTGTTTTCGCGCCCCCAGGGCTTTTTCCCCCGCGGGGGCTTCGCCCCTTTGGGGTGCTTTTTTTGCCGCAATGCGCTTGCTTCAGGCGCGCGGCCTCATGCCATGCAGTCGTTCAGCGTCAACCAATACCTTCGTCAACACATCCGCACCGTGCCCGACTGGCCCGCGCCCGGTGTGCAGTTCCGAGACATCACGCCCCTGCTGCAGGACCCCAAGGTGTTCCGCGTGCTGATCGACGCCTTTGTGCACCGCTACATGGACAAGGCCCTGCGCCCCGACGTGGTGGCCGGGCTGGATGCGCGTGGCTTCATTCTGGGCGCCGTGGTGGCCTATGAGCTGAACGTGGGCTTCGTGCCCATCCGCAAAAAGGGCAAGCTGCCCTTCACCACCGTGGAAGAGACCTACGAGCTGGAATACGGCAGCGCCACCGTGGAGCTGCACACCGATGCCGTGAAACCCGGCGACCGCGTGCTGCTGATTGACGACCTGATCGCCACCGGCG
>ERZ650300.871-NODE-871-length-18087-cov-11.076808_pt1 | contig 18087 bp, 12 predicted proteins | sample MGYA00376236_ERZ650300 | MGnify/ENA primary metagenome ERZ650300 (study PRJEB26733, sample SAMN07839303) | wastewater metagenome | biome: urban; feature: wastewater treatment plant; material: waste water | place: USA: North Carolina | collected 2016-04-28 ...
TGCGGTTTTCGGAGCGGTAGGAACTGCGGGTCAACGTTGTACTTCTACCAGAAGATTAATCATTCACGAAAGTATGTATGAAAAAGTGAAAGACGCTCTGGTTGCAGCTTATGGACAATTAAAAATAGGAAATCCGCTTGACGAAAGCAATCATGTTGGTCCATTAATCGATACTGATGCTGTAAAAATGTACGAAAATGCTTTGAAAAAAGTAGAGGAAGAAGGCGGAAAACTTCTCGTAAAAGGTGGAGTTTTGAAAGGAAAAGGCTACGAAAGCGGTTGCTACGTAAAACCAGCCATTGCAGAAGCCGAAAATCATTTTGAAATCGTACAACACGAAACTTTTGCCCCGATTTTATATTTATTAAAATATTCTGGAGACGTAGAAAACGCCATCGAAATTCAGAATGGAGTAGTGCAGGGTTTATCTTCTGCAATTATGACCAATAATTTAAGAGAAGCAGAAAAATTCCTTTCTCACGCTGGTTCAGATTGCGGAATTGCCAATGTAAACATCGGAACTTCTGGTGCAGAAATTGGCGGAGCTTTCGGCGGAGAAAAAGAAACGGGTGGAGGAAGAGAATCTGGTTCTGACGCTTGGAAAGTTTACATGAGAAGACAAACCAACACCATTAATTACACCACCAATTTACCTTTAGCACAAGGAATTAAGTTTGATTTGTAGAGAGTTGGATGTTTGATTCAGGATGTTGAGTGTTTGATGTTGGAAGACTGAAATTGGTTTTTGTAAAACAAGCAACGAAGTTGCAAAATCAATAGAATAGTGCTAAGGGCTATGAAATAAAAAATGTAGAAAAAAACTACAAATCACGAATTTTGGAAGCAACGAAGTTGCGGAATCAATAGCATAGTGCGAAGCGCTATGAATAATAGAAATGTAAAGAAATAAGGTGCGAAGCACCGAAATAAATATCAATTTTGAAACTTGAAACTCAAAACCGAAACAAAAAAATTATGAACAAAACAATAGAATTAAGCCACGAAATTTCTGGCAACAAAGTGAAAGAAACTCTAGGAAAACATCTTTTAGCAGATGGTTTTGATTTCGTGATGGATTATGAAAAATCTCACGGTTCTTGGATTGTAGATCGGTTATCAGGCCAAAAATTTCTAGATATGTTTTCTATGTTTGGTTCGGCTTCTGTGGGTTATAATCATCCCTATATCGTAGGAAAATCTGCTTGGTTAGGCAAGATGGCGGTTTATAAACCTACAATGTCAGATGTGTATTTGCAAGAATTTGCAGATTTTGTAGAAACTTTTGGTAGAGTTGCGATTCCTAAAGAATTGCCTTATTGTTTTTTTGTGGAAGGTGGCGCTCTTGCTGTAGAAAATGCTTTGAAAACTGCTTTCGATTGGAAAACCAGAAAAAATTGGCAAAAAGGAAGCGAAACCGAAGGTTCTATGGCGATTCATTTCAAACAAGCTTTCCACGGAAGAAGCGGTTATACCTTAAGTTTAACCAATACTTCAGACCCTAGAAAATATCAATATTTTCCATTGTTTGATTGGCCTAGAATCATCAATCCGAAATTACATTTCCCGATTACTGAAGAAAATTTACAAGAAACCATCAAAAACGAACAATTGGCTTTGGTAGAAATAGAACAAGCGATTTTGATGAATCCTGATAAAGTTTCGTGTATTATTATTGAAGTAATTCAAGCGGAAGGTGGCGACAATCATTTCCGTGACGAATTTTTTGTAGAATTAAGAAAAATTTGCGATGAAAATGATATTTTATTAATTTTTGACGAAGTTCAAACTGGCATCGGAATTACTGGTAAAATGTGGGCTTTTCAGAATTTCAGCGTAGTTCCAGATGTGATTTCTTTTGGCAAGAAAACACAAGTTTGTGGAATTTTGGCGAGTAAAGAAAAACTAAATGAAGTTGAAAATCATGTTTTTGCAGAAAGTTCTAGAATCAATTCTACTTTCGGTGGAAATTTTATTGATATGCTGAGGTTTCAATTGGTTTTAGAAATCATAGAAAAAGAAAATTTACTCGAAAATGTGCAAAAACAAGGTGCATTTTTACTAAAAGGTTTACAAAATCTTCAAGAAAAATATCCTCAATTGATTTCCAACGCAAGAGGGAAAGGATTAATGTGCGCTTTTGATTTACCAACTGGCGAGATCAGAAAAGATTTTCAAGAAAAATTATATGAAGAGAATGTTATTATTTTGATTTGTGGAGACAGCTCATTGCGTTTTCGTCCGCATCTAAACGTATCACAAGAAGATTTGCAATTTGCATTAGATAAAATAGAAAAAATAGTACAGAAATATTAATATGATATGAATTGAATGTGAAAGTCGGGTTTGTTATAAAATCCGACTTATTTTTTTTAATCACCCTCAAAAATATAGGGTTATTAGAATAAAATTGTTATTTTAGCTCAAAATTAAATCTAATTGATAAGTTTATGAAGAAATTCTTTATTTCTTTAGGCTTGGTTCTTTCGGGAATTATTTCTGCTCAAGTCGGATATTGGCAAAATGATACTACCACAAAAGATCAAAGTCTATACGTAATCAAAAACATTACCTTGTATCAAGATTATAAAACAGTTATTAATGATGCTGTTTTGGTGGTTCAGAATGGTAAAATCCTAGAATCTGGAAAAGTATCCATTCCTAAAAATGCAGTAGTAATTGATGGTAAAGGTGCTTATGTTTATCCTTCGTTTATAGATTCTTATACCAATATAGGTGTAGAAAAGTCTGAAAATAAAGAATACAATAGCGGAAGTATTTATACTCCAAATACTGCTTCTTTTGCAGCTTATAATGATGCGGTTAAATCTTACACCAGAGCTGCTGATACTTTTACCAATCAATCTAAAGCTTACGAAGAATATTTAGCTCAAGGTTTTGGCGCTGCTTTAGCCTTCAACCAAGACGGAATTGTGCGTGGTTCTGCGGTTTTAGTAACTTTAGGTCAAGGTAAACCTTCGGATAAAATTGTGAAAGAAGACGCAGCTTTTCTTTTGTCTTTTGATAAAGGAAGTTCTAAACAATCTTATCCTACGTCTCTTACAGGTTCTATTGCTTTGTTAAGACAAACTTATCTAGATGCAGATTGGTATGAAAAAGGCGGAAATTTAGAACAAAAAAATCTGAATTTAGAAGCTTTTAATAAATATAAAAAATTACCAACCATTATAGAAACCTCCGAAAAATGGGATGTTTTAAGAGCTGATAAAATTGGCGACGAAGCTGGTTTTCAGTTCACTTTTTTAGGTTCTGGTAACGAATATCAAAGAGCTAAAGAAATAAAAGCAACCAACGGAAATCTAATTTTGCCTTTAGAATATCCGAAAGCATATCAAGTAAACGATGCGCTAGATGTAGAAGCGGCAGATGTTGCAGTGCTTAAACATTGGGAAATGGCGCCTTACAATGCGGTTTATCTCTCTAAAGAAGGCGTTCCGTTTTCTTTTACGATGAATAAATTAAAAGACAAATCTACTTTTTTTTCAAAGTTGAGAGAATTGTATAAAAACGGTTTGTCAAAAGAAGAAATTCTTGCAGCACTTACCGACAGACCAGCTAAAAATTTTAAGGTAGAAAACACTTTAGGAAATCTTAGAAAAGGCTCTATTGCCAATTTTGTGATTTTTTCTGAAGACCTTTTCAATAAAGATGCAATGCTTTATGAAAACTGGGTGAACGGAAAAAGTTTTGTAGTGAATAAAATTCCTGAGGTAGATGTAAGAGGAGAATATTCTTTGAATATCAATAATCAAACGTATGATTTAAAAATTAAAGGAAAAATCAATAAACCTGAAGCTTCAGTTTCTAAAGATAAAAAAGACGGTAAAGCAAAACTGAATTTTACCGATTATAAAATGGCTCTGGAATTGGTTTTGCCAAAAGATAGTCTTCAAAATTACAGAATTCTTTATCCTGTTGCCGATTTTAAAAATAAACAAGGTTTTGCATTAAATAAAGAAGGAAAAGAAGTTCCATACAGTATATCTTTCGTTAAGGAATTGGCAAAAGAGGATAAAAAAGAGGAGGATAAAAAAACTTCGGAAATAGGAAAAATTTGGTATCCTTTTTCAGCTTTCGGCAACGAAACTTTGCCTATACAAAAAGATTATATCATTAAAAATGCTACCGTTTGGACAAATACCAGTAAAGGAATTGTAAAAAATTATGATGTTAAAGTTTCTAAAGGAAAAATTGTAGAAGTTGGTACTAATTTAGTTAAAGGAAATGCTGAAGAAATAGATGGAACCAATCTCCATTTAACCAACGGAATTCTAGACGAACATACACATATTGGTTTAACAAAAGGTGTAAACGAAGCAGGTAGCAATTCTTCTGCCGAAGTAAGAATGGAAGATGTTTTAAATCCTGATGATGTCAATTTCTATCGTCAACTTTCTGGTGGCGTAACTTCTGCTCAGCAATTGCACGGTTCTGCCAATCCAATTGGTGGTCAATCTTCTATCGTAAAATTTGCTTGGGGAGAAAATGCTGACGGAATGAAATTCCCTAATGCTCCGAAATTTATAAAATTTGCACTCGGTGAAAACGTGAAACAAAGCAACTGGGGGAATAATCCTAATCGTTTTCCTCAGTCTAGAGGTGGGGTAGAACAAGCTTATGATTTTTGGTTTACAAGAGCTTTAGAATACGAAAAAGAAAAAGCCAGCAATAAAAATTACAGAAAAGACCTTCGTTTAGAAACTCATTTAGAAATTTTGAAAGCTCAGCGTTTTATCACTTGTCATTCTTATGTTCAAAGTGAGATTAATATGTTTATGAAAATTGCAGAGAAATTTGGTTTCAGAGTGAATACTTTTACGCATATTTTAGAGGGGTATAAAGTGGCAGACATTATGAAAAAACACGGAGCTAATGCTTCTACTTTTTCAGATTGGTGGGCTTATAAAGAAGAAGTAAGAGAAGCAATTCCTTACAATGCTGCTTTATTAATGCAAGCAGGTGTTAATACTGCGATTAATTCTGATGATGCTGAAATGGCAAGAAGACTAAACCAAGAAGCTGGAAAATTAGTGAAATACGGAAATGTTTCTCAAGAAGATGCTTGGAAAACTGTTACGCTTAATCCTGCTAAAATGTTGAAAATTGATAAAAAAATTGGGAGTATAGAAGTGGGAAAAGATGCAGATTTGGTACTTTGGACAGATAATCCTCTAAGTATATATGCTACGGTAAGCAAAACTTTTGTAGATGGGAAATTGCTTTTTGATGCTAAAGAACAAATTGCAAAAGACGAGAAAATAAAAGCAGAAAAAAACAGAATTGTACAAAAAATGCTTTTCTCCGAAGATACTAAAAAAGGAAATACTCAACCTTTGAAAAAAGAAGAGCCAAAACAGTATCATTGCGATACTTTAGAAGAATCTGAAAATCATACCCATTAATTTTTTAGAAAATGAAAAAGTTTAAAACCATTATATTTTTAGGAATTTCAGTTTTTGGATTGGCGCAAAGACCTGCACCAGCACCAGCTCAGAAAAATCCTATTGCCATTACCAATGCTACCATTCATACAGGTACTGGTAATGTTTTGCAAAATGCAAGTATCGTTTTTGAAAACGGAAAAATCACTCAGATTAATGGAGCAATTCCGTCAAATGCAGAAATTATAAATGCGCAGAATAAACACGTTTATCCAGGGTTTATTTTGGTGAATAATACTCTAGGTTTGGTAGAAATTGAAGCAACCAGAGCTACTGATGATACACAAGAAGCTAATGATATTACACCCGAAGTTCGTTCTTTAATTTCATTTAATACAGACAGCCACGTAATTCCTACGGTTAGAACCAATGGCGTTTTGCTTACTCAGCCAGTTCTTAAAAGCGGAACCATTTCTTGTACTTCTTCTATTATGAATCTTGACGGCTGGAATTGGGAAGACGCTGTAGAAGAAAAAGATAATGCTTTACATATGTCTTGGCCTACCATTTCTACTCGTTTTTTTGATGAAAAAAGAGAAGCGGAAAGAAAGGAAATGAGAATTAAAAAATTGGAAGAAATTAAAAATTTATTTACCAGAGCCAAAGCTTATCAAAAATCAACAATTAAAGATTATAAGCTAGAAGCCATAAAACCTGTTTTTGATAAAACTAAACTTTTTGTAGAAGTTTCTAGCGCCAATGAAGCTTTAGAAGTCATAAAATTTGCACAAGATTTAGAGCTTAAAAACATAGTTTTAATAGGAAATGCAGCATTAGTACCAGTTTTAGATGAAATTAAGAAAAGTAATTTTCCTTTGATTATTACCAGAGTTCACTCTTTGCCTTTAGATAATTCTATGTCGCCAAGATTGCCTTATCAATTTGCCAAGATGGTTGCTGATAAAGGAATTCTATATGGTTTAGATTATAGTGGCGACCACGAATATCAAGATTCTAGAAATTTACCCTTTTTAGCAGGAACTACCGCAGCTTACGGCGTAGAAAAAGAAAAGGCATTGCAAAGTATTTCTTATAATTTGGCTAAAATTTTAGGCATAGAAAATAGATTTGGGAGTTTAGAAGTTGGCAAAAGTGCCACACTTTTTATTTCTGATGGAGATGCACTAGACCAATTGACCAATCAAATCACAGAAGCATACATAGATGGCAGAAAGATTAATCTACATAATCAGCAAAAAGAACTCTATAATAGGTACAAAACAAAATATACATCTCAATAATTGTTGAAATTAAGATAATTTTTACTAATTTTATCCCCTAATTTCGAAATATGGGAGCACAATCACCTAGAGTTTCTGTTTTTGAGGCAGATGAAATGGTACACATTCAAATCATTAAAAAAAAGTTAGAAGATGCTGGTATTGTTTGTTCTATAAGCAATAAATATCTCAATTCTATACTTTCTACGCCTACTGCTACCGCATTAAAATTAGAAGTAAATATTCACGATGAGCAAAAAGCATTTGAAATTATTGATGCTTATTTGCAATCAAAAGATAATTGATATTCTGGGGGATTAGCTCATCTGGCTAGAGCGTTAGACTGGCAGTCTAAAGGTGGTCGGTTCGATCCCGATATCCTCCACTTTTTAGCACTTATCTTCAATGGTAAGTGCTTTTTTTATTAAAATATTAAATTAACCAACCTTCAAACGAGCTGCCATTTTCGGTTTTTCTGTAAGTAAGATATCCATTGTGTGCTTCCATAATACTTTTGGCAAGAGTAAGCCCAATTCCAGAACCGTTTTGACGGGTTGTGAAAAAAGGTAAGAAAATCTTATTGGCAATTTTTTCGTCAATTCCGCCACCGTTGTCTTCTACTTTTATTAAGGTTCTATTGTTAAAATCCTGTAATTCAATGCTTATTTTCTTTTGAGTTTGAAGATTTTCTAATGCAAAAATAGAATTGGTAATCAGGTTTACCAGCACACGTTCTATCATTTTTTCGTCTGCTTTGATATGGAAATCTTTTAAATTTAAAACAATTTCGATGTTCTTGTTTTTAAATTCGGTATTGAAAATTTTCAAAACATTTTCTACACAATTTTTCAGATTAAAATGTGTTTTTTTCGGTTTTGGAAGCTCTGCAACTTGCCTATAACTGTCTATAAAATGCAATAACTGTTGAGATTTTGAATTGATGATTTTTAGGCTATCTTTTATATCATCTTGGTCTTCTTTCGTTAGTTCTTCTTGTTCTGTAATGTATTCCAGATTGTGTACCAAGCTGTTTACTGGTGTTAAAGTGTTCAATAATTCGTGCGAAATTACCTTCATGAGATTATTCCAAGCTAATTTTTCTTTTTTATCAATAATTTTCTGAATAGATTCTAAAGAAATCACACAAAAATCGTTGTGTTGCGTGGTAATTCTGGACGTTCGTATCGAATAAGATTGTTTGCTACTTTCTTGTATGGAAACATCTATAAAATCTTGCGAATCTTGGTAAGAAGTCTTCTCAATTAAGTTATAAAATTCTGGAATTTTACTTTCATAAAAACTCCAATTGTTGTATTTCGGGATTTTCAGAATGTTCATAAAACTGGGATTACAATAGAAAACCTGCCAGTTTTTTTCTTCTTTGTTTTTACTCAGAATAATGAGTCCTATTTCTAATTTATTGAGAATGGTGTCGTATAAATTCTTGTAAGAATAGAGCTGGTTGTGCTCTTCTTTGCTTTGATAATAAAGTTTTACGGAAGCATTTTTAAGGTCATCAAATTGTTCTTTTTTAGGGAAAAGTGAAAAATCTTTTTGCAGAATAGAAGTGATTATTTTCTCTGTTTCTTTAATTTTTGCCGAGATGAGAACATAACAATATCCCATCAAAACACAAGAAAACGAAGCAAAAAGAAGAGTGCTGAAAAATAGTTTTTCAATCCAAAAATGATAGGCAATTATCCCGAATACAATGCCCAAAATGCTAAAAAATAACCACTGAAGAAAATAATATTTTTTCATTTTTTAGTTCAAATTTTTCATTTTTATATCCCAAATTTCTCCATTCTTCTGTATAAAGATGCTCTTGTTAAACCTAATGCTTCAGCTGCCAAAGTAATATTTCCTTTGTGTTTTTTCAACGCATTTTTAATCATTTTTTCTTCCATTTCTTCTAAATTTAAAGAAGTAATTTGTTCTTCTGAAGCAGTATGAGAGAGAGAAAGTTTAATATTTTCGTTTTCAGATAAAATAATTTCTCGTTCTACAGAATGCTCTAATTCTCTAATATTTCCTGGGAAATGATAATTCTGCACTTCTTCCAAGTTTGTAATTTTAAGATTGCTTTTCCCATATTTTTTTTCATATTTTTTGATGAAAAATTCGGCTAAAGAAGCAATATCTTCTTTTCTTTCTCGCAAAGGAGGCAATTCTACTTCTACAGTGTTGATTCGGAAATACAAATCTTCTCTGAAGGTGTTCTCCGAAATCATTTTTTTTAAATCAGCATTGGTAGCAAAAATAAAACGAACATCTGGAAAGCGTTCTTTGGTTTCTCCAATTCTAGAAAGCTTTTTGGTCTGAATTAGAGTCAATAATTTTTGTTGAAGTTGAGGAGTTAAATTCCCAATTTCGTCTAAGAAAACGGTTCCTCCATCAGCATTTTCAATTTTTCCTGCTTTGTCTGTTTTAGCATCGGTAAAAGCTCCTTTTGCATAACCAAAAAGTTCAGCTTCGAACAAATTTTCCGAAATTGAACCCAAATCTATGTGTACAAAAGGTTCGTTTTTTCTTTTGGAGTTTTGATGGATATATTCTGCCATTACATATTTTCCAGTTCCGTTTTCTCCCAAAAGCAAAAGATTGGCATCGGTAGCAGCCACTTTTTTGATGGTGTTGATGGCTTGTTGCATTTTAGGAGATTGCGTTTGCAATTCATAATTTTCTGCATTTTCTTGAAGATTTTCCCATTGCGAAAGTTTTTTATTCTTTCTGGAAATATCTACCGCAAGATTTACAGAAGCATAGAGTTTTTCGTTGTTCCAAGGTTTTAGAATAAAATCGGTTGCGCCATTTTTTAGAGCTTCTACTGCCAATTCTACTTCGCCATAAGCGGTCATCAGAATCACAGGAACGTCTTTATCAATTTCTTTAATTTCGGAAAGCCAATACAAACCTTCTTTTCCGTCTTCAAAACCTCTTCGGAAATTCATATCCAAAAGAATAACATCAATTTGATGATTTTGAATAGCCGTAATAATTTTATTAGGAGAATTAATGGTAACTACTTCTGTGAAGAATTTTTTGAGCCAAACTCTTGCCGAAAACAAAATGTCTTCGTCGTCATCTACAATTAAAATTCCTGCTTCTTTTTTTCGCATTTTATTGAATTTATTTCCGAATTTTTATATTATTTTTTAGAACATTGTTGGAAAAAAGATTTCAATTCTTCTTTTCTTGCAAGAGTCAAATTGTGCCATCTAATACCTTGTATAGCACCTTCTATTGCAAATAATTCATTCAAACATGCTCCACTATCAATGGTTTTTAATTTAATAAACGTATTTTCTGTTCCACAAGATTTAAGTTTTTCTGGTGTTTCAATTTCAATCTCTTTTAATCTTTCAGATAATACTTTTCCAATGTTTGGTAGTTGAGTTAATAATGAATTTCCCATAATTTGAAAATTTAAATTGTTCATTTTCGAACGAAAAGTGTTCGGAATCGGACGGTTTTTATTTTGTTTTGATTTGAATTTCTTCTCATTATCAGTGCTTTATAACTTTATAAATTTGTGGCATTTAGCTTGTCTAATATATTGTAAATCAATTCACTGTAATGGATACGAAATTAGAAAAAAAACAATCTAAACTCAAAATTATTTTAATTATTTCCGCAAGTATTATTGCTGTAGTTCTTTTTGCTACTTATTTTTTGAAGCAGAAAAAAACGTATAATGTTCCGTCAGACGAAATTCAAATTTCAGAAGTAACGTACGGCAAATTTGAAGATATGTTGATGATTACAGCTCAGTCCCAGTCTCTTCACTCTTCTTTGGTAAACGTTTTAGAAGGCGGAATGGTAAAAGAAATTTATGCAGAAGACGGACAAATGGTGCGCAAAGGCGAACCGCTTGCCAGAATTTATAATCCGAATACTGAATTCAATTTCATGAATCAGGAAACGGGAATTATGCAGCAAATTAGCCAAATGAGAAGTTCGCTTTTGGAACTTAAAAATCAGGAATTCAATCAAAATAAAGAATTATTGCAATCTCAGAACGATTATAATACTGCTTTGCAAACGTATAATCTTCAAAAAAGATTATATGATGCCGAAATTGGAAGAAAAACAGAATTTGATTTGGCAAAACAAAATTTAGAATATCAGAAAAAAAGAAAACAATTGACAGAACAAGGTATTCAAAATGAAAATCGTTCTAGAAGTCAGCAAATTGCAGATGTTAATAAATCTATCGGGCAAATGCAGAAAAGTTTGGATGTTCTGAGAAATAACAAAAATAATTTCTTGATTTTAGCTCCAGAAACTGGCAGATTGTCTTCTTTTAATATCAATTTGGGCGAAAATCTTACTTCCGGACAAAGTATAGGAAAAATAGATTTGATGGACGGTTACAAATTAGTAGCAAAAATTGACGAATACTACATCAATAAACTTCAACCGGGGATTAAAGGAACTTTGGACAATACAGACCAATCGTATAACGTAATCGTTACCAAAATTTTACCAGAAGTAAAAGATGGACAATTCTCTGCTGAACTTAATTTTGCAGACGAATACAAACCTAAAGATTTAAGAATTGGGATGACTTTCGGAGTGAAATTGAAACTCTCTGCCGATACGCAAAGTATGATGATTCCGAAAGGAAATTTCTTTAAAGATTCTAACGGGAAATGGGTTTTTGTAGTAAAAGGAAATAAAGCCGAAAAACGAAACGTAACTTTTGGAAGAGAAAATGCATTGTATTATGAAGTGGTTTCGGGATTGAAAAACGGCGAAAAAGTAATCACTTCAGATTATACAGATTATAAAAATTATGAAATTTTAGAAATTAAAAAATAAATGAAAATGGTATTGAAAAAGAAAATTTTAGGAGTTTGTGTTTTTTTTGCTTCGATTCTTGGTTTTTCGCAAGAAAAATTAATTCCTAAAGTTGATGAAAGAGTAGAAGCGGTAAGTGTCGTTTTTAGACTGGCAGGCGCAGAAGAATACAGCAGAAATGACAATGAAAAATATGCAGAAGACATCAGAACTTATTTTGAAACTTTTAAAAATTCAGAAATTATAGAATTTATTAAAGAAAATAGAAACCAAAATGGTTTGGGAAATGATGCTGTAATGTCTATGGCGACTCATATTTCTTTCGAAAAAAATAAATTCAAATTGATAACAGAAAAAGAAAATACTTTAGACAAAAGATGGGCAAAAGTAGATATTAAGAAGTTTGTATCTCTGTTGAATGAATTCTATAAAAAAACAAATTTTCAGAAATTTTTTAACATTCACGCTGAGGATTATGCTAAAGCAGAAAAAGAATATGAGAAAGTTGTTTTGAGTGATTTTAACCAAAATTGGTATTCTAAATTCTATGGAAAAATGCCTAATGAAGAGTATGAGATTATTTTAGGCTTTGGAAACGGTGGCGGAAATTATGGCATAAAAGTAAATCCTAAAAATGGTAAAACTATCGTAAATGCAATAGTTGGAGTTTGGAATTTTGATGAAAACGGAAATGCAAAATTCGACAAAAATGAGTTTCAAACATTCTTAATTCACGAGTTTAATCATTCTTTTGTCAATTATATTTTAGAGATGAAAGATTATCAGGCTCAACTGAAAAATTCTGCTGAAAAAATCTACAAATTGGTTGAAAAAGACATGAAATCACAAGCTTACGGAAACTGGGAAACCATGATTAACGAAAGTTTGGTGAGAGCTTCTGTCATTCGATATATTATAGATAATAATTATTCTCAAAAAGAAATTAATGAAGAAATTTTGATACAAAGAGGTCGCAAATTTCTTTGGATTAAAGAATTGGTAGATTTGCTTGGAAACTACGAACAAAACAGACAAAAATATCCAACTTTAGAGAGCTTTTATCCAGAAATTATAGCGTTTTACAAAAATTTAGAACCTAATTTGAAAACTTTAATTGACAAACAACCGAAAGTAGTTTCGGTATCGCCAGACATTTGGGATAAAGAAGATGTAGATGCAAGTATTACAGAAATTACCGTCAATTTTAGTACAAAACTTTCTTCGGAAAGAATGAATGTGAAAATTGGTAAATTGGGAATGGAGCATTTTCCGTTGAAGCAAAGTTTAGGTTTTGAGAATGAAAATAAATCGATAAAATTTAAAGTAGAACTAAAACCAAACACAGAATATGAATTTATTCTCGGAAACAGATTTAGAGACCAAGCAGGATTTCCACTAGAAGAAACCACGATAAAATTCAAAACAAAATAAAAATTATGAAAAATATTTTAATATTATTCATCGGAGCGGTGATGTTACAATCTTGCATCATTATAAGAACAGATAGAGACGGCGTTTACAGAAATTATGATAACTCAGAAAAAGTACAAGATTTTGCAGGAAAACCAATGGAAAGCAGAGATTTTGAGGTGAAAAAATTCTCAGAAATTAAAGCGAATTCTGCTATGAAAGTTTACATAAAAAAAGCACCTCAACAAAAAGTTGTGGTAAGTTCTAACGCAATTAATTACATCGTAGTTTCGTCTGAAAACGGAATTTTAAAAGTAGAATATAACAATCAAAATAATTCTATAAACAATGTAAATGCAGAAGTTACGGTTTATACGCCAGATTTTGAAAACCTATCTGCTTCTAGCGCAGGACAAATCTTCATTAATGATGATTTTCAATTGAATAAACTGAAAATAAACCTCGACAGTGCAGGAAAAGTAATGGGGAATATTTTTGCAGAAAAATTATTTGTAAATGTTTCTAGTGCCGCATTTTTAGAGTCTAAAGTTCAATCTAAAATCATTGAAATTGATGCGAGTTCTGCTTCTAAAGTTAATCTGAGCGGAAGTACGGAAGAAATTAAAATAAATGCTACTAGCGTTGCAAAAATTAATCTTGAAAATTTGAAATACAAAAATATTCAGCAAGAAAGCAGTTCTTTAGCGAAAATTTATGTGAAATAATTCAAAAAAATCATCAACCAACAACTATAAAATTATGATTACAACAAGCAATTTATCAAAAATCTATAAAACAGAAGACGTACAAACTACAGCGCTTAACAAAGTGAGCCTCAATATAAAACCTGGAGAATTTGTAGCAATAATGGGACCTTCGGGTTGCGGAAAATCTACTTTGTTAAATATTCTTGGGCTTTTGGATGCGGCTTCAGAAGGTTCTTATCTTTTTGAAACTACAGAAACAGTAGGAAATTCCGAAAGAAAGAAATCTGACATCAGAAAGAAAAATATTGGGTTTATTTTCCAAAATTTTAATTTGATTGATGAATTAACAGTTTACGAAAACATAGAACTTCCATTAATCTACAACGGTGTTTCTTCCTCAGAAAGAAAAAAACGTGTAGAAGAAATTATGGAGAAAATTAACATTGCACATCGTGCAAAACATTATCCACAGCAACTTTCTGGTGGTCAACAACAACGTGCTGCTGTTGCCAGAGCTTTGGTAACGAGACCAAAATTAATACTTGCCGACGAACCCACAGGAAATCTTGATAGTTCTAACGGAAACGAAGTAATGAATCTTTTGGCAGAACTTCACCGCGAAGGTTCTACCATCGTAATGGTAACACACTCTTCTTATGATGCTGGTTTTGCATCCAGAATTGTGAATATGAAAGATGGCGAAATCTACAGTGAAGAACACGCGACACAAAGAAAAGATGCTTTCGAAAAAGCTGATGCTAAGGATTTTGAATAAAAAGTAAGAATATGGAAGACGGAAGTCTGAAGTTGTATACTGCTTAAATTTTAATTTTTAATCATCCGACATCCAGCTTCGGACATCGGACAAAATGAACGATTATGTTACAAAACTGGCTCAAAATAGCATTTATCAATTATAAAAAGAACTGGCTTTCTACTTTTATCAATTTATTTGGATTAACGGTAGGTTTGACAGGATTTATGCTCATCCTGATGCATTGGAACGATGAAGAATCCTACGAAAAATGGAATCCAAAAAAGGAAAATATCTACGCTTTCCAAACTCATAACAAAGCAGAAAATACTTATGAAAATAATATTTCTGTTCCAATGGCGGAGCGCGCTGTAAAAGTGATTCCTGAGGTTAAGGATTACGTTTTGTTCAATGGTTCCGGAATGGGTCGTAAAATGACTACGAAAAACAAAACTGTTTATCAGGGAGACGGAATGTCTGTTTCCGAAAGTTTTTTCAATTTTTTTCCATTTAAATTAGTTTCAGGAAGTTATAAAGATGCTTTGAAAGGCGATAAAGTGATTGCACTTTCCACAAAAGCAGCCAAAAATCTTTTTGGGAAAACCAATGTCGCAGGAGAAACTGTGAAATTCGATAATAGAAATTATGTAGTCACTGCAGTTTATGAATTGCCGACCGAAAATAGCCAGATAAAACCAGAATTTATCATCGCACCTTTTGAACAGATGAAAAATGATAAAGAACAATGGGGGAATTTCAATTACGGATGTTTCTTTTTGCTTAAACCTGGAACAGATGTGGAAGCTTTGCAACAGAAATTCTACGACAATATCTTTTTATTTAGAGCAAAAAGAGATGCGCAAGGTGCAGGTATAAGTCCGGTGAAATATTTGGAATTGTACGGACCAACAGGAAGTTTGTTTACACCGATTGATGAGATAAAACTGCACGCCAAAGCATCGTGGTTTGGAAATGGAGATTTCAAAACGATGATGATTCTGTTTACGCTTTCTGTTTTGATTGTTGTTTTATCAGCTATTAATTTTATTAATTTAAAGACTGCTCAGGCTTCTCAAAGAGCTAAAGAAATTGGTGTAAGAAAAGCGATTGGAAGTACGAAATCAAATTTGGTTCTTCAGTTTTTATTGGAAACTTTTGTGATTTGTTTGGCATCATATCTTTTGTCTTTGGCTTTAACAGAGCTTCTTTTACCAAGCTTCAACAAGTTTTATGACAAAGAAATCGTGATGAATGACTGGCGTATTTACTACTATTCATTTGCTATGGTTTTGGCGGTTACGTTGATTTCGGGATTGATTCCGGCCTTTTATCTTGCCAATTTCAGAGCGATCGAAACCCTGAAAGGCAATTTTGCAAGAAGTAAACACGGTGTTTGGTTAAGAAACGGAATATTGACCTTACAATTGATCATTTCATCATTCTTCATCATTGGAGGTTTGATTGTCAATAATCAGGTGAAATATATGATGGACAAAGATCTTGGCTATAATGGAAAGCAGGTTTTATTGATTAATTTCAGTGAGAATGATGCAAAACCTTGGTTAAAATATGAGCGCATCAAAAATGAGATGAGAAAAATCCAAGGTGTTGAGGCGGTTTCTTATGGAGAAGCAGTTCCTGGAAGTGGTAGCTTCAGCAGTTCCAATATGGATTATATGGACAAAAGTATCGACGCTCAACACGGTTCTATGGATTACGATTATCTCCAGTTTATGAATGTGAAATTGAAAAAAGGACGCTGGCTAAACCCAAATCTCGCTTCTGATACTATCGCTAATGTTTTGGTTAATGAGGCTTTTGTTAAAAAATTTGGATGGACAGATGACCAAGCTTTTAAAAATGAAGTTCGTCCTGGATTTGACAATAAACCTTACCATATTGTGGGAATTGTAAAGGATTTCAATGTTTTCAATCCTCGTATAGATGTGGACCCAATCATATTTTTCCATTACAGAGAAACAGAATGGAAGCGATACAATGTTTATAATATCCAGTTGAAATTAAAAGCAGACGATATTGACGGGACTCTGAAAAGAATCAAAACCTATTGGCAGAATAATGTAGAACCGGGTTATCCTTTTGATTCTTATTTTATAGATAAAAAATTTGCTGAAAGTTTTGTGAAATATCAGAAACAGCAGACTTTGTTTACGATTCTGAATGCAATGGTTTTAATGGTCGCATTGCTCGGACTATTCGCTTTATCATCATTGATGATTGAGCAGAAACTGAAAGATGTCGCCATCAGAAAAACTTTAGGAGCTTCGGAAAGTACTTTGGTTTTTGGACTTACCAAACAATTCTTGTGGATTTCAGCAATGGCAGTTTTCGTAAGCATTCCGATAAGTTTTTATCTAATGAACGAATGGCTGAAAGATTTCGCTTACCGAATAGATATGCCAGTTTTTCCATATATATTTAGTTTAGTGATTTTGCTTCTCTTAACTTTTGCAGTAGTAAGCATCAAAGCATATAGAGCTACAAAGGTAAACCTTGTGAAATATTTGAAATATGAATAAATTTTAGTGTTTACTATTTGGTTTTTAGCCAAATACAATACACTAGAAACAAAACACTAGAAATTATGTTAAACAATTGGCTCAAAATAGCATTTGCTAACTATAAAAAAAACTGGCTTTCTACCATTATTAATGTTTTGGGATTAAGCTTAGGTTTATGCATTTTTCTAATGGCTTTTATCCATTGGCAAGACGAAAAATCTTATGAACAATGGATTCCTAATAAAGAAAATATTTATTTGGTAGAAAATTCCAATTCTGTTTTCGGAAATATGGTAGTTTCTAGTTATCCCGAACTTTCGGTTTCAAAGGAAGAGTTTCCAGAGATTGAAGATTTTGTAATAGCTAATACTTGGAAAGATGAACAAGTAATGTTATTGGCAAACGGTAAAACGGCTTACGTAAATCCGTGTAGAGCTACGAGTAATTTTTTTGAGTTTTTTCCTTTCAAAATTATTGCAGGAAGTTATAAAAATGTTTTAAATGGAGTAGAAAAAATAGCAATTTCTGAAGAAACAGCCAAATTATTATTTGGTAAAGAATATAATAACTGCATAGGAAAAACCTTTCGTATTGATGGCTCTGAAAAGAATTATGTTGTAACAATGGTTTATCAGTTGCCCAAAGAAAATACAATTTTTCGTCCAGGATTTGTGATGGTAAGTCCAAGTTTTATAGAAAATAAAGATGGCTTAAAACAATGGCTCAATTCTAGTTTTGTGGGTTATTTTAAAGTAAAAAAAGGAACTGATATTCAGAATTTAGAGAAAAAAATTACAGATTTATATAACAAGCACGAGAAAATAGAAACCCTTGCTTGGGGAGAAAAGTATGACGAGAAAGATAAATCCAAAGTTTATCTTACACCTATCACAAAAATGAAATTAGAAGCCAAAAGCGAAGGTATAGACAAAGGTGACAAAAAATCTATTATGATTTTGCTAGGTCTTTCTGCTTTAATTTTGCTTTTATCAGGAATTAATTTGGTTAATTTAAAAACAGCGCAAGCTTCTCAACGTGCCAAAGAAGTGGGCGTAAGAAAAGCAATTGGAAGTTCTAAGTCTAAAATTATCGCTCAATTTTTATTAGAAAATTTAATTATTTGTCTTGTCGCTTACATTATTGCATTTGCTTCTATAGAACTATTGTTGCCATCTTATAACAAATTCTTAGGAAAAGAAATTTTACTGAATGATT
>ERZ650300.872-NODE-872-length-18083-cov-12.953739_pt1 | contig 18083 bp, 13 predicted proteins | sample MGYA00376236_ERZ650300 | MGnify/ENA primary metagenome ERZ650300 (study PRJEB26733, sample SAMN07839303) | wastewater metagenome | biome: urban; feature: wastewater treatment plant; material: waste water | place: USA: North Carolina | collected 2016-04-28 ...
ACGAAGGTGCAATTTTCGCCATAAAACGCGCAATGGAAGCAGAACCGAATTTGAAGGTAACGTTACCGAATTTTGTGGATGAAGATTTGTTTTCCTTGGAGTAAATTCCAAGGTTATAGAAATTGTTCGTCGCTTTGCGACTCAATTCACAGCTAAACGAATTATGATGTACACGTTCCATAGGAACGTTATGTGTGTAAAAATAATAGCCATATAAAAAGCGTTCCGTAGGAACGCAATGTAAAAAATGAATATTCATACATAATTTACATTTTATCATTTTTTTGATTTTATTCATTATTTTGTGGATGAAAATTTAACATTTCTTAATGTAGAGAACTTAACTGTCAGAAAATTAAAACATTAGCTCCCTTTTTTATGAGGGAGTTTTTTATAAATAACTATTATAGTAAAATTCTATACTAAAAATAATTAATTAGATAAATAACTTACTAATTTAGCACTGTAATCAAAAAGTAATTATTATGAAAAATCTAATTAAAAAAATTGGTCTTGTTCTTTTAGGAACATTTGTTTTGACTTCTTGTTCTGATGACGATGATAATTATGACAAAAATGTATACAATATTGTTGCAAGAGATGCAGATTTCTCTAATCTAAAAGCGGCAATAGATAAAGCAGGTTTAGCAACTACTTTACAATCTAGCGGAACATTTACGGTATTTGCACCTTCTAATGCTGCTTTCACGGCTTTTCTTCAAGCAAATGGTTTTGCTTCTTTAGAACAAGTTCCAACTGCTACATTAAAAGAAATTTTATTAAACCACGTTCTTTCTACTGAAGTTAAAGCAGCGCAAGTTACTACAGGTTATGTTTCTACTTTGGCAAAAGGTGCTGCTTCTAGTTCTAGAAATTTAAGTATGTACATTAACACTTCTAACGGTGTTAAAATCAATGGCGTTTCAAACGTTACCAAAACAGATATTGACGCAACCAATGGCGTTATTCACAAAGTAGATGCGGTAATTGGTTTGCCAACTATCGTAACTCATGCTACTGCAAATCCTAATTTCACCACTTTAGTTGCCGCTTTAACCAGAAATGATATGCCGAATTTTGTAAGCATTCTAAGCGGAACTGCTAATTCACCATTCACCGTTTTTGCTCCTACTAATACTGCTTTTTCTGGATTGTTGACGGAACTTAATCTTTCTGGATTGAGTGCTATTCCGCAAGCTACTTTAGAAAATACTTTGAAATATCACGTAGTTGCAGGTGCTAATGTAGCTTCTACAGATTTAACCAATAATATGAACGTTACTACCTTCCAAGGTGGAAAATTTACCATAACCACAACTGGTGGTGCAAAAATTACCGATGCCAAAAATAGAGTTTCTAATATTGTGGCTACGGATGTACAATGCTCTAATGGAATTATTCATGTGATTGACAAGGTCATTCTTCCATAATTTCATAGTTTTTATAATGGTTGTTTTTAAGGGGAAATGACGCTTTCTGTAAGCGTCATTTCTATTTCTTATCGTGTTTTCTAAACAAATGTTTTATTTTTTCTAAAAAATATATTTTGATGTATAAAAAATTAATTACCAGTTTACTTTTATTAGTGACCACCGTAGTTTTGGCACAAGTAGGAAGTGTTACCATCTCGGTTTTTGATGAATTTTCTAAAAAGCCACTTTCGGCTAACGTTTCTATTCAAGGAGGTAAAGATGAAATTTTCATTGGGAACGGAAGTGTTTTAATTCCTGAAATTCCTACAGGAAACTATAATTTTAGAATTTCAGCAGAAGGTTATGATGATGGCTTTCTGAATGATATCAACGTAGTTCCTAATCAGAATCTTACTTTTTCTATCGGTTTGAATAAAGTCGCTACTCAGATTAAAGAAGTAACAATTACCAAAAAAGTGTACAAAACCACAGCAGAATCTCCAATTTCCCTTAGAAATATTACAAGCGAAGAAGTGCAAAAAAATGCAGGTTCTAACCGTGATGTTTCGAAAGCAATTTTAAGTTTTCCAGGAGTGGGAAGTACAGCAACTTTCAGAAATGACCTTTTTATCAGAGGAGGAAGTTCTGCAGAAAATAAATTTTATATCGATGGAATAGAAGTTCCCGTGATTAATCACTTCCAAACGCAAGGCGCAAGTGGTGGACCAAGAGGAATTATCACCGTAGATTTCATCAAAGATGTAGACTTTTACAGCGGTGCTTTTCCTGCAAAGAGAAATGGCGTTTTGTCTTCGCTTTTTGAATTTAATTTAAAACAAGCTAGAAAAGATAAACTCGGGTACAAAGCGATTGTAGGTCTTGATGATTTACAATTGATGATGGATGGACCGCTGAGCAAAGACCAATCATGGAGCGGACTTTTTTCAGTAAGAAAATCTAATCTTCAGTTGCTTTTCAAAGGAATTGGTTTGCCTTTTTTACCAAGTTATTATGATGCAACTTTCAAAGTGTCTAAAAAATATAAATCTGGTGACGAATTGTATTTCATAGGTTTAGGAGCAAAAGACCAATTTGAATATAATTTTGATGCTAAAAAAACACTTAATAATCTAACTTTGATAGACAGATTGCCGAATTCTCCACAATGGAATTATACGATTGGAGCTGGTTACAGACATTTGGTAGATAACGGAAACTGGTTATTTACTTTGAGCCGAAATATGCTCGATAACCAAGCGATTAAATATTACAGAAATATAGAAACTCCAGATAATTTATTGTACAATTATCAGTCTAGAGAAGCCGAAAACAAATTGAGAATTGATAGAAATTTCAGTTGGAATGATTATCAATTCAGTGCAGGAACCAATATTAATTTCGCAAAGTATACCAATGATTCTACCGTGAAACAAGTCAATCAAAATTCGGTAGATTTTGATGTGATAAACTCTGAATTAAACCTTGTTCAATACGGATTGTATCTACAAACGGCGAAGAAATTTTTCGAAAATAAAGTGCAAGTTTCTCTTGGTGCGAGATTAGATGCAAGCAATTATTCTGATTTAACCAATAATCCTTTAGAACAATTTTCTCCAAGATTTTCATTGAATTATAAATTTGCAGAAAACTGGGCGTTTAATTTCAATACAGGAATTTTCTATCAACTTCCAGCTTACACAAGTTTAGGGCTAAAACTGAATGATGCTTTGGTGAATGAAAATACTTTAAAATACATCAGAAATGCACATTTAGTGGGTGGTTTAGAATTTAATGGAAAAGACAATTTAAGAATTACCGTAGAAGGTTACTATAAAAAATATAAAAACTATCCTTTCTCACTCAGAAATCAGATTTCTCTAGCGAATTTAGGCGGAGGTTTCGGAGTGGTAGGAAACGAACCAGTAGATTCTAGAGGTTTCGGAGAAACGTACGGTTTTGAAATTTTAGCTCAAAAAAGAACTTTGAACAATTTCTACGGAATTGTAGCCTATACTTTTGGGAATTCTAAATTTTCTAATGCTGCTGGAGATTTATTGCCTTCTAGTTGGGATTCTAGACACATTCTTTCTTTAACTACAGGAAAATATTTTAATAGAAATTGGAATGTAGGTGCAAGATTTAGATTGCAATCTGGTTTGCCAGAAACACCTTATGATTTAAACAGAAGTGCTTTGGTTAATATTTGGAACATTGCCAATGGTCCAGTTTCTAATTTTGCACAATTAAATACTTTGAGAGGAAACGTAGCGCATCAATTAGACATAAGAGCAGAGAAAAAATGGATTTTCAGCAAATGGCAGTTTACATTTTATGTAGATGTGGTAAATGTTTATGGTTCTAAAAACGCCAGCAATTTGCCAGTGGTAAATCTGCAAAGAGATGCTTCGGATAACGGAATTATTGCCAATCCTAATGCTCCACAAGATCAACAGTATTATTTGTTAGATGTAGGAGAGTCTGACAGAAATATGCCACTTCCTTATTTCGGATTTATATTTGAATTTTAAAAACTCAAACCTTCAAGGTTTTTAAAACCTTGAAGGTTTATTTTCCTTTGATTTCTTTCAGAATCCATTCTAATTCTACATCTTTTCGTTCCAGAATTTGTTGAAAAGTAGGCTTTATTTCTACATCTGGAGTAACTCCTTTCATGGTATGAGTGAATTCTATATTGGGCTGAACCAAAAACAATCCAATAGGCAATTTTAGTTTAGAATTTGGCAGTTTTTGAGTGCTATAAATTCCAGCAACTGTTCCGTCATTGGCGCCACCCGTTTCTTCTCCTATAATCATGGCGCGCTTGTCGTTTTTTAATTTTGCAGAAATTACAGAAGATGCAGAAAAACTGCTTCCGTTGATGAGAACATAAATTTCCCCTTCGAAAGCATCTTTTTTAGGCTTTTTCGGGGTGAAAATGTTCTGAGATTTTAGATAATATTTGTCATTTTTATGACGAACCATCAATAAACTCATTAATTTAGATGGCAAATATCCCACTGCTGCAATCGGTTTCAGATAATTTGGAAAGTGTGAGAAATAATCCGCATGAGTAATGGAAGTTCTATTAGCTACCTCTAAATCATTGATAAATCTGAATTTATCCTTTGCTAAATAGCTGTATAAATTGGTGATTTCGGCAAGAGAACCACCCAAATTATCTCTGATGTCTAAGATGAGGTACTTAGATTTTGCCTTTTTGATTTCTCGAAAAGTTTCTCGGTAAAATTTTTGAGAATAAGTCCCCGAAAATGTCTTGATTTTGATGTACGCTATACTGCTGTCTTTTTCTAAAAATTTCAAATTTCTGTTGAAACTTTTGGTCACAGGATTGTAGTCTTTGGTTTTCTTTTCTTCTGTTGGTTTTTTATCGGTTTTTTCCTTCTTTTTATCTTCTTTTGATTTTTTTTCTCGGGTAACGAGTTTTTGGTCAAGAGTATTTTCGGATTTTAAATCTATTTTCACGCTGTCCATTATTCCATATTCTACCGTGAAAAAAGTAGGAAATCTTCTCGCCATCGAATATTTTTGATAGGTGGTGTTATAACCATCACTGGTGATAAGTGGTTCGTATTTTTTAAGCAGTTTTTCGGTTTCTAAATTGTTAATGGCAATAATTTCTGAACCGTTTTTGATATTGGCAACTTTTTCTGGGTTGTCTTTTACATAGAGTTTGTCGTTTTCTACATAATAAGATAACCTTCCCAGAAGTCCTTTTTGTTCTTTGAGTTTTTTAATTTCCTTCTTGGTGAGTTTTTTCTCTGGCGGAACCAATCTTAAATGACCTTGTCTCACTTCCGAGATAACTGGTGCGAGTTTAAAATAAAATTCTAAAGGTTTTAACGGTTCATGAATGGTGTTTTTAAGACTGTCAAATTTATAATCTAATTTCTCTTTGGGAATATAAGTATATAGAGTAGGATGAAGTTTTTGAAGTTTTAGATAGGCGTAATCTATATCTTGTTTTAGCTTTTCGCTGGAAATGGGCTTTTCAAGTCTTTCATTGTACTTTTTTACTGAAATACAAGAATTTAGAGTTAAAATTAAGAGGAGGAATGCAATTTTTTTCATAAATTTATTTGTTCAAAAATAAGATTTTTTAAAAAGAATATCAATAGTTATAATTTATTGAAATTTTATTTTTGATTGTCAAAATCTATAACTCGAATTTTTTTAATGAATTGAAATTATACTTCACAACACCATTAAACTTTTAATTTTGACAAAAAATAATCAATATGAGTACATCAGAGCAAGGGAAATGTCCATTTCCACATCATGAATTACCAAAAGAAAACAACCCTCATCAAGGAGAAACTATTCACAGTAAAAATGAAGAAAACCCAATTCCAGTGGCAGGAATGTCATTAGGAAATTCAGGGAAATGCCCTGTAATGCATGGCGCAAATACAGGCAGTGACCAATCAGTAATGAGTTGGTGGCCTAAAGCTTTAAATCTTGATATTCTTCATCAGCATGACAAGAAAACCAATCCTCTAGGAGAAGAATTCAACTATGCAGAAGAATTTAAGAAATTAGATTTAGAAGCCGTAAAAACAGATTTAAAAAATTTAATGACCGAAAGCCAAGATTGGTGGCCTGCAGATTGGGGACACTATGGCGGTTTAATGATTAGAATGGCTTGGCATTCTGCTGGAACGTATAGAGTTGCAGACGGAAGAGGTGGAGCGAATACAGGAAATCAACGTTTTGCACCGCTTAATTCTTGGCCTGATAATGCTAACTTAGATAAAGCGAGAAGATTGCTTTGGCCAATCAAAAGAAAATACGGAAACAAGCTTTCTTGGGCAGATCTTATGATTCTAGCAGGAAACATGGCTTATGAATCTATGGGACTGAAAACCTTTGGATTTGCAGGTGGTAGAGAAGATATTTGGCACCCAGAAAAAGATATTTATTGGGGAAGCGAAAAAGAATGGTTAGCGCCAACAGGTAGCGAAGGTAGCCGTTATTCTGGAGAAAGAGATTTAGAAAATCCTTTAGCAGCGGTAATGATGGGATTAATTTATGTAAATCCTGAAGGGGTAGATGGAAACCCAGATCCATTGAAAACTGCTAGAGATATGCGTATTACCTTCAAGAGAATGGCAATGAATGACGAGGAAACTGTAGCACTTACTGCAGGTGGTCACACTGTAGGAAAAGCACACGGAAACGGTGATGCTTCTACATTAGGACCAGATCCAGAAGAAGGAGGAGTAGAAAATCAAGGTTTTGGATGGATTAATCCTAAAGGTGCAGCTGGTAATACGGTAACTTCTGGTATTGAAGGAGCTTGGACTACTCATCCTACAAGATTTGATAATGGTTTCTTTGATTTATTATTCAAGTATGATTGGCAATTAACCAAGAGTCCAGCTGGAGCTTGGCAATATGAACCAGTAAACATTGCTGAGGAAGATAAACCACTAGATGCGCATAATCCTAATGTTCGTAGAAATCCTATGATGACAGATGCAGATATGGCGCTAAAAGTAGACCCAGAATACAGAAAAATTTCTGAGAAATTCCACCAAGATCCAGCATATTTCCAAGAAGTATTTGCAAGAGCTTGGTTTAAATTAACCCACAGAGATTTAGGTCCTAAATCTAGATACTTAGGAGCAGATGTTCCTGCCGAAGATTTAATTTGGCAAGACCCAATTCCTACAGTAGATTACACGCTTTCTGATGCTGAAATCGAAGATTTAAAAACTAAACTTCTTAATTCTGGATTAACCAGAACAGAACTCATCAATACAGCTTGGGATTCTGCGAGAACTTTCCGTGGTTCTGATTTCAGAGGTGGAGCAAATGGTGCTAGAATTAGACTAGAGCCTATGAAAAACTGGGAAGGAAACGAACCGGCAAGATTAGAAAAAGTCTTAAATAAACTTACAGAAATTCAGTCAACTTTAGATAAAAAAGTAAGCATTGCAGATTTAATCGTTCTAGGAGGAAGTGCAGCAGTAGAACAAGCAGCTAAAGATGCAGGTTTTGATGTAAAAGTTCCATTTGCAGCAGGAAGAGGAGATGCTACACAAGAACAAACAGATGTAGAATCTTTCGAGGAGCTAGAACCATTACACGATGCATACAGAAACTGGTTGAAAAAAGATTACGTGGTAACTCCAGAAGAATTGATGCTAGATAAAACTCAATTACTAGGTCTTACAGCTCCAGAAATGACGGTGTTAATTGGTGGTATGAGAGTTTTAGGAACCAATTACGGAGGAACTCAGCATGGTGTATTTACCGATAAAGTAGGAGTTTTGACCAATGATTTCTTTGTAAATCTTACAGACATGAACTTCAAATGGGAGCCAGTTGCAGAAAATCTATACAATATTGTAGATAGAAAATCTGGCGCTACTAAATTCACTGCAACAAGAGTAGATTTAGTGTTTGGCTCTAATTCTATCTTGAGATCTTATGCAGAAGTATATGCGCAAGATGACAACAAAGAGAAATTTGTAAATGATTTCATCAAAGTTTGGACGAAAGTCATGAATGCAGATCGTTTCGACTTAAAATAATAGTTTTTTCTTAATATTTAACTAAAATCCTTCAGAGTTTTATACTTTGAAGGATTTTTTTTGTTTTCTATTGTAACATTTTTTCTACTTTAGTACTAACTCCATAGAAATTAAAGAATGAAGAATCTGCAACAAGAATTTTTAGAGAAAATTGAAAGTCATAAAGGGATGATTTTCAAGGTATCTAAAATGTATGTAGATCATCAGGAAGATAGAGAAGATTTGTTTCAAGAAATCATTTATCAACTCTGGAAATCTTACCAAAACTTCGAAGGCAAAAGTCAGTTTTCTACATGGTTATACAGAGTAAGTATCAATACAGCACTTACTTTTCTTAACAAAGAAAAAAAGAAAACCGATAATGCTTCTTTAACCGAAAATATAGATGTACAAGACGAAAATTCTGACGAAAAAGAAACACAATTAGAATTTTTTTATAAAGCAGTTCATGAACTCAATCCTGTAGAAAAAGCGCTGATTTTTTTATTTCTCGAAGGCCAAAGTCATAAAGAAATCGCCACCAATCTTGGGATTACAGAAGTTAACGCACGTGTAAAACTCAACCGAACCAAAGAAAAATTACAACAAATTATTAAAAATTACGGCTATGAATTTTGATAAATTACAAGAACAATGGCAAAAAGAAGAAGTTTCTACACCGGAAATTTCGCTAGAACATCAGCATAAAATAAACAATCCACTCCAGAAGATTAGGAAGAATATGAAAATGGAAATATGGTTAAATATTTTTAGTCTAATTTTACTGATTCCTCTTTCAAAAGTTTTTAGTGAAAATCCTTTTTTAAGATGGACAATGATGATGGTGTTTTTTTTTATAATATTTTTTTTCACTTTTAAGTTTTATCTATTTTATATAAAAACAAAAGATTATTCAATTGATACATTAAATAATTTATTAGAGATTAAGTTTGAATTAAGAACTTTAAAAGAATTATATCAGGCTTACTATGTGAGTAGTATTCCTTTTTTTATGGGGATGTTATTTTTGTTTTTAGGTAAACATGATTTTTTTAAATATGAAGATCTTATAATGCACTATGCTCCGTTTATTGTCTTCTTTTCAATAGTAGCTTTAGTTATAGGAATTGGTGTATGGTGGTTTGAAAATTATTACGGAAAATACATCAATCAAATCGAAAATATTTTAAATGAACTAAAATAAAAAATAATGAAATCAATTTTTAAAGCAATCTATAATAATCAGGAAATAAGAGTAGAAAATTCATGGTTTGGCGGCGAAAAATTATTTGTAAATAATGAACTTCAAGATGAAACTGTAAATTATTACACGCCAGCAAGATTAACAGGTCATATCATTGAAAACGGTAACAAATTACCCATTAAAGCCAATTTATACTCTAGTGGAATTGGAGTGAAATGTAGTTTGTTTATTGATGATAAAAAAATTAAAACCCATAAAGTAAAATAACAAAATCCGAGAAATTTTTCTCGGATTTTGTTTATAATTTAAAATCTAAATTTTAGAATTTTATAAAGAATCTACAATTGCATTTAATGTAGCAGAAGCTCTCATAGCTGCGTAAGTTTTCGTAGAATCTGGTTGATAATAACCACCAATGTCTTGCGATTTTCCTTGCGCTCCAATCAATTCTTCATTGATTTTTGCTTCGTTTTCTAGCATTGATTGAGCAATTGGAGCAAAAGTAGCTGCTAATTCAGCATCTGCAGTTTGGTTTGCCAAAGCTTCAGCCCAATACATAGCCAAGTAGAAGTGAGAACCTCTGTTGTCTATTCCGCCCACTTTTCTTGCAGGAGATTTATCAGTAGCTAAGAATTTAGCATTTGCTTCATCAAGAGCATCCGCTAGAACTTGAGCTTTAGGATTGTTTTGAGTCTGAGAAAGGTGCTCTAAACTCGCTTGTAAAGCTAAGAATTCACCTAGAGAATCCCATCTTAAATAGCCTTCTTGTAAAAATTGTTCTACGTGTTTTGGTGCAGAACCACCAGCTCCAGTTTCGAATAAACCACCACCGTTCATCAATGGAACGATAGAAAGCATTTTAGCAGAAGTTCCAAGTTCTAAAATTGGGAACATGTCGGTTAAATAATCTCTTAAAACGTTTCCAGAAACCGAAATCGTGTCTTTACCTTCTCTACCTCTTTTTAAAGTTTCGAGCATGGCATCTTTTACATCCATAATTCTGATGTCAAGACCCGTTAAATCGTAATTTTGAAGATATTTTTCTACTTTTTTGATGATTTGTGCATCGTGAGCTCTTCCTTTGTCTAACCAGAAAATAGCTGGAGTGTTAGAAAGTCTCGCTCTATTTACCGCTAGTTTTACCCAGTCTTGGATAGGAGCATCTTTGGTTTGGCACATTCTGAAAATATCACCATTCTGAACGTTTTGTTCTAAAAGGGTAGTTCCGTTTTCGTCTTCAATTTTTACCGTTCCTTCTCCAGAAATTTGGAAAGTTTTATCGTGAGAACCGTATTCTTCAGCTTTTTGAGCCATTAAACCTACGTTTGGAACCGTTCCGAAAGTAGTTGGGTCTATTGCGCCGTTTTGTTTCATTTCTTCTACTATTGCATCATAGAAACCAGCATAAGTTCTGTCTGGAATAATACAAACGGTATCTTCTTCTTTTCCTTCTTTGTTCCACATTTTACCGCCACCTCTTACTAAAGCTGCCATAGAAGCATCTACGATAACGTCTGAAGAAACGTGGAAATTGGTAATTCCTTTATCAGAATTTACCATCGCAATTCTTGGTCCGTTTTCAATTGTTTTTTCGATGTCTGCTTTAATTTCAGCTTCTTGAGCATGACCAGCAATTTTTTCGAAAAGGGTAGCTAAACCAAAGTTAGGATTAATGTCTAATTCTTTGAAAGTTGCTGCATATTTCTCAAAAACATCAGCAAAATAAGTTTCTACAATCGCTCCGAAGATAATTGGGTCAGAAACCTTCATCATCGTAGCTTTCAAGTGAGCAGAAAGCAATACATTCTTTTCTTTTGCTTCTTTGATGGCTTCTTTTACAAAAGATTTTAATGCAGCAATATTCATCACAGAAGAATCGATTACTTCACCAGCTTTTAAAGGAGCAAAATCTTTTAAAACTTTAGATGAACCATCATTTCCGTAGAATACAATTCTGTATTTGCATTCGTTTTCTACAGTGGTAGAGTTTTCAGTACCGTAGAAATCTCCATTATTCATGTGAGCAACAGAAGTTTTAGAATCTGCAGTCCAAACTCCCATTCTGTGAGGATTTGCTTTTGCGTAGTTTTTAACAGCTTTAGGCGCTCTTCTGTCTGAGTTTCCTTCTCTTAAAACAGGATTTACAGCACTTCCTAAAACTTTAGCATATTTTTTATTGATAGCAGTTTCTTCTTCGGTTTTTGGTTCTGCAGGATAGTTAGGCACTGCATAACCGTGTTTTTGTAATTCTGCAATCGCTTCTTCTAATTGCGGAACAGAAGCAGAAATATTGGGTAATTTAATGATGTTAGCTTCTGGTTTAGTCGCTAATTCTCCTAATTCTGCAAGTGCGTCTGCAGTTTTTTGTTCTTCGGTTAAATATTCTGGGAAATTTGCCAAAATTCTTCCAGCCAAAGAAATGTCTCTAGATTCTACATTAATTCCAGCAGTAGAAGCATATTTTTGAATGATTGGTAATAATGAGTGAGTTGCCAACATTGGCGCTTCATCTGTATACGTATAGATGATTGTTGAATTGTTAGACATTATATTTCTGAGTTTTTAATTGTTTAAAATTAAGAAGTTAGCAAATTTAGTGATTTTTATAGAAAATATGAAATACATGTATTTATAATTCCTTTTATTTATTATGGGTAAAAACTATATCTTTGACAAAGTATAAAAAATAAAAAAATGGCAAATATTACATTACAAGGAAACGAAATTCACACTTCAGGAAATTTACCAGAACTAGGAACTGTAGCACAAGATTTTACATTGGTTGCAGAAGATTTATCAGAAAAAACATTGTCTGATTTTGCTGGTAAAAAAGTAGTACTTAATATTTTCCCGAGTATTGATACAGGAGTTTGCGCTGCTTCTGCTAGAAAATTTAATGAAGAAGCATCTGCTTTAGATAATACAGTTGTGGTAAATGTTTCTAAAGATTTACCATTCGCTTTAGGAAGATTCTGTGCTTCAGAAGGACTTCAAAATGTAATGAATCTTTCTGATTACAGAGGAAACTTTGGCGAGACTTATGGTTTAACGATTGCTGACTCTCCGCTTAAAGGTTTGTTAAGTAGAGCAGTAGTAGTTTTAGACGAAAACGGAACTGTAAAATATACAGAGCAAGTTCCAGAAATAGCTCAAGAGCCTAATTATGCAGCAGCTTTAGAAGCTGTAAAATAAATTTAAATTTTTTGTGTAAGCGCACTTTTTAGTGCGCTTTTTTAATTTAAAATAAATGGAAATGGAACCACTTATTGTAAATGTCACCATCAATGCGCCAATAGAAAAGGTTTGGGCGTTTTTTACCGAAGCAGAACATATTGTGAATTGGAATTTTGCACACGAAAGTTGGCACTGTCCGAAAGCTGAAAACAACTTAGAAATTGGGGGAGAATTTTTCTACACTATGGCTGCTAAAGATAAGTCGGCAAGTTTTGTTTTTCATGGAACGTATACGGAAATCATTCCGCTTCAAAAAATTGAATATCATATAGAAGATGGCAGAAAAGTAGAGGTTTTTTTTCATAAAATAGATGAAAATACTACCGAAATTTTCGAGCGTTTCGAGCCAGAAATGATTAATGCTTTGGAAATGCAAGAACAAGGTTGGCAAAGCATTCTCAATCAATTTAAAAATTATACAGAAGGAAACTTTTAGCGGTTTCCTTTTTCATAAAAACTTATTTTTCTATTTTTGCTCCTCAATCATCAATCCATTGAAAGACTACTACTATTTTCTAGGAATAAAACCGAATGCTTCTTCCGAAGACATTAAAAAAGCGTATCGTAAACTTTCGCTGAAATATCACCCTGATAAAAACGAAAATGATGAGTTTTTTACAGACCGTTTCAGAGAAATAAAAGAAGCGTATGAAACTTTGATGGATGAAGATTCTAGAAAAGTTTATGACCAGCGATTTGGGAGTTTCCAAAGAAGTCAAAAATCAATGCTTCCTCCAAAAATTAAAAACTTTCACGCCGATAAAATCCGAGCACAAAAAGGCGACGAAATTACCATTCATTGGCAAACCTATGATGCAGATTTGGTGAAAATCACGCCATTTGGTTTAGAAAAGTCTCAAGGCGATAGAAAATTTAGAATCAAGGAGTTTGATAAAGAAGGTAAGTTTCAGATTATTCTTCATGCTACCAATACTTTATTACACAAAACAGTAGTTCAAGGAATTACCATCACCGAAGTTTCTGGGGAAATAAAAACTTCTATAAAAGAGGATGTTCCTGCTCAAAATTCTACCACTGCACCGCAAAAAAAGGAAGAGGTTAATGCTCGTTTTTATTATAAGTTATTGGCTATTATTCTTTTAGCGATAGCTCTGTACTTGGTTTTTCGTCAATAGTTTTTATAGACAAATAGAATTTTACCATTCATAAAAAAATCCTTATTTTTACGAAACTTACAAAAAGTAAAAATAATACCTAAAATTTTTATGAACACACAGCAATTTGTGAACCGTCACATCAACTTCAATGAAGCTGATAAAAACGCTATGTTACAAAAAATTGGCGTTTCTTCTGTAGAAGAATTAATTTCTCAAACTATTCCAGATGCAATCCGATTAGAAAATGAATTAGATATTTCTGCTCCTTTATCTGAGTACGAAATGCTTCAGCATTCTAAAGAGTTGGCTGCTAAAAATCTAGATTATGATACTTACATTGGTTTTGGTTATCATAACAGTATTTTGCCAAGTGTTATCCAGAGAAATATTTTAGAAAATCCTAGTTGGTACACCGCTTATACACCTTATCAAGCAGAAATTGCACAAGGTAGATTAGAAGCGTTATTGAATTACCAAACATTAATTACCAATCTTACTGGTTTTCATTTAGCGAATGCTTCTTTATTAGATGAGGGAACTGCAGCTTCTGAAGCCATGAGTATGTTCTTTTCAAACAGAACGAAAGACCAGAAAAAAGCAGAAGCCAATAAGTTTTTTGTTTCTGATTTGGTTTTACCTCAAACCATTGCGGTTCTTAGAACCAAAGCTGATGGTTTAGGAATAGATATAGTTGTTGGTAATCATGAAAATTTTGAGCTTAATGCAGAATTTTTCGGAGCTATTTTACAATATCCGGGTAAAAATGGTGTTGTGATTGATTATACGGAGTTAATTTCAAATTATAAGGCATTAAATCTTCAAGTAGTAGTTGCTTGTGATCCGCTTGCTTTAGTGAAATTAAAATCACCTGCAGAAATGGGAGCTGATTGTGCAGTGGGAACTACGCAGAGATTTGGTATTCCATTAGGTTATGGTGGTCCTCACGCTGCGTTTTTTGCTTGTAAAGAAGAATATAAACGTGATATTCCGGGAAGAATTATTGGGGTAACTCAAGATGCATACGGAAAACGTGCTTTGAGAATGGCTTTGCAAACAAGAGAGCAGCACATTAAGCGTGAGAAAGCGACTTCTAACATTTGTACAGCTCAAGTTTTATTGGCGGTAATGGCTTCTATGTATGCTGTTTATCATGGTAAAGCTGGTTTAGAATATATTGCAGACCAAATTCATTATAAAACCAATGCTCTAAGAGATGCGCTATCTGCTTTAGGATATGATACGGTGAAAGAGCCAGTTTTTGATACGGTTAAAATCAGCATGTCTGAAGAAGAAAAAGATAAGTTAAAGAGATTAATGCTAGATCATAAAATCAATTTAAATTATTTTACAGAAGGTTTTGTAAGTATTTCTATCAATGAAACTACAACTACCGAAAAAATTGATAAAGTAGTGGCTGCTTTTGCACAATTTAAGCAAAAACAAGGTTTCAAATTAGAACCAAAAGCGGTTTCTACACTTCCAGAAAATTTATTGAGAAAAGACGAAATCTTAAAAGAAGAAGTTTTCAATAAATATCATACAGAGACAGAATTGATGCGTTACATTAAGCGTCTCGAAAGAAAGGATTTGTCACTCACGCATTCTATGATTTCTCTAGGTTCTTGTACCATGAAACTGAATGCAGCTACAGAAATGATTCCACTTTCTTGGGAACATTGGGGCGCAATTCATCCTTTTGTGCCAGTAAATCAAGCTGAAGGTTATCAGAAATTAATCAAAACTTTAGAAAAAGATTTGGCTACGATTACTGGTTTTGCGGCAACTTCACTTCAGCCAAATTCTGGAGCTCAAGGTGAATATGCTGGTTTAATGGTGATTAGAGCGTATCAAAAATCTATCGGTCAAGGTCACAGAAATATTTGTTTAATTCCTCAATCTGCTCACGGAACCAATCCTGCTTCTGCGGTAATTGCTGGTCTTAAAGTAGTGGTGGTGAAAAATCTAGAAGACGGACAAATAGATTTCGAAGATTTAAAAGCTAAAGTGGAAGAGCATAAAGATAATTTATCTGCTTTCATGATTACGTATCCATCTACTTATGGTTTCTTTGATGATAACGTAAAAGAAATTACAGACTTAATCCACGAAAATGGTGGTCAAGTTTACATGGATGGTGCAAATATGAATGCTCAAGTTGGCTTCACTTCACCAGGAAATATCGGTGCAGATGTTTGTCACTTAAATCTTCACAAAACTTTTGCAATTCCTCATGGTGGAGGTGGACCAGGAGTTGGACCAATTTGTGTAGCAAAACATTTAGTGCCTTTCTTGCCTCAAAATCCTAATATTCCAACAGGTGGAAGTCAGGGAATAGACGCTATTTCTTCTGCGCCTTATGGTTCTGCATTGGTTCTTAATATTTCTTATGCTTATATTAAAATGCTTGGAGCGGTTGGATTGAGAAATTCTACAGAATTTGCAATCATCAACGCAAACTATTTAAAAGAAGTTTTAGCAGAGCATTTCCCAATTTTATATGCAAATAAAAAAGGTAGAGTAGCTCATGAATGTATTGTAGATTTCCGTCAGTTTAAACCACTAGGAATTGAGGTGGCAGATGTTGCAAAACGTTTGATGGATTATGGTTTCCATGCTCCTACCGTTTCTTTCCCAGTTGCTGGTACGTTAATGATTGAGCCTACAGAATCAGAATCTAAAGCAGAATTAGACAGATTTGCTGAAGCTTTAATTGCTATCAAAGCAGAAATTGAAGAAATTGCAGAAGGAAAAGCAGATGCTCATAATAATGTATTAAAAAATGCTCCGCATACAGAACAAGTAGTGATTTCGGATTCTTGGGACAAGCCCTATTCTCGTGAAAAAGCAGCTTATCCGCTAGAATGGGTGAGAGAACATAAGTTCTTCGCTTCTGTGTCTAGAGTAGACGAAGCTTTCGGAGATAGAAATTTGGTTTGTACTTGTGAGCCAATAGAAAGCTACATGTAAGATAAACATAAATTTTACAGATATTTTAAATCGCTAAATTCATTTTTAGCGATTTTTTTTGTTTCTAGATGGTCTTGTTTTGTAAAATCTTAATAATCAATGGTTTTATATTGAAGTGTTAAGATTAAAACAAATAAAAACTGTCAAATAAGATTATTTTAACAATAAATTATCTTTTAATTATTTAAAAATAAAGATAAAAAATCTTTTATTTGAACTTTATTTGTATATTTGCACTCTAAAACTATTTATTTAAATGGAATTTATCATTAGAAAAACAACCGCTGATGATTTTTGTTTTGCAGACGAGATTGTAAAAGAAATGGAAGAGTCTGCCAAAATTAGAGGAACAGGTATCGCTAAAAGATCTCCAGAATATATTAAGGAGAAGATGGAAAAAGGCGATGCGGTTATCGCAATCACGCACAATGGAATTTGGGCAGGATTCTGCTATATCGAAACATGGACTAATGGTGACTATGCTTCTAATTCGGGATTGATTGTTTCGCCAAGGTATAGAAATATTGGTTTAGCAAGTAGAATAAAAGAATCTGTGTTTAATGTGACCAGAGAAAAATATCCAAACGCTAAATTATTTGGGATTACCACAGGTTTGGCGGTAATGAAAATTAATTCAAGGTTGGGTTATCATCCAGTTCCTTTTTCGGAACTTACTCAAGATGATCAGTTTTGGGATGGTTGCCAAAGTTGTGTCAATTATTCTATTTTACAAAGCAAAGGCAGAAAAAATTGTCTCTGCACAGGAATGTTATTCGTTCCACCCAAAGAAAAAAATAAAAGAGATTTAAGTTACTATATGCAAAATTATTAATAGAGATGAAAAAAGTTGTTTTAGCATTTAGCGGAGGTTTAGATACATCTTTTTGCGCAGTTTATTTGCAGCAAGATTTAGGCTACGAAGTTCATGCAGTTACGGTAAATACAGGTGGTTTTAATGCAGATGAAGTAGAGAAGTTAAGGGAAAAAGCGATGCTACTTGGTGCTAAAACTTTTACTTGTCTAGATGTAGTGAAAGAATATTATGATTCTTGCATTCAGTATCTGGTTTTCGGAAATGTTCTCAAAAATAATACCTATCCGCTTTCTGTAAGTGCAGAACGTACCATTCAGGCAAAATCTTTGGCAGAATATGCGCTTAAAATCGGTGCAACAGCCATCGCTCACGGAAGTACAGGTGCAGGAAACGATCAAGTCCGTTTTGATGGGATTTTTAATATCGTTTGTCCGCAAATGGAAATCATCACGCCAATTCGTGATTTGAAACTTTCTCGTGAGGCGGAAATTCAATACTTAACAGATAAAGGATTTTCAGGAGATTACACCAAGTCGGTGTATTCTATCAATCAAGGACTTTGGGGAACTTCGGTTGGCGGAAAAGAAACGCTTACTTCTCATAGCAATTTGCCAGAAGAAGCCTATCCTTCTCAATTAAAGAAGCAAAATCCTGAAAAATTGACTTTAGAATTCGAAAAAGGACATTTAATTAAAATTAATGACCAAAAATTTTCTCATCCTTCTGAAGCGATTGTTAAATTGAATGAAATTGCTTCAGAATTTGCCATTGGTAGAGATACTCACGTTGGCGATACGATTA
>ERZ650300.873-NODE-873-length-18041-cov-41.417992_pt1 | contig 18041 bp, 15 predicted proteins | sample MGYA00376236_ERZ650300 | MGnify/ENA primary metagenome ERZ650300 (study PRJEB26733, sample SAMN07839303) | wastewater metagenome | biome: urban; feature: wastewater treatment plant; material: waste water | place: USA: North Carolina | collected 2016-04-28 ...
CAGATGTCGCAGGGCACGTACATGTCGGGCAGGAAGTGCATCTCGACCTTGATCATGCCGTCGCCCTGGCAGGCCTCGCAGCGGCCGCCCTTGACGTTGAAGCTGAAGCGCCCCGGGCCGTAGCCGCGGGCCTTGGCCTCGGGCACGCCGGAGAACAGGTCGCGGATCGGGGTGAGCAGGCCGGTGTAGGTGGCCGGGTTGGAGCGGGGCGTGCGGCCGATGGGGCTCTGGTCGACGTTGATGATCTTGTCGAAGTGGTCGAGCCCCTCGATGCCCGCGCAGGGGGCCGCCTCGACGTTGCTGCCGTTGAGGTGGCGCGCCACGTGGGCGTAGAGGGTGTCGTTGATGAGGGTGCTCTTGCCCGAGCCGGACACGCCGGTGACGCAGGTGAACAGCCCCACCGGGATCTCGACGCCGACCGACTTGAGGTTGTTGCCGGTGGCGCCTTCGATGCGCAGCACGCGCTCCGGGTCGGCCGGGTGGCGGCTGGCCGGCACGGCGATGGAGCGGGTGCCGGAAAGGTAGGCGCCGGTGAGGGAATCCGGGTGGGCGGCCACGTCTTCGGGCTTGCCTTCGGCGATCACCTGGCCGCCGTGCACGCCGGCGCCGGGGCCCATGTCGACCACGTAGTCGGCCATCCGGATGGCGTCCTCGTCGTGTTCGACGACGATCACGGTGTTGCCCATGTCGCGCAGGCGGCGCAGGGTTTCGAGTAGGCGGTCGTTGTCGCGCTGGTGCAGGCCGATGGAGGGCTCGTCGAGCACGTACATCACGCCGGTGAGGCCGGAGCCGATCTGGCTGGCGAGGCGGATGCGCTGGGCTTCGCCGCCCGAGAGGGTGTCGGCGGAGCGGTCCAGCGAGAGGTAATCCAGCCCCACGTTGATGAGGAACTGCAGCCGGCTGGAGATCTCGCTGACGATCTTTTCCGCCACCTGGGCACGCTGGCCGGTCATGTTGAGGCCGTCGAAGAAGGCCTTGCAGTGGGCCAGCGGCAGGCGGCTGACCTCCGACAGGTTGCGATCGCCGATCAGCACGAAGCGCGCCTCGGTGCGCAGGCGGGTGCCGTGGCAGCTGGGGCACGGGCAGTTGGCCCGGTACTTGGCGAGCTCCTCGCGCACGGCGAGGGAGTCGGTCTCGCGGTAGCGGCGCTCGAGGTTGGGGATGATGCCTTCAAAGGCGTGCTCCTTGAGCACCGCCTTGCCGCCGTCGGCGAGATAGCGGAAGGCGATCTTGTCGCGGCCCGAGCCGTGCAGCACCACATGGCGGATCTGCGCCGGCAGCGCCTCGAAGGGCGTGTCGATGTCGAAGCTGTAGTGGTCGGCGAGGCTGGCGAGCAGCTGGAAGTAGAACTGGTTGCGCCGGTCCCAGCCGCGGATGGCGCCGGAGGCCAGCGACAGATCCGGGTGGATCACGACGCGATCCGGATCGAAGAACTCCACCTGCCCGAGGCCGTCGCAGCGGGGGCAGGCGCCCATCGGGTTGTTGAAGGAGAACAGCCGCGGTTCGAGCTCGGCCAGCGCGAAGCTGCACACCGGACAGGCAAACTTGGCGGAGAACAGGTGCTCGGTGCCGGTGTCCATCTCGACGGCGATGGCGCGGCCTTCGGCGTGGGTGAGGGCGGTCTCGAAGGATTCGGCGATGCGCCCGCGCAGATCCTGGCGCACCTTGAGGCGGTCGACGACCACTTCCACGTTGTGGCGGCGGTTCTTGTCGAGTGCCGGCATGGCGTCGATCTCGTGCACCACGCCATCCACGCGCACCCGCACGAAACCCTGGGCGCGCAGCTCGGAGAACAGATCGGCCTGCTCGCCCTTGCGGCCGGAGATCACTGGCGCGACGATCATCAGCTTGGTTTCTTCGGGCAGGGCCAGCACCGCGTCGACCATCTGGGAGACGCTCTGGGCTTCCAGCGCGTGCTCGGGGTGATCCGGGCAGTGGGGCGTGCCGGCGCGAGCGTAGAGCAGGCGCAGGTAGTCGTGGATCTCGGTGACGGTGCCGACGGTGGAGCGCGGGTTGTGGCTGGTGGCCTTCTGCTCGATGGAGATCGCCGGCGAGAGGCCTTCGATCAGATCGACATCGGGCTTTTCCATCAGCTGCAGGAACTGCCGCGCGTAGGCCGACAGGGATTCCACGTAGCGGCGCTGGCCCTCGGCGTAGAGGGTGTCGAAGGCCAGGGAGCTCTTGCCCGACCCGGACAGGCCGGTGATCACCGTGAGCCGGTTGCGCGGAATGTCGAGGGCGATGTTCTTGAGGTTGTGGGTGCGGGCACCGCGGATTCGGATGGCGTCCATGGGGCGTTCGGGGTTTGGGCAACCTGTTAATATACGCCTCTTGCCCCTCCCCACGCAGCACGTTTCATGGCTTCCTCTGACAACGACACGATGAGCCCGGCCGAACGCCGCGCTGGCCTTTCGCTGGCCGCGATCTTCGCGCTGCGCATGCTCGGCCTGTTCCTGATCCTGCCGGTGTTTGCGGTCCACGCCCACGGCATGCCCGGCGGCGACAACACCGCACTGGTCGGCATGGCCATCGGCGCCTACGGCCTCACCCAGGCCTTCCTGCAGATTCCCTTCGGCGCCGCTTCCGACCGTTTCGGCCGCAAGCCGGTGATCGTCGTCGGGCTGCTGCTGTTCGTGATCGGCAGCGTGGTCGCGGCGATGGCCCAGGACGTGCAGACGGTGGTCATCGGCCGCGTGCTGCAGGGCGCCGGCGCCATCTCGGCGGCGGTCACCGCGCTGGCGGCCGACCTCACCCGCGACCAGCACCGCACCAAGGTGATGGCGATGATCGGATCGTCGATCGGGCTGGTGTTCGCGGTGTCGATGGTGGCCGCGCCGCTCCTCTACGCCGTGATCGGCATGAGCGGGCTGTTCTGGCTCACCGCCGCGCTGGCCGTGGCGGCGGTCTTCACCATCCTCTTCATCGTGCCCGCCGCGCCGCCGGTGCCGCGGGCCGTGGGGCGCTTCAGCGAAGTGCTCGCCAATGGCCAGCTGATGCGCCTCAACTTCGGCGTGTTCGCCCTGCACCTGATGCAGACCGCCATGTGGGTGCTGGTGCCGGCCGGGCTGGTGGCCGCCGGGCTGCCCATCGCCGAGCACTGGAAGGTCTATCTGCCGGCGGTGCTGCTGTCCTTCGTGGTGATGGTGCCGGCGATCATCGTGGCCGAGAAGCGCGGCAAGATGAAACCGATTTTCAACGCCGCGATCGGCCTGCTGCTGGTGGTCCAGATCGGGCTCTACGTGGAAGGCAGCGCCGGGATGTGGCCGCTGGCGATCCTGCTGACGCTGTTCTTCGTGGCATTCAATGTGCTGGAAGCCACCCAGCCGTCGTGGATTTCCAAGATCGCCCCGGCCCACGCCAAGGGCACGGCGCTGGGGGTGTACAACACGCTGCAGTCCGTCGGGCTGTTCGTCGGCGGCGCCCTGGGCGGCTGGCTGGCCCAGCACGTGGGCCCCGGCGCGGTGTCGCTGCTGGGCTGCGGGCTGGCCGTGGCGTGGCTGATCCTCGCCAGCGGCATGGCGCCGCCGCCGGCCCGTCGCGTGGCCGCCGCGGCCTGACCGCCCCAACCGAATTTTTCAGGAGAGACATATGGCTTCGGTCAACAAGGTGATTCTTATCGGCAACCTGGGCAAGGATCCCGAAACCCGCTACGCCCCGAGTGGCGACGCGATCTGCAACATCACGCTGGCCACCACCGACAACTGGCGCGACAAGGCCACCGGCGAGAAGCGCGAGGCCACCGAATGGCATCGCGTGGTGTTCTTCGGCAAGCTCGCCGAGATCGCCGGCCAGTACCTGCGCAAGGGGAGCCAGGTGTACGTGGAAGGCTCGCTGCGCACCCGCAAGTGGCAGGACAAGGACGGCCAGGATCGTTACACCACCGAGATCCGCGCCGACGAGATGAAGATGCTCGGCAGCCGTCAGGGCATGGGCGGCGGCGACGCACCGGCCCGCAATGAAGGCAGCTACGGCGGCGGTGGTGGTGGCAGCCGCGATGCGGGTGGTTATGGCGGTGGCGGCGGTGGTGGTGGTTACGGTGGCGGGGCGCCCGCGCCGAGCGCACCCCCGGCCCCGAAGAAGCCGGCTGGCGGTGGTGGATTCGGCGATTTCGACGACGACATTCCGTTCTGATCCGGCGCCTGCCGGTCATGTTTTCCCCACAGCGTGGCATCACCTGCCACGCTGTTCTGTTTTTTGGCGTCTGTGTTCACGCCCTGCCGGCGCCTAGCGGTCATGCGGTTCTTGCCGTGTCGCCGGGCCAAGCTGCTACACTTTAGTTATAGATCAACCGCCGCCGGCCAGTTCCGCCTGTAGCGGGAGGCATTAGGTTTTATTGTTTTGTCCGGTGAACAATCTGGCTTGTAAAAGAGATTTTGTTTGCTATTGTTGTTCAATCCGGGGTGGTGATTTAGTGTAATTACTGATTTTGATAAAGAAGGGTGTTTGATTACACTCTTCGGGTCTCGTCAGCAGTCTGCCAGAATCGTTCCCCTGGGGTCGGATCCGGTAGCGAGCCCCGAATGACAAAACCGTTACCATCCCTTGAATCGTTTGTTCTTTTCTCCCGATTGACTCATGGCCGTCACGCCCGAAACGCCTGAAAAGGAATATTGCAGTACTTCCGAAGCCGCCCAGCGTCTTGGATTGTCTTTGGGTACCGTCCAGCAGATGGTCGAAAACGGCCAGCTGGAGGGTTGGAAGACGGCTGGCGGGCATCGGCGCATCCGTGTCAGCTCGATCGAGGAGTTCCGCGCCCGTTCGATGGCCGGCAGCCCTCAGAGCCAGCCACGCCCGGCGGCCAACAGCCTTCAGGTGCTGGTGGCCGAGGATGACCGCATCCTGCAGAAGCTCTACGAGCACACCCTGTCGTCATGGGGCCTGCCGCTGCAGATCCGCCTGGTGTCCAGCGGTATCGATGGTCTGCTGGAGATTGGCCGCGTGCCGCCCGATCTGCTCATCACCGACTTGCGCATGCCCGGCATCGACGGTTTTGAGATGATCCGCCGCCTGCGCGCCGACCCCCAGCTCCAGGAGCTCGACATCGTGGTGGTCAGCGGCCTCACCGAGGACGAGATCCTCGAGAACGGCGGCCTGCCCCCGGACGTCATCTTCTACAGCAAGCCCGTGCCTTTCCGCGAGCTGAAGGGCTATGTCCAGGCCAAGATCATGGCCATGCAGCGCCGCGGTCGAGCGGCCTGATCGTCCTGTCTTCCAGACGGCCGGCTTTTGCCGGCCGTTTTCTTTTGGGCGCTTGTCATGGCCCGTCTGTCATTGCCCTCCACCCCTTCTCCGGCGCTCCGCGGATGCCGCTCGCCGAAAATGTCGACTCAGTCCGTGACATTTTCCCGATCCGTTAGCGTCCGGTGCGTAATAACGCACGTCAAAATATTCATCTGATTTATAAAATTTCGTTAAATCGCACGTCGCCGTGGATAAGTTCTCCAGGCGCATATCGTGATCAATGTGAAATTTATCGACATATAACGATTGCGTGTGAATTTATAAAAACTGCATTGGTTTTTATAAAAATGAAGTTTTGTGAGCCGGGTGCGCGGCAGGCGGTTTCTGTCCGGATCGGCTCTTCATCCGATGTGCCCCAAAAGCAGGTGAGAGAATGTTGCGCAGTGAACAGATCCGTTGGTCCATGCCAGACAGCCTGTGTTCCGTTCCGGATGAGGGCGGAAAATGGGGCGCGAGCGATCCGGTTACGGAGGCCGCGATCACCGGTGCCGCGTTGGTGCGGCATCTGGAGGATTTCCGTTTTGCCAGCCTGCGGGCGCTGCGTCAGCTGCATCGGGCGCTGGGCGCCGATCGGGTTGCCATCGGCCTCATTGCGGCGGATGGCCACAGCATCCACGAGGAGCTCGCGTGGGCGGGTGGCTTTGGCCGCTGTGGCGAGTCCGAGCGGGTGATCTCGTGCGAGGCCTTCGCGGCGGAGATGAGCGCCTGGTTGGCGACCCGCAGCTGCATGCTGGAGGTGGAGATCGATGCGCTGGCGCCGGTGTGGCACGAACTGTCCTGTGACCACCTGATGCTGGTGCGTGGCGGGCGCGTGGTCGAAGGCCGCGGGCAGGTGGCGCTGGTGGTGCAGATGCGTAACCCGGCGCGGCTGGCGGACGGCGCCGATCACGCCATGGCGCTGCTGCTGGACGAGTACGGCCGTCGCCGTCAGGCGGTCAGGGCGTAAGCGCCAGATCCCCGGCCAGCTGGCGCCAGTGCGCTGGCGTCGGGTTGGCGAGGCAGTTGGCGAGCCATTGCCGGGCTGCCGTCAGATTGTGTTCGGCCGCCTCGCTGAGGGGCGCGCCGAGTTCGAAGGATTCCCCTCTCACGCACAGCACGAAGGCCGGTGGTGGCGGCGTCTGCCGCACGTCCCGGAAGACCTGCAGCACGGCGGCAGGGTCTAGGGCGTGGCTGCTCACCGCACGGCTGGCGCGGGGCTGGATCTCCGCAAAGGTGAAGGGCGCCGGTGTGCCGGTGCCCGCGTCGATGAAGAGCGCCAGCGCGGCGCCGTCCAGATCGAGGGCGTGCTCGACCTGCAGCTGAAAATCCTCCACCAGCCGCACGCCGGGCCGGGCCACGGCTTCGAGTTCCGCCATCAGCCGCGGGCCGAGGGCGTCGTCGCCCCGCGACGGGTTGCCGACCCCGAACACCACCACGTTCATCTCCAGCCTCAGCTGCCGCTCAGGGCGCGATCCACCAGGCTGCCATCCGCACCTACCAGTTCGACCGCCAGGGGCATCTTGCCGAGCGCGTGGGTGGCGCACGACAGGCACGGGTCGAAGGCGCGGATGGCGACTTCGATGTGGTTCAGCAACCCTTCGGTGAGCTGGCGGCCGTCGAGATAGCGGCGGGCCACCTGACGCACCGCTTCGTTCATGGCCTGGTTGTTGTGGGTGGTGGAGACGATGAGGTTGCAGTAGCTCACCAGATCGTCGTCGTCCACCCGGTAGTGGTGGATCAGCGTGCCGCGGGGCGCCTCGATGATGCCGACGCCTTCGCGGCTGCGGGGGCCTTCGGCCATGCGCTCGCCGGCGAGGATGTCCGGGTCGTCGAGCAGATCGCGGATCACCTCGGCGGCGTGGAGCATCTCGATCATCCGCGCCCAGTGGTAGGCCAGGGGGGCGTGGATGGGCTCGCCCTCGCCGTGCTCGATGAAGGCCTGGCGCTCGGTTTCGGCCAGCGGGCTGGGGATGAAGTCGCAGTTCTGCACCCGCGCCAGCGGGCCGACCTTGTACCAGCCCTTGGCGGGGCCGAGGGCCTCGACGTACGGGAACTTCATGTAGCTCCAGCTCTTCACCTCTTCGCGCAGATGCACGTCGTAGTCAGCGCAGGGCAAGCCGTCCTTCACGATGAGGCCGCGGGCGTCGCGCAGGCGCAGCACGCCGTCGTAGAGGTCGAGGGCGCCATCGGCCCGCACGAGGCTCAGCATGTGGCTGCGGAACAGCCCGAACTCGTCGTACAGCGCGCCGTTGGTCTCGTGGAGCTTGCGGGCGAGATGCACTGCGTCGCGGCTCCAGGCGATCATCTGGTCGGCGTCGGCGCGCAGCAGGTTGCGGTCTTCGCGGCTCACCAGCTTGTTCACCCCGCCGGGGATCGCGCCGGTGCCGTGCACCCGCTTGCCGGCGGTGATGCGGATCACCTCCTGACCGAACTTGCGCAGCAGCACGCCCTGGCGCGCCACCTCGGGGTAGGCCGACGCCACGCCGACGATGTTGCGCTGCTGCACCGGCGATTCAAACCCGAACAACAGGTCTGGCGACGACAGGTGGAAGAAGTGCAGGGCGTGGGATTGCAGGATCTGGCCGTAGTGCATCAGGCGGCGGATATTCTCGGCGCTGGCGGTGATGGGCACCGCGCCGACCACCGGGTCGAGCGCCTTGGCTGCGGCCAGGTGGTGGCTCACCGGGCAGATGCCGCACAGGCGTTGCACCATCACCGGCACTTCCCAGTACGGCCGGCCCTGGATGAATTTCTCGAAGCCGCGAAACTCCACGATGTGCAGCCGCGCTTCCTTCACGTGGCCCGCGTCGTCGAGGAGCAGAGTGACCTTGCCGTGGCCTTCGACCCGTGAAACGGGATCAATGGCAACCCGGCGGAGGTTTTCGCGGTTGGCGGCGGTTTCCAGTTCGAAGCCCATGGGTGCTCCTTTGGAGCAGTGAGGAGTAAGGCGTGAGGAGTGAGGAGGACTTCTTGAGCCTTGTGCGCTGGCGATCGTCAGCGCAAAGCGTTCGAGCGCGGCCTCCTCACTTCTTGCTCATGTCTCCTCGCCGCCCCTCAATCGTAATGCAGCAACCCACCCGTCAGCCGCGGGGTGCGACCGGCGATCAGGTCGGTGAGGAATTTCCAGATCGCCGGGCCCGAGGGCGGGCAGCCTGGGATGAAGTAATCGACGCGCACCACCTCGTGGATCGGCCGCACCTTGTCAAGGGGCAGCGGCAACTCCGGGTCGTTGGGGATCTGGCCGTTCTCGACGCCGGGGCGGAACTGATAGACCTCGCGCAGGCATTCGGACAGCGACAGGTGGTTGCGCTGGGCCGGCAGGCCGCCGGTGACGGCGCAGGCGCCCAGGGCGATCAGCGTCTTGCAGTTGCGGCGAAACTCGCGCAGCACGTGCACGTTCTCGGAGTTGCACACGCCGCCTTCGATCAGGCCGATGTCGCAGGGGCCCACGTCCTTGATGTCGGTGAGGGGCGAGCGGTCGAATTCGATGAGCTCCACCAGCTCGAACAGGTGCTCGTCGATGTCGAGGAAGGACATGTGGCAGCCAAAGCAGCCGGCCAGCGAGGTGGTGGCGACGCGCAGCTTGCGGGGGGCGTTCATGGAGCGGCCCTCCGGTCACTGCGTGACGGAGGCTTGGCTCTGCACTGCCAAGCCTTTCCGCAGGTGCGGTGCGGTGCACCGCGAAACCCCTGCTTTACCCTCCCCGAAGAAGGGTTCGCGCCCACTTCGGGCGGCCTGGCGTGGACGCTCATGTTCATGACTCCTCCTTCAGCGTTCTGGCGCTGATCGTGCTGGTGTCGAAGCTGCGTTCGCCGATGGGCACTGCAAAGCCGGTGCGCTTGGGCAGGATCACGCCCACCGGGCAGATGTTCGCGGCGCGGTCGTCCTTGGTGAAGTCGGTGTCGGCCAGGCGGCCGGATTCGGCATTGACCACCAGATGCTTGTCGATGCCGCGGCCGGTGAGGGCGAACACCGACTTGCCGTCGATATCGCGGCTGGCGCGCACGCACAGCTCGCAGAAGATGCAGCGGTTGAAATCCAGCAGTACGTCCGGGTGCGAGGCGTCCACCGGGCGGTCCGGGAAGAAGTGCCGGAAGCGCGGGGTGAGCATCTCGTACTCGTAGCCCAGCGCCTGCAGCTCGCAGTTGCCGCTCATCTCGCAGGACGGGCAGAAGTGGTTGCCCTCGACGAACAGCATCTGCAGGATGCCGCGGCGCTCGCCGTTCATCTCGGGGGTGTTGCTCTCCACCTCGGCGCCATCTTTGGCGGGCGTGGCACAGGCCGAGACGTGCCGGCCGGCGCTCTTCACCACGCACAGCTTGCAGCTGCCGTGGGGCGGAAAATCCTTGTGCCAGCACAGGCTGGGGATGTAATGGCCGGCGGCCCGGGCGGCTTCGAGGATGGTCTGGCCGTCTTCAAACGGCACGGGCTGGCCGTCGAGGAGAAACTGTTTCATCGCGCATCCTCCTCATGGGTCTTCAGGTGGGCGCCGGGGTCGTCGCGGGCGGTGAGCTGGCGGGCTTCGGCCAGTGCGGCGTCGAGATCGAAGGCGGGCTCGAAATCCAGCGACACCAGCCGCCGCTCGTAGGCCGGGCGGAACTTCTGCAGGGTGTCGATCACCGGGTTCGGCGCCGCGCTGCCGAGGCCGCAGTGGCTGGCGTTCTTGAGCAGGCGGTCGAGCCATTCGATGTCGTTGAGATCGGCCCGGGCGCCGTGGCCGTCGGCCAGCTTGTCCATGAAGCCCTTGAGCAGCGCGGTGCCGACCCGGCACGGGGTGCAGAAGCCGCAGCTCTCGTGGGCGAAGAAATGCACGAAGGCGCGGGCCACGTCGAAGAGGTCGCGGCTGCCGTCGAAGATCATGAAGGCGCCGGCGGTGGGCACGTCTTCGTAGGCGATGTGGCGGTGGAACTCGTAGTTGGCGAGGCAGATGCCCGCCGCGCCGCCCACCTGCACGGCCTGGGTGTCGCTGGCGCCGCAGTCTTCGAGGATGCGGGTGATGGGCACGCCGAAGGGATATTCGTAGATGCCCGGCGCGGCGCAGTCGCCGGAGATGGACAGCAGCTTGGTGCCGGTGGATTGGGCGGTGCCTGTGTCGGCGAAGGCTTCGCCGCCGTAAAGGGCGATGAGGCAGGTCTTGGCGTGGGTCTCGACGTTGTTCACCGCCGTCGGCCGGCCGAGGTAGCCCTTCACCACCGGGAAGGGCGGGCGGATGCGCGGGGTGCCGCGCTTGCCCTCGAGGGATTCGATGAGCGCGGATTCCTCGCCGCACACGTAGGCGCCGGCGCCCAGGTGGATCTGGATGTCGAAGTCGAAGCCCGGCGTGCCGAGGATGGCGGTGCCGAGCAGCCCGGCCTCGCGGCGGCGGGCCAGCACGGCTTCGAGCTGCGGGCGCAGGTAGCGGTACTCGCCGCGCAGGTACAGGAAGCCTTCGCTTGCGCCGATGGCCCAGGCGGCGAGGGTCATGCCCTCGAAGACCAGATCGGCATAGCTGTTGAGGAGCACGCGATCCTTGAAGGTGCCGGGCTCGCCTTCGTCGGCGTTGCAGACGATGACCTTGTCGGCGCCCGGCGCGTTGCGGGCGCTCTCCCACTTCACTGCGGTGGCAAACCCGGCGCCGCCCCGGCCGCGCAGGCGCGAGGCGCGCATCTCCCCCAGCCAGCCGTCGCGGCCGCGGGCGATGGCGGCACGCAGGGCGTCGCCCAGTGGCATCTGGAGATTCAGCAGGGCGTCCTTGCGGCGGATGTTGTCGTCCACCCGGAAGTACTCCGCCGGCCACAGATCAAGCGGACGTTGCTGGCGGATGAGTTCGGCGATCTCGTTGATGCGCTGGTGGCTCAGCTGCCCGATGGCGAGCCCATTGACGAGGATCGCCGGCCCCTGGTCGCACAGGCCGGTGCAGGAGGTGGTGGCCACGCTCACCAGGCCGTCTTCCGACAGCTTGCCGGGCTCGACCCACAGCTTGCGGCACAGGGCGTCCATCAGCCCGTCGTTGCCGAGCATGCGGTCGGTGATGTTGTCGGAGAACAGCACCCGGTAGCGACCGACCGGCCGGGTGTACAGGAAGCTGTAGAAGCCGGCGACGCCTTCGACCCGGGCGCGGGGGATGCCGAGGGCGGCGGCGATGTGGGTGAGGGTCGGGGCCGGCAGCCAGCCGGTCAGATCCTGGGCGTCGATGAGGATCTGCAGCAGGCGGGTCGGGTTGTGCTGGTGTCGCTGCAGTACGCCGTCAAGGTCGGCCGGCGCGGCGAGGGGAGTGGTGGGCACGGACGTCTCCTGCGGGAGTCACGTCACGAGTATGCGCCCGGATGGCCTGGCTGATTTGAGTTATATCAGAAAATGCTGTTGGATCAGGTGTTTACGCTGCGCCGCAACAATTTTAGCTGGGGGAAGACGCGGGGGCTCGCCGCGGCCACCAGCAGGGTGACGAGGCCGCCGCCGACCACCGCCGCCACCGGCCCGGCCAGCGCTGCCAGGAGACCGGATTCGAGGGCGCCCAGCTCGTTCGACGAGCTGATGAAGACGCGATTGACCGCGCCGACCCGGCCGCGCAGGGCATCCGGCGTGGCCTGCTGGATCACCGTCTGGCGGATCACCACGCTGATGCTGTCGAGCCCGCCCAGCAGCGCCAGCGCCACCAGCGACAGGGGGAAGGACGTGGACAGCCCGAAGACGACGGTCATCAGCCCGAAGCCGCCCACTGCGCCGAGGAACAGCCGGGCGTCCAGCGCCACGCCGAAGCGGGCGATCAGCAGCCCGGCGGTGGCGGCGCCCACAGCAGGCGCGGTGCTGAGGATGCCCAACCCGGCAGGGCCGACCTGCAGGATGTCCTTGGCGTAGATCGGCAGCAGGGCCACCGCGCCGCCGAACAACACGGCCACGAGGTCGACGCTCATCACCGCCAGCAGCAGGCGGGTGCGCCACACGTGGGTGAAGCCGGCCAGCACCTCGGCCAGCCGGCCGGCGCCAACAGTGGCGGGCTGCCCGCGGGAGCGCTGGCGGATCGCCAGCGTGGCGCCGAGGGCGACGAGGGACTGCGCACAGTTGGCGGCGTGGATCGGCAGGGCCGAATGGAAGGCCGCGAGCACCATGCCAGCCACCGCCGGGGCGGCCATCGAGGCCACCTGATGCAGCGACGACGCCAGCGCGATGGCGGGCGCGAGCTGGCCCGGAGGGACCAGCGCGGGCATCAGCGCATCCCGCGCGGGGCGGTTTACGATCTGGGCGCAGCCGGAGGCGACCAGCGCGGCGTAGGTCCAGCCCACGCTCAGGTGCAGCCCCGCGGCCAGCGCCAGCAGCAGCGTGGCGCTGGCAGTGAGGACGAGGCTGGCGACGATCACCCGGCGCCGCTCGAAGCGGTCGGCCACATGCCCGGCGGGCAGGAAGAAGATCAGGATCGGCAGGAACTGGGCGACGCCGACGAGGCCGAGGGCCATCGGCGAGCCGGTCTGCTCATACACCGACCAGCCCACCGCCACGCCCTGCCCGAAATGGACGATGGCGCCGATGACGCTGATCAGCAGGTAGAGCTTGAAATCTCGGGGCAGGCCCGGGCGCGGATGAGCGCTCACGGGGCGTCAGGCCACCGCGCGGGCGATGCGGGCCAGGCCTTCTTCAAGCCGACTCGGCGGGCAGCCGAAGTTGAGGCGTACGAAGCCCGGCAGGCCGAAATCCTTGCCGTCGGAGAGGCCGATGCCGTGGGCTTCGAAGTGGGCCGCGGCGTTGGCGATGCCCCGCGCCTGGAGGAAATCCCGGCAGTCGATCCACGCCAGGTAGGTGGCCTCGATGGGCGTAGTGGCGAGGCCGGGGAGGGCGTCGATCACCTCGACCACCCGCGCGGCGTTGGCCCGCAGGGTGTCGATGAGGGCTTCGCGCCAGGGGCCGCAATCCCGGTAGGCGGCCTCGGTGGCGGTGAGGCCGAGCACATTCACGTGGGGCACGATGCCGGCCATGGCGCGCTTGTAGCGGGCGCGGAGCGCGGCGTCGGGGATGATCGCGAAGGCGCAGTAGAGGGCCGGGATGTTCCAGGTCTTGGAGGGTGCCATCAGGGTGATGGTGCGCCGGGCGACGGCTTCGTCCAGCGCGGCGATGGGGATGTGGGGCGTGGCCGGATCGAGCACCAGGCCGCAGTGGATCTCGTCGGAGCAGATGACCAGATCGTGGCGTTCGGCAAGCTGGGCGATGCGGCCGAGTTCATCCCGGTCGAACACGCGGCCCACCGGGTTGTGCGGGTTGCACAGCATGAAGAGGCGCACGCCGTCGGCCACGGCGGCCTCGGTGCGGGACCAGTCCCATTCCCAGCGCGTGCCGTTCTGCACCAGCGGGGTGGTGACGAGGCGGCGATCGGAATGGGCCGGCGCGTGGAGGAAGGGCGGGTACACCGGCGTGGCGGTGAAGATGCCGTCGCCGGGCTGGCCGACGGCTCGCGCGGCGATGTTGAAGCCGGTGACGACACCCGGCAGCCATACCAGCCACTCGGGCTCGATGCGCCAGCCGTGGTCGCGGGCGATGCCTTCGATCACCGCATCCAGCACCGAGGGCCACGGGTCGGCGTAGCCGAACACGCCGTGGTCGAGGCGGGCGCGCAGGGCGTCGAGCACCGGCGGCGGGGCGGCGAAATCCATGTCGGCGACCCACATGGGGATCACGTCCCGGCCGGCGTAGCGGCGCCATTTGATGCTGTCGGAGCCGGCGCGGTCGGGGCCGGTGGAGAAGTCGAAGGGGCTCACGCGGGGTTCTGCCGGAGGATGAAAGGAGGCCAGTGTAAACGGCCCGCGGGGGCGGACGCGAACGCCAGCCCCCGCGGGTGGATGCGAGCGGCGCTCAGACTTCCAGGTGCTGGAACAGCACGGTGGAGAGATAGCGCTCGCCGAAGGACGGAATGATGACCACGATCAGCTTGCCGGCGTTCTCGGGGCGCTCGGCCACCTGCAGCGCGGCCCACACGGCGGCGCCCGAGGAGATGCCGACCAGCAGGCCTTCATCCTTAGCGAGACGGCGGGCGGTGTCGAGGGCCGCGTCGTTGGGCACCTGCACCACTTCGTCGTAGACGGTGGTGTTGAGGATGCCCGGCACGAAGCCGGCGCCGATGCCCTGGATCGGATGCGGGCCGCGCGCGCCACCCGACAGCACCGGGCTGGCGGCGGGCTCGACGGCCACGACCTTGACGCCGGGCTTCTTCGCCTTGAGGGTTTCGCCGACACCGGTGACGGTGCCGCCCGTGCCCACGCCAGCCACGAAGATGTCCACCTGACCATCGGTGTCGGCCCAGATTTCCTCGGCGGTGGTGGCCCGGTGGATGGCCGGGTTGGCGGGGTTGTCGAACTGTTGCGGGATGAAGTAGCGGCTGTCGGCGGCGGCGAGCTCCTCGGCCTTCTTGATCGCGCCGGGCATGCCTTCGGGGCCGGGGGCGAGGATCAGGTCGGCCCCGTAGGCCTTGAGCAGCAGCTTGCGCTCGCGGCTCATGGTTTCGGGCATCACGAAGGCGCACTTGTAGCCGCGGGCGGCACAGACCATCGCGAGGCCGATGCCGGTGTTGCCGGAGGTGGGTTCGAGCACGATGGTGTCGGGCTTGATCTTGCCGGCGGCTTCGGCGGCGTCGAGCATCGCCACGGCGATGCGGTCCTTCACGCTGTGGGCCGGGTTGAAGAACTCCAGCTTGAGGGCGACGGTGGCGCCGCTGGCGGGGGCCAGACGGTTCAGCTTGACCAGCGGGGTGTTGCCGACCAGCTCGGCGACGTTGTTGGCGATGCGCATTGTGGTTTTCCTTCCCGGTATGGCGTTCAATCACTAATTAATTCTAGTGTTACTTGATCCGGATCAATAGCTGAAATTGGAATAAGCAAAGCACGGGTTGCGGCGGCGATCAAAGCCGGCGGATCTTCTCGAGCAGCGACGTGGTGGAGCGCTGGTGCTCGAAGGGGATGGAATGCACGCTGCCGCCCCGGGCGAGGGTTTCGGGGGCGCCGACAATGCGATCGACCGGCCAGTCGCCGCCCTTGACCAGCACGTCGGGCTGGCATTCGAGGATGCGGGCGATGGGCGTGTCCTCGTCGAACCAGGTGACCAGATCGACGCAGCCCAGGGAGGCCATCACCGCCAGGCGGTCTTCGAGGGTGTTGATCGGGCGATCATCGCCCTTGCCCTGGCGACGCACCGAGGCGTCGCTGTTGAGGGCGACGACCATCGCGGCGCCCAGCGCCCGGGCCTGGCCCAGGTAGGTGACGTGGCCGCGATGCAGGATGTCGAAGCAGCCGTTGGTGAACACCAGCGGCCGCGGCAGGCTGGCGACGCGGGCGGCGAGCTGGTCGGGCGGGCAGATCTTGGATTCGAAGCTTGGTGCGGGATACATGGTCGGGCGTGGGAGGTCGGTAATGGGGAATGGGCGGGATTCTCCCACTTCCCACTCCCCATTTCCTATTCCCCGCCGTTCAGTGCCGTCCGCCGTAGCCGGCAAGGCCGATCATCAGCCGCACGAGGCCGTAGGCCACCCAGTTGATGAGCCGCTGCAGGCGCGGGCCGCGCTGCCAGTCGACGGCGGAGATCTCGCGGCTGCCGTCCTTCATCACCCGTCGGAGGCGATGGTGGAGATCGCCTGCAAAGGCGTCGTCGCGTACCACCACGTTGGCTTCCCGGGCCAGCAGCAGGCTGAAGGGATCGATGTTGGACGAGCCAACCGTGGCCCAGCGTTCGTCCACCACCGCCACCTTGGCGTGGAGGTGGCTCAGGTGGTATTCGAAGATGCGTACGCCGCCGGCGAGGAACTGCCCGTACAGCGCGCGGGTGGCCCGCTGCTGGAGCGGATGGTCGGTCCAGCCCTGGGTGATCAGGATGACGTTCACCCCGCGCCGGGCGGCGGTGAGCAAGGCCTGACGGAAGCGCCGGCCGGGCAGGAAGTAGGCGTTGGCGAGGATGATCTCCCGCCGGGCGGCGGCGATGGCGACCAGATAGGCGTCCTCGATGTCGTGACGGTGGCGGATGTTGTCGCGGATCAGGAAGCCGGCTTCAACCGTGCCGCAGGGCAGCGGGCAGGCCGGCGGGCTGCCGGTGAGGCGCGCCCGGCGGCGGAACGAGGCCCACGCGACGAGCTCCCACACCCGGCTGGCGGTGCGGTGGATGGGGCCGAGGAGCGGCCCTTCGACGCGCACCGAAAAATCCTGGCGCGGGGTGATGAGGCTCGGGTCGTCGTGGTTGTAGTCGCTGATGATGTTGATGCCACCCACGAAGGCGATCCGCCCGTCGATGACCGCCAGCTTGCGGTGCAGCCGGCGCAGGCGATGGCGCTGGAGCGAAAAGGCGGCCATCTCGCGGCGGTAGATCAGTACATTCACCCCGGCAGCGATCAGCTCGTCCATCAGCGCGGCGACGAACTCGCGCCCGCCGAAGCCATCCACCAGCAGGCGCACCGCCACGCCCCGGGCGGCGGCCCGGCGCAGGGCGGCGGCGATGCGGTGGCCGGTTTCGTCGTCGGCGAAGATGTAGGTCTCGAGGAAGATCTCGTGCCCGGCGCCGTCGATGGCGGCTTCCAGGGCGGGGAAAAACTCGGCGCCGTTCTCCAGCAGCGTGAGGGCGTTGCCGGGCAGCCAGTCGACGTTCATTGCGGCCGCAGCTGGGCGGTCAATGCCGCGTGGTCGGAGATGCGGCTCCAGGGCTGGCCGTAATGCACCTCGACCTTGTCCACCGCAAAGCCGCGCACGTAGATGCGGTCGAGGCGCAGCACCGGCAGGGTGCTCGGAAAGCTGCGGGCCGGCCGGCCGCGGATCGACGCGAAGGCTTCGGTGACGCCGAGCTGGCTGGTGAGGCAGTCGTCGGCATGGTTGCGCCAGTCGTTGAAATCGCCGGCGATGATGACCGGCGCGCCGTTCGGGGCGAGTTCGTCGAGGCGCCTGACCAGCGCTGCCATCTGGCGCCGCCGGCTGCCGGCGGTGAGGCCCAGGTGCACGCACACGCAGTGCACCGGGCTCGCCACGCCGTCCACCTGGATCTCGCAGTGGAGCAGGCCGCGGCTCTCGAAGCGGTGGTCCGAGACATCCTGGTTGGCCTGGGAGAGGATGGGGTGGCGGCTCAGGATGGCGTTGCCGTGGTGGCCGTGGTCGTAGATCGCGTTGCCGCCGTAGGCTGTTTGATGCCACATGTCGCGGGCGAGGAACTCGTGCTGCGGCAGGCCGGGCCAGTTGGCGTGCTGCTGGGCGTGGCGCAGGTGCATGCCCTGGACTTCCTGCAGGAAGACCACGTCGGCGCCCAGCAGGCGCAGCCGCTCACGCAGGTCGTGGATCGAGAGGCGCCGGTTGAACTGGGAAAAGCCTTTGTGGATGTTGTAGGTGCAGATGCGCAGGGTGCTCATCGAATCTCCCGTTTTTCTTCATTCTGCGCGTTCGGGGCGGCTTTGGCACGCCCGGCGCACCCGTGAAAACGGCGCCCGCAGGCGCCGTCTTGAGGGGCGGGGCAGGGCACGCGTCAGGAGACGGCGAGCATCCGCTCCAGGGCGACCTTGGCCAGCGCGGCTTCGTGTTCGGGCACGGTGATCCGGTTGACCACGTTGCCGTCTGCGAGGTTCTCGAGGGTCCAGGCCAGATGCTGCGGATCGATGCGTTGCATGGTCGAGCACATGCAGACGGTGGGCGCCATGAACTGGACGATCTTGCCCTCGTGCTTCACCTCTTCGGCGAGGCGATTGACGAGGTTGAGCTCGGTGCCCACCAGCCAGCGGGTGCCGGGAGCGGATTCCTTGACCACCTTGATGATGTATTCGGTGGAGCCGACGAAATCCGACTGGCGGCACACTTCCAGCGCGCTCTCCGGGTGGGAGATGACCTTGCCTTCCG
>ERZ650300.874-NODE-874-length-18030-cov-4.605897_pt1 | contig 18030 bp, 10 predicted proteins | sample MGYA00376236_ERZ650300 | MGnify/ENA primary metagenome ERZ650300 (study PRJEB26733, sample SAMN07839303) | wastewater metagenome | biome: urban; feature: wastewater treatment plant; material: waste water | place: USA: North Carolina | collected 2016-04-28 ...
GACTATACATATGGTGGGAAGATAGTGTTCTACCTGAAAAACTTTTCTGCAAATATATCTTTCAATCATAATCCAAAGGAATTATTTGGAATGAAAAGTTTTTACGGAGAATCCACAGGTAGCGTTGATTGTTCCTATAAATACAAAAGAATGACTTTCTCACTTGGAGTATGGAATCCGTTTAAAAAATATGTTCAGAGTTCTGGTTTCGAGTATGCTAGAAATGGTTTATATAAAACTGAGTATTTTAGAATAAAGGACAATGCTAATATGATAACTCTAGGTGTTTCCTATGACATAAATTGGGGTAAATCTTATAAGGCAAGAAATAAAAGATTAAATAATTCGGACAACATAGATGGTATTGTAAAATAAAAATGATGAAAAAATTTCCACTTTTCATACAACATGATTCTATGCAATGTGGCATTGCTTGTTTGTGTATGATATGTAAGTTTTTCGGTCGTAGCATTTCCATAGAAACTATGGCAAACTTATGTCATGCTAATAAAGAGGGAGTGTCTTTAATGGGATTAAGTGAGTCTGCTACGATTCTTGGTTTTCATGCTATAGCTGCAAGAACCAGTATCAATAAGTTACAAATTGTTCCTCTTCCTTGCATTTTGCATTGGAATCAGAGTCATTTTGTGGTTTGCTATGATGTTAAGAAAAAGAAAGGGCAATACACGTTTAGGATAGCAGACCCTGCAACTCAGTTGGTTACGTATAATGAACTGGAATTGAAGCGATGCTGGTTAGCTACCAAATCGGACGGAGAAGAGAAGGGGACTGCACTTGCACTGGAACCCACTCCTGACTTTTATAATGGTGAGGGAGAACCGGAACTGAAAGAAAGAGGGTTGCGTTTTTTCTTCCGTTATCTGACTCCCTATAGGAAAGAGTTGTTTCAGCTGATATTGGGCATGTTGGTGGTGAGCTTACTTCAGCTTATCCTACCTTTTCTTACGCAAGCCTTGGTGGATGTGGGTATCAGTGACGGAAATTTGAGCTTTATTACCTTAGTGCTGGTTGCGCAGATTATAATCTCGGTATCACAACTATCGGTAGAGTTTATCCGTAGCTGGATATTGTTGCATGTGAATACGCGTATATCCATCTCCCTTATTTCGGACTTTTTGGCAAAGTTGATGAAGTTGCCGCTTCATTTTTTTGATACGAAGATGGTGGGAGACATTATACAGCGCATTGGTGACCATGACCGTATAAAGAATTTTCTGACAGGTTCTTCTATTAGTACGCTCTTTTCCTTTGTCAGTTTTTTCATCTTTGCTATTGTACTTGCTTACTACAATTTGGTGGTATTGGGAATCTTTCTTTTAGGTAACAGCTTGTATATTGCCTGGATACTTGCTTTTATGAAATATCGCCGTGAATTGGATATCCGTCGGTTTGCACAAGCAGCCGGAGAGCAGAGTAACCTTGTGCAGATGGTGACCGCTATGCAGGAAATAAAGTTGAATAACTGCGAGACACAGAAGCGCTGGCAGTGGGAGCGTATTCAGGTGAAACTGTTTAAAATCAGCGTAAAAGGGTTGGCTTTGGGGCAAGTACAACAAGTAGGTTCTGTATTTTTCAATCAGACCACGAATATTATAATCTCGTTTATTGCGGCAAAGGCGGTGGTGGAAGGGGAGATGACACTGGGTATGATGATGTCTCTGACTTATATCATCGGTCAGCTCAGTGCGCCGGTCTCTTCTTTTATAGGATTTGCGCAGCAGTTTCAGGACGCCAAGATAAGTCTGGAACGGCTGAATGAGGTACATGGGAAACCGGATGAGGAGCAGGATATTGCTTCCAAATTGTCCGTTTTGCCTGAGAGACGGGATATAAAGATGGAAAATGTGTGCTTCAGTTACGATGGAGCGGATAGAGACTATGTGCTGGATAATGTCTCTTTAGTGATTCCCGAACATAAAGTGACAGCTATTGTAGGTGCGAGCGGGAGTGGAAAGACTACTCTGGTGAAACTGATGCTTGGTTTCTATTCGCCCAATAAGGGGGCTGTGAAGGTGGGTGATGCTTCGTTGGAGAACATAAATCCTCATTTGTGGCGTGCCAAGACGGGAGCCGTGATGCAAGATGGTTTTATCTTTTCGGAAACCATTGCGCAGAATATTGTTGTGGGAGAGGAGCAGGTTGATGTGGAGCGGCTACGTCACGCCGTGACGGTGGCCAATATCCGTGATTTTATAGATTCTCTTCCATTGGGATATAACACCAAAATCGGTATGGAGGGGAATGGTATCAGCCAAGGGCAGAAACAACGTTTGCTGATAGCGCGTGCCGTGTATAAAAATCCGGAATTTCTTTTCTTCGACGAAGCCACCAATGCCTTGGATGCGAATAATGAAAAGGAGATTATGGAACATCTGCATGAATTCTATAAAGGGAAAACCGTAGTGGTAGTGGCGCATAGGCTCAGTACGGTGAAGGATGCCGACAAGATTGTGGTGCTGGATAGGGGATGCATTGCGGAAGAAGGTACCCATCGGGAACTGACGGAGCGGAAAGGAATGTATTATCGGCTGGTTAAGAATCAGCTGGAATTGGGTAGCTAATGAATGGAGGAAGAGAAGATATATAAGGATATAGAACTTCGCAGTGAAGAAGTGCAGGAGGTGATGAACCATATCTCTCCCTGGGTAGTAAGGTGTGGAATCACTGTCTTGGCGTTGATTTTGCTGATGATACTGGTTGGTTGTTGGATATTCAGGTATCCGGACACCTTGGCGGCAGAGGTGACTCTGGCTACGGAAGAGCCTCCCGCCTTTGTGCTGTCACATGCTACTGGGAAACTCGATACGCTTTATGTGAAGAACGGGAGTTCGGTGGAGGCAGATACGGATTTGGGTGTGATTGGTAATGCGGCATGTTCTGAAGATGTACGTCTCCTTAAGAAATGGATGAAGGCATGGGAAACGCAGGATTATGATTGGCAGAAAGGAGTGGAGCTTTTTATCGGCAGGCGCTGGCAGTTGGGGGAACTGCAATCGGCTTTTGCAGCTTTCATTACTTCACTTACAGAATATGCACGTTTTATGGAGTTGGACTATTACGCTCGGAAACTTCGTTTTCAGGAAAAACAACTGGGTGGACAACGCTCCTATCTTCGGTTGGCAGAGCGGGAATATGAGTTGATTGATAAGGATATAAAGCTTGCCGAGAGTATGTATATCCGTGATTCTATTTTATATGTGCGCAAGGCGATGATTGCTGCGGAATTTGAGGAGTCTGGAAGCAGATATTTGCAAAGTTTGCGTTCTAAAGAAGAGGTACGTATGAGTTTGCTTCAGGCAGAAATGCAGTTGGTGCAACATGAGGAGAATATGTTGGATATACGTAAGCAAGCATACGATGAGGAACAGAGTCGTCGGACTGATTTAAAGAATGCCATAGGGCAGTTAGCCGCGCAATTGAGTGCATGGGAGCACTCTTATTTATTGAAAAGTCCGGTCAGGGGGAAGGTTACTTTTATGACGGTTTGGAGTCGTAACCAGAATGTGAAAGCCGGTGAGACGGTTTTCACGATTCAGCCATCCGACAGTTCAAGGGTGTTAGGTAAGGCTCTACTTCCTTTGCAGGGTTCGGGTAAGGTACATGTGGGACAGCGGGTGCATATACGTCTGAATAATTATCCCGACCAGGAGTTTGGCTATGTAAAAGGGCAGGTTGCAAGTATCTCTCCTGCTCCAACGGAAGAGGGAATGTATATAGTAGAAATAACTTTGCCTGACGGCATGCAGACCAACTACGGCAAACAGCTGCCTGTTTCGCGTGAGTTGAAAGGTACGGCAGACATTATCCTTGCTGACAAGAATGTATTGGAAAGGTTGTTGGCTCCGTTGAGGAAAGTGGTGGAATATGAAAAATAGTTCTATGTAAATTTCGTAATTCATTTGTTTTTAGTATGTTTGTGCTATTCGTATATATAGTATGAAATACTAAGGAAGAGAATGTTCTTAATGAAAGTATGAAAAGAAGAGTTAAAGCATTGACTGTTGTTTTGGCAATATGTCTTATAACTGTTTTTATTCGATGTCAGTCGAATGAAACTCCTATTCAGCAACTTGTAGTTGTTGTGAATGGGGATTCTATTGAGATGGTTTTTGTGAAAGGAGGTACATTTATGATGGGATGTACAGATGAGCAGGGATGTGACTGTGAGGATAACGAGAAACCAGCACGTAAGGAGTCGGTATCTGATTTTTACATAGGAAAATATGAAGTTACTCAAAGGCTGTGGAGGGCGGTTATGGATACTGATTCCATTTTGCCGTTTAATGGGGGATGCGAAGATTGCCCGATGGAAAATGTAAGCTGGAAAAATGCGCAGGAGTTTATCGGTAGATTAAATGCTATGACCGGTAAAACATTTCGTCTTCCGACTGAGGCCGAATGGGAATACGCAGCGCGTGGTGGACACAAAAGTAAGCACTATAAATACAGTGGCAGCAATCAGGTAAGTGAGGTGGCTTGGTATGTTGGGAATTCCTCTGGCGGACAATATGGAGAAGCTGGAACTACCCGTCCGGTAGGTCTGAAAAAAAGCAATGAATTGGGATTGTATGATATGAGTGGCAATGTTTGGGAGTGGTGCGGTGATTTGTACACTAAAGAATACAAGCAAGGTGGTAAGTCTATCCATCCGGGATGGCCTTTTGAGGGTACTTATCTTTTTTTCCGCCGAATATTGCGAGGTGGAAGTTGGGGAGGAACAGCAAAGGGGTGTCGGGTGTCGTACATTGATTACGACATTGAGAATTATAGTGACGAGTATGGAGGTTTTCGCCTTGTGATGGAGCCGGAATCGATTAAATAATGTAATTAATGATGATAAGTGATATTTTACTACTTTCAGAGTAATGAATAGAAATGGTATGAGATATATGTGGAAATTCTTTTTATTATTGATGTTGGTTGTAACTTCGTGTTCCGAAAAGCAGATTGATGGCAATGTAATTAATGTTGCGGAAGCAATGAGTAGATTGTCAGAAGGACAATCTGTACAAAATTTGTTTTCCAGCATAAGTTATATTCCTTTGGAGACTAATGAGCAGGCTATTATAGGAAAATATCCGGAGTGCATAATTATGGATAGTGCGATATTGGTATCTTCTGTCCATCAGAATCTGAAACTTTTTGACCGTACTAACGGGAAGTATATTCGGGATATTGGACACGTAGGTACTGATCCGGAAGGATATGCAAAGGATTCATGGGGGAAAGTGAGCTTTTGGGCTGATGCGGTTCGGAGAACCGTTTATCTATTGGGATGGAATAATGATTTCCTACTATATGGATTTGATGGGAAATATAAGGATAGAATTCGATTGCAAGATACAGTCAATTGTATTCTGTCCCAAAATTACTATTTGATGGATGCGGACAGAATTTGGGGACATAATAAAATGAAACTCTCTCCGGAGACGCCATCAGTCTTTTATATGGATAGAAATACGATGTCATTGACCGGTATTGCTACATGGAATTCAGCCCTGCTTCCCATGGATGAGGTTTTGTCGGTTTCAAATTTGTTGGGGGGCAATGTTGCTTATGGAGGTGACTTGGCAATGGCAGAATTTGTTGGTGACCGGAAATATTATACGGCAATCAATAGCCCTTCGTTATGGAAATCTAAGGATGCCATCCGAGTGAAACAAGCTTTTAATGATACTATCTATACTATTTCAGAGCAGGGACTTACTCCATATCTGGTTTTTGAACTGGGTGAGTGGCACTGGAGTGAGCAGCAGCAATTGGATGTAGAAGGATGTGATAAGAAAATAGCCATAGACTATATTCTGGAGAATGCAGAATACATCTATTTCCATTTTCATACAAGCTTATATTTAGAAGAAAGCCAGTCATATTGTGGATTTTACCATAAGGAAAAGAAAACTGTTGTTTGCCAAAAGGGTGATAGCTTATTTGATAAAATGAATAATCAGCATATCCAAATCAGGGGAGTCACTTCGGATGGACATTTTTTTGCTTTGTTACAACCGGATGAACTCAGTGATGATAATCAACGGAGAATGGGAGTAGAAGAGGAAGGTAACCCTATTATGGTCATGCTTTATTAAGTACTTATTCCGTCGTCTTCCCCCTTGCATCCAAATACCCTCTTTTAAACATATCCACGAACAGAAAGAATAGTGACAAGAGCAGTGGCCCGAAGATGACACCCATGAATCCGAAAAGGGACAAGCCGATTACAACTCCGAAGACAGTGATAAGCGGATGAATGTCTGCCATTTTCTTCTGGATGATGAAGCGTATCAGGTTGTCGAGCTGTGAAATGACTGCACCGCCATAGATGGCCAGGCCGATAGCTTGAACCCAGTTGCCTATCAATGCCATGTAGACAGCTATCGGAAACCATACCAGCGCTGTTCCTACCATTGGGATGATGCTGGCGAAGCAGGTCAGGAAACCGGCGAACAAGATGTTGGGAGCACCGAAAATCCAGTAGCCTATCATGGCTACTCCTCCTTGTATGACGGCGAGTAAGGGGATGCCGATGGCATTGGAGCGGACAATCATGTTGATTTCGTGGATGACGTTTTGTGTATTGTCATCATTGAACGGCAGTAGGTCGTTGACGTACTGTTCCATCTTTTTGCCCCCTATCAGCATGAAGTAGAGTACAAAGACCAGTACGAAGATGTTGACGGCAAAACTGCTGATACCTCCCATGATGGCTTGCCCGATGCGGGGAAGAATTGAAATGACGTATGCCACCGTGTCTTTCCCCAAGATATAGTAGCCGGTTTTGGCTTTAATGATGTTGGCCGCTTCTTCGAAAGGAGCTATAATGGCTTGCGGGTCCAGATTGATGTTTTGAAGATTGACCACAGCCAGCCATACCACCAGCCCAAGCGGAACCAGAAAGCAGAGAATTGCCTCTGCCGTAATGAGGGTGGCAGCTATGCTGCGCTTCATTTTCCGCTTGTCGGAAAGATACATCATCTGCTTTCTCACCAGGATATAGATAGTCAAGGCTCCCAGCAGACCGCCCATGAATGGGGCTATTTGTCTGAAAAGAATGATTCCCAGCCCGATAATGATAGCTATCAATGAATATTTCCAGTATTGTTCTTTTGTGCTCATAAAGTTCCTGTATTTCTTAGTAAAGAAACATAAAAGAAGTTGAAAAGGTTTGGAAATTGTGGCCGGAATTCAATATTTATCCTTCGTCCAGCCAGCCTAACCCCTGGCGTATGATTTCCGGCTCCCCATTGGTGCAATCCACTACGGTAGAGCCTTCCGTACCGCCGATACCGCCGTCTATTACCAAATCGACAATATCACCGAATTTCTCGTCAATCAGTTCCGGGTCTGTGCAGTATTCAATGTCCTCATTGTCATCATGCGGCAATGTAGTTGTCATGATGGGAGCATCCAGCAGGCGGGCTATTTCCTGAATGATGGAATTGTCCGGCATACGGATGCCGACCTCCTTACGGTTACGGAATATCTTGGGCAGGCGGGTGGTGCCGTTCAGAATGAAGGTGAAAGCTCCGGGCAGATTACGCTTCATCAACTTGAAGGTGCTGTTGTCCACTTTGGCGTATTCGCTGACCTTGCTCAAGTCGTAGCAGATGATGGAAAGATTGTTCTTCTTGGGGTCGATATTCTTGAGGCGGCAGATGCGCTCGATGGCGCGCTCCTTCAGTCCGTGGCAGCCGATGGCATACATGGTGTCGGTAGGGTAGATAAGGATACCTCCGTCATTCAGTAGGTCGATCACCTGCTGCAGGTCGGCGGGATTGTTATTTTTTTCATAAAGTTTCAGAAGCATGGCAGAAATGGATTTGAGTTTTATATTACATGCAAAAATAGATAATAATCGGCTTATAAACAAGCAATTCACCTTTTTAGCATCTCTTTCTCCAGTTTCTTTATCTTCTTCCAGGCCTCTTTGAATTTGGGACAGAGGGTGACGGCTTTCTCATAGTTTTTCATGGCCGCCTCCTTCATGTCATGCTTCAGGCATTCGTCACCCATAAGGATGTATTCGCGGGCATACTTCACGAGGGCTTTCTCTTTCTCCAATGCTGCTTGTTTCAGTGCACGGTTTTCCTCTTTCAGACGGTTGATGATGTTCAGCTTCCGGCGGATGAGGCGCTGCACGTTGGGCTTCTCGATGTCGTAGCGGGAATGGATGGCTTTGAAAAACTCATCCAGGAAAGTGCCGAAGTCCCCTTTGTCGAAGGCTTTGGCGGCGGCAACGTATTGAACGTCTGCCTGTGCTTGCTTCAAGGCACGGTCGATGGCGGTGCGGTTGTTGAAGCGTTCGGAGAAGCTGACAATCTCCGGACGCACGAATACATCGGCACGGCTGATGGGCTTTTTCAGCTGGATGCCTTCCAGCGAGGTGCAGCGGCTGAGGGCTACGTATGCCTGCCCACCGGCAAACACGCCGCCGGTAAAGTCGATGACTACCCGGCTGAAGGTCAGCCCTTGGCTCTTGTGGACGGTGATGGCCCATGCCAGGCGCACGGGATATTGTGTAAAGGTTCCCAGTTCTTCCTCTTCAATCTGTTTCTTTTCTTCGTTGTATTTGTAGCGGATGTTTCGCCACGACTCTCGTTTGACGTCACATTCCTTGCCGTCGTCGGTGATGACGTAGAGGGTCTCTTCAATAGGGTCGAAGCCGCTGATGACGCCGATGGTGCCGTTCACCCAGCGGCGGTCGAAGTCATTCTTGATGAAGATGATTTGTGCGCCCGGTTTCAGTACCAGTTCCTGCGAGGTGGGGAGGCTGCTTTCGGGAAAGTCTCCCATGATTTCGCCGTAGAAGGTGACCGGGTCACCGGGAAGTTCCGCCAGTTTCTTGTCGTTGATGTAGTCCACATTATCACGGCGGGTGGCGAGGGTGATGTACATGTCGGCTTCCGATTGCTCTATTTGGGTGCCATAGCGGGTGTTGAGCAGCTGAAGTTCGGCAGAGCCGACGGTATTGTTGCGGATGTGGTCCAGCACATGGATGAACTTGCTGTCTGTTTGCCGGTATACTTTCTGCAGTTCGATGGAGACAAGGTCTATCTGGCCGAATACCCTGGCAGAGAAGAAATAAGGGGTAGGGTAGAATCGGTTCAGTATCTCCCGTTCATCTCCTTTGACGACGGGTTCCAACTGGAACACATCGCCCACCAATAATATCTGTTTGCCGCCGAAGGGTTCGCGCAGGTTGCGGGAATAGACGCGCAGGATGCGGTCTACGGCGTCGATGATGTCGGCGCGTACCATGGAAATCTCGTCGATGATGACCAGTTCCAGTTCTTCCAGTAGTTTGCGGTGGGGTTTGGTGTATTTGAAAAATTCGTGGATGCGTCCCCGTTGCAGACTGAAGTTCGGGTCGTCGGGCAGCAGGGGGTAGAAGGGCAGTTTGAAGAAGCTGTGCAGGGTACTGCCTCCGGCATTGATGGCGGCTATGCCGGTCGGTGCAAGCACCACGTGCTTTTTCTTTGTATTCGCGCAGATGTACTTCAGGAAGGTCGATTTGCCCGTACCTGCTTTGCCCGTCAGGAATACGGACTGACGGGTATACTGGATGAGGTTCAAGGCGTCTTGAAACTCTTTGTTTTGGGTATCGGGAACGAAGCTCAAAAGATTTCAGATTTATGATGGATTCCCGACTATGCCGAAATATTTCAGGGCGTTGGCGATGCCGTCTTCATCAACAGAAGTGGTTGTGTAGTTACTGGCAGCTTTTACGTCGTTATTGGCATTGCCCATGGCTACACCGATACCGGCATGGCGCAACATGCTGATGTCATTTCCTCCGTCGCCGAAGGCCATGGTCTCTTCCAGCTTGATGCCGAAGTGGCGGATAATCTGGTCGATACCGTTTTGCTTGGTGTTTCCTTTGGCTGTCACGTCTACGAAGGCAGGATGCCAGCGGCCCATCTCGCAGTGGGGGACGGAGGGCAGGATGATTGCTTCTTCCTCGGCGTTGATAAAGGGAGTCAGCTGGAAGAAGGCTTTGTCGGCATGGCTGTCGGTATAGGGCTTTGCTTCGATGGGGTCCACTTTCAATTGGTGATGGAAGATTTCCTCCACTACTTCGCCGGGCTGGTTCACGCAGATGTCGTGCTCTCCCACCAGGATGCATGGGATGTTGCGTTCGTGGCAGAAAGCTGTCAAGGCATCCACTTCCGCTGTCGGTATGGGGCTTTTGTAGATAACGGTGTCTTCTACAAAGCAATAGGCGCCGTTCATCGTGATGTAGCCGTCTATCAGATTCCGTTCCTGCAAGGCAGACAAGTTGTTGATGATGACGCGCGGACGTCCGGTAGAAATGAAGATATGTATGCCTTTGGCCTTGGCGGCAGTCAACGCTTCAATAGTGGAAACGGGAATTTCGTGGGTCTTGAAGCTGACCAAGGTTCCGTCGATGTCAAAAAACAGAGCTTTTATCATAAGGGGTTCTTTTATCTTGTGCGCGAAATTACTTAAAAAAGCGAAGATATTTCGTACTTTTGCGCACAAATAAATGATAAATAACAAATGAAGAAACATTCTTTGAAAGATTGGATGATAGCGGTGCGTCCGTGGTCATTCCCCGCCTCTTCGATGCCGGTGGTGGTGACGTTGGCATATCTGTATTGGATGCAGCAGGACATAAACTGGGTGAACGGCATCTGGGCATTGCTGAACATCGTCGTGTTTCACGCTGCCGGGAATACCTGGAGTGATTATTTTGACTATAAGCATAAGGTCGATGCAAGGGATACCTTTGGCGCCAAGACACTGACTGATGGGATGTTTACCCCGCGTGAGATATACCGCTTGTCGATGGCATTGCTGGCAGTTGCCCTTGTTGCGGGTGTCGGCCTGCTGTGGCGTACGGGGTTGCCGTTGCTGTACATCGGTATAGGCGGCGCGGCTTGCTCGTTGCTTTATCCGCCGCTCAAGTATCGTGCGTTGGGCGATGTCGTCATCTTTTTGGCGTATGCCTTGCTGCCGACGTTGGGTACCTGCTATGTGGCTACGGGAGTAGTTGACTGGAATGTCTTGTGGATAGCTCTGCCGGTGGGACTGATTACGGTGGCCATTCTGCATGCCAATAATACACGGGATATGCGTACCGATGCCCGTGCAGAGATTCAGACACTGGCCATGAAGCTGGGAGGAAAGGCGTCGATGTACGTTTATTGTGCCGAAGTCCTTTTCCCTTTTGGCTGGATAGCCGGCTTGATAGCTGCGGGAACTCTTCCTCTATGGACCCTGCTGGTGATGCCGGCACTGGTTCCTGCCATAGGCAATGTACGGGTGGTGTCCCGTTTTCCCGGAAAGGGAGAAAGTGCCATAGCCGGTCTGGATGAGATGACTGCAAAACTCCAGTTGTTGTTCAGTCTGCTGTTCACGTTGTCGTTCGTTGTAGCCGGTTTGCTATCATGAAGAAGCTGATTTTTACCATTCTGCTGGCTGCCGTGCTGTGGACGGTCATGTTTTCGCCTTGGACGGCTCCTTTCGTGAATTTCTGGTGGATGATGACCGGTTCTGCGCTCACACTGTCCGTGTTTGCCACCTTGTTCAATCCCGGCTGGTGGCGGGAGGTGAAGTGGAGCTTGCCGAATGTCTTGCTGGGAATTGGCATTGCTGTTGCTTTGTGGGGCGTTTTCTGGTTGGGAGACAAGGTGTCATCTTGGATGTTCGATTTTGCCCGTCCGCAGGTGGACTCCATTTATGGGATGAAAGAGGGAGAGTCTCCTTGGCTGCTGGCAGCATTGCTGCTGTTGCTGATAGGGCCGGCGGAAGAGATTTTCTGGCGCGGCTATGTGCAACGCACGCTTTCCAAACGCTGGAATCCGAATGCGGGTTTTGTGGTGGCTACTTTGATTTATGCACTGGTGCATGCCGGTTCCTGCAACTTCATGCTGGTCATGGCGGCTCTGGTGGTGGGGGCGGCATGGGGGGCGCTTTACCGTTTCTTTCCGAACCGCTTTGCCGCTATTATCTTGTCTCATGCAGTGTGGGATGTGGCGGTATTTATATTTTTCCCGATATGATTATTGTTTACAAAAATAAGGTGGCGGTAATGGGTCGTATAAAAACAAGACAAATTGATGCGTTGAATTAGTGAAACTACAATAAAAAGACAAGCAAATGACTTACAATTTTGATGAAGTAATAGAGCGCCGTGGTACCGACTCCGTGAAATGGGACGGTGTGAAGAGTGTATGGGGACGCGATGACCTCCTCCCCATGTGGGTGGCGGATATGGATTTCCGCACGCCCCCGTTTGTGATGGAAGCCTTGCGGAAGCGTCTTGAACATGAAGTGCTGGGCTATACGTCTGCGTGTGAGGAATGGTATACTTCCATTTGTAGCTGGCTCAGTCGTCGCCACGGTTGGGACGTCACTCGCGAGATGCTGACTTTTGTACCCGGCATTGTCCGCGGTCAAGCCTTCGCATTGCAATGCTTCACCAATCCCGGCGACCGGGTAATGGTGATGACTCCCGTTTATCATCCCTTCTTCCTGGTGACGCAACGCATGAAGCGCGAAGTGGTTTACTCTCCGCTCGACCTGAAAGACGGACAGTATCAGATTGACTTTGAGCGTTTCCGTAAGGATATACAAGGATGCAAAGTATTGATTCTCTGCAATCCCCATAACCCGGGCGGGCGTGTATGGACGGTGGACGAATTACGCCGGATTGCTGATATTTGTACGGAAAGCCATACGTTTGTCATCTCCGATGAAATTCATGCCGACTTGACTCTGCCACCTTACAAACACCATCCTTTTGCTACTGTTTCGGGGGCTGCCGCGCAGAATTCCCTCACCTTCATGGCACCCAGCAAAACATTCAATATGCCGGGATTGGGAAGTTCGTACGCCATTATCCTCAATGAGGACATCCGCCACCGTTTTCAGGAGTTCATGGAAGCGGGCGAGTTCAGCGAAGGGCACATGTTGGCCTATATCGGTGCGGCTGCTGCCTATATGCATGGTGAGGAATGGTTGGAACAGCTGCTGGACTATATAAAGGGCAATATCGATTTCACGGAGAACTACCTGCGCGAGCATATTCCGGGCATCGGCATGATACGTCCGCAGGCTTCTTACCTGATTTATCTGGACTGCCGGGGATTGGGGCTGACTCAGGAGGAACTGGTGAGACTATTTGTGGACAAGGCACACCTGGCACTGAATGACGGCACCATGTTCGGTGAACCGGGTAAGGGATTTATGCGGCTGAATATCGGCTGCCCGCGTTCGGTGTTGGAGCAGGCGCTGAAGCAACTGGAAACTGCGGTTGCAGACAAATGATAGAAAAAACTATATCTCCTATATTATGAATAGATTACCTTTCCTTGGACTATTGTTTGCGTTGCTGTGCCTTGTTGCCTGCCGGCAGATGAATGAGGCACATCTGTTACATCTGGCAGAAAAGCAGGTGAATATGAATGTGGACAGCGTGTATGCCTTGCTGGTACAGATAGAGAGGCCATCGCAACTTTCGGATGAGGAGAGGCTGTTGTATGGATGGCTGAATGCTTATGTGCACTATAAGCGGCACAACTCGATGGCGGAAGATTCCTTGATATTGCCTGCTTCCGATTATTACGTCTTCCGCAACGACACGGCGAAGAATCTGTTTTCCTATCAGTTGAAAGCCTGGTACTGGTATTGGCTGAAAGAGCACGAACGGTGTATAGCTGCCATTGACAGCGGCGTAGCTTTGGCCAAGGCGCTGCAGGACACGGGAAGAATGGCTGATATGCTGATTGATAAGGCATACTGGTATGTGTATGTCTGGAAAGATTATGAGAAAGCGATAGAAACTTTCCGTACCGCCATAGCTTTGGACGCAAGAGCCGGAAGCTTCTTCTCTATGGGAATTGCCATGGGGCTGAATAAGAATGATTCTGCACCTTACTACATGGAGCGTAGCATAGAACTGGCTGTGCAGGCAGGAGATACCAGTAAGATAGTGCATTATTTGCGTAACTATGCCCAGATGCAGGCTTACCTTTTTGATGAACCTTCCGGTGCGATAGCTACTATTCGTCGTATGGAGCAGTATGTCGTCGACCCGGTGCAGTTGCGTATGGGAGATCTGGTGAAAGTGGAAGTGTTCTTGAAAGAAGGGCTGCTTGATTCGGCGGAATACTATTTGAATAAGGAGAGGAAACGTGGCGAGGGCCGGAACCGGTTTCTGACGGAAGAGAATATGGTGGCGGTATATAGGGCATTGATAGATTATACACGTCACCGTACGTTTGATGTGCTGGACGTGGCGCGCTATAATGATTCTGTAGCCAATGCTCTTACTGCGTTGCAGAGTACCGTCCGGCGTAAGGACGAGTCGAAGGAGACGCTTTCGCAAGCCAACTTGATTCTGACGGTGGAACGGAAGCAGGCACAACTGAATTTGTTGCTGGCACTGTTGGTACTGGTGCTTGCAGGTGGCGGTGTGTCCCTTTATGTCCGTAACCGGCGTAACCGGTTGATTGAAGCGGAAGAACGGGCGGAAACACTGACCCGGCTGTTGGAAGATGCGACCAAGAACCAGTCGAAGGAGGAAGACGGACAGTTTTTCCGGAAAATACTGTTGCAGCAATTAGGCATGATACGGCTGGTGGCTAAACAACCTACCTCACAGAATCAGGAGCTGCTTCGCCGCATTTCGGGTATTACCAGCCATGAACTGCCGGTAGAGAGTTTGCTGGTATGGGAGGACTTGTATCCTATCATAGACCGGATTTATGATAACTTCTACACAAAGATGGACAGCTGTTTTGGCGATGTGCTCATTGACAAAGAAAAGCAGCTTTGCTGCCTGCTCTGTGCGGACTTCTCGACGAAGGAGATTAGTGTGGTGACACAACAAAGCATTCCTACCATTTACCAGCGAAAGACGAATATCCGCAAGAAACTGGGGATGGGGGAGAAGGAAGGCATTGTAGAGTTTATAGGCAGCATATAGACCGGAAAAGGCATAATATAGACTTTTGTAAAATTAAAGTGTTGATATGTAGTGATTTGTAGTTTTGGGATATAGACTTTTTATTCCCCGATATAGACCGTTTGAGGCATGTTTTACCCCTATCTTTGTTTCAGCGAAATACAAAGAGTAAAACATTGAAATCAAACGCATAATGAAAGAAAATCTACTGAACAACGTTAGAAAAAGAGTGATGGTATGGATGGCCTTGGCAAGTATGGCCACTTTCCTTTCCGCCCAGACTTACCGGCTTTCCGGTTGTGTGCAGGACGAGAACCGCCAACCGGTAGAGGTGGCGAATGTGCTGCTGAAGCAGGCAAAAGACAGTACCTATATTACCGGTATGCTGACCGACACACAAGGTTGTTTTTCCTTTGACCAGCCACTGGGAGAATACTTGTTGCATATTACCCTTATCGGCAGCGAAGACCTCTACGTTCCCGTTGTGCTGCAAGGAAACAAAAACGTTGGCGAATTGACATTGAAATCTTCTTCCGCCTTGCTGGACGAAGTGACCGTTACGGCCGCGCGTCCCGTTATCAAGCGTCTGGTGGATAGGGTAGTGTTCGATGCACATAATACCATAGCCTCTGCCGGAGGCAGTGCACTCGACCTTCTGCGTGAAGTGCCCGGTCTGCAGGTTGGACAAAACAGTATTGGTATTATAGGTAAAGGGGGTATCAAGGTTTATATCAACGACCGTGAGACGAAGCTGTCGGGAGATGAACTGATAGATTACCTCCGTTCCTATGACGCCTCCCAGATACTGAAGGTGGAGGTGATTACCACGCCTCCGTCCAAATACGATGCCGCCGGAAATGCAGGCATCATCAATATCCGCTTGAAGTCACGTCCCAAAGATTACGTGGGTGGTACGGCTTCCGCTTCCTACAGCGCTGGTGAAAAGGACAATTACGGATATGGCGGGGTAAGCCTGAATCTCAGCAAGGGGCGCGTGTCATCCTTCCTCAACGGGGGTACTACGCAGGGCAACTATGAGACGCGTGAGAAGAATTACCGCTATTTTCCGCAGAACACCTGGAACAGCCGTGCCGACTACACCAATTACATGAATAGCTTCTACCTTCAAGGAGGTGTGGACGTATCGTTGGAACGGGACTGGACTGTAGGTATGCAGGCCATCTATAATCACAGTGCTCCCAAACCGGGCAACGCCCTTTCATGGACGGAAGTTTACGATGCCTCTACCGCCGTATTGGATTCTTTGCTGTACTCCAACAGTGACAAGGATACCAGTTCCGACCGCCTCAATCTGAATTTTCATACCGATAAGGTCTGGGATGACAAAGGCAAGAAAATGACTTGGGATGTGGATTACCTGCGTGACAACCGGGACGAAAATATGGGCTTTCTCTCGAAAACCCTCCTGCCTGACGGTACGGAGATTCCGGGTACAAACTTCGACTACAACTATCTGCAACATCGCAAGGTGGATGTAGTCTCCTCCGCTCTTGATTTCATCCTTCCTTTTGAAAAGTACAAGATAACGGCAGGTGCCAAGGTCTCCTTTACCAACACTCGCAACGGTATCAATTACGATACGTCGGACCCTACGCTGGTGCAGGATGATTATTTCCGTTACAAGGAGCAAATCTATGCCTTATATGCTGATTATAGCCGTGAATATTCCGAACGTTTTTCCATGCAGTTGGGCTTGCGTATGGAGCACACCCGCACTACCGGTATTTCCGAAGCGAAGGATACGGAGGACAAGCACGACTATACGCGCTTGTTCCCTACTGTCTATCTGCTTTATTCGCCTACAGACGGGCATGCGCTGAACTTCAGTTTCTCCAACCGCATCTCCCGTCCGTCACAGAATATGGTCAATCCTTTTCCGTTCTATCAGAACAAGTACACTTACGCTTGCGGTCGTGAAGACTTGAAACCCAGTTATACTTACAATGCCGAACTGGGATATACGTTGAAGAATAACTTCAATGTTTCTGCCTATTATTCTTATTCGGACGATGTCTTCTTCCAGGTTGTGGACTTGGATGCTGAAACGAATGTGACCTCTTTCCTCTGGGAGAATTTCATGCAGACGCATGCTTTCGGGCTTAACAATTCGTACACTTTCCGTACCAAATGGCTGCAAGCTTACGCCCAGCATGGAGTGAGCTATCGCCGGACCACCTCCAGCGCTGCCACCACCTCTCCCGAGGAGAAAGGGTGGGCTTATAACGCCAGCCTGCGCAACACTTTCTTCTTCAATGAAAAGAAGACTCTTCTGGCCACGTTGTCCGGTTCCTATTCTTCCCGTCAGTATCAGGGCATCTATCTGATGAGCCCCACTTACAGCGTCAGTGCAGGTATGCTTTACCGGTTGTTGGACAATAAGCTCAGCCTCAGCCTGAATGTCAACAATTTGTTTGTCAGCCATTCCAAATTGGAAACCATGTCCAACGGGTTGAAGATAATTGCCGACAATCAGTTTGCCTTTGCCAGTTTCCGTATCGGTGTATCCTATACTTTCGGTGGTGATATACGTAGTAAGGGTCAGCGGAACAGTAACGAGGATATTCAGAGGAGGCTATAACGCGGAAAGGGTGCTACCCGGTTTCCCCCTTTTGTTGCTAAGTGAGAGATTGTCGAACTTTCATTGTGGAGCGTTATTGTATAGGCTTTCTAATGTATATGAAGGGTCATTGGAGAAATACCCTTTGGTCATGACATCTATCACATCCTTTCCATTGTTGACATAAGTTCCTGTGGTGTGATTCATCAGCCCGGAACATTCCCGTCCGGCGCCGGCATTGCCGTTGTCCCAATAGAATACGGCCATGCCATTGGTGCGTGCAGCTTTGCATACATATTCCAGGTAGTATTTGCGGAATGCTTCAGAACGGTTGTTGTTGCGGTGTACGCACCCCATTTCTCCAATGTATACGGGAATCCCTTTTTCTACGTAAGCGGTTCTTAATGCTACAAAGATTTTCTCAAGATGCTCTTCGTCTCCCCAGTTCTCTTTTTTGCTGGGGGTGCCGGTGTGTCCCCACTCTGTAAATTTATCTTCCAATGCG
>ERZ650300.876-NODE-876-length-18001-cov-6.304580_pt1 | contig 18001 bp, 11 predicted proteins | sample MGYA00376236_ERZ650300 | MGnify/ENA primary metagenome ERZ650300 (study PRJEB26733, sample SAMN07839303) | wastewater metagenome | biome: urban; feature: wastewater treatment plant; material: waste water | place: USA: North Carolina | collected 2016-04-28 ...
TATTAGGCTATTAAATAAGGGAAAAAAGTGTTGTAAAGAAGTATTCAACACTCTTCAACAATCACTTTTGTTGAAAATGTTGAAACCATATCAAACAACACTCAAAAGGCTAAAACAAAGGCTTTTGAGCATTTGTTGAGTGTTGAATTAAATTGTATAAAATTTACCCTCTTTTTTAATTTTATCAATCGACAAAAGATCATCAAGTATTTGCAAAAGACCATCTTTTTGTGCTATTCTTGATGCTTGAGTAATCTGCCGAATCGTACAATGTTTGTTTTTTTCACAAAATCTTTGAATAGACTCTAACACTTTTTGAGCAGCAGATTTTCTACTATTTTGATTTGCAACATCTAAGATTTTAAATGTATGTTCTTTTTTTACATATTCAAAAAAATCCATTGCTTCAAGCACTGTTTCAAGAGTTAATAAAACTTTTTTTCTATCAAAAACAATTTTTTTATCTAAAATTTCTTCAATATTTGAAATAGACTCTTGCATACAATGTTTAGTTATATGAAAAATAGTAGCAACTCTATAAAGCACGGTAATGCTTCGTGATGAAAAACCAGAAGTATCATCACCAATAGAATATTTTATTCTAAATTCTTTTGTTACTTGATTATTGTATTTTTCAGCTAAATCTCTAGCCAAAGGGTCAAGCAGCAAATCATATTTAGAAGCATATACATAAAACTTTTTAGCAAAATTCACGAATTGCTGTAATTCATCATGTTTAAGATATTTTTGAAAAGGTATATCTTTTTCTATTTCATCTTGAAAAACTATCATAAATCTATTTAATAAGCCATCTTCTAATCCATCGTAAATCATCTTTGAAGACAAACCTGTGCTACCTAGAGTTGATGCTGCATAAAGTCCTAATCCATCTATTTTGATATTTTTCACTCTTCCTTGCTTAAGAGTCCGATTTGTAGAACAGTATGCTGCATCATAAATCTGATCAATCATCACTAAAAGTTGTCCTATATGCTCATTTCTTTTTGAAATAGCAATCATTTTACCTAAATTATCTAAAGTGATTAAGGGGGTTGAACCACTTTTTAAACTTTCTACAAGCCCTGCTTCTGTCGCATTATTTATAAATACATCTACGCCACTATTTAAGGCATTAATTCGTTTGATTAAATCTTTTTTTTCCTCCTTGTCCTTACATACTTCTAACTCTTTTTCAAGTTGTTCTTTTAACTTTTCAGTTTTTGAATATTTTAAATCAAAATATTCGTCCATCCAACCTAAAAATGCACTTTTTAGAAGATTTACGGAACTTGTTTTACCTCCTCCAGATCGAAAAAAAGAAGCTACATACATTATAATCCTGTCACCATCTATATCATCTTCTTCTCTAAAAAACCGTATTCCTGAACATAGTGGTGCAAGTACTGCCAATGATGTAATAGCCAATACATCTGTAGAGACAAATGTCTTTTTATCTGCTATTTTTATCAATTCCACTAAATTTGATGGCATTTTTGCTAAAATGTTGTTTGATTTTTTTGTAGCTGGTTCATCTTCTATGAGCCAGTTTTTCAACTGACTCATAATGCAACCTTTTCTTGGAATTCACCACTGTTTTCAATAAACTCCGCAACATTTTTAACTGGAAATCGGTATTGACGACCTATTTTTTGGTAGATTGGTAAAGTTTGTCCACCCAACGAAAGTCTTCTATTAATTGTTGAAAGGCTTACTCCTAAAACTTCCGCTAAATCATTTTTTGTTAAAAAATACCCATAATCCATATACAAAAAATGAGCTATATTTAAAGTATTCGAATCCATAATGTTATCTCCAAAATTTAATTTTGGAGGCGAAAGATTCATTTCCACCATTTCATCATTTGAAGCATAAGGCTTCTTTGTAGCACTTGAATAATCAAGTATTTCATTTAAGAGTATAAGTTACTAGTAAACTCAAATTTTCATTTTAATAATTTCTACATTTAATTGTGCACATTAGAAGCTAAACTAGTAATTAGCTTATTTTAAAAATTTACATTTATTCATTTCTAACATTTCGGCTCTTTCACCTCATGTCGTTATTGAGCATCATATGTCAATAAACATCAAAATTTTAAAGTATATTTTTTTAGATTTTGCTTAAATTTATATCTTAAAAAATCTAAATTTCTTTAATTTTTTTTAGATGTCAATAACGGTATTGACAAACTTTTTATACTTTTTTCTTTTGTTCATCTAAAACTTTTTTAGGATCTTCAATTACTTCAAAAGACAAGTCATTTGGAACATTTGTAAATCCAACACTCACATTATTATCTTTACAGAAAGTTGCATAATGAAAACCCAAAATCTTTTTAACTTTTTCAAGATTTTTATCAGTTACATTTTTATTATCTTTTAGATGTGGAATCCATCTTTGAAAATATATCTTTTCTTCATCTGGTATTGCTTTTTTGGTCGTTGAAAAATATTCCGTCTTTGTTGTCTTTTTAAATTTAACATTTTCTTTTAGGTGATTATCTAAGGCTAGTAAAAAATCAAATGGGTTGTATGGCTTTTTAGGATCAAATGGTAAATCTTTACACACTTTTAATTGATCGTATGCCTCCTTATTGATTCTATCTGTAATTTTATACCAATCCAAAAATAAAACAAAAACTGTCTGTGTACCTCGTTTGGCAATATAAAAAGCATTTTGCTCCATAGGGTATATGATTTTAAACTCACATTTTTCATAAACAAAATCAAAAGTTGCTATCTTGATATCTTGCGACTTCAACTGATCTCTAAAAGCTTTCCAGTTTTTAAATTGAAAATTAATTCTTTATCTCCTTTATCAGTAATCCAAAATCACAAAAACACTTTTTGCAGTATCATGCAAAATTCTCAAAGCATATACAAAACACCCAATAATTAACACATTCAAAAAAGTCACATACTCTACATGTGATTTTATAAAATCAGAATCTTGAACTATCAATAGTAACATTGCTATAACAATCAGTACAACCTGTTCATTCACTGATAAAATCATCTGCTTTTTTGTACTATTAAAAGCTCCCTGCTGTCCACTTTTATCTAACAACTCTCTCACTTTTGTCAATACTATACTTAATGTAGCAGAATTAATAGCTATCAAAGCAACAAGCAGCGTAATAAGATTTTGCTTCAAAAAATTTGTCAAATATGTCGTACCTAAAAATGACTGTAATTCTGTAAGTAAATAACCAGCACCGATTGAAAGTAAAATATTGAAGATGATATTATTTTTCATTCTAATGCTCTTTTCAAAATCTCTGCAATCCTTTCTGCATTATCACCAGAAATTTCGATTTCTCCTATCTCTACTGACTTCACAGCATTTGCTGTTTGAATTCTTTTTTTAACACCTTTTGCTTTTAAAGAGATATTGCCACCACCTTCACTTGCATACTCAACAAGATCTCCAACTTGTTTATTTTGCTTATCTATATGAAGTGTAGAATCATCATCTGCATCAATTTCGAGTAATGTTTTTGCAGTATTTGTCCCTTTGGCCAAGTTTTTAAGATCATCACTTAAAACTCCAGAGATATTTGCCATATTTGGAGTAATGAGTTCAAATTTGATATTTTTTATCTTTCTATCATACTGTTCAATGATGCTCCAAAAAGCTTCTTTATGAAAAATAGGCTCCCCATAAAGTTTGAGCTGCTTTGACTCTAAAGCATTGTTGATTGACTCCATTAAGATTTTTAAAACTGCTTTTGTATCCGAAAATGCTTTTTTTCTATCTTGTATTACTATCATCTGCTTTTCTGGATGATTCCAAATACCTACTAAAATAGACGGCCAGTTCTCAAGCTGTTCTTCTTCAAAATTTTCATTTTCTATTTTTGTCGTTCTTTTAGGAGCAAATCTAAAAAGTAAAAAATCATCTTTATCGTACTCTAACTGTCCCTTGAGAGAACTTTTCTTACCTCTCCAATTTATGATAGTTTTAATAGAGCTATAAAACAAGTCATTTTTATGGGCAATCAAATCTTCGACTGTTTTGATCTCTCCAAATAAACTCCCCTGAAAATATCTATCTTTTGGCAAAATTTGATAACGATATAGATTGAAGTTAATATTTTTCATGTTTGACACCTTTGATAATTATAATAATTTTTTCAGAATTGAATATACTCATCTTACGCCACCATCGCCACTATATGCCCAACAACTGTTTTACCCATCAATGGAATTATCCCACCTTGTCCGATATATAGTTCATCTTCAAGCTTATCCCACATATCACGAGCCATATAACCATTTTTAATCTGTTGTTGTATCTCATTTGGTTCAAAACGATTTAAAAAGATTTCATTATCTTTATTTTCAATCACTTTACTTTTTATATCTTCTTGCTCTGCAACTTCTTCACAAATTTCTTTGATGATAATTGCGTCTTCATTACTGATTTGAAATTTTTCAATGATGTTGTCTAATGCCTGTTGTAAAGTGTTTGTTGGGATTTCTCTATCTCCACCACTGTTACCACCACTTCTTGGTTTTCTAGTTGGTTCATTTTGATTTTCTGCATTACCTACAAATTTAACCGCACCTTTTGATAGTTCAATATTTTTTACAAACTCTATCAGTTCTGATTTTTTACCTTTTTGTATAAACTGTTGTCCGATACTTCCTGCGAATACTACAAACTCATTAAGCTTTTCTTCTAGTGTAAAAAACTGTGCGATAAAGTAATATAGTTTTATATACCTATTGAGCAGTGACACATATTTCTTTCTTTCATCCACACTTACTAACTTAGTATTGAAAATCTTTTTATATTCTTGATTGATATTGCTAAGTTCAGCATCAGATTCAGATTCTCTTTCTCTAGCTTTTTGTTCGGCTTCAAAATATTTTTCTACATATTCTTTTATTTGTTCAGTTGTGAAGATGTTGTATTCAAGTATCTGTTTGTATAACTTTTCAAGTACTTCAACTTTTGGTTCTTCTTCTTGGTATGGTGAGCCTTTTCTATGCTTATTAAATGCACTAAAAATCTCTTTTGAGTTGTTTGTGAAATCTACAACTAAAATTTCATCTTGCTCTTTATCAATATGCTTTCTATTTAATCTTGAAACAGTTTGAATGGCATTTACACCATTTACAGCCTTATCCAAAAACATAGCTGTCAATAATGGTTGATTAAACCCAGTTTGAAATTTATTTGCAACGATTAATATTCTATACTCATCAGTATCAAACACATCTTCTATCAACATACCCTTATGTGTTGTATCTAACTCATTAATTTTTACTTCTTCAACTACTTCACCCGTTTTATTATCGGTATAGTCACTAAATGCATACAATACACCATAAGGTAAGTTTTTTTCTTTTAAAATAGTTTTTATAGTTCTAAGATATTTCAGTCCTGCTGGTCTTGAACTAGCCACAACCATAGCCTTACCTTTACCTTTTATAGTTCCTGCAACTTTCTCTTCAAATAGTTTTACAATTACTTCTGATTTATACTGTATCAAATCATCATCTTCAAAAGCTACATTTCTAAGTGCTTTACTCACTACACCAGTAGGAAACTCTTTATCAGGTAAACTACTTTTAGCCCTTAGATGATATAGAGTATCATAAGAAACTATATTACTGGCTACATCAAGTATATACCCCTCAGTAATAGCCTCTTCTTCACTATATATATCAAATGGCTCACCAAAATACGCTACTGTTTTTTCTGTCGTAGTCGCTGTAAATGCTACAAATACTTGATTTGATGTATCTTTAGATGAGAGTTCATCAGCTGTATCATCAAGAGTGAAAAACTCTTTCATAGTATGAGATTTTTTACCGTCTTGACTTCTGTGTGCTTCATCTATCAAAAATGCAATGTTTCTATTTTTTAGTTCACTAGAGTTCTCAAGTTTATGTTCTATGTGATTGAATTTATCTATGATAGTTACAATAATATCTTTGTCTTTATCAAGATATTCAGCAAGTTTCGAGGAGTTTTTTGTATAGTTAATTTTATTCTTTAAATGAGTAAAATTATCTAAATCATCTTTGATGTTTTTATCAAGTGATTTCCTATCTGTTAGTATGATGATATTGTCAAATACTTTTTTATTATCTTCTGTGTAAAGACTATCTAAATAATCAGCCATCCAAGAGATAGTGAGTGTTTTACCTGCACCTGCGGAATGATTGATAAGATATTTTTGACCGAGTGTTCTTGTATTATCAATATGTTCTTTTAAATCATTTGCTAAATTTGTTGTTGCTCTTACTTGATGGTATCTAGGAAATATTGTAAAGCTATCTTTTTTTTCCAACTTTCCATTTTCATCAATCTTTTCAACAGCTGGAACAAATATTAAATATCGCTCTAAATAACTTGTAATACTTTCTAATGATAGAGAATCTCTGTATAAATGTTCTACTGGATATTCTCCCTCCGTATCGGCAATATTGATTAAAGCAGAGTTAAACCACATAAAGTATTTTTCACTAGTTGGGTTTGTAGATACTTTCACTTCCACATTACTACTAGCTACATATAAAAAAGGAAGTTTATAAAGTTTGTTGTTTAAATCTCTTGTTAAAAAACTTTCCATAATTGCATCTTCACAAGTTTGCCCCTCATCCTCATGTTTGAGTTCTATTACGATTATAGGTAAACCATTGAGCCATATAACTATATCTATTCGTTCTTTTGTTATTGGATTATAGTAGTACTCTTTTTTAAAAGATAAGATATTTTTTTCATAACTTATTTGTTGATTTTGACTGGTCTTTGACCGTGGTTTTGGTTTGTAGAGTTCAAGTTTTACACCTTTTACATCAACACCATTTCTAATTATCAGCCATAATGGTTTATTTTTACCAAGTTCATTTATTACTGCTTTGATTATCTCTTTGTCTGTATCAGTTCCAAAGTTTTCAGCTATCTGATTATATTTTTCTTCTTGAGTATCTTTGATAAACTGAATCAAGTGATTTTCATTGATATGGTATTCACTATTTGAAATATCAGTTTTATCAATAGGTTTATATTGATGATTATCTTCTAAATACTTACATATATGGTCTTGAAATAGTGTCTCTTTATTACTTGGCATATCTTAATCACCTCCATCCTCAAGATCTTCTTCATACTCTTCATAAGTTTCTAAAACTATTCCCGTTGTATCTTGAGCAATTATCTTTTTATATAACTCTTTACTAACAATTTTTGCTCTTTCATTAAAAAATCTTTCATAATCATCACTCCAAACACCAAATGAGTTTAAATCATCAATCAAATGTGTTTTCATTGTTTCTTCTAAAGCACTATTATCTTCACTAAAACTTTTCATATAAACGGATGGTGCTTTTGCTCTAATTTTGTTTTTGTTTAAATATCCATCCACTATGGTAATATTTAAAATATTATTGTATTGCCAATATTCCCAGTGTTGTTGATTTTTCTCCATATATGATTTTGGAAAAAAGTGATGATAATTTTTACTATTTGCAATTTTCAACCAACTATTATCTATATTTACATCTAAGTGATTATCAAAAGATTTTGGTTTTTGCATAGCATATAAACAAAGAATAGCTTTAATAAATGAACGACCCGTACTAAAATAGCCATCGTTTTGAAGATTCTCAGGAGATATATCTATAGACCATTCATATTTTGGTAGTTCATTATTAATAATTTTGTCTATTTTTTCTATATCATTAGCCAATTTACTTTCAACAGCAGATGAGTACCTATATCCTAATGAAACTCTCCAGAAAAAGTCTTCTAACTTTTTTTTGATTTCACCAGTAGGGTTTGTTTTATGTTTATAAAAAAAGTAACTAAAAGGTACCAGTAATGCATTATATGGTAATAACCTAGAAACAGGGATACCATAACTTCTAAAAAAGTCCACTGCACTTTTTAAACATTCAGTTGCATCGTCCCATTTATCAATAAACTCTTCTTTAGAGAGTTTTAAAATGACTTTTCTCGTACATTCTTTTTTAATAAGAATCGAAACAAGTTGTAATATAGTAGCTGATGAGATAGTATCATATTTAGATGGTTGTAATTCTTGCTTGAGTTCTTGAAACTTTTCATATAGGTCAAATGCTTTTTCATGGTCATATGTTTTTGCTACCATTATTTCAAATAAAGACAAATCTTTCCCACCTACATTAAGGCGAGTAAACACTTCTGTTGCAACATCTATTTCTGCATCTTTTAAATTTATACCTCTAAACAAATAAGACTGAATAATTTCTTTATATTTATCTATTTTCTCTCCATATTCATCAGGATATTTGTTATAAAGTATTCGCCCTTTTTCATACATTAAATCCGTTAGTTTTATATAAGTGTGTTCCTTTTTATCATTTATATCAGTAATCACTATTTTTTCATCAATATTTGCATCCAAATCAATATAAATTTTTGAAAAATCTTCAAACTTGCCATTATCTCTTTCGATTTGCTGACCTTTTAAAGCTGCAAAAACCGATGTAATTCTTTGCTGACCATCTAAGACATAATTTACATATTCTCCATCTTTTGGTTCAATTAGTTTAATATTCCCTATATTACGAATAGCTCTTAATCGCTCATTAGTACGCCAAAAAATAAATGTACCGATTGGATAACCTTTTAAAATACTATCTATCAATTTAGCAGAAGAAGAAATATCCCAAACAAACTGTCTTTGGAATTGTGGTATTTTAATTTGACCTGTTTCAACTTCTTCTAAAAGAGAAGAATATTTTTTATCACCGTTTTCTAAAACTGCCACTACATCTCCTTACTTATTGATCGACTAAAATATTTTCCATATCATTTAACTTTAAAATAATTGGTTGTTTTAACTTCATAGCTTTACCAACTGCTATACAGTGTCTTTCTTCTAAAGTTGGCAATACATTTGCGTAATCTGAACCTATATAGTTTTCTAAAAATTGTTTACCTGTATCATCAAAAACTCTTAGTGCAAAAATAGTATTACATTGGTTTAAAATACTTTTACTAATATTTGCTGTTCTTTGAGTGACAACAAAACTACCTAAACCATACTTTCTACCTTGCAAGATTACTTTTGCTGTACCGTTACTTGCTGATTGGTCTCCTGGGTTTGCCGTAGAGTTCCATTCAGGTATCAAAGAGTGAGCTTCTTCAAAAACAAGTAGAAATCGTGCTTTATCTGTTTCTCCTTGACTCATAGCATACATAAATACTTGTTCTGAAATCACTCTAGTTTTTTCAGCGATTGTTAAATCATCAGTATATTCAATATTAAAGGATGAACGGGTTTTTTTTACTTTATGCCAATCAGGGTTAAAAACCAAAACTTTTCCTTTTGACTTATTAAAAGCTTGAATTCTTCTTTTAATTATTTTTTGATAAAGTTTTTCATTTCCCCAATCATTAGGATTGGTTTTTGAGCCTGCTCTTTCACTATATTTTCTTATACGAGATAAAGTGGCTTTAGATTCTGCAAAAATTTGATCTGGATTAAGATAGCTTTTTAATTCAGTAAAATACTGATTTGTAATATCTATACAAATAACTTTAGTGCCAGTGGTATTAATTATCTTTTGTATTAATTCAAATGTAAGTCTTGATTTACCTATCCCTAATATTCCTAATATAGCAGTATTGTGAGTAACAAGAGAATTAGGCTCCTTAATTTCTATCTCGTAACTTGTATTTGGCAAAGTACCTATAAATTTACTGGAATCATGTACAACTTCATCGATATCTTTTTGAATAAAAATTGGCGAATAAATTGATGGCAACCATTTAACTGTATTTAACTCTTTTTTTGTTTTATCGTAGTTTCCAATTTTTTTAGCAATTACTGTTGTAAATCCGTATTTATCTTTATGCTCCAAATTTTCTTCGGTTGTAATTCCATCAATGATTTGATAAAGTGTTTCTTGACCAAATATTGATGATGTAAGTATCGAACCTTCTCCAATAGATTGCTCTTCTTTATTTTGTTCATCTAATATCAAATGAAACTTTATTTTGTTTATATTTGAATCTTTTGAAACATATCCCACAATATTTGAGCTATTTTTATAGAGAAAATTGTTTTGTATTTTTTCTTTATACTCAGGTAATAAAGTATTTATATCTAACATAAAAGTTTGATTAGGAGTGTAAAAAATTGAATTTTTATCCATAAGAAGAGAGTTGATTGATAAAGGCTCATTATTCTCATCCACTAAAAGATAAATACTAAACCAATCATTGTTGAGTAGATGTTTTTTATTGATAACAACACCAACAGCTTGCCTATCATTTTGCATTGCTATAACTACTAAATCTCCTTTAGAAAGTGTTTGCCCATTATTTTTAGAATTAATTTCAACTGTATAAAGATAAGGGTTTTCACAACCTATTGCTTGACCTACTGGAATTATTTGAGATGTTTGATTATCTATAATTTCATATAGCTTTATTAAAAGTCTTGAAAGCTTTTCAACTGGTTTTTTAAAGATAAGTACTAGCCAAAGTCCAAACAATAGTAAAAATTCATTTGTAGCACTTTTCATATAAAAGCTAAATAGTGTCAAGAGATACAACATTGAAAAGATAATCTCTGGCTTACCAATATATGTAACTATTTTATAAATTATTTGCCCTATTTTTTCATATCTTCCAAGTTGTTGTAGAAAAACCAAAATTATTGAGAATGCTAAAAGTGAAAAAGTAAAATATAAAAACAGATCATGAAATAAGAAATTTCCCATATTACTTAATCCAAAAAGCACAAGTAATATTGAAAAAGATTTCGCTATTACATCAATAGGTTTTGTATAAAATGGTTCTGTTATGTATGAACCCATAATGAGCATCAATGCAGAAGCCACAAAAAGAGTATTAAGTGGGTTAGAACTATTAGTCAAAAATCCCCAGCCACTATCAAGATAATATCCTATTGAAAGTATAATTGTAAAATATATAATTGATGTAATAATTCTTTCGCTTATTGTTAATTGTTTTTTCATGTTCTACCTTCATTTAAAGTTACAGCTACTATTCCTCTTTCATCATCAGTAATTCTTACATTAGTAGTTCCAATATTAATTTTATCGTTGTCTAAATGGCAATAACCACTAATTTGCATATATCCATCAAAACTATCCCGATTAGACATTGGAGTATAAATTTGTTTTTCACCAATTACGGTCCAAACTATACTAAAGTCATTTTTCTTTAAAAATTCAAATAAATTTTCTTTTTTTACCAATAAGCATTGATGTGATTCATTATATACGCTAGCTTCAAAACATATCAGATCATTATGATTATCAATAAATTGACCATCATTTTTAGAATATTTCATTCCTAAACCATCAAATAGAAGCTTTGATGGCTTTAAAATTTTAAATGAATTTTCTTTTGAATAGTCAAATTCTTCTTCCCAATAGTACTCATCTGTTGTTAATGCAATTTTATTTTTATACTGCTCATTATTTGTGCCGTATTCTGATTCTATTTCAGTCCAATCTTCATGTCCGCCATAATATGAATTTTGAAAAAACCTGTAAGCCTCTGACCAATAATGTTCTCTACTAAACATTTGATAATGACCTTTTGATTCAGGCATCCAATTATTCCAAAACCACTTATTATTTGCCCACTGTCGAAAGTCATTTAACTCATTTCTTGGAATAATATAGCTTCTAAATTGATACCAAAGTCCTTTATGAGCCATCTCGTATCTATCATAACCTTTTTTAATAGGTTCATCCCAATCTGGATATGAAGATAAAACTATCCATTTATCACTATTTGTATCAGTAACTTCCAAAATCTCTTGTATTTTTGGTAAATCTTCAGTATTATTTACCCATAATCTATTTTCCATATTCCAATCTAAATCAATTTTTGGAGTCCACCAAAAATTTTGTTCAGATTTTCTATCCATTTTTGTTTCTTTTATTAATATTGTTGGATCTATATCTCTTACACTTGGTTCAAAGCTACCTCTATATTGTAATGGCTCTTTTTCATTACCCCAACTACTAGGATCAAACATTATAAAATTATCTGTAATCCTTGCTAAAGTGTCATAAAATGCAATCCATTGATATTTCTTCCCAATTCGTTCGATACTATGATTATGTCTATTGTAACCTCTATTCATTTGACTTATAGTTTTTTCAGTATTATTAAATAAATCTCCGTCATATCCATATTCATCAAATATTTTTTTTGTTGCATAATTACTTAGTAATTGTTCATGTTTTTTACATTCAAAATGATATAATGCACTTCCAAATACATATCTTCCAAAATCACCGTAACTTGCAGTTCCTTTTCCATACTCAGTAACCATAGATGAAATAATCCTACTTTGATGATAATTTTTATCACGATTATCGTAAATATCTATATCTTTATTTGTCGGTAAGTCTTCTATTCTTGGTAAAAAACTCTTATAAGGTGGTTTGACTTTATCAAAATTAACTTCTAACTCAATATCTAAATAGCTTATATAATCAATTGTATTCTTAGCATAGTCTCTAAGTAATATATGGGGATAAACTTCATCTTTATTAAAAATTGTATGATAAATGTACTCGCCTAACTCCTTTAAACCACTATATACTTCTAATCTAATTACTACCCCATAAGTAATAGCAAATAATCTTTCATAAATATATGGTTCATTTATATTTTCAAATTTATTTAAAAGAGATAAAACTACATTTATTCGATTTTGCAATAAAGAAATCATTGCTTTTGTAGCATAATCCCTAAGTTTTCTGTTTGATGATATTAATAACCATGATAATGTAATGGCAGTCAAAAATATAGATTCATCACTAATATAACTTTTCTCTTCATCAAGCCAAGACCAGTCAAGTAACCTAATAATAGGATTAATTTCGTCGTTAAAATAAATACTATTGAGCAAAGGATTTAAAAATAAATCTCTATCTCTCATAGAAAATTTTGATAGATATTCAAATAATAAGTTACCATTTAAAGGATGTTTTGGATTAGAGGCAACTGAGAATAATATTTTATAAATACTTTCAGTAAAATGCTCATTATTAATGTTTTTCAATAACCTTGAGGCAACTTGAGGTGTTATACTATCAACTCTTCTCCACAACAAACTATCAAAAAAACTTTGTATAATATATTCATTTTGATCAACAATATCAATTATTTCAACTGGTACTATTTCTGGTAATTGAATACTCATTGCATCAATCATGCCACGATTGTAATAGAAATTTGATTCGTTGAAATAACTAATTAACTGCTCTTTTTTAAAAGATTCTTTTGGACTTTCTTTATCTAAAAAATTGTCAAAAAGGTATTTTACTTTAAGATGATCTTCAAATCGTTCATACACAAAATAAATACCTTCTTCATATTCTTCTGTATCATGATTATAAAATAAATTTTTTGTTAGCAAGCCTTCTGTTATTAAATCATCCAAAAACTCTGGATTTATTTTCCATTTAGATTCTATTTTTTCAATAAAAACTGATAAAGCATCGGTATAAGATATTGTTTGATTTTTCAATACAAAAGGAATTAAAATATTTATCGTTTTATCTATTAATTTAAGACTCTTAATATTTTGATATTTTTTTAATAATTTTTCTTCAATACCTTCTATAAAAAATTTAATGATATGAGTAATTCCCTCATATCCATCTGGAATATGGGTGTATCCTTTTTTATTTAAACCTTCACAAAAAAGTTTTAAAAACAATGGATTTGAAAATTCTGGATGCAATAAAGGTATAGAAGGTTGAAGAATATTATAGTTTTTAAAATATAAACTTGATGCCCCGTATTCTATACCTTGAAATCCAAAATGAGTGATAGGTAACACTAAATTATTTTCAAAGACTTTTTTGGGAATTATTAAATCAAAGTAAGAACTTCTAACACTTAAGACCAAGCCAAGCCATTCATATTTTTTAATTGTTTCGATAAAACTAATTAAAAAATCATTCCAAAAATCTCGACCTTTACCCTCATTAATTGCATCAATAAATATTATTAATCTTTTATTTTTAACTTCTGCCTTCGTATTTAGTGCACTCAAAAACTCATCTTTCGAGAATTTATTCATATCAAGCAAATCAAGTATTTGACTCCAAGGATTTTTGCTTTCTCTAAAATGTTGTCCTAATAAAAAAATAGAATTTGAATTCTCTAATATTCGTTCATTTACTACATCTGCTAAAAGATGTGACTTCCCTATACCAGCTTCTCCATCCAAAATCATAAAGGGAGTATTGAAAAGCTTTAAAGCTCTTGAATCGATAATTTCTTTGAACTCATACAGAGCAGATAAGAAATCTTTAAAATCTCGTATAGTACTATCATATTTTGTTGATTTTCTATAACCATCTTTAGAAGTTTCAATTTTTTGTTCTTTTATTTCCTCTTGATTTAATTCATACAAAGTATCATTTAATTTGTATGACACATTACTAATATTTTCTAGAACTAATGTAATAGCCTTAATATCAATATATAAAATACCTTCAAAAATTATTGAGTCATAAAGATTTTCTAAACTTATTAAATCATGATTTATTAACTCTAACAATGACTGAAGAATTTCGTGTTTTCTATATGAATGCTTAAAACATTTTCTAAAAGCAATCATTGTTTCATGATAAAGCTTATCAATTCTAAGTCTAAATTTATTATTTCTACTTAATGCATCAAAGTTTTTTACAATCTCAATATCTACATTGATTTCTGGAGTATATCTTGCTCCTAAATCCTTAATAGCTAATTCATTTTGATTTTTAAACCATTTATCTGATAAATCAATAGCACTAAAGAAAAAGCTTTTAAGTCCAATATACTCTTCTTTTGTTAGTCGTTCTATGAGCTCTGAACTACCCCAGTAAATAAAAGAAATATCTCGATTATATGTATCTTTGGCGAAATTTTTCCATTTCGCAACTTTATCTTCCCATTTATCCATAAACCATTTTTGCTTTTTAATTCTTGGATCAGCTCTATCAAGTGGCATAGACACATAGTAAGTAATTAGTTTTGGATGTTTTTCTATAGCAGTTTTAAACGATTTTTCTATTTGATTCCATTGGTTCTCTTCAGGTGTTGATAAAAACCATTTAGCCTGAAAACCTATCTCATCACCATTTTCTAAAACAATATAGCATTCAACACCGCCATCAGGATTACCAACTTTAATAAAGTTCTTTTTCTTTTCAATTGCTTCTTTTTTTGCTAACTGACAAAGCAATTCTTCGAAAGCATCATTTTGAGAACTATTAAGACTAATAATATCTGTCCAGTGAAAATGAGTTTTCATTTAAATATATTTCCGATACGACTACGATTCAGTTTAGCCATTTCATCTATAAAAAAATCACATACTTTTTTAGTAAGATCATAATATAAACATGATTGACTTTCATCAATATTTTCTTGTATATCAACACCATGAATTAATTTATGGCGCAACTTATACATCTCTTCAAAATGTTCTTTTAACTTCTTTCCATTTAATTCATCAGATTGTAAAAAAGTGCTAATTTGTATTCCGAATACTTTATTAAAAAGCCAATTAAAGCTACCTTGATTTTCTGTTTTTTGAAAATCAATATTTCTCAGTTTATCCTTAATTGCTTGTTGTAAAGTTTGAATTTTACTTTCTTTAGATGTAGTAGAATTTTTCATTAATTCTAATAAAAAAGCTTCTTGTAAATTATAAACTTTTACAAATTGAAAAATATTTGTATCTAATTCATCATCTGATATGTGATGAAACCATAGTTTTGAATTACTTTTAAAAAGATCCTTCATTAATGTTTCTAGACTAGATACATTAATAATAATTGATATTTCATGCATAGATTTATCAATTAGCTCTTTTGACCATCGTAATCTTTTTTCATATCCAGTTTCTATCTCTTCAGGAGAAAAATATTCCCATGGATCAAACTCCGGTTCAGGTTCTTCAAAAAATACTTGAAGATTAGATCTGAAAAATTCTAATCCTTGTACATCTACAATTGTTTCAGGTTCAATTTCATAATCTACTCCACCATACATTGAAGAATATATAGTTATTGTATATGAATTACCATAAGTATCCTCAAAATATTCTGTTTTTTCTGTTGTGCTTTCAGAATTATTATCTGCACCTAAAAACGGACGGGGAACTGGAATATGAGCAACATCATAACCGTTTTCAAGAATAACTAAATTTCCTTCATCTATTGCGACCGTACCTAATGAACCTGAAAAGTTACTCATACCTTAACCCTCACTTGTCCAGTTAATAGTTTTTGCATAAGTGCTTTTTTTTGTAGTTTTAGCTCTTCAAGTTCATTTTTAAGAAGATTTATCTCATCATCTGCAAGGCTTAAAACTTCGGCTATTTTTTGTTGTTCTGAAAGTGATGGGAGTTTGATTTTTAAACTTGAAAAACTTTTTTTATTCAAAATTTGTGTTGCACTTTGTCCAGCAAATTTAATTAAATAATCTTTTTTATATTCAATAAAATAATATAGATAATTTATGTTGTTCTTTTCTGACGGTAAAATAGCATTAATTTGTTGATTACAACTTCCATCTACTGTTAAAATTGCATTTTTACCTATACTCGCAATGCAGGTAACTAATAAGCTACCTTTTGGAATAAATCTTCCCTTTTCCAGTCCCAATGATGTTAAATATCTTTCCGATTTACAAATATCTTTTTTGTCATTTATATCTGTTGGTGTTATCCAGGGAAATTGTCCATTTTCATAATATGCTTTTGTATCTGTTGGCGGAGTTGTTCCAGTTACAATTTGCCCAATCTCCCCCAATCTCACTTCTTCCCACTCATCACTAAACCCATCAAAACGAACTTCACCACTTAAAAGCTTTTGCATAAGGGCAATTTTAAGTAGTTCTTTTGCTCTCAAAAGCTCGGTTTGTTTAGTGATGGATTTATCCCAAGTTGTCAAAATCTCGGCTATTTTTTCTTGTTCTTTTAAGGGTGGGAGAGAGATATCTTGAATATGTACATCATTTCTGTTTAGAGTAGGAACACCTGAACCAGCACTAAATTTTGTCAAATCAAGATTAATATACATGTAATAAACAAATTTAGGATTATTGTCATAAAAATTAGTTACCCATAATGATGTATTATGTGGCCAATAATTATCTTCAACATATGTTACTCTTCCAATAGTTCCAGACCTTCCAGTAACAATACCAGGGGCTTTAGCTTTATATTCATTATGAAATCTTAATATACCGTTTGAATACACAACTGGATAAATACCCTCTTGCACACTATCAGTTGGTAAATCATATCCTCTTTGTAATGGTGCAATTTTCCCTAACTTCACAACCTCCCAATCCTCAGGAATTATCCCTACTTTCGTTTGCTTGTAGCCTTGTTTGATTTCACTCATGATTTTTTTCCACCTTTTGCACAAGCTTATCAAAGTCCGATATATAGAGTTTATCCTGCTTTGTTTTGTATTTTTCATATTCGCTTATGGCTAATGATTCGGCAAATTTAACTGTGATTTTGCCTTTGTCTTGAAGTATATCTCTATCGTTCATAGTCAAAAAGCCATGAAGCTTCTCTATCCAATCTTTTTGGGTCATGATTTTTTTACTTTTGGCTTGAAACTCTGCAAAGTTTAGATACATCTCTACTATACGGTTGTACATATCAAGCTCATCGGCACTTAGATAGTTTTTAGAAACAGTTACATCACTTTTTCGTATAGCTCCATTTGGTGAGTTTTTCCAACTTGTAAGCCCCATATTTGGCTCTTTACTTTTGGCTCTTTGGTTTATGATTTCGGCTGCTGTTAGCCCTGTGATTGCATAGTGAAGTTTGTTTTGCACGGTTGCATAAAACTCTTTTGTAATCTCACTACAAGCATCATAGTCACTACTACACTGTGCATATATGTCGGTAATTTTCTGATAAAACCTTCTCTCACTTGATCTTATATCTCTAATTCGTTCAAGAAGTTCATCAAAATAACTATTTTTAGCTTGT
>ERZ650300.878-NODE-878-length-17998-cov-6.333946_pt1 | contig 17998 bp, 20 predicted proteins | sample MGYA00376236_ERZ650300 | MGnify/ENA primary metagenome ERZ650300 (study PRJEB26733, sample SAMN07839303) | wastewater metagenome | biome: urban; feature: wastewater treatment plant; material: waste water | place: USA: North Carolina | collected 2016-04-28 ...
CCGCCGGATCGCCATCTTCCCCCGCACCGACATGTTCGGTCTGTGGCGCAAGATCCGTGGCAACTATGTCTTCAGAAAATAAGACCGTTACAGAGAAGAGCATGTCCTCAAGTACAGATTCGTCGGCCCGCCAGGGTTTGTTTAAGTTGTCTTGTGACCAAGTCTTGCCTTGGGTGGTGCAACTGTCAGCCTTCTTGTTTGGGGCATTGTCGTTGTCTGTTTCAAGTGGGTACTCTTATGGGCCCGCCGTATTATTGTTAGCCAGCCTTTACTTTATGTGTACGAAGAGGCGTGAGTCCTGGGCAATGCCTCGGGAACTCAAGCTAATTGGACTCGGTTTGTTGCTCTATTTTCTGGTTATGTCTCTTTCTGTGTGGCTGGATGGAGGTAAGTTCAGTGAGATTGATAGGGCAAGCAAGGCGCTGATGGCGGCTGCCATATTGCCTTTAGTGGCCTGCATGCCGGTACGCCTCAATATATTGCTGTCGGGTTGCGGTATTGGTGCCATTCTTGCGTTTGCCATCGCTATCCATGACAAGTTCTTTTTGGCTTATGAGCGAGCATTTGGCGATGTGATGCCAATTCAGAGCGGCAATATTGCCATGTCACTGGGATTGTTTTGCCTCTGTGGTTTGTTGTGGGCGCAGAAGAAGGGGAAGCTGGCTTTCGCACTTTTCATGCTGGTGGGAACCTGTGCCGGCATGGGCGCCAGCTTTCTCTCGGGTTCCCGTGGTGGCTGGGTGATGCTCCCCGTCATCTTGATCACTATCGCAATGTTGTTTAAGGAGTGCCTTTATCGTAAGGGAACCCTGATTATGGTGATAAGTGTTCTTCTTTGTGGTGTTTTCTTCGTTGTTCAGCCAGAGAGTGGCGTGGAAAAAAGAATTGAGCTGGCGCAGCGCGATATCAGCCAGTATATGGACAAGACAAATCTCAACACTTCTCTCGGTATCAGGCTGCAGCTATGGAAAAGTGCTTGGCAAAGTTTCACAGAGAAGCCACTGTTTGGCTGGGGTAACCATGGGATAAGAGAATCACAGAAGGCACAATTGGAACAGGGGAAGATAACTCAGTTTATTTTCAACTTCAATTCTCATGCCCATAATCAATTTCTCGATGAAATGGCTAAACGTGGCATTTTGGGGCTGGGTTCCTTGTTGTTCATGTTGATTGCTCCTGTGCTTATAGTGAGGAGGAAATTGCGCCAGCCTCATAATATCGATGTGCATTGTGGGGCCACCTTGCTTATTGTTACCACGTTCTCATCTATAGACTATTGCCTCAGTCAGGCGTTCTTTGGCCACAATTCAGGTATCAGTTTCTTTGTCGCGTCGTTGGTTATGACAGCATCCATCGTCTTTGGGAGTCAAAATGAAGATTCGCGTCATTAGTTTGGCGACATCGATTGTCCGACGAGAAAAAATATCTCGTGAACTATCTTCGTTTGGACTGGACTTTACATTTTTCGATGCTTTGAACGGACTCACAACGGAGATAAAAGAGTATGATAATGCTCAACGAATGTGGGAAAAAGGACATGAACTGACAAAGGGAGAGCAGGGGTGTTTTTCAAGCCATAGATCACTTTGGAATGAGTGCTTACGTTTGGGGGAACCGTTGCTCATTATGGAGGACGATATTGAGTTCTCTGCTGATATTAAATCTGTCTTGAGTGAACTGAAGGGTCTATCCAGAGAGTTTGAGTATATTCGGTTAGGGCGTGGGACTTGTAGCTCTTTGCCGGGGATCGGTCCGTGGATAGATATGTTAAAGATAGATGAGAGCCATTCAGTTGTGAAATATATGACGGGCCCCAGTTGTGCTCATGCTTATATTATCTCTCCAGTTGCCGCCTCAAAATTTTTATCCGCATCGGAAACATGGTTTTGGCCGGTCGATGACTTCATGGATAAAGAGTATTTACATAAGGTCAATAATTATGGTGTCGAGCCACCATTGGCATGGCAAAGCGGAGAGGACTCAGACATCGGGGCTAGGGTGAAGCCAGCCTCAAGAAATATTATCGGTCGAATTCGAAAAGAGTATTACAGGGCCAAGGAGCGATTTCTTAATGACATGTATAACTATGTCTTTTATATAAAAACAAAAAACAAAATATAGATTTATGAAAATGGATTGTTCATGCAGATATTAGGCTTTTTACAACATGCAAGAGATCGCATTCGTCGATACCTAGGCATCAAACTATTTGACCGCATCAACATAAACTCTAAACCTGATAACGGACCTGTAGTGATAATCCGCTGGGATGCCAAATTGGGCGATAGTATTATCTCCTCTTGGGTTCCCAGAGAGATTCGATGTTCTCAACCGGAACGTGAAGTCTGGATTGTGACCACTCCTGACGTCGCGCCACTCTTTCGCGAACACTTCAAGGCTGACAAGGTCATAGAGGTGCCCAAGCGCCCCAGTTATGGTGAATTGAAACGGCTGGCCCATCGCTTGGGAACTGTGGGTTATCTGGTTCATCTCGGTAAGCATCTCAAGATGAAGGACATCTACTTCCTGACCCGAGTCGATGCCTCTCATATTGTGGGAATGGACGATAGTCTGGCTTGCGTTGATATCAAACTAGGGAAGGCTTCAGCAGGCTTGCACTTCGCCGACAAGTTTTCTCTTCTGTTGTCCAGGATGGGCATTACCAATCCCGATACCCGCTATATAGTGCCAATGGACACAGCATGGGAGACAAAGCTTGCAGAGTGGTGGCCAGTGAATCAGAGGGTTATCGCTTTCAATCCTTATGGTAGCGGGCGCTCGCGTCGATTGCAGCCTGAGCGGATAGTCCCCATGCTGGAGAGCATGTTGGCGGCTTGCCCCCATCACTTGTGTCTGCTCTTTCCTGCTGGAATGGAGCAGGAGGTCTCAGCTCTGAAAGCCCGCGTGTCGGCACCTGAGCGAATCCTGATCTCGCCAGAGGTCCCTTCTCTGGGAGGGCTGTTTACTCAGATGCGTCATTGCCAAGGGCTGGTTTCGGTGGACACAGCCACCATCCACATAGCGACGGGGCTTCAATTGCCAGTCTTGGGGCTTTATAACCCCGATATTGGTGGCGGTAGTGAAAATTTCACCGAATGGCATCCAAACCAGGCTGATGCGGTCGTGATTTTTTCCAAAAACGTGCTGCAGCAGGAGATCAATTCTCTCGATCTCGATGAGTTCGCAGAAGCGTTCAGGGGGTGGGTGTCTGCCATCCGGGCAGGGTGAGTAGACGAGTCTTCACCAGCTCCGGCGTAATTGCGCGGAACAGGGCTTCATCGAAGAAGTCCTTCTCCTGGGTTGGCAGCTGGAAATCCTCTCCCTTGGCATCGAAGATATCGATGGCTTGATAACGGGGGTGGTTCACCGGGTTGGCGATGATCTTGTCGCCACCAGGCGCCACTATGGTCAGCAGCGGTATTTCCAGCGCCTGCGCCATGTGCCGCGGTCCAGTGTCATTGCCGACGAAGAGCTGGCAATGGGCGAAGAGCCCCACCAGCTCCCGTACCGAGCGGGTCTGAACATGGTCAAACACGCTGGCCTGCAGCACCTCTGGCAGCAGCGGCTTCAGCCCCCGGTTGTACTCCTCTTCCCCCGGTCCGCAGTAGATCAGGATCTGGGCATTGTGCTCCTCGATCAGCCAGCGCGCCACCTCGGCGAAACAGTCTATGGGCCAGCGCTTGTAGTGACCGAGGGAGTTGACCCCCATGGCGATGAGTGGCCGGGTCGGGTCGACGCCAGCGGCCAGCAGGGTCTCGCGCCCCCGTTGTCTCTCCCCGTCGCTGAGCCAGAGATAGTAGTTGCGATCCTCCCTGGCGAGGCCGAGGGGCTTGAGCAGTGAAAACCGGTCGTCCACCAGGGTGCTGTTGCCCTGATGCTCGGTGTCATGGCGAAAGCGCACGATGCGGTTGTGGCCCAGGCGCCATGGGAAGGAGTCGAAGCCGATCCGCAGGCGGGCGCCGGAGAAGAGGCAGGTGAGCAGGCCTATCATCTGGCCCTGGCTGTTGATCACCACATCGTAGCGCTCGCGGCGAATGCCCAGCAGCAAATCCTTCATGTAGCGCCACTCGTTGCGGCGCGCCTTCTCGATGACGATCAATCGATCGATGTTGGGGTTTCCCTCTGCCATGCCCGCGCAGTAATCCATGACCAGATAGTGAACTTCCCCGGCAGGGTCGTGCTGCTTGAGGTTGTTGCACAGTGCGGTGGAGATCAGCACATCTCCTATCTGTTTGGTTTGTACTACCAGGTATTTCATGGAAAGGGCCTCGAGCGAGGTCGGGTTGAACGTCAGCGCATCAGCATATCGCACTCCCCTGTCAGATGCTGCCGCTATGGGGTGAAAATCCGATCCAACGCACTGTGTTTGCACATATTTTCGACGTTGTTCGGGCTGGTGGGGCCCGGCTGGCAGTGCGGGAAGATGAGCGGGGGCATGGCACCGTCGGCCATGCCCCCGATGGGCAAGAGTGATCAGCGTACGATGAGGCCGAGCAGGATCCCCACCACGCCGAAGTCGGCATCGCTGAAGGTGGTGTTGGCAAAGCCGAGATCCCCCAGCACCGGCAGCAGGAACACCGGCAGGAAGGTGATCAGCAGGCCGTTGGCGAAGGCACCGAGGAGAGCGCCGCGACGACCGCCGGTGGCATTGCCGAACACCCCGGCCGCCGCACCAACGAAGAAGTGCGGCACGACGCCTGGAATGATGACGGTGAGCCCCAGCAGGTAGAGCAGCACCATGCCCACCAGACCGGCGGCAAAGCTCGACAGGAAGCCGATCAGCACCGCATTGGGGGCGTAGGGGAAGACGATGGGGCAGTCCAGCGCCGGCTTGGCGTTGGGCACCAGCTTGTCGGAGATCCCCTTGAAGGCCGGCACGATTTCGGCGATGACCATCCGCACCCCCTGCAGGATCACGTAGACCCCGGCGGCGAAGGTGATGGACTGCATCAGGGAGAACATGAACCAGTGCTTGCCCTTGGCGACGCTGGCGACGAACTCGGGCCCGGCGAAGGCGGAGGTGATGAGGAAGATGATGCCCATGGTGAAGGAGATGGCCACCGGGGTATCGCGCAGGAACAGCAGGCTCTTGGGCACCTGCACCTCTTCGCTGCTGTGGGCCTTGTTGCCGAATTTGGCGCCGATCCAGCCGGCCAGCACGTAGGAGCAGGTGGAGAAGTGGCCGAGTGCCACGTCATCGGAGCCGGTGATCTGCTTCATGTAGGGGTGGGCGAGGGCCGGGAACAGCACCATGGTCACGCCGACCACCAGGCTGCCCACCGCGATGAGCGGAATGCCGCTCATGCCGCCGGCGGAGAGGATGGCTGCCACCATCATCGACATGAACAGGGTGTGGTGACCGGTCAGGAAGATGAATTTCCACGGGGTGAGCCGGGCGATCAGGATGTTCACCAGCATGGCGAAGAACATGATCATCGCCATCTCCTTGCCGAACGACTGCTGGGCGATGGAGACGATGGCCTCGTTGTTGGGGACCACCCCCTTGATGCCGAAGGCGTGCTGGAAGATGGTGGCGAAGTCGCCCAGCGAGTTCACCACCAGGGTGGCGCCGGCCCCCAGGATGACGAAGCCCATGATGGTCTTGACCGTGCCCTTGATGCACTCGGTCACCGGTTTCTTCTGGGCGATCAGGCCGATGAGGGCGATGAGGCCAACCAGCACGGCCGGCTCCGACAGCACGTCAAACATCAGAAAATTGAAAAATTCCATGGTCAGCTCCAAGCAGATGGAAGCGGCGGCTCACCGGCCGCCCAGACAGTCGCAAAGGGGTTAGAGTGCGCCCAGCTCGCGCAGGGCGATGGCGAGTTTTTCTTTCATGGCGGCCTTGTCGACCATGTTGTCCAGCGATACCAGCCGGCCGTCGACCCCCATGCTGACCAGTTGTTCGGCGATGTCGCGGGTGGCGACAAAGATCTCGGCGCGCTCGCTGCCGGCGGAGGCGAGATCCCTGTGATCCACTTCGGCGGTGACGCTCAGCTCCTTGAGGATGCTCTTGATGCTCATCTCCATCATCAGGCTGGTGCCCAGGCCGTGTCCGCATACAACCAGAATCTTCATGTTCTCTTCCTCTGTCGGGCGCAGGGCGCCACTCAATAACGCGCCAGGATGCGCAAGATGTCGTCTTTGCTGGTGGCCGCCATGATGGCCGCCACGTCTTCTTCATTCATGAACAGCTCGGCCAGCTGGGCGATGGTCTCCACGTGGGAGTTGCTGTCGCTGGCGGCCAGGGTGACCAGCAGCCGCACCGGGTCGTTGCCCTCGGAGCCGAAGTTGACCCCCTCCTTCAGCACGGTCAGCGCCAGTCCCAACCGGTTGACGCCGTCTTCCGGGCGGGCGTGGGGCATGGCCAGGCCCGGTCCCAGCACGTAGTAGGGGCCGAGCTCCTCGTGGGAGCGATAGAGCGCCGCCACATAGGAGGGCTCTATGGTGCCGTTGGCCAGCAGGGGGGCGGTGGCCAGCTCGATGGCGTGGCGCCAGTCGCGGGCGCCCGCTTCGATGGAAATGACCTCCTCGGTCAGCAATTGGGTCAGCATGGCAGTGTCCGGACTGGATAGGATGGCGCCAATCTAGCGATCTTGCCCCTTGATAACTGTGAGCTTGATCGCGAAAGTTAGCGCTACCAGATAGCGCTAACATTGATCTGTGATAGCGCTATCATTTCTCTCACAGAAGGGATTCATCCTGCCCCTTATCGGCCTCAAAGAAGGTAAAATCCGGTTTGAGCAAATAGTCAGTGCCCCGCTTTTGCCTTAAAGTGAGTGCCCGCATGCCGAGGAAGGGAAAGGATGTCAGAAGCGAAAAAACGCCGCAGCACGGGTCGGGTGACCCTCAACGACGTGGCCCAGTTGGCTGGCGTGGGAGCCATGACGGTGTCGCGCGCCCTGCGCACCCCCGAGCTGGTGTCAGACAAGATGCGAGAGCGCATCGAGGCGGCGGTGGATGAACTCGGCTATATCCCCAATCGGGCGGCGGGGGCGCTGGCGTCCGCCACTTCCCAGACCATAGTGGTCATCGTCCCCAGCCTGGCGGAGCGCGCCTGCGGTGACATGATTGCCGGGCTGCAGCAGACCCTGCTCGCCGAGGGCTACCAGATCATGCTGGGGGATGCTCAGCACCTGAAGCAGCAGGAGGCCAGCCTGCTCAGCAATTTCCTGCAGCACAATCCGGCCGCTGTGGTGTTGTTTGGGGGGGATCCCGGGGAGGTCATCCGGCAGCGCCTGCAGGCGGCCCGCTTGCCGGTGGTGGAGGTGGGAGCCATGGCGCGCCATCCCATCGACATGAACGTCGGGGTCTCCAACTTCGATGCCGGTTATCAGCTGACCCGCCACCTCATCGAGCGCGGTCATCGCAACATCGGCTTTCTCTGTGCCCGCCAGGAGCAGTGGATGCTGCAGCAGCGCATGCAGGGCTGGCAGAAGGCGCTGCTGGACAACTACCTCTCCCCGGACGCCATCATCAATACCTCTGAGCTGCCGAGTTTTAGCACGGGGGCGGCCATGCTGGGGGAGTTTCTGCTGCGCTGGCCCGAACTGGATGCGCTGATCTGCGTCAACGACGAGCTGGCGGCCGGGGTGCTGTTCGAATGCCAGCGCCGCCATCTGAGCGTGCCGGGCAAGCTCGCCATCGCCGGTTTCGACGATCTGGATGTGGCGCGCGCCTGTCATCCTGCGCTGACTTCGGTCAGGATCCCCTATCACCAGATGGGCAGGGAGGCGGCGGAGCTGATCCTGCGCCAACTGGCGGGAGAGGAGGTGGCCGGCATGAGCCTCGCCCTGGATTTTCAATTGCAAAAGCGTCAGAGCACCTGAGGAGCGATGCCACGACAGGGCGAGGCAAGCATGTTCAAGGCGTTGTGACCGAAGACCCGGTTGGTGCGTCGTCGTCCTGCGCGGAAACTGCCAGCCGACGTGTTCGCCCGGTCTGTCACCGGGTTGGAGCAGAGCGTGGATGCCACCGGAGCCATGACTCCAGGTGGCTGGCTGCACCCTGGTCAAGCTCTGAGCGGAACCACTGGCGAGCCCCATTATTCTGGATAGACTTTGTAGGCCGGTGCACTATCCAAGGAGAATGAGCATGGGTACGCAGACGCCTGATTTCGATCTCGATGATGACTGGGAGCCGGAATCCTGGGAAGACGAGCTGGAGGAGCTGGATGACGAGAGCTGGCAGGACTATGACCCTCTCGACGATCAGTGACTCCCTGTAACGCCTGAGGGCGGGCCTGGTGCCCGCCCGATTTTTTGTGTGGCGAGGGGGGCAGCCCTTGGTGAGAACGGGGCGGGCTGGTTAGAATGAACTGCTCAAATGACGCTGTACGAGGCAGGCAGCGGCTCAACAACGATTCCAACGACGCCAAGGATGAATATGCGCTCACTCGTCATCATGTTTTGTGCCGCCCTGCTCGGGGGCTGTGTTTCCAACTCCGACGACCCTTGCGAGAAGGTGTGGAGCGACGTGGGAGAGGCGGACGGCAAGCTCGGTTTTGCTGGCGATCGGGTGGCATTTCACCAGACCCAGTGCGGGGAAAAAGTGGACGTTGCCCTTTGGGAGCTGGGTCGCCAGAAGGGGCTGGCCTGGTATTGCCGACCCGAGCATCTCTATCTGGCAGGACGGTCGGGAGAGGAGTATCGCGGCGTCTGTCCCAACGACGTGCAGGCCCGTCGCCTGTTTGAACAGGGTCGCCATGGCTGGACTGATCAATAAATCAGCCTTCCTCTCTCTTCTGAAATCTTGCGTGAATCTCTTCGTGAGAAGAGGGACCTACCCTTCCTTATGTTTCAGCCGCAGCGGCTGGCACAGGTAATCCTTGTCATTGGCGCTGCGGGCACACTTGCCACACACGAATTTGGGTTTGCGCACAATCTTGCGCAGCGTCTTGAGATCGGCGGGGATCTCGTGACGGCGCCATTCACACAGCGTCTTGTGGCCCATGACGATGACTTCCTCGACAGTGAATGGGAGCGGTAGGGAGAGCAGACTGCCGGTCGGCATCCTGCCCGTTGTTCATTACTGATAAAGATACTTGGTGAAGATGAGCTCGCGTACCGCCTTCTTGCCGGTCTCTTTGACCAGCAGTTCGTTGACCTTGGCCTCGCACTCCTTGCGCAGCTCTTCCCGACTCACCAGCGACTTTATCTGGGCGCCCGTCTTGCTGCCAATCAGGCGGATGATGGCGTCGCGGATCAGGGGGTCGTGCTGCTCCAGCAACTTGAGGTCGGCAGCGTCCGTGGCCATCAGCTCTACCGTCACCCGTACATAGCCGAGGGTTTTGCCGTCGCCAAGGTAGTTGGTGATGATGTCCGGATCCAGAGCGTGATAGGCGAATCCCGGCTGGACGGCGGAGGAGGCGGGATCGGTGGCCTCTTCCTCATTGGCGAAGGCCTGTGTATTCAAGAGGGTACACCCCAGGGACAGCAGCAGAATTCTGAAGATCTTCATCTGGATGGCTCGGCAGCGACGGATGCCCCATTTTTGATGCTGCCATCGGGGCCGTCAAGCACGGATGTTCTTACAATTCGCCATTGATTTACGGATAATAAACCGGTTTTTAACCTGACAACGGAAATCTCCGGATGGTGAAGCTGTGAAGTCCGAGTTGACTGTTCCCCTCGTCCAGCTTGTCCCGTGGCGGGCGCCTGCAGAGTGCGAACCACCCGAGGCGCTGCGTCCCTGGTTGCTGGAGGCCGATTCCATGACCCGGCGCCTGCGTCGTTACAATCATCACCTCTCGGTGCAACTGCTCGGCAATCGCGCCGTGTCGCTGACGGTGGACGAGCAGGCGCTGGTGGCGGTGTCGGCCCCCGTGGGCATGTGCCGCGAGGTGATCCTGCACGGTGATGGCGGGCCTGCCATCCTGGGTTGGACCCTGTTTGCCGAAGCGGCCTTGCAGGGGGGCGGTTTGCAGGATCTGGGAGAGCAGCCGCTGGGAGAGCGCATTTTCGGTGATGCACCGGCGCGGCGGGATCACCTGCAACTGGCCTGTTTCGAGATAGCGAGCAATCCCTGGTGTCCGGCCGCCACCGTCTGGGGGCGTCGTTCCCGCCTGTTTCTGGGGCAATGGCCACTGCTGGTCCATGAACTTTTCCTGCCCTCGCTATCGTCTCATTCGTTGCCATCGGATAAGGAGCTGGAGTGAAGCTGTTAACCAAGGAGCGGGGACTGGCCTATGCGCAGTTGGCCCGCATCGACAAGCCCATCGGTACCCTGCTGCTGCTGTGGCCGACCCTGTGGGCGCTCTGTCTGGCGGCTGGTGGCCTGCCTGACCCCTGGATCCTGACCGTGTTCGTGGTGGGCGTCTTTCTGATGCGCTCCGCCGGCTGTGTCATCAATGACTATGCGGATCGCAACTTCGACGGTCATGTGAAACGCACCGCCGGGCGACCGCTGCCCATGGGGCGGGTCGCCGAGCGGGAAGTGCTGGTACTGTTCGCCGTGCTGGCGCTTCTCTCGTTCGCCCTGGTGCTGACGTTGAACCCGCTCACCATCAGCCTGTCCTTTGCCGGTCTGCTGCTGGCGGTCTGCTACCCCTTCATGAAGCGCTTCATCCCCATCCCCCAGCTGGTGCTCGGCATGGCCTTCTCCTGGTCCATTCCCATGGCCTATGCGGCCCAGGCCAATGCCCTGCCGCCGGAAGCCTGGCTGTTGTTTCTTGCCAACCTGCTGTGGACCATCGCCTATGACACCGAGTACGCCATGGTGGACAGGGATGACGACCTCAAGCTCGGCCTGAAATCGAGCGCCATCCTGTTCGGCCGTCACGACAAGCGGATCATCGGCGCGCTGCAACTGGCGACCCTGCTGATCCTGCTGGGGGTCGGGCAGCTGATGGGGTTGGGATCCGGTTATTACTGGGGACTGCTGGGGGCGGCGGCGCTGTTCGTCTACCAGCAGCGACTGATCCGGGAGCGGCAGCGGGAAGCCTGCTTCCAGGCCTTCCTCAACAACAACTACGTGGGGGCGCTGGTGCTGCTCGGGGTGATGGTTCACTACCTCTAACCCGCCCCCCTTCCTTGATGAAAAAAGGCCGCATGATGCGGCCTTTTTGTTGGGTGTCGACGCCTCAGAGCCGGTTGCCCGCCTGGATGGTGCGGCGGATCTTGTTGCTGAGCAGCGGCACTATGTTGTCGGCCAATGCCTGGAAGCGGCCGAGATCCGGTTTGCAGCCCGGATCCAGATAGCCTTCGCTGCGCAGGGTGTGGATCAGGGTGCTGAACAGCTTCTGGTCGAAGAACTCGGGGGCGTTGATGCCGTGCAGGGTGCCGAGGCGCTCCGCCATCATCAGGCCGTCCGCTTCCAGTTGCTCCGCCTCGATGTGGGGCTGGGCCAGCATGCGGGTCAGCACGATGGCGTAGCGTTGCAGGGTCTCCTGAATGCTTTCGGCCAAGAGCAGCAGGCGCATCTGGTTGCCGGGGTTGACCCAGTAGCCGCCGTCGCGTGCCTCGACCAGTTGCTGGCGCAACAGCTCGGCCAGCAGGGCATCGATCAGTTCAGGCAGCTCCTCCTCTTCATAGCGCAGGAAGAGTTCGGTCTTGAGCAGGGGGTAGATGTCGACACAGCGGGCGACGATCTCGCTGCGGGAGATCCCCTCGCACCGCTCGATCAGGGCCGCCACCAGGGAGGGCATGGCGAACAGGTGCAGTATGTTGTTGCGGTAGTAGGTGAGCAGGATCGCCTGATAGCGGTCCAGGCTGATGATCTGGCCCAGCTTGTCCTCGCTCACCTCGAACTTGTTGAGCTCCATCGCCTGCTCCAGCAGGGTCCTAGCGTCCTCGTCCGGCATGGTGCTGTGCGGGCTGTAGGGCACCTGCTTGAGCAGGTCCAGATAGGTGTTGAGCTGGGCCTGGAGTTCGTCCCGGGTCAGGGCGTGGCGCTCGGCGGCCAGCAGGGCCAGGGCACTCAGGGTCAGGCCGTTGACGGCGGCGGCATCGTTGATGCGGGTCATCAGCAGCTCGGCCAGCTGGTTGACGGTGGAGGCCATCCACTCGGGACGCTCCTCCCGGCCGATGCTCTCCTTCCAGGTGGGCACATGTTCGCCGAGGTAGCTGTTGAGGGTCAGCGGTTCGCCGAAATTGACGAAGCCACGGCCATAGTTGCGCAGCTTGCGCAGGATGCCGAGCACCTGCAGGAAGCTCTCCTTCTCCTTGCGGCTCCCCTTGAGTTCGTTGTGGTAGGTGTTCACCTCCATCACGTGCTCGTAGCCGAGGTAGACGGGGACCAGGGTCACCGGCCTGTCCAGCCCGCGCATCATGGCCTGCAGGGTCATGGCCAGCATGCCGGTCTTGGGGGGCAGCAGGCGACCGGTACGCGAACGCCCGCCCTCGGTGAAGAACTCCACCGAGTAGCCCTTGGCGAACAGCAGGTTGAGGTACTCCCGGAATACCGTGCTGTAGAGCGGATTGCCCTTGAAGGTGCGGCGGATGAAGAAGGCGCCGCCGTGGCGGAAGATGGGGCCCGCCGGCCAGAAGTTGAGGTTGATGCCCGCCGCGATGTGGGGCGGCACCATGCCCTGGTGGTAGATGACGTAGGAGAGCAGCAGGTAGTCCATGTGGCTGCGATGGCAGGGGACGTAGACGATCTCGTGCCCTTCCTGGGCCAGCTGACGCACCTGCTCTGCTCCGTTGACCGAGAGGCCGCGATAGAGCTTGTTCCACAGCCAGCCGAGGAAGCTCTCGCCGAGGCGGATCAACCGATAGGAGAAATTGGAGGCGATCTCGTCCATGTAGCCGTGGGCACGCTTTTGCGCCTTCTCCAGGCTGATCCCTTCCCGTCTGGCCTCCTCCTCGATGGCCTGCTGGATCACGCTCGAATCCAGCAGTTGCTTGAACAGCAGGTTGCGGTTCGGCAGCTTGGGCCCGGTGGCGGCCAGCTGCTGGCGGCTGAAGTGGGTGCGGGCCACCCGCGCCAGCTTGTGGGCGATGGCCTCGTCGGTGCCGTGCTTGTCCGCCATGTAGCGCAGGGAGAGGGGCGGGGAGAAGCGCACCAGGTTCTCGCGCCCTTTCAGGATCACGATCAGCGCCTTCTTCAGGCGGTTTGGCGCCAGGCTGCTGATGATGTTCCAGCCGGAGGCCTCCTCGCCTTCCCGGCCCGGGGCGCGGCCCCAGAACAGGGTGACGGGTACTACCTGGATGTCCAGCGCCGGATCCTGCTTGTGCAGGTCCAGCAGCTGGTGGAACTCCTGCAGGAAGGGGAGCGGCTTGTTGCGCGTGCCGAACAGGGGAGGCGGACGATCCAGACAGACGTAGCGTGGCAGCAGTTGACCGTTCAGCTCCAGCGGCGTGAAGGGGCCGGGCAGGCCGAGATCCTCGCAGCACTGTTGCAGGGTCATCAGGTCGGTGATCGAGCTGGTCTTCAGGGCATAGACGATGGGTCTGGCCGGATCCAGCTTGAGCTCGGTGATGGGGTTTTCCGGCAGGCTCTTGTGATTGACCAAGCCGCTGACCGGCCATTGCAGGATGGCTCTGGAAATCTTCTGTCCAAGGGACATGTGCGTCTGCTCTCCAAAAAAATGCGGCGTGAGCATAGCAAATCACCGACTGCTTGTCGCCGAGAGGTACGATGAGTCGGCACTTCAGAGCGGGGGGAGGGACAAATGTGCGTCGGGTCGCGACAAATGCCAGTTGCGCCTTGCCTTGGCCCCAGCACTGTATATACTGCCAGTGTGCTGTATAAAAAGACAGGTGCCCATGCTATGAAACCCCTTACCCCTCGCCAGGCTGAAGTACTCGAGCTCATCAAGGCGAACATGAACGAGACCGGCATGCCGCCGACTCGCGCCGAGATTGCCCAGAAGCTTGGCTTCAAGTCGGCCAACGCGGCCGAAGAACATCTGAAGGCCCTGGCCAAAAAAGGGGTCATCGAGATCATGCCGGGTACGTCCCGCGGCATTCGTCTGCTGCTCGAAGAAGAGGACGTGCAGCCTGAAGAAAACGGCCTGCCACTGATTGGCAAGGTGGCGGCCGGGGAACCCATCCTGGCCCAGGAACACATCGAGAGCCACTACCAGGTGGATCCCGCCCTGTTCCACCCGCGGGCAGACTTCCTGCTGCGGGTGCAGGGCATGAGCATGAAGAACATCGGCATCATGGACGGGGACCTGCTGGCGGTACACAAGACCCAGGAGGTACGCAACGGCCAGGTCGTTGTGGCACGGCTCGACGAGGACGTCACCGTCAAGCGCTTCCAGCGCAAGGGCAGCCAGGTGTGGCTGCTGCCGGAAAACGAAGAGCTCTCCCCCATCGAGGTGGATCTCGCCAGTCAGCACCTCACCATAGAGGGCCTGGCGGTCGGCGTGATCCGCAACGCCGACTGGATGTAAGCATCCGATGCGATGAAGAGGCCTCCTGCGGGAGGCCTCTTCATTTTCATCTGCCGATGGCATCTCCCTCCCCACCTTTTCGCTTCTCCTTCCTGTGCACACTGTCTCGCCGCACGACATGCATTTCGGATATATCCTTTGATAAGGCCCCTGTCATGGTCGGTGATCAGGGAAGGGGGAGTCGCACCGGGCAGTACGCCATGGCAGGGATGCATGATCGCCGGGTCGGTGCGCAGAAGGGAGAGTCGCCTCAGACTGGGGACTCGTACAGTCAGTACGCTGCCGTGGTTGGTTCGTCGTTGGGGACAAAGAGACCCGTCAGCGTGACCTGTTGAGCAAGGAGGACAGGTATGGCTTCAAGCTCGCCGTGGGATCCGGTGCCGGCCGCAGCGCCCGCATCTTCCATCACCCGATTCATCAAGGGCAGTCGGATGACATGGTTCTATGCGCTCTGGGTCTATCACAAGGGAGATGGTTGGACCATCTGGCTTGGGTGCCCCAAAGACAAGATTGTCCGCCTGGTTCGTCTGTTTCGCCGTCATCACGACATCGGATTGCCGGATGAGCCCTGGACTGCCCCCGTCATCCCGCTGCGCGTCCCCCTGAGACGTGCCCAGCCGCAGCACAGGCTGCGGCCCTGATCCCTCTTCCTATACAGACAAGAGCCCCGCCAGAGCGGGGCTCTTGTTTTGGCGCCGATGCGGCTTATCCATGGCACAGACGCTTTCCCGCCGGGATGCAAGACTAGCCAGCGGCGGGGGTGGGCGGGTTACAATGACCCCTACCGGTTTTGCCCCCTGGGCTTCTAACATAAGCAAGGCTTTGTTTTATATGGTTAAACCACGCTTTTACCTGCTGCTGTTGCTGTTCATCGGCGCCATTGCGGCGGCTTATTACTGGAGTCAGCCCGCGGTGCCGGAACAGGCCGATTACTACCCGGCGGGGCGAGACATCAACCCGTTTACCCTCACGGATGCGGATGCACAGCCCTTTACCCCTGCCAACCTGACGGGACACTGGAGCTTTCTGTTCATCGGCTACACCTACTGCCCGGATGTCTGTCCGACCACGCTGGCGGATCTGCGCAGCGTCTATCCGGCGTTGAAGAAGATAGCCCCCACTAGCCAGGTGGTATTCATCTCGGCGGATCCCCAGCGGGATGACAGCGCCCGCCTGAAGAGCTATACCGCCTTCTTCGAGCCCGAGTTCAAGGCGGCGACAGCACCTCACAGTGCCCTCTTTCCTCTGGTCCGCAATCTGGGGCTGGTCTATTCCATCGTGGAAGGGGATCGCAAGGACTACCTGATCGACCACTCCGCCTCCATCGTGCTGATCAACCCCGAGGGGAAGCTGGTGGCCACCTTCCGACCCAAAGTGGCACCGGGTGAGGTGCCCCACGTGGACATGCAGACCATGGTGGCCGACTTCGCGCGCATCGTGCGGCTGGCTGGCGAGTGAGCCCGGCGCGCACCATGCTGATTCCCGCCTGGCTGAAGGATCCTCGCCGCCACAGAGCCGTCTTCGCCCTGGCCCTGCCCATGGTGTTCTCCAACGTCACCACGCCCTTGCTGGGGCTGGTGGATACCTGGGTGATCGGTCATCTTGGCCAGGCCTGGTTTCTCGGCGGCGTCTCGGTCGGTGCGACCTTCATCAATCTGCTGTTCTGGTTGCTTGGCTTCCTGCGCATGTCCACCACAGGGCTGACCGCCCAGGCTCAGGGTGCAGCCCATGCCGAAGGGCAGCTCGACACCCTGGCGCGGGCCCTGGGCTTGGCGATCGGACTGGGCATGGCGCTGTTGCTCCTGTTGTTGCCGTTCCTGCCTGCCATCATCGCCCTCGGTGGCGGCTCTTCCGAGGTACAGACCTATGCCGGTCAGTATGTATCGGTGCGGGTCTGGAGCGCCCCGGCGGCCTTGTGCAATCTGGTCATCATGGGGTGGTTGCTGGGCATGCAGGATGCACGCAGTCCCATGCTGCTGCTGATCCTGGGCAATCTCGTCAACATGGTGCTGGATGCCTGGTTCGTGCTGGGATTGGGCTGGCAGGTGAAAGGGGTGGCCGCAGCTTCCCTGCTGGCGGATTACAGCACGCTCGGGGTGGGGTTCTGGCTGGTGAGCCGGCATCTGCGCCGACTTGATCCCGGGGTGTGGCACAACGCCTGGCAGCGCTGGCGCCAGTGGCCGGCCCTGCTGCGGCTGCTCGCCCTGAACCGGGATATTTTCATCCGCTCCCTCTGCCTGCAACTCTGCTTCGTGTTCATGACTCTGCAGGGGGCCAGGCTGGGGGATGTGGCGGTGGCCGCCAATGCGGTGCTGCTCAATTTCCTGATGCTGATTTCCTACGGGCTGGATGGATTTGCCTATGCGGTGGAAGCCATGGTAGGGCGCGCCATCGGGCGGCGTGATAGGCCGCTGCTGCGGGAGGCCATCGTCCTCAATCTGGGCTGGGCGCTGCTGATCGCCCTGGCATTCACCCTCTCGTTTGCCCTGGGGGGCCACTGGCTCATCCGTCACATTACCGACATACCGGCGGTGATCGCCGAGGCGCAACGTCAGCTCCCCTGGCTGGTGGCCATGCCGCTGCTGGCGGTCTGGTGCTTCCTGCTGGACGGGGTCTTTATCGGCGCCACCCGGGCCCGGGAGATGCGCAACAGCATGCTGGTGGCGGTGTTTGCCGGCTTCTTTCCCATCTGGTGGCTCTGCCAGGGATGGGGTGTGGCGGCCCTGTGGGCCGCCATGAGCGCCCTGATGGCAGGTCGTGGCCTGACGCTGGGCTGGCTCTGCTGGCGACTGGAGCGGGATGGACGGCTGCTGGCGGGGCAGGGGACGGCGCAGTCAGTCTGAATTCTGGCCGCCTTGCCAATATCGTCAGCGGTCAGAGCGAGCCTGAATAGTCGAACTGTCGCCAGCTCTCGTAGACGAACACCGCGACGGCGTTGGCCAGATTCATGCTGCGGCTCTGGGGCAGCATGGGAATGCGCAGCCGCTGCTCGAATGGCAGGCTCTCGATGATCTCCATGGGCAGGCCTCGGCTCTCGGGCCCGAACAGCAGGGCGTCACCGGGGGCAAACCGGGCCGCCGAGTGGGCGGTGCGTCCCTTGGTGGTGCAGGCAAAGACCCGTTGGGGGGCGACGGCCGCCAGAAACGCCTCATAGTCAGGCCAGCGCTTGACGTCGGCAAACTCGTGATAGTCGAGCCCGGCCCGCTTGACCCGTTTGTCATCCCACTCGAACCCCAGGGGCTCTATCAGGTGCAACCGGTAGCCGGTATTGGCGCAGAGGCGAATGATGTTGCCGGTGTTGGGGGGGATTTCCGGTTGGTAGAGCACGATATCGAGCATGGAAGGATCCTGGGCTGGTGCGAAACGGGCGCCAGCATACCCAGCACCCGTGCCGATGAAAAGGGGGAGGTCAGGGCATGGGCAGACGGATGGTGATGACCAGTCCGGTCGGCTGATTGCTGCTGGCCCGGATGGTCCCCCCATGACGCTGGATCGCCTCGGCGGCGATGGCAAGGCCGAGACCAGTGCCCCCGGTCTTGGCGTTGCGGGCATCGTCCACCCGAAAGAAGGGCAGGAACAACCGGGGCTGCTGCTCCACCGGCACGCCAGGGCCGTCATCCCGTATGGTCATCACCCACTCCCGTCCCTCCCGATACCAGTCCA
>ERZ650300.891-NODE-891-length-17836-cov-7.048985_pt1 | contig 17836 bp, 15 predicted proteins | sample MGYA00376236_ERZ650300 | MGnify/ENA primary metagenome ERZ650300 (study PRJEB26733, sample SAMN07839303) | wastewater metagenome | biome: urban; feature: wastewater treatment plant; material: waste water | place: USA: North Carolina | collected 2016-04-28 ...
AAGATTCGGTGATCTTAAATCTGCAGCGTTTATGCGAAGCTGCGATTGATATTGCGAACCGTTGCTTAAAATTGGCTCAAGGCCCAATTCCTCAAAGTAGTCGTGATTCATTTGCGCAGTTGGAGCGGATGGGATTATTAAAACCAGAATTAGCGTTGTCTATGCAAAAAATGGTCGGTTTGCGCAACATCGCTGTACATGATTACCAAAATTTGAATCTAGACATCGTTATTTCAGTTCTAGAAAAACATGTTGATGATTTTAGAGCATTTGCTTCTGCCATGATGTCTATCAATAGGTAACGCCAACAAATCTATCTGACGGGCATTCGGCTTCAATATCAACAATATCCTCCTGACGAGCCTTGCCGCAACTGACTTAACAGCCCGCCACTTGCTTATGACTTGGTGGAGGTATTGAGAGTAAACACAGGACACCTACATGCCATTAACGCCTATCATTGAGCTCGATGAACTGTTCAGCCAAGCAGGGCAGGCCACTTACCAAAAAGGTGTTCTGTTATTTAAAACAAAAAAAGTCAGTCATCTTCAACGACAAGGCAATGTTGTGACTGCCACTGTTAAAGGCTCTGAATTTTATCAAGTCAAAATAATCCTGAAGCCGGAATTGCGTTGTGAATGCAGTTGCCCAGCAGCCGAGTATATGGATGTGTGTAAACATGCCGTTGCGGTTGGGATCAGCTTATTTAGCTCACAAAACAATGATGAGACACCAGCAGAAAAAGAAAATAGTGATGAACAACGCTTGCTTCGTTATTTCAATGAAAGAAGTAAAGAAGAGTTAATTACCTTTTTTATGCAACAACTCGAACGAGATGAAACGCTGCGGAATCAATGGCTGATGAAAGCTACGCTGGCGCAGAAAAATACATCGCTGGCAGAGCTAAAAAAACTGGTGGCAAAAGCACTGCCAGAAGATGCGTTGTATAGCTGGCAAGAGGTGAAGCATTACTTTCAGCAGGCAGAACCACTAGTTGATAATTTGTGGCAGGCGATGGTGCAACTGTCAGTGGAAGAACAATGGCGGTTAACGCTCCATATTTTAAAACGACTGAATGATGTGCTGGCGCAGATTGATGACTCCGGTGGCTTTCGTTTTGAAATTGAAGGACAAATTTATCTGAATATGGCTGAGCTATTTGAGCAGTTGAGTTGGTCAACTGAAGAGAAAGCAAAGTGGCTGTTTGACCATATAGATCAGCGAAAATACGACATTTTCCCTGATGTGTTGGAGCATTTTAAAATTCACGGTGAAGTAGAAACATGCTTATTGCTACGATGTCGTCAGGCATTAGAAAGAATCGAAAAGAGCAGCCTTTCAGATAATGATCGCAGACGGCGAATACGGGTTTATGCCGAGCCGTTGCTGACGGCTGCCCGAGCCAATGGTAACTGGCGCGAAGAAGAGAGTTTACTGGCCATGCAGGCAACAAGTAGCCGGGATTATCTGTCGTTGGCGCAATTGTGTCTGGATCACCATGAAGAATTAGACGCTGAAGATTGGTTGCGCAAAGCAAAGAAAAGTGCGACCGAATATGAGTTGCATGAATGCACCCGACAAGAGATCCGCATCCGTATTGCACTGGGTGAGAATGCACAAGCATGGCGCTTAGGATGGATGTTATTTGAAGAAACTCATACCTTCCGTGACTATCAAGAGTTACTAACGTTACATGACGAGTTAGGAAAACCAGAGCCTGATTTATTAAGGAAAGTGGAACAGGTTTTCGCGAACCCTCAAAATCAATGGCAATCCGATGCGCAAATTGAGTTTTATCTCAGCATCAATGACCTGATCAAAGCGAAACAATGTGCCGCAAACGGAAAAATAACATACCCACTGCTCTTGCGGCTTGCCGAGATGCTTATCGCCAATGAACCGTCAGAATCTTTGTCGCTATATGTGCGTGTGATCCGAAAAAAACTGGAATATTCCGATAATCGAGTTTATGACGAGGTCATCAAATTATTGCAACGTTTGCAAAAACAATTACAGACTCACAATCATTCGCTGGAAGCATTTGCTGGTGCTGTATCTGAGCTGGCAAAAGAGTTTCGTCGGAAACGTAATTTACTGGCGTTGTTTAACCAGCATTTTCCACAGTATCTGTAAGTCGGGAGTCAATTGATTGTCTTACCAACCACCGTTTCAACTTACTCATACCATGATGCGCCATGTTGCTTATATTGGTGAACTCATTGGTCTGTGGAAAGCCGCTAACCAAAACAAGCTGGTGCCGGAGCTGCGTCGTGGCAACCGTATAAAAACAATACAAGCATCGCTGGCAGTAGAACAAAACACCCTGACACTTGAACAGGTAACTGCAGTGATTGAAGGCAAGGTGGTACTTGGTCTGCCAAAAGAAATCCAGGAAGTCCGTAATGCTTTTGCTGCGTATGAAGTAATGGAACTTTGGCATCCGCACCACATTGAAGATTTGCTGGCCGCACATGCCTTGTTGCTACATGGCTTGATCGATGATGCAGGTCATTGGCGTAGCAAAGGTGCTGGTATTTATCGAGGCGAACAACTCGTGCATATGGCACCACCAGTAAGTCAGATCGCCCGTCTTGTAGCTGATTTATTCGATTGGCTCAGTCATACGGATGCTCATCCGTTAATTGCTTCGGCTGCATTTCATTACGAATTTGAATTTATTCATCCGTTTGGGGATGGTAATGGCCGCATGGGACGTTTGTGGCAAACGCTCATTTTAAGTCACTGGCAGCCGATGCTGGCGTTCTTGCCGGTTGAAACAGTGATCAAGCATCGGCAACAAACTTACTACCAGTTACTGACTGAATCCGAACAAAAAAGCGATTGTTCTGCTTTTATCGAGTTTTTACTTCAAGCAATTGAAGATAGTCTTCAAGAAGCGATCAATACCCAACCTGATATAGAACAAATGCCGGTACATTCGCCGGTAAAAACGCCGGTACAAGCACGAATACAAACGCCCAATTTAGTTTTGTAGCACCTAGCTGCTAACCCTAACATGACATTGAGTGAAGTTGCACAGCTGATTGGCAAATCAGTGAGAGCAGTAGAGCGCGCAGTTGCTAAATTAAAACAACAAGGTAAGTTGGAGTTTATTGGCCCCAAAAAAGGTGGTCATTGGCTCGTTATCAAAAATTAAAGTCAGATGATGTAATAAATTGATATCGGTTCATTAACGTAACTATTCACTCCCGATAAATACATCCAACCGATGGAAATCAGAACCATTCATCATCATGATCTCTGTTACCAACAGGTTTTGCCTCAGCCAGGACGTTTGGCGTCAGGACATCAACGTCTATATGTAGCAATTGTTTCAGTTCATAACGGAACGGATAGCGCCAATTAACGCCAGATCATTGTATTCATCCGCTGTAAAACCTAGCAGAAAACTAATCACTAATGTACAATTTATTACAGTATTAAATAGTACGTTAAAAACATCATGCAAAAGTTCTATAATCGAGAAGATCACTTATCAAAACTTCGGTCATTATCCAGCAATCTATCAACGACCAAAGGTCGCTTGAGTGTGGTAGTCGGTAGACGAAGAGTAGGAAAAACCCGATTACTCAACGAAGCCTTTTCAAAACAGGAAGGTCAATACCTGTATCTGTTTATCAGCCGCAAATCTGAAGCTGCATTGGTTGATGAATTCAAATCGGTGCTTGCAGATGTTCTTGGTACAAAGTTTTTTCAACCTCAGTCATTAAGGGATATTTTTGAGTACCTTTTTGATTATGCGAAACAGACACCGTTAACGCTTGTTGTTGATGAATTCCAGGATATTGAAAAAATAAACAATAGCTTATTCTCTGATCTTCAAAATCTATGGGATAGCTATAAAGATATATCTATGGTTCATTTTGTCTGTTGTGGCTCACTTTACAACTTAATGACCAGAATATTTAAGGGTCAAAAACAGCCTTTGCTAAATCGAGATGATCACTTTTTTAAAATCCAACCATTGGCTCCGAGCTATATCAAACAGATGATGCAGGATAACAACTGCTATCGTGCAGACGATCTACTGTTGTGGTGGTGTTTATCTGGTGGAATTCCCAAATATTTAGAATGGTTAAATGATTCTCGCGAAAACGTATTTGATGCATTAATTTCAGCATCTTCGCCTTTAATGAAAGAGGGGACACATCGATTAGTCGAGGATTTTGGGTCGGCACACCGGGCATTCTTTGATGTTCTTGGTGCGATTGCGATGGGGCATACAACCAGAGCCAGGATTGAGACCTATCTTGATACCGGTGTTGGCCCTGTATTAGAAAAACTGGAAACAGATTTCGATATCATTCGAAAAATGCGCCCGATCACATCCAAAGAGACTTCTCGTGATGTTCGGTATGAGATGCTAGATCCTTTTCTCAATTTCTGGTTTCGCTTCATTTATGCGAATCGTAGTGCAGTTGAAATGGAAAACTATGAATACATTAGAAAGGTCATTCTTCGCGACTTCAGTACGTTCTCAGGGAAAGAACTAGAAACGCTCTTTGAGTCTATCTTGATTGAATCTAAGCAATTTAATCGAATTGGCGGATATTGGGACAGCAAGGGCGAGAATGAAATCGACATTGTCGCGATTGACGATTTGGGAAAACGAATTTTGATTGCGGAAGTAAAACGACAATCTAAAAAATTTAATCCAAATCAGTTGTTGCTGAAATCAACGCATTTACTGACTAAGCTGAACTTAAAAGATTACGCCATCGACCAACGTTGTTTTTCTCTGGATAATTTAGACGACATCATGGCTGAGTTTTCTTAAAAACAGTGAATACTTTGTTGGTCGATGATAGAGCTCATATTCAGTCTGAAGTAGATTAAAAACATAATCTGTGTCAGGCGTGTGAAGTAAGTTTGAAATTACAGATAATATTTAAATGATTTATAAAACATATAGATATGTTGTGTCGTTGCGATCTTGTTCAAAATTTTCGATGATAGCATTTTCTTTTTTAAACATGATTCTGTAGAAAATAAGCACATAACTTAAGTTTCCATTTTTCCTGGAAATTAACTGGGTGTGCAGTATGAGTCTTTCATCGTTCGGTCAAAGTTTGTTGTCAAAAGGCGAGTTTTTGAATGCGGACGTCATGCTGTTAGAGCTTGATGATGCATGTCGAAAATTACTTGATCGGTCATCTTATATAGCGAGTCTGAGTGGTATACCCACCTCTGATACGGAACAGGATTTTGGTGCTATTTTGATAGATGCTGTTCAGCAACCAATCATGGGGTATAAGAAAAATGGTGATGAAAAAATTAAGGTTCTGAGTGGAATTTTTACGTACCATCGTATTCTTCAATATGTATCTACATTATCTTCACAGTCCCTCGTTAGTTCGAATAAAACCGTAGATAATTTATCTGAATATAAAACATTCATGATCCCGGTATTTGTTTTAGATAAACCACCAACCAGAGAAATCAGAGAGCTATTATTGCTGAATGAATTAACCCGGAATTTGTTAAAACAGTGTTTCCTGAGTTCATCATCTCAATTAGCAGATCATTTATACGCTTGGTTTGATTGTCCTGCTGGTCAATCTTTATTTCAACAAGAAAAATGGTTACAACTATTTCCATCAATTCAATTGAAAGAAGACTTATGTAAATGGTTAGGCATAAGTTCAAAAACTTTTGTTCCTTCAAATCATCGTAGGAATAACCATGAGTGACAATGTCGCCTTTTCTGTTCTGAGTAATCACTTTTTCAATTATACAAAGAGATATCAGCCTGATATTGAATTATTTGAAATTGAAGATTTTCTAATCGAGTGGTTGCCACGTATTCAAGCACCAATGAATGCTCGAGGTATCAGCATCGTACTGGGAAATATACGTGAATACACGCAGGATGCAGAATTTAAGAAAAAGCTGCAGGATATATTTAAGTTACCGAACTGGTTCTTGCCTGCCTTAGAATTTGAGCTATCTGGCGAAAGCAAACTGATAAGAGATGATATTTCAAATAAGCATATGGCCGATGGATGGTGTGAACATCATCCTTTTTATGCGTGGCTGTTTAGTGCGATGTATTATGCGAGAGACAATAAAGCTCAAACATTACAGATTTCATTCATTGAGCAATACTATAACCAATTAACAGTCTTGCAGGATACTGCTTATAGCACGTCAACTAAGAGTCGTGAGCAGGAAATTTGTAGCGCAACACGTCTGTTGTTTGATCGTAAAAATAAAGACATGGCGCTATTGATAAATTCAATAGATCGCGTGTTGATAAAAAACTCCCCATTATTAGCACAAAAAATAACGATATATTGTAAAAGTGACGACTCGAAGATTGAACCCAAAAATATAGGCTATCTTCGAAGTGTCACTCATTTTTTGTTGGAAGATTGGCCTCTAGCAAGACAACATCATTTTCAGACACAAGTTCAGCGTCGTTATTCCAAACGTTATAATAAAACTGTTCGTTCATCGATTCAGGGAAATGATGAAACTTTGTTAGAGCTTTTGCCTGCAATCGCAGGGGAAATAACTCAAGATGGATTAGAACCAGATGATTTGTTTTCCCAACAGCATTTTGTTGTAGAGGATGCTGATTGCGAAAAGAGCAGGGATAAACGGGAAACGACAGATCCGAGGCGGGTATTTGATTTTCGTTTACAAAAACGCAAAGCTGTCAATATCACTGCAAAAGTACGTCGGGGGCAAAATGTCAGTTTACAAAATACGGAATTGTTGAAAAGTGCAGAATTAGCAAATTTCATTCATTTTTTACGGAAAATAGAAAACCGAAAAGATCCTGCAGAACATCATTTTGTTTTGAGTTGTTGGCTTATGTTGTTAATCGGCAAGACATATGATGAATTGCTTAATTTATTTGTATTTGACTCACTTCAGGATATCACCCAAGGGCTTTACGTCGATCGTCAAGGAGATGGTTGGTGGTGTTTCCCAGTTGAGTATTCTGCTAAACCACGATTTGAAGACGAAAATAAAGGGCTAATTCCAACACAAGGTTATGTTTTTACGCCTTGTCCAAGTTTTTTATTACCTTTGTGTAAACGTGATTATGCCAGCGGTTGTCGGCAATTATTAAATCCAAATATCACAACAGAAATGTTTCAGCAACGCCTCAGGTCATACTCTGATAAATGTAAAGCGGGTGGGCGAGTCACACATGAAAAGTTGACGAATTTTATGCAACGTTTTTGTTTTGCCTCCGGTTGCATCGATCCTGTCGTGTTGGATTTCAGTTATCGATTGGCCTTAACGCAAACTCGAGTGACTCGAAGTTACGCTTCTCTTGCTGACGATGTTCGTCAAGATGCGCTTTATCGAATGTGGAAAATGATCCGGCGGGATATTGCAACGGCAGATCCCGATTTATTATTACCCGAGTTTTTTGAGTCTAGACCATGGGAGAATATACAGTCGGTTGGATCTACCTTTACTCCGTCTAATAAAACGTGTTGCGAGCTAACGGCATCATTGGTTCATCGAATAGAAAACAGTGCGCCCTCTAGAGTGTATTCATTTGATGAAATTATCCGGTATCACAATAGCTATGTGCTTTTTACAGCCTATCTACTGATGTTCGCGACAGGGTATAGAGCTGTAAACAATCCACTCCCATCTTTGTCACTACATCTGAAAAGATATCGTCTATTGGCGATTAGCGATAAAGATGATGAAGATTTCACTCATGCCCGGTTGGTGTGCGTTCCTCAAGTACTCGCAGAGCAACTTTGTAACTATGAAGAACACTTAAGGCGATTGGCCGAATTAATTCGTTATCGCAAACCTGAATTGGCGTTAATCATTGATCGTCTGCTCTGGCAGGATGAACGACTATTAACGGTACCACCAACACAAGCTGCTGAATGGTATAAGACAGTTAAAAATTCGAGAAAAATACTTGGTCCCCTTTTCTTGTTTAAACAACAAAATGATCAATGGAATCCGATCAATATTGCGCCGAAAGACCTCCTTCGTGAACAGCCGGAAAATCTTCAACTCCCTGCAAATGCAGGTCGACACTGGATAAAATCAGAACTTATCAAACGGCAAGTTGAACCGGAATGGATAGATTGGCAAATGGGGCATTGGATGACTGGACAGGCACCACTAGCCTATTACTCGGCATTCAACCATGTTGAAGTAAGTTTTCAAATGGGATTAATTCTGGATGAAATGCTAAGAGAGGTAGGATGGAAAAGTTTAACGTCCAAACTTATATCTACTTTCTAAAAAGTGAGTACAAAGAGTTATTAGCCGAACATTGTCTGGAACAGCTTTCTAAGCATCCGCGAGTTGCTGATGTAAAGATCGAATATGAAAAAGTCGTCAAATCTATGACCGACTTAGCGACATTTAATAAATCTCGTGAACGATTTGAACAAGATTATTTACGGCGAGTGATAGGAAAATTTAGTACTGATGTCGAGATTCAGTCACTTGATTTATTGATTCTAGAACTGATTTTGTTGTACGCGTTGAATGAACACCAAATCGAGTCCGCTAAAGTACCTGCGATCATCAAATTACACAGGGACAAACCTTTTATTCGACCTGATGCTTTAGTTCGGATCAACGCTGCTGCTAAATTGCTGGAAATATTGGAAAGAGAACAGTTTCGTCCGACAACTTCAGATAATCCAGCTGTCATTGTCGGGCGACTTGTTTTACATCTGTTTTTTATTGAAAACGTTGTTAGCCTGCAACAAGCGTTACAGATGATACAACTAGCACCAAAATTGAAATATATCGATGGGCTTGTTTGTATTGAACTGAATGAAGCAGATATTGAATGTCGTTATGTATTATCTGAGCCTGGTGCTATTTGGTGGTTGCATTGGCTATCCGTTAAAAATAAATATTCATTAAATTCACGAAAAAAAGTTTCCTATTATATCGCTGCATATTTACGGATTGTGGATGATTGGGAATATTCATCAGTTTCATTACCCACCCTGAAATTGCTCCGTAAAACAGATTTATCATTGCGGATCAGCCCGATCAATTATGGATATGTGACAAACTTTTTTAAGAGTGCATCTTTAAATCAGACTGCGTTTTTAAGAATACTGACTGATAAAAAAGTTCCACAAGATACGGAACGACCAGACATTAGTCGTGTGATGACCGTGCGTGAAAAGCGTAATTGGAAAAAGCAAACATTGCTTGATCGTTATGCTGCGGTTGATGCCCAGGAATCTGAATTAAAAAGAATGCTAGCACTGTTGAAGCCAAACGATAGTCGGCATAGGAGTGGTCGTTTAGACGTAAGCAGAAATGAGTTGATTCATATTTTTACAGAATGGCTGTCCAAGAATAGGGATACTTTTTCACCTTATCTCTGGTTACTGATGGCATGGGCTAAATCATTACTGACAGATGGGCAAGTGAAAAAAAATCTTGATCCTAGCACCATCATTGATTACGTGATGACGATAGGTCCTGCATTCTTAGTCATTTTTTGTCAGTACCGGATTGATGAGCTTGACCCAGACGACTGGATTGATCTTTTAAATGAACTAGGTGAATCAATTAATTCATCACAGCGGAAGGGATTTGTTATTTATTTAGCTTCATATCTACGCGATTCAGAATTAGTGCCTGATCTAGCTGTTGGTGAGCTGGAAGTCGCAGTCAATTATGGACAGGTCGATGCTAATGTTATCTCTCCGAATCATATAGATATGATGATTCAGTACCTGATGAAGCAAGATGGGGCTGTGTATCGGGATGCGATCTTATTGCTCTGTTTGAGTTATTTCAGTGGATTAAGACGCAATGAAGCTACTTATTTGCAGCTAGCCGATTTTACATTCAATCAGACACAATCTGGCCCCATAGACATGTATGTCAGACCGAGTGTGAAACGCGGTTTAAAATCAAGAGCGGGTAGACGTGTTTTACCGTTGGACGTTTTATGGCCAAAAGAACACCTCGCATTACTTTGCAATAAAGTGGTCTATAGACGTGGACAAACATATACACCTACCGCACCGTTATTTGAAGATAAAGGCCAATGTGAGAAAGCACATTTATTGATCACTGATCTGATGCATCATGTCACAGGCGATCAACGTCTTCGGGTGCATCATCTCCGGCATAGCTTTGCAAACTGGCAATGGTTTCGACTCAATCCTGGAGCATTGTCTCTGGCCAGACAGCAATTGACCTTATTCAATCATCCACTCTTTTCTGCCGAACAAGTTCGGCAATTTCATATTCGGTTAGGGCTAAAAGTAGCCAGTAGAAAAAGCATGTATGTCCTATGCCACTTATTAGGTCATGGTGATCCGAAAATGACGATCGGTAGTTATCTGCATTTCAGGGACCTAGCTGGCTATTTATTATTAAATGCTGAATCACCTATCAAGGATAAACAGTTAACCCAAACATTGGGGAGAACGAAAGTACAGAATAGGAAAGATTGTGCTGATAATTTGGCACTAAGACTATCATTTGAAACTCGGCAACAGGAAAAGATAATAGCACCGGTACCGTATGGAAATAGTTTATATGCTATCCGGTCAACTTTGAGTGACTATGAAACAAAAATAAAAATTCAATCGGATAAAGACCAATGCAATTTATTGCAGTGGGCCAGCATATTGATGGCATGTCGAAAATTAACCCCCGAACAAATTGCAGAAAATGAAGGGATGAGCCCGGATGAGGTCCGTCGATTATTAAATTCTGCGGAAAAAATTCAGAAGGCGTGCTCAGGTAGGGGAAAAACATTACCGTTGATCCCAAATCTTGCACCCTGGATCGTCCGGTTAAGACAAGCAGAAAAAAATATAGAATCAGCTAAGCGTAAACAGATTAAGGAGTCGCAATCACTGATTGTTGTCCGCCTGTTATTTACGCGAATTCAATCTTTATTGGAACAGAAACAACTTTCCTGGGATACGATCCGACTGGCCTGCCAAAATCTCAAGTATGTGGTGCCAGGAAAAGGATTTATGATCCGTTCTCCGCATATAGAGCGAACATCCCGCTTTTTGGAATTACTACATCAGATTGGGTTAAAAGCCAGACATTTGCAACTTACGCTGTTTCTTGATCCTAATGTTCAATCGCAAGTGAATGCACAGAATTGGTATGCATTATTACAACAATGTTCAATACGAGAACTTCATGCTGAGGTTGGCGATCCAGAAGAGCGGAAATATTTTAATCGCAAATACCGCTTATTTGGTGTTTTACAAATTGCATTAGTAAACCGGAAATTATCAATGAAGGGGCGTAGGCAAAGGGTGTTTATTTCGGCATTTCAACTTCTGGCCATTTTAGCTCATTTTTTTAGTACAAAGGATGCCGATGAATAGCATTGAAGACATTCTAATTGGTAACACTTGATCGTTACCTCAATGGTTTTGTTGGAGCCCTGCTCATATGGCAACATCGATTTATCAGACCACAAATGAAGCTGAAGCAAAATTGATAGAAAATATCGATTGGGTGCCTTGGTGGTTATTTGATCGGTTACCACAGGGGTTTGCTGGAAGAGTTTACGCAAGACAGATAATAAAACAACGACCTGAATTCTCAGTTGATTTGCGTGATTGGTCTGATGAAGTGGTGCTTGAATTACTTTCTGGCTATCCGGTCGATGCAATAGGTAACTTGTTGATCGGAGATAAAGATTTACTCCGGTATCAGTCTGTCAAACAGCGTTCTGTATCTCTCTCTGATTTACCTCGATTGGCTGAACAGGCAAAAAATCTTTGTCAGACGCTTATTTCTGGTGATCAACCTAAATTCTGCTGTGATATCGAAGCAATTGGCCCTTGTATTGTGAAGTTTGCAGAAACAGAGCGCCATGCTGATTTACTCATTGCTGAACACATTGCCTTGTCTGTATTGAATGATGCAGGTATTCCAGCGGCATACACCATGTTGATCCGTTCAGGTACCTATCAGTTTCTAGTTATTCGTCGTTTTGATTGTATTCATTCAGGTCGACGTGGCATGTTATCGTTAAAAGCACTCGATGTTGAATTCGTTGGTAGTCGTGATCAACGCTGGCCTATGATTGTTAGCCAATTGGTAGAGCAAGTGATTGTTGAGCCGTATGCATTAAATACGAGCCAACTGCTGTTTTGTTTTGGTCGGTTGATTGGGAACAGCGATATGCACACTGGCAATATATCTTTCTTTAATGATGGACAAACGCCTTTTGCTCTGGCACCTGCTTATGACCAACTACCGATGGCTTATCATTCAGATAAACAGGACATCGTACTCATCACTGTGGATGGTGATTTACCTGATCGCTCTTGGACGGAAGCGTTGCCTCTGGCTTTACGCTTTTGGCGAACACTCGCTGAACAGCCGTTATTAAGTGAATTATTTCGGAATATTGCGATGCAAATGCTGCGCTATGTGCAACATGATGTAGTAAAGAAAATCAGGACATTGTGATGTTTACTGATCCATAAAGCTTTTGTCTTGCTCCGAAAGAATCATTTTGCCAATTTTAAGACTCGATTTATTAGCCAAAGCTGCATAGATATTATCCCATTCATTGGCATTTTCAGCCTGATGTTCAATGACACTATCGAATGCACCTGGCGCAACTTTAACTTTGAGCTCCTTCTCTGTCGATTCTGATGTTTGGTGCGTATCGTCAACGAGTTTTAATGCGGGCTGTTTTTCTTTTTCTGCCTCAAATTCTGCCATGGCATCTTCTAATTCCTGATTAAAGGCATCATTACGTTCTTGCGTCATCGGCTGGTGATAAAATAAACCATCGATAAATATGGCATAAATCGCTTCGCAGAAAGATAGCTCTGCGGGAGAGTAACAGGCTGTGATGTTGCGTTTATCGACGAATAAGCCTTGAATATTTTCAGTTAGTTTTTTCGACTCTTTGCCAAGGAAAATATTTTTCTGCTGGCTTGCCACAATAATTGGCGTGTGTTTTATCTTATCAAAAGCAATATGGCTCGCTGAATAATGTTCCGGATCACCATGATGGAAACCGCACATAGTGGTTCTGGTTTCTATATCAATCAGGTCGGTTTTGATCCGATTATTTCTGTTATTGAAGAAATCAGTTAAATCCTCATCATCTTTCATCGGCAGATAATGATAGTGTCTTGAAAATGTGGATGATTTCGAAATCTCTAAAAATGAAAACGTCTGTTCTGCATCAGAAGGCTTTTTGCATGCAGCGCAGTAGGCGTTTACATCCCGGTCAGTATATTTAGAAATAATATTTTGCCATGGTTCGATAGCGAGGAGCACATTGGCTAGTGTAGTGTTTTGCTCAAAAAACACATTTTGTTGAAAGAAGCGAATGATGAAACTCTCGTCTTCTTCATAATAAGATTGCAAATCAGACAGTGGGTAATAGATCTCTTTATCCTCATGATAACTTTTTACCCGCAGTACGGAGTCATTACAAAATACCAAATCTACATAAACATCAATCATGGTGGGTACCTCAGTGATAATGACGGCCGTATTTGCAAAAGAGTCTATAAAAAAGATATTTCAGTTTTTGCATAAAAAGACAATCAACGATATTCAGGAACCCGGACAACCGTCCAGACACAACCAGCAAATTCTGGGTTATTCACATGATCATCAATGAGGCTTGGTTTTGGGTATTCATTGAGTGCTTCAAAATGGAGCTCTATAGCTTCTCGGGCATTTTTGATAGCTTCCGATAGAGAATCGCCGGCACTAAAACACCCAGATACATCTGGGAAAAAAACACTAAAAGAGGTTTGCTCATTACCAGGAAGGATCGCAATAGGGTATTGCAGGATCGCATCTGCGTGCTTGATAAATGTCATCACAATTTTCCCATCAACAGCTTTGATATCATATAAATCTCCCTCTCGCTGATCAGTTTGCTCACAAAATTCAGGCGGAAAGATAACCATCGCATCGCCATTTTCATCATGTTGTACTTCTGCAATCCAGCGAGAAACAGGTTTTTTCATGATATAACCTCACGTATCTAACGTTCGTGTTAACAAGGAAGCCTACGGATCATCTGCTCACCATTTTTCAGAAAGCGAAAGTAAGCTGGTTTTCCCGAAAATAAAACATGGGTTTTATTGGATGAACAAGAAGCATGATCTGCGAATCTGAAAATGGATTCAACCGCATATTGTTCACTGCGGTGTTTTTGATAGGGTGCCAACATACTGGAAAGCATCCGATGTGCATCCCAATCTTTTATGGCTAACGATTTCAGTGGTTCAGCCAGCAATGAAAAATTCAGGCATTCATGGGCTCCGGTCTGGTAGGTGGCAATATCAGCTTCACTTTGACTGTACACTTTACCGAGATCATGAAAAAGGCCCGCCAGAAGTGCGATCTGACATTCACGCGGAGAGTGACCAAGATTGATCGCATTGTTGTAGGCTAGTTCAGCGACTTCGACACTATGTTGCAATAAACCATGTTTGTAGGCGTGATGTTCACGGTAACTGGCCGACATGACCAGATAGGCTTCAAATTGTTCCGGATGAGCATTCCAGAACTCAACAAATGGTTTCAATTCGGGTGCGGTTACCTGTTCTAATAAATGGATAAAGCGACAAAACAGGGGCAAGCGGCCCTTATCCAATGAAGAGATTGCTTTCGCATAGAGAGGATAATCAATCACCGGTTCAATGAAACGAAGTTCCGTCGCAATGAAATAACCTTGCTTATTCATCTCAAGCTTGATTTCGGCAAGCCCCTGTTCTGTTGGATATGTATTCGCCAGTGTACTGGTCATCAACACAGAAACAGGTTTGTCGCCAAACAGTAAGTTCCCGCTACAAATAGGCAAATGACCACTACGTTCAATGTCTTTCAGCCAATATAAAAGAGTCATCATTTTGTGCACCTCAAGTATTGGAAAGCAAAGTATTAAAGGCACTGCCATCCTGGCGGGTTAAGTTCGGTACAAAACGGCTATAAACTTCAAACAGCATTTTTGTTGTGCTGTGTCCGAGTTGTTTGGCAATCCATTCAGGGTTTTCACCAGCTGCTAACCAAAGTGTCGCAGTCGTGTGGCGAGTCTGATAGGGGCGACGGTGCTTTAAACCAAGCAATGTAAGGGTCGGGTTCCATACTCGTTTCGTCACATTCCGATGATCAAGCGGGTTACCAGCTTCATTGCAGAAGACAAACTCATGAGTACCTGTTTCGTCACGTTGGTGTAATAGTGCCTGGTAGACGGGTTCTGAAATCTGAATAACACGATATGAAGACTGAGTTTTAGGTGTCTCAGGTTTGCCATTCACTAGTGTTTCTTCAACGGTGATTTGACGGTTCTCAAGATCGACATATTTCCATCGCAAACCATCGATTTCGCCAGTGCGCATACCAGTATAAAAACGCACCGTGTAGTAATTACGAAAATCGGCACGAACACCAGCCAAAAAGGCTTTGACCTCGATCAGTGAAAACGGCTCGATAGCGCTGCGCCCGATTTTGAGCGGTTTAATGTTGTGAAAAGGCGTTTCGATATCAAATCGTAATGCCGCTTCAGTAAAGATGCAGCGAAGCGGAGTCATAATATGGTTGACCCGATCATTGGTAATAGTTCGCTTGCTGGCTGTATTTCCTTTCGCCAAGGATGTCTGAAGTTTCAAGATATCTGCTCGGGTGACCTGATCGATTGGAAACGACCCAAAACTCGGTAACAGATAATGTTCTAAAATCGATTTCACATTGGCTAAATGGCTTTGTTTCCAGTGCACTTCGCTTTCAGACATCCATTGATAACTGAATTCTGCAAAGGTCGGAAAATTAGAGACCAATGTTAGATGCGTGGTTTGTTCTTCGAGTTTTTGTTTTACCTCGTTGTCAAAACCATCGAATTCTGAACAGCGTTTACTGTCAGGAAAATAGTCTCGATAAACAAACTGATTCAGCAGAATAGCTTTGTCGATATCAGACATGATTTTCTCAAGTCGAGCTCGATTCAGTTTGGTGTCTTTCAGAAGGGTTTGTTCACGACAACGAACGCCTTGATAACGAAAGTCGAAAAATAACTGATCGTTTCTTACTCTGATACTACCCATGACAAATCCCTCCTTTAGCCATAGGAATAGCCATCACAGGCCGAACGGTCGTCTTGAACATTTCCTTTTCTACTTCTTCCCAGATGTAGAAAATCTTCCGCCCACCAAATGGGCGGATGTAATGCTGCCCCTGCAAAAAGATCGTGTCTTTTAATGCATGATTGATGTAGGTAGAGCTGAAATTAATACGTTCTGCTAGTTGTGAAGCAGTAAGAAGAGTTCTGCTCATATATACCTCTTTGTTCTTCGAGGGAATTAATCTGGTACAAAACAACAATAGAATAATGAAATTGTTCTTTCAAGGAATATTTCATTCTTTTTCGTGTTTTTTATTCTAAAAGAGTTTGGAATGAGCTTTAGGTAGTCAAGAACACCAGACTAGATGTTGTTTGTGAATGTATATATACTTTTGTTGTACAAGAACCTTATCTGTTCTTTCAAAGCACAGATAAGTGATAGTGGTTGATTATTGATAAATAGATTTGTAGATCTTCAACAGAAGGCGCTGTGGCTATGATCCGGTTTCGTATTAAAGAACTACTGGCTGAAAAAGAATTTCGTGAGCAGCGTAAAATCACTCTCGGTGAGGTTTCGGAGAAAACGGGGGTGAATCGAACCTCATTGTCAAAAATGCAAAGTCCGACAATGAGGCATTCAACAACGACGAATGCGATCGATTCATTGTGTAAATACTTTCGTTGCCAGGTTGGCGATTTGATGGTTTACGTCGATGATGATCAAATCGAATCTCAGAATGATCAATGTTCTGAATAGGCTCAATATATTCGCCATCGTCTTTATTATGGTAAATAAAACATGTTACAAATATCGATGATGAGCGAGTCGCACCAATCGTTTTTGGTACCGTAATCTGAAGCTGTTTATCAATCCTTCATTCTGTCTGGTTTTTTGATAAAGTAAGACTCAAATATGAACTCCTTGCACGAATCATGTCTGTAACTTACTACAACCAAAATGCCCAATCCTTTTATGACGGTACACTCAGTGTTGATATGTCATCACTCTACTGTCGTTTTGAACCTTATTTGCCGGTAAATGGTCGTATTCTCGATGCTGGTTGTGGTTCAGGAAGAGATAGCAGTTACTTTCTCGACAAAGGATTTGATGTTTCCGCATTTGATGCAAGTGCAGAATTAGCCAAATTAGCCAGTCAGCTCATTCACCGTCCGGTCACCATTTGTCAGTTTGATGAATATGAATCTGAGCAACTATTTGATGGGATCTGGGCCTGTGCATCGCTATTACATGTCCCCAAACCTAAGTTAGCTCATGTGTTTCACCATTTAGCATCACTGCTAAAAACTGATGGTTTGTTTTATTGTTCTTTTAAATATGGAACCGATGAGGTTGAGCGTGATGGCAGAGCTTTTTCTAATCTGACTGAAGCTGGTCTGGCGCAAATTCTCGATGGATTGCCGCTACGTATTCATGACATGTGGCAAACAGTTGACTTAAGACCTGGCCGTGAAAATGAACGTTGGTTGAATGCAATTCTGGTAAAAACAAATGATTGAACCAGTCAGTCAGCAACTCATTTCAGGTGGAAGTCTCAAAGATCCTTCGTTTTCTGATCCGCTTCTCCCTCATTTAATTGAGGCAATGAATCGGGCGATTGAAATCGATATTACGGTTTCATTTATTCTTCAAAGTGGGCTGATTTTACTGAAAGATGCGATTGAAGATGCGCTCAGTCGGGGTTGTAAATTAAGACTCATCACTTCTGATTATTTAGATGTGACTCAGCCGGTTGCTTTACGCGGATTAATGCA